>ENA-OPUE01000761-OPUE01000761.1-human-gut-metagenome-genome-assembly--contig:-NODE-761-length-23693-cov-5.887512_pt1 | contig 23693 bp, 18 predicted proteins | sample MGYA00241466_ERZ501924 | MGnify/ENA primary metagenome ERZ501924 (study PRJEB25962, sample SAMEA2042223) | human gut metagenome | biome: human gut; feature: human-associated habitat; material: faeces...
AACTCTTTATGGCAATCCCCGGCAAGGTCAATTTCCTTCAGATGGGCAGATACGGGGAGTTCTCTGAACAGACCTACCGCAACAACTTCGCGAATGAGACTTTCGACTGGTTATCCTTCAACGAGCATCTGGTCAGAAAGGCTCTGACTGGAAATCTGCTTGCCATTGCCGTGGATCCAAGCTTTCTCCCCAAGTCCGGAAAGAAAACGCCTTGGATAGGCAGGTTCTGGTCCGGCGTCGCCGGCGAGATGAAGCGTGGCCAGGAGATCTTCGGGGTCGGCGTCATTGATGTGGACAACCACGACTGTATGACGCTGGGCGCCATACAGACACCTGACGCCAAATCTCTTGAGGGGATGGACTACAACCTCGTCGAATGGTACTGCCAGAACCTGATCATCCTCAAGGAGAGGCTCCAGAAGATCTCGCGCCTGATAGTGGCTGACGCTTTCTTCTCAAAGGAGACATTCGTCAGTCCTCTGCTCAGGGAAGGCTTCCACGTGATAAGCAGGCTCCGGAATGACGCCGTGTTGTTCTATCCCACAATCCAGAAGCCCACCGGGAAAAGAGGCCATCCGAAGTGGTACGACGGCAAGGTTGACTTCTCCAATCTTGACCTCTCCAGATGTGAGGAGGCGGAGGTGGACAGGGGCCGCCTCTTCGGACTTAAAGCCTATTCCAAGTCACTCAAACGCTTCATCAAGGTTGCCGTATGGTATCCTGACGAAGAGGATATGACAAAGTGGCAAATATACTTCAGTACCGATGACGCGATGAGTGTCAAGGATGTAATTAATTGCTACAGAACACGTTTCCAATTGGAGTTCTGCTTCAGGGACGGGAAGCACTATGCCGCTCTGAATGACTGCCAGTCAACCGATCTCAGAAAACTTGAGTTCCACAGGAACGCATCCTTCGCGAGCGTCAACATCGCCAAGGTCGCATGTAAGGAACTGGGAATACCATTCTCAATATCCTCTTGCAAGTCGATTATCCATAACGCCTATATGCTCAACAGATTTATTTGCGTGTCCGGTCTGCGACCGGACCCACAAGTTATTGACAAACTTTTCAAAGAACTGGTTTTATTTACTGCCAGGGCCGCTTAGGCACTGGAAAAATTAACGAACTATTGTTTCAAAAAATTAATGAATATAGTCTTAAAGACGCAAATTTAGGAAAATTAACCGTCCAAAATGTAGAAAATGCTTACTTTTGCGTAAATAGAACTGCATAATGGAATATTCCAATATAAGATATTTCACTCTTCTTATACGCCAGAGTTAGTTATTCCTTTTTTTCCTGTTCAACAACACAGTTCCTACGATGAACAAGACTGAAAGTCCGCCGAAAAATACCACGGCAATCACTGCATAAGTCTTTCTGCTAAAGTCAGTGAAGAAAGTTAACCAAGCCAAAAGAATAATCAGAGGCAGGAAGATAGAAAGGAATAGAAGATTATTAGGCTTGCGTTCATTACCTGCTTTCCTGCCAATTGACGTGTAAAAGTCAATCAAGGAAATATTCAGGCAAGATATAACGCCTAAACAAAACAGGAAAGATTTTGACGAATCAGTCAGATCCCCTCCAATGCACAATAGAGAAAGACAGACAATGGTTACAATTGTCCAAATTGTTTTGTATGCGATATTCATCATTACTAACAACCCATTACCTCGGACATCAAAGCGCTACCAACAATTGCCCTTGTCATCATAGGATTCGCATTTTGAAGTGCGTCAACGATTCCAGACGTAATTGCAACAAACGCATACATAGCCTGCGCTTCTTCTTCCGATAACTCAGAGCGCTTCACAAGATCAAAGGCGCAAGCAAATGTAAAATCTTTTTTTTCACTCATTTGCAGTATTTCGCCCAAAAGACGCATCTGATTCTCTGTCAGTGACGATTGCATGGAGTTCTCGTAACCCGATCTTGTCAGGAATTTCGAGGAAATCTCATTTTCAAAATGTGGTGCATTTGACGCTATTACATCATTCGCGATTACTTCATCAAATGAATTATCATTAAAAGAATATGCATAAGCAAAAAGGTCGTTCGTGCAATCCTTAACATAGCCCGAAAGAGCAATCTTAATCATCATATACCTCATCAAGAGATATGCTCGGTTGAGGGTCGAAAATAGAATACCCATAAATACTACAAAACAGGCCTGAAGCCAAATCATTATATTGCTAATATACAAATAATATTTGCAATGCCAACTATTTTTTACGTTTCCAAGTTAATTATCCCACTATATCAATCGCTGCTTTACCGGACTCCTTGGAATCAAAACATCAAAAACAAGAATAATTGCAGCCCTATACGCAGAAAATGCTTACTTTTGTCCTAAAGGCCAATGAATATGCCGCCTCGCGCCAAAAAGAGGACGGCCACGACTGAATCACTGAATATGGAAGAATACAGAATAGGCAACGGCTACGATGTCCACTCCCTCAAGGAAGGGCTGCCGATGTGGCTCTGCGGAGTCAGGATCGAGAGCGAGACGGGATTCGTGGCGCATTCCGACGGGGATGTGGCCATACACGCGCTGTTCTCGGAGCGGCCGCTCTCGGGGACATAGGACTACATTTCCCGGACAACGACGACAGATGGAAAGGCGTTGACAGCAAACTGCTTCTGAAAGAAGTGATGTCGATGGTAAGGGCCAAAGGCTATGAGCTCGGCAACGCGGACATCACGATAGCTCTACAGGCTCCGAAACTGCGCCCGCACATAGACGCGATGCGTTCCAAGCTCGCGGAAGTGATTGGAACAGACATCGACAACATCTCGGTAAAGGCCACGACCACAGAACGTCTCGGCTTCGTCGGCAGGAAGGAGGGCTGTGAGGTCTGGGCAACAGTTCTCATATTCAAAATTTGAATAATCCAATCATGATGACTGATTTCAATGAATAATGAAATAAAGTTATCGTGATTTGCCTTCAAAAGCTTACTTTTGCATATAATACCTTATTGATAGCACAATATGAGCCCTTTATCAGTAATAATCACAGTTCTGGCGTACTTTGCCGTGATGTTCACGGTGTCTTGGATCTCATCGCGTAACGCGGACAACGCAGGATTCTTCAACGGGGGACGCAAGGCTCCGTGGTGGATCGTGGCGATCGCGATGCTCGGTGCGCCCATGTCAGGAGTGACCTACGTCTCCGTGCCGGGAATGGTCGGCGTGGGAGGCACGGCGATGGGCTACATGCAGATGGTGCTAGGATTCTTTGTCGGCTACATCATCATCGCCTTCGTCCTCACACCTATATTCTTCAAGATGAATATGGTGTCGATCTACCAATATCTTGACGACCGGTTCGGAGTCTCCTCGCACAAGACGGGAGCATGGTTCTTCTTCATTTCCAAGATTTTGGGAGCCGCGGTCAGACTATTCCTCGTCTGCGTGACGATCCAGTTGATGATTTTCGAGCCGCTTGGGCTGCCATTCATCCTGAACGTGATCGTCTCCGTGGCCATCGTGCTGCTGTACACGTTCCGTGGCGGGGTGAAGTCCGTGATCTGGACAGACACATTGAAGACAGTCTGCATGATTGTCTCCATCGTGCTGGCGATTGTGTTCATTGCCAAGGATCTGGGTCTTAATTTCTCCGGCGTGGTGCGGACGGTGCGTGAGAGTTCATATTCAAAGATGTTCTTCTTCGATGATGTGAACCACCCTGAATATTTCTGGAAGCAGTTCCTGGCGGGCGTGTTCACCGTGATCGCGATGACTGGTCTGGACCAGGATATGATGCAGCGCACGCTGAGCAGCCGCAACGCCAAGGATTCGCAGAAGAACCTCATTACCAGCGGTTTGTTGCAGATTCCAGTGATATTCCTGTTCCTCTGCCTGGGGGTGCTTTTGTACATATTCGCAGGTCAGAAGGGCATCTCCGAGGTTGGCGACACGCTGTTCCCGGCCGTTGCGACAGGTGGCTATCTGCCTGCGATTGTGGGCGTGCTGTTCGTGATCGGGCTTGTGTCGTGCGCGTTCGCGGCGGGAGGCTCGGCCCTGACCGCGCTGACAACGTCGTTCACGGTGGACATCATAGGAACTAAGGGGAAGAGCGAGGAGCAGGTCACCACTATAAGAAAGAAGGTGCATCTGCTGATGGCGTTCCTGATGGGTGTGGTGATCTTTGTCTTCTATCTGCTGAACACGAAATCGGCCATTGACGCGGTTTACAAGCTTGCGAGCTACACTTACGGGCCGATCCTGGGAATGTTCGCGTTCGGGATATTCTCGAAAAAGAAGGTCAACGACAAGTGGGTGCCGCTGGTGGCGGTCATCGCGCCGGTGCTTTGCTTCATTCTGCAGAGCAACTCCGAAAGGTGGTTCGGTGGGTACAAATTCAGCTATGAGCTGCTTCTTTTCAACGCTTTGTTCACAATTTTGGGACTTTGTCTGCTAATTCGAAGAAAAAAGTCGAATTAATTTTGTCAATTCAGGATAAAGTTCTATTTTTGCAGTCCAGTTGCGAAGAAACGCAGCGCATCATTGAGATATGGTGTAATGGTAGCACTACAGATTCTGGCTCTGTCAGTGAGGGTTCGAATCCTTCTATCTCAACAAATCCGGCTCCGGCCGGTTTGTTTTTATGGCTCTTGCCAACAAGAATGGCGGGGTAGCTCAGCTGGTTAGAGCGTCGGATTCATAATCCGGAGGTCGTGGGATCATGCCCCACTCCCGCTACACAACAATAGAAACTAATTAGACGATAATGGCGAACGCATTTCACTATTCCATCGGAAGGAAGTTCATCCAGGCTGTCAGCGGAGCATTTCTTATAATCTTCCTGCTGCTTCACGTGACTATTAACCTGTTCTCCGTCATTGACTCTTTCACAGGCAACTACAACGGACTTGACGGCCTTTTCCAGAAAGGCTGCGATTTCATGGCCCTGCCTATCGTGACCATCATGGTTCCGGTTCTTGCCGCCGGCTTCATCATCCACATCATCTACGGATGCTGGCTTACTTGGAAGAACATCAAGGCCCGTGGCGGCTACAAGCGCTATGAGGCTTCAAGCGTCGCTGCCGCCGACTCCTGGTCAGCAAAGAATATGTTCGTGCTTGGCATCATCATTCTCGGCATCCTTGCATTCCATCTTACCCACTTCTGGGCCAAGATGCAGCTTGCGATGTTCACCGGCGCCGAGGAGGGCAACCCTTACGAACTTCTCAATCTTACTTTCGGACGATGGTGGGTGCTGGCATTGTACCTCGTCTGGTTCGTGGCTGTATGGTTCCACCTTTGCCACGGTTTCTGGAGCATGTTCCAGACAGTTGGCTGGAACAACCAGACCTGGTTCAAGAGACTGAAAGTGATCGGCATCGTGGTCGCCACGCTGATCTTCCTTGGCTTTGCGGCTGTTGGCATCAACGCATTCCTTCAGGCAAACGCTTTGATTTAGTCAAGGATTAAAAATGAAAATTCAAGGGTGACCGTGTTCGGTCGCCCTTATTTGTTATACGCCACCCGGTCGTGGAACCAAGAATCCGGTCACTGAGCTACACTTCCGGTCACTGAACCTGTCGAAGTGACCATATAAAAACAGGACGACAAATAAGCCGCTTCGACGCTTCGACATGCTCAGCGACCAAAGCGTCAAAAATCAGACAAATTGATTTATAAATAATAGTTAACATTTTAAAACGAACTGAAATGAGACAGAAAAAGTTCCTGCTCCCAGAGAGCGACATCCCGACAGCATGGTTCAACATGCAGGCAGTCATGCCCAACAAGCCAATGCCAATCCTCAACCCGGCCACTCACGAGGCCTTGAAAGCCGAGGATCTCTACCCTATCTTCTGCAAGGCGTGCGCCGACCAGGAGCTCAACACGACAGACGAGTGGATTCCTATCCCTGAACCGGTCCGTGAACAGTACGCCGGCTACAGATGCACGCCTCTGGTAAGGGCTTATGACCTTGAGACCGCGCTCGGCACACCGGCACACATCTATTTCAAGAATGAGAGTGTCTCCCCTGCCGGATCCCACAAGCTGAACTCTGCCCTGGCACAGGCCTACTATGCCAAGGAGCAGGGCATCACCAACATCACCACCGAGACCGGAGCCGGACAATGGGGCGGAGCGCTATCCTACGCCGCAAAGAAGTTCGGTCTGGACTGCGCCGTCTATATGGTCAAGGTCAGCTTCCAACAGAAGCCTTACAGGAGGTCGATCATGCAGACTTTCGGAGCGGCCATCACTCCGTCTCCGTCAATGTCCACAAGGGCAGGGAAGGACATCATCACAGCCAACCCTAACGATCAAGGATCACTTGGATGCGCGATCTCCGAGGCCATCGAGCTTGCGGTAAGTACCCCTAACTGCAAGTACACCCTCGGATCTGTCTTGAACCACGTCTGCCTCCACCAGACCATAATCGGACTTGAGGCCGAAAAGCAGATGGAGTTGGCCGGGGAATATCCAGACATCGTAGTGGCCTGCTTCGGTGGCGGCTCGAACTTCAGCGGCATCGCCTACCCGTTTATGAGGCATAATATTCAGGAAGGCAAAAAGACCCGCTTCATCGCGGCCGAGCCATATTCCTGCCCGAAACTAACGAGAGGAAAGTTTGAATATGACTTCGGTGACGAGGCCGGTATGACTCCGCTCCTCCCGATGTACACCCTCGGTCACGATTTCAAGCCGGCGACCATCCACGCAGGCGGACTTCGCTACCATGGAGCCGGCGTGATATTGTCACAGCTGATGAAGGATGGGTATATGGAAGCAGTTGACATCGAGCAGCTTGACGCATTCAAGGCCGGAGTTCTCTTCGCTCAGACCGAGGGCATCATCCCTGCTCCGGAATCCTGCCACGCCATCGCCGCGACAATAGGCGAGGCACTCAAGTGCAAGGAATCCGGCGAGGAGAAAGTCATTCTCTTCAACCTTTCCGGCCACGGTTTCGTGGATATGAGTGCCTACGATCAATACCTCTCCGGCGAGATGCAGAACTTCCACGTCTCCGACGCCGAGCTTGCAAAGTACATCAAGTCGGCAGACACACTGAACAAGTAATCGATTAGATATAAGGTGGAATATAGTCAAGAGGGCCTCTAACCTGAATTTTGCACGTTACCAAAATTCAGAACAGAGGCCCTCTGGACTTATTAGGGTAACCTAATATTTCAATGACATCATACTGCATAGTGCATAGTCATCGTACATAGTACATATTTCAATGGCACCATACTGCGGTTGCTGAGCTTGTCGAAGCAGCGAAGCAGCTGAACCCACGGATGTACTGTGATGTGCCGTGGCAGATAACTATTTGATTTTCATGCAAAAGAGCGATGTCCTGGTGAAGAAGACAGCACCAGGACATTGCTTTTTATATTCATTTTCAAGCACTTAAGTGCCACGAGATACCACATTAGATCGGCAGCGTCTTCTGACGAAGCCAAGAAGCGACCTCTGGAGTGAGACGTGGGGAAAGAGTACGGTAAACGTGCTCGTTGTAGGCGTTGAGCCAGTCAATCTCTGAGCGGTCGAGAAGGTCTTTGACAAGGATCGACGTGTCGAAGTGGCAGAGGGTCAACGTCTCGAATCTCAGCCAATGGCCGAAATCGTTCTCTCCGGCATCAACGCAAAGGATCAGGTTCTCGTGACGGATACCGAACTTGCCCTCCCGGTATATTCCCGGCTCATCACTTGTGATCATTCCCGGAATCAAAGCCTGACGATTGAAGTTCTGACGGATGTCCTGCGGCCCCTCGTGGACATTCAGATAGAATCCGACCCCGTGGCCGGTTCCGTGGCCGAAATTGCGCTTTGCGCTCCAGAGCGGTTCGCGGGCCAGGACATCCAGCTGGCAACCAGCCGTCCCTTTAGGGAAAACAGCCTTTGCCAATGCTATATGCCCTTTCAAGACCAAAGTATAGTCCTCTTTCTCCAACTGGGAACAAGGCCCAAGCGGAACAGTTCTGGTGATGTCAGTGGTACCGAACAGGTACTGTCCGCCGGAATCGCACAGGTAAAGTCCTTCCGCATAGATCTCAGCGGAGCCCTCCTCCGGCGTGACATAGTGAGGCAGAGCGGCGTTCGGACCGTAAGCCGAAATCGTCTCGAAACTCTCCCCACGGAAGCCCTCGATCTCACTGCGGAACTCGTGCAGTTTCCGTGAGGCTTCATATTCATTGACCGCATCTCCCGCCTCGACGGAGGTTTGCAGCCAATGGAGGAAGCGCTCCATAGCAACGCCGTCCTCAAGGTGGGCCTCCCTCATCCCAGCGATCTCGACTTCATTCTTGACCGACTTGCGAAGCCCGACAGGCGAGGTCCCCATGATGACATACCGAGAGTTCAGAATACTGAACAAACAGAAATTCAACGTCGCCGGATCAACAAACAAAGCCTTGATGTAATTGCCGTCCACAAGATTTGAAAGCGCGGCCTCGACATCTGAATATTCCTGAATATTCACTCCGTCAGCAAGGAGCTCGTGGAAACTGTCCTCGGTCTCTCCGTCATCATCCGGAATCTCACCCTTACGTGCGAACCAAAGCACATTATCCTGAGTGACAAGAAGATATGACATCACCACAGGGTTATAAGCGACATCCTGCCCACGGACGTTCAGCATCCAGGCAATCTCATCCAAAGCCGTGAGAAGAATAGCATCGTACCCTTTGTCAGTCAGCCATTTGCGGATCCAACGCACCTTTTGCACCCTTGACCAGCCAACCTGCTCCGGGCCGAGGGTGATGATCGGAGTCTGAGGTATTTCCGGACGGTCAGTCCACAGGACTTCCAGCATATCCGGGGCGTTGACAAAATGAATCTTCTCTCCAACAGTTTTCTGAATATCCTCAACGGAAGATACTGTCATGCAAAGCCCGTCAACCGCGACGCAGATCTCGTCAAACTCCGCGAAATGATCCGCAAGCCATTCCGGAATAAGCACTTGACCAAGGACACGGGTCTTATGCAATTCCACTCCCGCGGCCGGGAGCTGCTGAGAGGCCTGAATGAAATAACGAGTGTCCGTCCAAAGACCGGCGCGATCCTCTGTGATGACAAGGTCACCCTCCCCAGTGTAGCCGGAAAGCCATGCCACCTGATGCCAGCGGGCTGCTGAATATTCACTGTTGTGCGGATCATTCCCCGTCACTATGACGGCATCCCAACCTTTCGAGCGCATCATCGCCCGAACAGCCTCGATTCTATCTTTGAATATGCTCATTCGCGGAATAGGTTATATTAATGAATATGATTGACTGTCATTTGAATATCCTGTGCTTGAGCAGCCGCACGGCAGCAAGCAGCAGCTTCTCCACCGGCAGGAACGCCGAAAGGTTCCTCAGGCCGGAGAACAGCATATTGGAAGGGGTGAAAGCCTCCCTGGCATCCAGAAGCGACTCGCGCATCGCAAGTTTCCGGCGGTTAAGTCGCTCACGGACATTTCTTTGAGCCGATTCCAACTCGCCCATCGTCTTTATTTCTGAATATCTCATGGCTTATCTGTCCTCGTCAAAGAAAAGTTTGATGAACATCGGAACGAAAGTATTACGGAACAGTCTCTCTCTCAGCAGGATGACAACCGCAAGAATCACAATGAACACGGCGGCCACAATCCCGGCCCCCGCCGCATAGCTTCCTATCAACTCACCTATCCACATAACACCTCCGATGGCGAGAGCAGTCAGAATCACGGACACGATAAAGAGGACAAGCAACATATAAAGCAACTTGCCCAGCGTCAATGACAATCCCTTAGCGGTTCTTAATTTGAGGTCATCAATCCTTGCCTCGACATAGTCCGCAGTGTTCTTGCCAAGGTCCTCAATCGGTTTTGTGAACTCACTCATCGTCAAGCGTTTTCCGACGGCCTTTCGGCATATTCAATGTCCTTCTGAATCGCGCTCTCGAGTTTCTCCAAGCGCTCGAGAATCTTCATCCTGACATCTTCCTTCAGATCCTCGGCCTGATCCTGAAGTTCCGCCCTCAGGTCGTTGAGTTCCATTCTGGCGAGTCTTGCCCGTGCCTTGGCGGAATCCGCGGCGTCACCGACAGTTTCCTTAATCTTCCGACGCGTATCCTCGCCCTTCTCCGGAGCGAACAACAGCCCAAGGGTAAGCCCGGCGGCCGCCCCCGCGACAAACGCTAATAATGAATCACCTTTCATAACATTCGATTTTCACAAACTTACATAAAAATCTGCGATTTTTACGCCCGTCCCATAAGAAAGGAACAGTTTTTTAGAGGAAATATAAACCATACTGATCAGAAATCCAGTTCATCAGCGCCGATTTCTGTCTGCCAACACAAACGGAACTCCTCGTGCAAGTGACAATAAGGCCATAACGCAACCCGTGAGTGTCCCGCAATCCTTCCGGGCGACAGAAAAGGGTCCCACAATCCTCCCGTGCGCAAAAGTGACCCTCTCACGTACGAAGGCCTTATTTTGATCCTCCTCGTGAGCAGGAAGGCCGGGGCTGCGCACGGAACCATAGACATTATTTTCTGACAGGCACGCACTGGACGCCAAGGAGTTTCAGGGCGGAGACGAGTTCGGTGGTGACAGCGACCTTGAACTTGGTTGAGTGGAACTCGATGTTGTACTTGGTCTGAGGGTCGTAGAGGAACATCTTGAGAGGGACGGTGCCCCGATTGGCCTGGATCAGGGACACGAGATCCTTGCGGAATTTCTCGGTCAGCATAGGCGTGGTGATGCTGATGGAGAAAGCGTTCAGCATCGTCTCGTTCACGTTGCCCAGAAGCATTATCTTCTTTACCCTGAAAGCATAAGGCGAAGTCTTGCCTTGAGCGCGCTCCTCAGGCTTGATGAAATATTTCTCCTCGATGTCACCCTCGATGTAAAGGTTCTCGTGCGGCTTCATATAGCTCATAAAAGCCTCGTGGTCACGTCCGAACAGCGCCAGCTCGTAGGCTCCGCTGTAATCCTCCAGCTTCGTCTTTGAATATGGCTTGCCGGTCTTCGTGGTCAGGGTGCTGTACTCGGTCACCAGGCCGGCTATCGCTACCTTCATCTTCTTCTTGGAAGCCTCACACTCCGCGACTTTCTTATTCAAATCCGCCAGTTCGCAGTTGGTAAAACTCTCTATCTCAAACGCATACTTATCCAAAGGATGTGAGGAGATATACATCCCGACATATTCCTTTTCCTTCTGGAGCCACTCGAACTCGTCGTCCGTCCCGACCATTTCAGGAATATCCGGACGCACAGGCTTCATTTCTTCAACCTCGCCGAAAAGCGAAGCCGCCGAATTGGCCGCATCCTGGCTGTAAAGGTTGGCGTATTTTGCAAGCTCGTCAATGAACAGGTTCCCGCTGCGGCACGGCAGGAAAAACTGTTTGCGCTGGATGCCGAACGAATCGAAGCCTCCTGAATATACAAGGCACTCTATCGCCTTTCTGCCCAGCGAGTTACCAAGCCTTTCGATGAAATCGAACACATCGGCGTAGGTACCGTTGGCTGCCCTGTCGGCGATGATCGCGTCCGCCACATTGGAACCGAATCCCTTGATCCCCTTCAGGCCAAAACGGATGTTGCCTTCCTTGTTCACGGTGAAGTGTGAATATGACTCATTGACATCCGGGTTCAACACCTTGATCTTATGAGCCTTGCAGTCGGACAGAATCTTCTTTATCTCCGGCATGTTGGAGAGGTTGCAGGAGAGGTTGGCGGCGAAAAACTCGGCGGGATAGTGGCATTTCAGCCAGCCGGTCTGGTAGGAGACCCATGCATAGCAGGTGGCGTGGGACTTGTTGAAGGCATACTGCGCGAATTTCTCCCAGTCCTTCCAGATCTTGTCCAGCATCTTCTCCGGATGGCCGTTGGCCTTGCCGCCCTCCATGAACTTGTCCTTGAGCTCGTTCAGAATCGTTATCTGCTTCTTGCCCATCGCCTTGCGGAGCTTGTCCGCCTGACCCTTCGTGAAGCCGGCCAGCTTCTGGGAAAGAAGCATCACCTGCTCCTGATAGACGGTCACACCGTAGGTGTCCTTGAGGAACTCCTCCATCTCCGGGAGGTCATATTCAATAGGCTTGAGTCCGAGTTTTCTGTCCACGAAGTCCGGGATGTAGTCCATAGGGCCCGGACGGTAGAGGGCGTTCATCGCGATGAGGTCCTCGAAACGCTCAGGATGCAACCTCTGGAGCCAGGTCTTCATGCCCTCGGATTCAAACTGAAAGACGCTGTCCGTGTCGCCGTGGCCGTAGAGTTCGTAAGTCGGCTTGTCGTCAATCGGAATCGCCTCGATATCAATGTCCGTACCGAACCTCAACTTAATGTTGTCCAGACATTTATGGATGATAGACAAGGTATTGAGCCCCAGGAAGTCCATCTTGAGCATTCCGACCTCCTCGATGTAGTGACCGTCATACTGCGAGGTCCAGACATACTGCCCGGATTCCTTATCCATCGAAAGACAGATAGGAATATAGTCGGTCAGGTTGCCTCGTCCGATGATCGTGGCGCAGGCGTGCATTCCGACCTGACGGATGCAGCCCTCCAGCTGACGGGCATATTTCAGAACCTCCCTCACCTGCTCTGTTCCGTTTTCCAACTCTTCCTTGAACTCAGGCACAAGACGATAGCAGTTCTTCAGGGTTATCTTGACATCCGTGTCCTCCATGCCCCTCTGATAGGTCTTCTTGACCGTTTTCTTCTGACCCGGATTGTCAGGATCATCAACCTCGACATCCTTTTCCACCACCTTGAATCCTGGCTTCAGATCATCCAGATCCGGATTGAAGAGATATTCCTTCTCCACCTTTTCACTGAGGCGGTCAGGCACCATTCCGGACAGGCGGTTGGACTCATCGATCGACAGGTCATGGATTCGCGCCACGTCCTTGATGGCTCCCTTGGCGAGCATCGTGCCGAAGGTGATCACCCGGGAGACGTGATCCTTGCCGTAGGAGTCCTCGACATATTTATGCGCCAGGGACAGATCCTCGAAATCGACATCTATATCCGGCATCGAGATTCGGTCCGGATTCAAGAAACGCTCGAACAGGAGCTGGTACTTGATCGGATCCAGGTTGGTGATTCCCAAGCAATAGGCCACCACGGATCCGGCCGCGGAACCACGGCCTGGCCCCACCATGCTGCCCTTCGCCCTCGAAGCCGCGATGTAGTCCTGCACGATCAGGAAGTAGTCCGGGAAGCCCATACGGCAGATGGTCTTGAGCTCGAAGTCTATCCTCTCGGACTGCTCGGCGGTCAAAGTCTCCCCGTAACGTCTTTTGGCTCCCTCGTAGGTGATGTGGCAGAGATAGGCCACCGACTTGCAGAACTCGTCGCCACGGTAATTGCCCTTCTTGTCGCACTTTCCGACCTCGATGACATCCTTGTACATGTTCAGATAGTTGTCCAGATCATCAAGGAAGGCCTGGTCGATCTGGTACTTGGGAAGCACATGGTCGCGGTCGATCTGATATTCCTCAACTTTGGAAGCTATCTCCAGAGTGTTTTCCAGCACTTCCGGATGGTCTGGGAACAATGCCGCCATCTCCTCCTCGCTCTTCAGGTACTCCTGCTGGGTGTAGTGAAGGCGCGGCTCCTCGTTGATCTTCTTACCGGTGTTCAGACAGATAAGATGGTCGTGCGCGGGGCCATCCTCCTTGTTGACGAAGTGGACGTCATTCGTGGCGACCACTTTGACACCCATCTCCTGAGCCAACTGGAATATTCCCTCATTGCTGATCTTCTGCTCCTCGTAGACATCCCGCGAGAGTCCAGGAACCTCGGTCTTGTGGAGCATCACCTCAAGGTAGTAGTCGTCTCCGAAGACCCTCTTGTGCCACTCTATCGCCTTTCTCGCCTCGTCCATCTTTCCGGCGACGATGTTCTTGGGGATCTCGCCGGCAAGGCAGGCGGAGCAGCAGATCAGATTCTCGTGGTATTTCTCAATGATCTCGTGCGAGACCCTCGGCTTGCCGTAATAGAGACCTTCGATGTGACCCTGCGACACGATCTTCATCAGGTTTTTGTAGCCGTCGAAGTTCTTGGCCAGCAGGATGAGGTGATAATAGGATTTGTGCTCGCTGTCCTTGATCTTAGGGTCGTAGTGGCGTGTCACATAGACCTCGCACCCGATGATCGGCTTGACCTTGAAATGCCCGGTAGCCTTGTCCACATGCTTGCCTGCGAACTTGAAGAACTCCTTGACACCGTACATGTTGCCGTGATCCGTGATGGCCAGGGCCGGCATCCCCATCTCCTCGGCCCTGTCGAACAAGGTCGAGATGGAGGAGAATCCGTCAAGAATCGAATATTGCGTGTGGACGTGAAGGTGTACAAAAGCCATGGTGACAAGTCAAATTTTCATATATCCGCAAACCGTTCGGGAACGAAGCGGCCAGCACCCGAACCCAAGCGAATTGCGACAATACAAAGATACCGAAAAACCCTATCCCCACAAAGCCGCCCCCTCCGAAAAGTTTTCAACATCTGGAAAAAGTCCCGATTTCAACCCTTGAAAATTTAGAATAATTCCCGATTTCAAGGGTTAAAAACTCGGAAAAAGTCCCGATTACGCTTGTTATTTGATTGATTTACCGTCCTTTATGCCCATCAATCGAAGAATATCTGACAAAGAGAGACTGTGAGTATATTCACAGTCGTGTCCATATTGCTTATAATGATTGAAGCATTAATGTTCAATATCGCTCCAGTCATCGTTAAATTCACTCTTGACGAGAGCATTCTCGGGCAAAAACGCTACCGTCAAAAGAAAAATGTGGAGATCACTTCGACAAGCTCAGTGACCGATAGGCTCAGTTCCCGACAAGATAAGTGACTGGCCGGTGAGTTTTGCGAAGACCTATTCAGTGATGCTCTAAAATAGATCATCTCAGTACGCCCTGCCGTACATCTTCGGGGAGTTGAAGGCGGGGGTGTGGCCGGAGAGGCGGAAGAGTTCGGGGATGGTGACGAACTCGTAGCCACGGGCTTTGAGCTGGGGGATTATGGTCTTCATCGCCTCGACGGTGCGCTCGTTCGTATCGTGGAACAGGAGGATGCGGCCGTCCTCGACGCGGGCGAGGGTCTTGGTCACACGATCCTCGACCGGCATGTCGGCCCTCCAGTCCTGACAACTGAGGCCGGAGATGAATATCTTTCCGTCCACAAGGCCGGCGACGTGGGCATTGTGCGCGGTAAACGGAGGGCGGAGATATTCCGGCTTGGCACCAGCGTAAACCTCTATCAGGGAATCGGTCTTGGCGACCTCCGCAAGAATCAGAGAGTCAGGAATCTGCGTGAGATTAGGATGGGAATATGTGTGGTTCTCGACGTCGCATCCCATCTGAACCATCCGGCGGATGATAGGGGCGGTCTCCTCCGTGATGTTCTGGCCGATCAGAAAGAACGAGGCTTTCACACCGTTCTCCTCCAGCACGTCCAGCATCATAGGAGTGTACTTCAGGCTCGGCCCGTCGTCAAAGGACAAGGCGACATACTTCGGCTTGACATCTGCCGATAGGTCTTCTTGTGCAAGAGCCGTCAAATGGCACATGATCGCTGCCATCATCACGAATATTACCTTCATATTCAAATAGTTAATAATCCATATTCCCGCAACGGAGCGTCAGAAAAGTTGAAAGATTATGATTTGGAGCGTAGCGACAGAAGGGGTTCGGGGAATCCCTTCCCCGTGCCCCCAGGGGCTGTCACGAAGTGACTGGGGGTAATTAGAGTATGGTGAATTTCACCATACTCTTAAAATCCCCTTCCGAACATCAGCCAGTACTTCGCCTCAAGCTCCTTCCAGCGGGCGGCGCACTTGTCGTGGATGGCGGCGGTGTAGGCGTTCAGCAGCCTCGCCCTCTTGCGAGGGGAGGCCTTTGAATATTCAGCCTCAAGCTTCGGCAGTCCTTCGAAGGTCATCGCCTCCATCTCCAACACATTGTCGGTGAACTCCTTCTTGGTCTTCTGCCACGAAAGGGTGGCCAGCTTGTTGGCACGGCGGAACTCCCACAGAACGCTGTTCGGGTAATATTCCTTCTGCCCGCACTTTTCAAAGGCAGCAGGGAGTTTCGTGCTTCCGCAGAAGATCGGAATGCGAGGGCTCTGCGCCGGGTTGTCCACAGCGTACCAGCAGACTCCCCCGATGCCGTCCGGCAACCAGGAGCGACTCTGGATGACCGTCGAATATGAACACCAGGCTACCGCAAGCGTCCTTCTGAAATCGATCACGCCCGGAGCGATGCTGTTCAGCGTGTTGCGCATCGGAGTGGTCAGCCAAGGATTGGCCAGAGGACTCATCTCCTTGTGCGCCGGAACACCATTCTTCTCAGGCACATCAATCGTCCAGTTCTTGCACATATCCCATTCCGTACCCTCGTAAGTATCTCTCAGCAACGCCATTACCTTCCTGACATCGACCAAGGAGTCCGGCTTTACGGAAAACGGAAAATCATCCATTCCATACTTCAGACCGAGCGACGGTGCCAGCAGATCGAACACCCTGAACTCCCTCTCACGGTAGTTCCTGCCCTGTGCGTATGAGCAGACGATCACCTTCCAAAAAACGAAATCGCCCTTACCATCCCAAAGGCCGTTGTCGATAGCCACCTGCTCAAGGTTATCGGAAGCCATAAAGTTCTCTGTATCAGAACGGTCAATCTTTCCGATTCTTGGGATATTGGCGGAAATCCCGACGTGCTCGTCCGGAATCCTCTGCGCAGCCCAGGCCGCGCCGATCCTATGCTTGCCGACTCCCACGATCTCAAATTGCCAGACCTCCTTTGGATCGGAGACCGTAAGGCACTCGCCACCATCGCCGTAGCCATATTCCTCAGCCAGAGAACCCATCACCTTGACGGCCTCCCTTGCCGTGGCGGCACGCTCCATCGCCAGACGGCAAAGCTCCTCGATGACCAGCGGCGCGTCGTGGTTGATCAGGGTGTCCGGCCCCGTGAACGTCGTCTCACCGATGCCCACCTGCTTCTCGTTCAGCGATGGATAGCCGGTGTTGACGTAGGAATATGTATGCGCGACCTGCGGAATCTCTCCCACTATCTTGATCCCTGCGGTGTCGGTCACGAACTTGGTCTTGCGCCAGTTCTTGCGGATCGGAGTCACGGAACCCGGCTTGTGATCCTTCGCTGGAACGATATTCACCCAAGTGTGCGAAGTGCCGTCGCAAGTGTGCGAGGTCATCACCGACCCGTCCGTGCTGGCCAGCCTCCCGACCACAATGCTGGTGCACTCCAGCCCCGAATTCTCATCATCCTGAGCCCAAGATCCGAATCCCGCGGCACAAAACGCCGCCACCATCACAAGAATTTTCTTCATTACAATCAATCTTAATCTTTGAATATTCAAACGATGTCTAACAATCTATCAAACTTACACAAAAATTCTCAATATGCCAATTCCACCAGTCGCAATATGATCTTAGAATATATAATCTCTCTCAAACATGTCAAGATCATGGTTGAAGAACATCACAAAATATATCGGGAAATATGTTATGCCATCTTTTTCAAAAACCCTTGACTCGTTGGACAACACACACGCCTGCCGGATCGCATAATCTCTGTTGGCCACAAATCTGTCAAGAGCACTGTGTGTCGCGTAGTCTTTTCCTGATTTTACCTCAAGCGGTATTGATGACATATTCCTCACATCATCAATCAGATAGTCCACCTCTCCGTTTTTCTTGTTATCATAATAGTACAGGTCGAATCCGTGCGCCTTCAGTTCTTGGGCGACAACAGTCTCGTAAACCGAGCCAAGATTGACAGAGCGGATGTCTTCAAGAACCGGCCTGATGTCGTTGCCATATAATATTCCCGTAAACAAGCCACAGTCATTAAGATACAATTTGAGAAGATTCTTCCCCGCATTCTGTCTGAGCGGATAAGTAGGCTGACTTATGGCATCCACCTCCAACGCGACCCCGGAAGACACAAGATAGTCAAACTCGTCCTGATAGTCACTGGTTCGCTTACCGTTTTTCCCTTCGATGTCCTTGACCTTGACACGCTTCTTCTTGTTTTCAAGATTTGACGGAATCATTTCATATATTCGTAGAATCTTAAGCTTACGCGATGACTCCTTTTCATATTTTGAAGCGTCAAGACCATAGAGTTCCAGAATTTCCTTGTGCACATTGCGAACTTTAACGATGTTATGCTCCTTCACATAAGTATTCACAGCATCAGGAAGACCGCCCACAAGAAGATACTTCCTGAACAGATCCAACATTTTCCTGTGTATGGATTCGTTGGGCGAGACCCTCTCTTCAAAGCACCGACGCAAGTCTTCTATAACGAGTCGCCCTACACCGTTGGCCCAAAGAAATTCCTCGAAATCAAGTGGATACATATGCAAAGGAGTTATGCTTCCTATCGGGATGGATTGTGTCTTCTTCAATGTGACCCCGAGCAGAGATCCGCTTGCTATGTAGGTAAAGCGCCCATCTTCCATAAGAAACTTAACCAAGGTAAGCAGGTGGTCATAGGCCTGGATCTCATCGATGAACACGAGCGTTGATTTCTTGTCGGACATTCTGTCCCCTGCGACAACACTCAATGCAAGATAGAAGTTCTCTGTTGTCTTGGCTTCCGCAAACAGCCTGTCACCCTGCTTGTCTTTCTCCATATTAATCTCAATGAAGTTCGGGAACAACCGGCTTCCGATCTCACGGATAATGAAAGACTTCCCGATTTGTCTTGCACCATCGACAACAAGCATCTTATCGCCACCAGACTTTAGCTGGTTTTCTATTTGTTTGGAAATCTTACGCTTAAGCATGTTACACACATTTATTCCATAATTCCACACTGGCAAATATACATTTATTCCGAAAAATATGGAAGCCAATAACGCATTTATTCCATAAAAAGAAAAAAATTTTGTAGCGAAAAGTAGCACGGAAAATTCGCGCCGAGAAGTAGAAAAGTGTTCCGTGCACAGATCAGGCTCTTCCGCTCACGAAGGTCCCCATAAAGGCCTTGTTGTGAGCAAAAAGGCTGATCTGGCTCACGAGGTGTTCACAAGGAGCAAGGTGGTGCGCAAGAAGGGGGCGAATCACGCGCGAAGATCACGCGTGTGTCGCAGACGGTTCAATGTATTGGGTCAAGACTGGTCAAGTGCCTTGAGAATCTCGGCGGCGAGGGCCGGGGAAACGAGTTTGGAGAGGTCTTCGAGAGGAGCGGCTGCGATGCGGGCGACTGAGCCGTAGTGCATAAGAAGGCGTTTCTCGGTCTGCTCACCGACACCTTTGATATCCCTTAAAGCACTCTGGATCTGGGCTTTGCTCCTGAGGCTGCGGTGGAATGTGATGCCGAAGCGGTGAGCCTCATCACGAATGTGCATCAAGACTTTAAGAGCCTGCGAGTTACGGTCCAGAAACAGAGGATAAGGATCGTTCACCCTGATCACAAGTTCCATACGCTTGGCAAGGCCGATGACCATCAGCCTGTCCATCAGTCCGAGTTCGGCCAGAGCCTGGCGGGCAAACTCCAGCTGGCCTTCTCCGCCATCGATCACCACCAGCTGCGGCAGGTCGTCCGGAGCCTCCACGAGCATCCGGGAGTAACGGCGGTTGACGACCTCCTTCATCGAAGCGAAGTCATTGGCCCCGATGACCGTTTTGATCTTGAACTTACGGTAATCCTTCTTGGACGGCACTCCGTCACGGAAAACCACACAGGAAGCCACCGGATTGGTTCCCTGGATGTTGGAGTTGTCGAAGCACTCGATGTGGGTCGGAAGATCCTTCATTCCCAAGGCCTTGCGCAAGTCCTCAAGAACCATCCTGCGATATTCGTCAGGATCGGTGTGCTCCCTCTGCTTGATGGAGTTGAAAAGATATTCCTTGGCATTCTTGACGCTCAGTTCGAGAAGGGAAAGTTTGTCGCCGCGCGCCGGGATGCGGAAGTCGATGCCGTCTATCTCCACATCCGGCTTGAACGGCACGATGACCTCTTTCGCCAATGCACCGAACTTGGATTCGATCTCGGCGATGAACGTGCTGAGTACAGATGCCTGCTCCTCCTCGATGTTCATCTTGAAGCCCAGGTTCAACGACTGGATGACAGATCCGCCACGAACACGCAGGAAGTTTCCGAAAGCCTCCTGGCCATCGAATACCAGCGAGAACACATCACAGGAAGTATCTGCGACAGAGGATATTATCGAATGTGAATAGTGCTTCTTCAAGGACTCTATCCTGTTTTTACAGACCTGCGCCTCCTCGAAACGGAGCTCCGCGGCCGCACGCTTCATCTCGGCCTCATATTCACGGATTATCTCATTCACGCCGCCTTTCAGCAGACGGGTGATCTCGGTGACGTAGGATGAATATTCCTCCTTGCTGATCGCGCCCACACAGCAGCCTTTGCAGCGGCCGATGTGGAAGTCCAGGCACGGGCGGAATTTGCCCCGGAGGATCGCGTCGCCGGTGATTTTCAGGTTGCAGGAGCGCAGTGGGTAGTTCTTCCGGAAAAACTCCAGCAGGTAGTTTGCGTGCGAGACCGAGCTGTACGGCCCGAAATAGGTGCCGTTCTTCCTGTCCACACGCCTGGTCAAATAGATCTTCGGAAACTCGTCGTTGGTGATGACGATCCACGGGTAGGTCTTGGAATCCTTCAGCAGGATGTTGTAGTGAGGCTTGTACTGCTTGATGAGGTTGTTCTCCAGCAGCAATGCGTCCGCCTCGGAATCCACCACGGAGAACTGCGCGTCGGCGATCTTCGAGACCAGGATCCGAGTCTTCACGTTCAGCCTCTCCGGCGGCACAAAGTACTGAGCCACCCTCTTGTGCAGATCCTTGGCCTTGCCCACATAAATCACCTTCCCCGAGGCATCGTAGTAACGATAGACCCCCGGGGAATGTGGAAACAGGGCGATTTTCTCCCTGACTGTAAGATTTTTCCCGCTCAAAGCGTTTGAATATTACTTCTTGGCGGTCACGTACTTGGCGACCTCCTCCTCAATGCCTTCACCGCGGAGATCCCTCTTGACGATGGTTCCGTCAGGTCCGAAAAGGATGATGTGAGGAATGCCCTGGATGCCGTAGAGATCGGTAGGAACAGCCTGCGCGTTGATGATCTCGTTCCAGTTCACGCCATAAGCCTTGGCGGTGTCCACGGATGCCTGAGGCTGGTCCCAGACAGCGACGCTGAGCACATCGAAATCGTCACCGACGTACTTGTCATAGACCTTCTTGATGTTAGGGATCTCCCTCTTGCAAGGGCCGCACCATGATGCCCAGAAGTCAACGAGGACGTACTTGCCCTTACCTACATAGTCGGAAAGCTTAACGCCGTCGATGTCGAAGTCGGTGAACATCGCCCCCTCGGCGGTTGCCTTTTTTGCATCGATAGCTTTCTTCATCTTTGACACCACAGGAATCTCGGAAAGGGATGGATCGAGCAGGTTAAGCATCGAGTCCACCTGAGCCGGAGTAAGGTCGTACTGAAGGGTACTGAGCACCATAGCTCCAATGATGTTGTCCTTATTGGCATCGAAAGCCTTGTCATTGCATTCCTTTACGGCAGCCTCATAGTCATTATAAACCTGTTCCTTGACGGAATCCTCGGCCTCGTCGCCAAGTTCCTCAAGTCTGGCTCTGGCATCCTTCTCGAACTGAGCCATCGCGTCAGCGTAGGCTTTGTACTTCTCCTGAATGGAAACAGACGGTGCCTTGGAGGAAATCTCAACAGTGCCGTCCTCTTTGACGGTGACCGTCAACGGAGTACCGTCAGAAATGAATCTGGCTCTTACTCCTTCCCCGGTCAGCGTGGCGAGCACGGTCTTGGATGCAGGAAGCACAACGGCGAACTTCCCGTCCGTCACAGTGAGGGTGGTGTCAATTCCAAGATCGGAGATCTTGATGCTTACCTCTTCAGGAGCATTGCCCTCGAAAGCACCTTCGATGGCGGTCTTGTCAGAAACCTTAGGGCCGCACGCGACAGCGGCAAAAGCAGCCACGGCTGCCAGAATGAATGATTTACGTCTCATATTCATGAATATTAATGTTCAACCTTTCCTGCCTCGGAGTGGCACCGCAAAAGCGAGCCGCTTTTCCGCAATAAATGTAAAGTTATGAATATTTTCGAGAATATGAGTACCTTTGTTATACAGAATCAAATAATTATTGAATATGACGCTGAAAGCCAGCATAAAATCAATGAGACTGAGGACACTTCCGCTGTCCTTGTCCGGAGTGATCCTCGGAGTGACGCTCGCAGCGGACAAGGCAGATGTCAGTCCGTGGACAGCCGCGCTGATCTTCCTGACAACGGTATGTCTGCAGATCCTCTCAAATCTGTCCAATGAGCTCGGCGACACCTTGAACGGCACCGACTCTGCCGACCGTCAAGGCCCCCAGTACGCCCTCGGCAGCGGAGATATGACCGTAGGAGACATCAAAAAGCTCATCGGAATATTCATCGTCCTTTGCATCGTCTCCGGTCTGGCGATGATAAGTGTTTCCTTCAGGAGCATATTCAAAACTGAGTCAATCTGTCTGGAAGTGCTTGGCGCGGCGGCTATCGTGGGTGCGATGAAGTACACTTTGGGCAAGAATCCTTATGGGTACAGAGGGCTGGGCGACGTGTTCGTGTTCATATTCTTTGGCCTTGTGTCGGTGCTCGGTGGGTATTATGTCGCGGCTCGGGAGTTGCCGTCACTGATTATGCTACTGCCTGCCTCCGCCATCGGGTGTTTCAGCGTGGGAGTGCTGAATGTCAACAACATAAGGGATATGAAGACGGATGCGGTGAATCGTGTGACCGTGGCCATCAAGCTCGGGATGAAGGGGGCGAGAATATACCAGACCATCCTGGTCACATTGGGCTGGGCCTTGATACTGGTGTTTTGCGCGGTCTATGATTTCGCGCCGGGACATTACATATTCATCATCACTCTTCCATTGTACATCAAGCACTTGCAAGGTGTATGGACCCGGAGCGAGCGTGCTCTCGACCCGATGCTGCCGATGCTCGTGATCTCAACTTTCTTCCTCTCCATCCTCGCCGGAGCGGGATTTTTAATTTTTTAGGAATATGCCGACAAAGACAAAAGTCAGGAATATGTTCGACAGCATCGCTGGCGACTATGACGCTCTGAATCACATACTTTCACTGGACGTGGACAAGATCTGGCGCAAGAAGGCCCTGAAACAGATCGTGGACGCTCCGGCTCCGGTCCAGGTTCTGGACCTGGCCTGCGGAACGGGCGATTTCTCGATCGCCATCGCCAAAGCCTTGAGTTCAGCGACCGGAAGTCACGTGACCGGCGTGGATCTGTCGGAGGGTATGCTGGCGGTGATGCGCGAGAAGGTCGCAAAAGCCGACCTGACTGAGATGATAAGCATCGAGGAAGGCGACGGCGAGAACCTACGCTTCCCCGACAACACCTTCGACAGAGTCACCATAGCCTTCGGAATCAGGAACTTCGAGAATAGAGAGAAAGGCCTAAGGGAGATGCTGCGCGTCCTCAAACCCGGCGGCCGTCTCGTGATCCTTGAGCTCTCCCGCCCAGAGAACAAAGTCATCCGCTGGTTCTACGACCTCTATTTCCTGCACATCCTCCCGAAGATCGGCGGCAAGGTCTCCGGTGACAAGGCCGCCTACGCCTACCTCCCCGCCTCCGTCGCCGCCTTCCCCGGCAAAAAGGCGTTCATGGCCACGATGCGCGAGGCCGGCTTCCGCACCGTCACCCACAAGGCCTTCACCCTCGGCAT
>ENA-OPUE01000765-OPUE01000765.1-human-gut-metagenome-genome-assembly--contig:-NODE-765-length-23628-cov-3.486149_pt1 | contig 23628 bp, 14 predicted proteins | sample MGYA00241466_ERZ501924 | MGnify/ENA primary metagenome ERZ501924 (study PRJEB25962, sample SAMEA2042223) | human gut metagenome | biome: human gut; feature: human-associated habitat; material: faeces...
TTTCTGCCGATTATGTCAAGCGTAGCCTGATTCATCGTCTGAGGATTAATCGAGATACGTCCCACATTATGTGCCTTAAGCACCTTCAGCTTGTCTATGGTAAGACTGTCAGGTCTTCCTGCCTCTACCGTAAGCTCTACAATGTCTGACATATCAAAACACTTCTCCATGTGTCCGAGAAGCCTGTCCAATTGGTCGGCGCTAAGGGTTGTCGGCGTCCCTCCCCCGAAATATATGGTATCAAGCCTTCTGTTCTTAAGCTTTGCGGCAACAAATTCCATCTCACAAAACAGTGCTGACAGATACTCTTCAACCCTGTCATGCCATTTATCAATTGAATATGATGTAAATGAGCAGTACAGGCATGTAGTCGGACAGAATGGTATTCCTATATAAAGGCTGTATCCGTTAATATAATCTCTCTGTCCGAGAAGTCCGAGTTCCTTGTGTGCAACACCAAGTGCAAGCTTAGCCTTAGCCTCAGATGCGTAATGCTTATCCATAAAAAGCTTTATTATATCTTCATCAGACGTTTTGTTCTCTATAAGATTAACAGCAATCTTACTTGGCCTTACTCCTGTAAGCTTGCCCCACGGTAACGTGCGTCCGGTCATTTTCTCAAGCTTTTTGTATAAATCTGTTTTAAATTCTTCATGCAGTTCACTCCTGCTTCTGCCTTCCTTCTCAGGTATGTCAGGCCTGATTATAATATCCTCAGGAGTTACATTCTGTCCGTCATATTCTCCTACCTCAGTGCGGGGATAGAATGACCTTACAAGCACAACTGCATCATCATAAAATTCTCTGTCGTCTATATTAAGATATATCATAGCAATATGGGTTATTCTCTTCCTCCCATCCAATATCTGTAGGAGCTCCGTGCCCCGGATATACCTTTGTATCAGCAGGTAACTGCTTAATAAGTCTGTGTACGGACTGTATTATTGCCTTGGAGCTTCCTGTCGCAAGGTCAGTTCTTCCCACGGCGTTATGGAATAACGTATCACCGCTTATAAGAACGCTCTCCTGCTCAAAATAATAGCATACACATCCTCCTGTATGTCCCGGAGTTGCGATAACTTCTATATCAAAACCGGCAAGCATTACATGCTCACCATCTTCAAAAAGCCTGTCCGGCTTAACCGTGCATGTGCAGCCATAATCTGTCGAAAGATTAAGCATGCTGCTTGTAAGGAGCTGTTCTTCCTCTCTGCCTGCACATACAGGTATGCCATACAATTCCCGCAGTTCATTAGCCGCAAGTATATGGTCAAAGTGTCCGTGTGTAAGCAATATTGCAACCGGGGTAACTTCGTTATCCTTAACAGACTTTTCAATTCTGCCTGCCTCAGCTCCGGGATCTACTATAATTGCTTCCTTTGTTGTATTGTTAATAAGAAGATAACTGTTGGTTCCAATCATTCCAACCACATTACTCTTCACTGTCAGATGGCCTGCCATATCAGCCTGTTGTCCTTTCAATATCGTCAACGCCCGGAATATTGCGGAGCTTATCAACTATTCTCTGAAGTTCCTCGCGTCCGTGGATGTCAAATCCTATGCTGAGCGTTGCCTTGTCATGCTTATTAACGCGGCAGTTAAGGTTCTTAACGTCAATATTGGCTTCCGTAAGAACTCTAGATACATCAACAAGAAGCCCCGTCCTGTTCATGGCATAGAGATTAATCTCTGCACTGTAGGTATCCTTTGATGCAGCTTCCTCCTGCCATTCGGCATCTATAAGCCTTGCCCGCTCATGCTCTGGAAGATTAATTACATTGATGCAGTCAGTTCTGTGAATCGATATGCCACGTCCTCTCGTAACAAAGCCGACAATCTCATCACCCGGCACAGGACTGCAGCACTTTGAAAAACGCACGGCAACATCATGAACGCCCTTAACTACAATCGGATTCCTTGCATTGCCTTTGGATGCCTTTCCCTTCGTATCATCAGGTATTGACTTAATTATATCGCTGTCTGTTATCTCTGACTTACGCTTCTTCTCATATTCATCTATAAGCTTATTAACAACCTGGCCTTCCTTAAGAGCGCCATGCCCCACAGACGCCATCATGGAATCCCAGTCTTTAAATCCATACTTGGCAAGACACTTGTCTACAAATTCCGGCTTAGTATAGTCGGCAAGCACAAGCCCCTTTGACTTTACATATTTGTCAATGAGCTCCTTACCGCGCAATATATTATCTTCCTTGAGTTCCTGCTTGAACCACTGATTAATCTTATTACGCGCCTGCGTGCTCTTGACAATCTTAAGCCAGTCACGGCTCGGTCCTTTTGAGTTCTGTGAGGTGATGATCTCAACGCGGTCACCATTTTGCAGATTATAAGTTACCGGAACCTGTCGTCCATTGACTCTTGCGCCCACCATCTTATTGCCGACTGCTGAATGAATACTGTAGGCAAAATCAATTGGTGTGGAGCCTGCCGGAAGATTCTTCACGTCACCATTCGGAGTGAAGCAATATACCTGTTCTGCAAACAGATCCAGGTCCGTCTTAACGGTACTCATAAATTCTTTGTTATCTTCTGTATCTCTCTGCCATTCAAGGATCTGACGCAGCCAGCTTAACTTCTCTTCCTCTTTGTCTTTGGTTGTTCCTGTCAGATTCTCTTTGTATTTCCAGTGTGCAGCAATACCATATTCTGCCGTCTTGTGCATATCATATGTCCGGATCTGTATCTCGAAAGGCTGTCCGCTCTTACTGATCAACGTTGTATGCAATGACTGATACATGTTTGACTTTGGCATGGCAATATAGTCTTTGAAACGTCCCGGAATCGGTTTGTATTTCTCATGGATAATACCAAGTGCCGCATAACAATCCCTGACACTGTCTACAATGATCCGCACAGCAAAAATGTCATAGATCTGATCTAACGTCTTATGCTGATTGACCATCTTCTTGTATATACTGAAGAAATGTTTCACACGGCCGTTGATCTCTGCCTTAATGCCGGCCTCATCAATACATTCCTTCACATCATGTACAATCGTCTCGATAAACTTCTCCCGTTCCTCTAATCGTTCATCAATCTCTGTCTTTAACTCTTTGAACTTCTCCGGCTCTAAATACTGCAAAGACAGATCATCTAATTCTACTTTGATCTTGCTGATACCAAGACGGTGTGCGATCGGAGAATAGATATCCATCGTCTCTCTTGCTTTCTCGATCTGTTTCTCCGGAGACTGGTACTGTAACGTCCGGAGATTATGCAGACGATCCGCTAACTTGATCAAAATGACACGGATATCCTTTGCCATTGCAAGGAACATCTTCCGCAGATTCTCAGCCTGAAGTTCAATCTTATCCTGCGAGAAATTCAACTGTGTTAATTTGGTAACTCCATCTACTAACAATGCTATCTCCGGAGAAAATTCTTCCGAAATCTCCTCCGTCGTCATAACCGTATCTTCGATCACATCATGCAAGATTCCCGCAGCAATTGTCTCTTTATCAAGCTCTAATTCTGCTAAAATAATGGCGACGCAAAGGGGATGCATGATATATGGCTCACCCGACTTACGGAATTGTCCCTCATGGGCTTTACTGGCAACCTGATATGCCTTCTCAATCATAGTGATATCTGTATTCGGATGATATTCCTGTACTTTCTCAATTAAAGTCTTGTACAATTCCTCCGGTGGTGTAAAATCCTTTGGTGTACTAAGCTCTTTGTCCGTATTTACTAATCCTGCCATATATCCACCTTCTTTTCTTTTGATCTCAATTTCCTCGATAAAATATAGTATAGCCTATATTTTCTAAGATGTAACGGAAAAAATGACATCCAATCATAATTTTGTAAAAAATGCAATAAAACCATCTCTGATTTTACACGTTCTTTGTGTTATTTGAAACGAACCAAAAGTATGCCATTATAAGACTTCACGCACGGTAGCCATTGCATAGCGTTTTACCTGCATTTGCAGGGTGCGTTTACCGTTGAATTCGTTAATTGCCGGATAGTATATAATGTTAAGGATTACGTTATTGAGCCATCCATGTAACATCTTATCATATTCTTCCTGTCCAAACCAACTGACAATATTTTCTTCAAATTCCTGTGCCCGGAAATAGATTCCTTCTGAGATTACTCCATCTTTGTCCTCTAACGTCAATTTTACAACATTACGATCTTTTCCCATGATCTTCGCAGATAACACATTGAGATCCTTCTGTGCAAATATCGGCTTTTCATTTCCTTTCCCAAATGGTGCCAGCCCATCCAGCTGTTCAATCAACGTCTCCGTTACATAAGACATTGGCATCGGTACATCTATATGTATAGTTGGAACAAAATCTTCCTGTGTAAGTGTGCAATTATCATTGATCGCCTTAACAAAATCATCAAATCGGTCTGCCTGAAGCGAGAATCCCGCCGCCATTGCATGTCCGCCGAATTTTAGCAACAGGTCACTACATTGCTGCAGTGCCTCAAACATATGATAACCCTCGATCGAACGTCCGGAACCCTTCAATACGCCTGGGACATCACTGTCCACCACAACCAATACCGGATGATGATAGCTCTCTCTGATTCTGCCTGCAATAATACCTGCCAGACTCTCATGGCAGTGTTCGAGATATATGACCATGACTTTCATCGGATCCATTTGCTCAATATACTGTTCTGCCTGCTCTGTCCCTTCCATTGTCATATTCTTGCGTTCCTCGTTCATGTCTTTCAGCGCTGTCGCCTTTGCAATAGCCGTCTCTGTATCTGTCTCCATCAGAAGCTCCATTGCCGCCACTGCACTTTCCAACCGTCCGCATGCATTAATGCAGGGACCTAACTTGAATCCGACATGATATTCGTTCACTGTCACATCCGATAATTCATTCACCCGTAACAACGCCCGCATTCCCAGATTCCCGGAATGGTTCAGTTTCTCCAATCCTTTCACTGCAAAAATCCGGTTCTCATCTATTAACGATACAATGTCACAAATTGTTGCAACTGCTACAAACTCCAGAAACTGCTGCATTTCCTCTTCCGGTACTTCTCTTTTAATAAAAAGCGCCTCTATCAATTTGTAGGCAACTCCCGCGCCACACAGATCATTAAACGGGTACTGACACGTCTCCTTTTTCGGATTCAGGATTGCATCCGCTGGTGGAAGAATATAGTGCTTGTCCTCACCTTCCATAAAAAAAGGCACTTGATGGTGATCCGTCACTACAACCGTCATTCCCAGCTCTTTTGCTCTTGCGAGAGCTTCATTTGCCGCAATACCATTATCACAGGTTACAATCGTGTGGATGCCATCCTCTGCTGCCTTTTCAATAATCTCCCGATTGATGCCATAGCCATCCTTCACCCGGTGCGGAATTACATAATCTACATCCGCGCCAACTCTCTTAAATCCTGCATACAGGATATAATTAGACATTACACCATCTACATCATAGTCCGATACAATTCGAATGCGATGTCCTTCTTCAATATCATGGATAATGATCCTGACTGCCTGGTTCATGTCCTCCATCATAAATGGGTCATATAAATTCTCTATCTCCGGATGCAAAAATCTTTCAAACTGGGTCTCCGGAATGTCTCGATTGATCATGATTCTGGCTACAACCGGGTCTATATGAAATTGCTCTGAAAGAGCACCGAAATCTGCTCTTTTCATTCGTATAAGCCAATTCTGTTCTGCCATATATTAATCTCCTAATGAAACATGATAGGGACATGGTTACCTGCCATGTCCCTATTTGTTTCTAGTCTATTATGCTTTCTTTGTTTGCTTCTTGCTGATCTTTTTAGAAGTTGTATTCTTATCGTTCTTACCAAATCCGGTCTTAAACATGTACCACAATGGTCCGGTAATACATACAGAAGAATAAGCACCGCAAACAATACCACACATCAGGGTAAGTGCAAATTCCTTAATGGACGGCACACCCATGATATATATAAAGAATACCATTACAAATGTTGTAAGGGATGTATATATTGTTCTTGTCAACGTCTGGGAAATAGAAGTATTTACAATTGTTGCATAACTTTCTTTGCTCATGCTGACCATGTTCTCACGAATACGGTCAAAGATAATGATCGTTGCATTGATCGAATAACCAACGATCGTCAACATACATGCAATAAATGTATTACCAACAGACAACCGTCCAATAGAATACACTGCAAATACTACTAATACGTCATGCAATAATGCAATAACGGCTGCTGCACCAAACTTCACATCACTAAACCGGATTGCAATATAGATCAACATCAATGCCGTTGCAATCAACACAGATATAATTGCATTTCTCTGCATTTCCGTACTGATTGTGGAACTGATATTCTCCATGTTAAATTCTTTTACTTTGAAATTATCTTCTAACGCAGTCTGAACAGCATCTCTCTGGTCATTTGAAAGCTCTGCAGACTTAAATACGATCTCATTGGAATTCTTTACGTTCTGAACCTGAATATCTGCCTCTGAAATTCCTGCTGCCTTTGCAATCACCGGAAGAATGTCACTCTCTGCTTTTGCGAGGTCATAACGTTCTTCGAAATTAACAGTCATTGAAGTACCACCTGTAAATTCAAGGCTGTAATTCAAGGTAGAACCCGTCTTACCCTTAAATACCGGTAATGCGATCAAGCCGGCTGCAATTGCAACAAAGGAAATGAGATAAGCAAATCTGGAAAACTTCACATAATTGTGAACCTTTGCTTCTTTCTTCGCTCCATATAATTTCGGGCTCTGTAATCCTAATGTATATGCTGCCTTTAATAACTGTTTGGTAATAATCAATGCCGTAAATACAGACAACACAATACCAATACCTAATGTAAGTGCAAATCCCTTAATGGAACCGCTTCCCATAATGTACAATACAAAGGCTGCGATCAAGGTTGTAATATTACCATCTAAGATAGCAGACAGTGCTTTGTTGAAACCAGCATCAATTGCACTTTTAACCGATGCTCCTGCACCAAGTTCCTCTTTAATACGGGTAAAGATAATAACGTTTGCATCAACCGCCATACCAACAGATAACACGATACCTGCAAGACCCGGAAGTGTAAGACTGGCATTAAATCCATTCAGGCACAATAACATCAGCACAACGTATGCAATCAACGCAAGAACAGAAATGAAACCAGGCAATAAGTATAAACCGATCATAATGACAGCAATCACAGCCATACCGATTGCACCGGCCTTTAAGGTTGTGCTAAGAGCATCTTTACCGAGCGTTGCTCCGACTTCATTCGAACGTAACTCTTCCAATGTTAACGGAAGGGCACCGATACGAATGGTCTGTGCAAGCTGTTCTGCTTCCTCATCATCAGCCATACCATTGATCACAGCACTACCACCCGTGATCGCAGTCTGGACGGTAGGTGCAGAAGCAATCTCACCATCATATATAATATAAATACGTTTGCCAACATTTGCTGTTGTCGCATCTGCGAACTTCTTCGTTCCTTCATCGCTAAATGCAAGCTGAACGACATATTCCTGAACGGTACCGGAATTATCAATTGCGGCAGAAGCATTCTTAACATCGGACCCGGTCAATACCGTCTCATATTCCTGTCCGGATGCATACTTGGAATAATTGTCCTCATCTAAGAATTCCAAAGCACCCGGCTTACCAAGTTCTTCCAGAATCTTACTTGCATCACTTACACCGGGAATCTCAATGTTAATACGATTGTTTCCCTCTTTGTATACATTACTGTCTGTCGAGTATACATCTGCACGCTGCTGTAAACGCTCGATCGTATCCCGAATCTCCTGATCAGTAGGATTATCCTCCTTGATCTGATATGTGATACTGACACCACCTGCAAGGTCAAGACCTAAGATAATGTTCTCAGCCTTACCAATCTGGTTCTTACCAAGTCCCTGCACTACTGTAAAAGTGCCAAGTGCAAGAACAAGGATAAAGACTATGATAGTCAGCACACTGTTTCTCTTTGCTTTCTTCATTCTTTTACTCTCCTTACTCTAGGCTAAAGCTGCCTTTATCATGATTGCACATTCTACACGTTTACGTTCTAATTCACAGCCGATATCATATGCATCCAATAAATTGCCATGGAAATTATATGAGTTAGCCGCACAACCCCCGCTACAGTAGAATCTTGCAAAACAGTCCTTACATTTGTCCTTTGCATATACGTTGCAAAGTTTAAATTCATCTACAATATCCGTTTTCTCTATTCCGGTATCAACATTTCCTAACTTGAACTGCTCCATTCCAACAAACTGATGACATGGATACAGATCACCCCAAGGCGTAACTGCTAAGTATTCCGTTCCGGAACCACAACCGGATAATCTCTTATATAAACATGGTCCACCTGTAAGATCGATCATAAAATGGAAGAAATTAAATCCATTACCTTCCTTTTCCCTCTTGACCATCTCTTTTGCTAAATTGTCATATTCTTCAAACAATTGCGGAAGATCTTCCTCCCGAATTGCATAATCCATATCATCCGGAGCCACCACCGGCTCTGCTGAGATCTGTTTGAATCCCATATCTGCCAAATGCAGAACATCCTTAGAAAAATCCAGATTATAATGTGTAAAAGTTCCTCTCACATAATAATTGGTCTGATGTCTCATCTCAGCCATCTTCTTGAACTTATCTATGATCAGATCATAACTTCCTTTGCCATTGCGGGTTGGTCTCATAAAGTCATGTACTTCTTTTCGACCATCGATGCTCAATACAACATTCGCCATCTCTTTGTTGGCAAATTCCATTACCTCATCTGTCAGCAGCATGCCGTTCGTTGTCAATGTAAAACGGAACTTCTTATTAAACTCTTTCTCTTTGCTTCTGCCATATGCAACCAGATCCTTCACAACCTGAAAATTCATCAGCGGCTCTCCACCAAAGAAATCTACTTCCAGATTCACCCGGTTACCGGAATTCGCAATCAGAAAATCTAAAGCTTTCTTCCCAACTTCATAGCTCATGAGGGCTCTTCCACCATGATACTCTCCCTCTTCCGCAAAACAATATTTGCAGGCAAGGTTACAATCATGTGCTATATGAAGGCATAATGCCTTGACAACCGTCTTACGTTTTTTAAAATCGATGATTGCATCCTTGTAAACATCTTCTGTAAAAAGCTGTCCCTGATCTTTTAATTCTGTTATCTCATCATACGCTTCCCGTATCTCATTCTCCGGATATTGCGGTAATCTCTTCACAATCTCATCCGGATCCATCTCTTCATACAAGGCGATTACATCATATACCAGATCATCTACTACATGAACCGATCCACTGCAGACATCCAATACAATGTTATAGCCGTTATTCTTATACTGATGTATCACTTTTATTATACCTCTTATTCACGTCTCCGGAAACACATAGCCGTTTCCTTCAGATCCTTAGAAACGAAATGAAAGAGGACAGCCCGATATAAGCAGCCCTCTTTATTCCATTACCATACCAGAAAATGTATTATTTGTTCTCACAAGTCTGGTTACCAACTGTACAAGATGTCTTGCAAGCTGACTGACAAGATGTCTGGCACTCGCCACATCCGCCTTTTTCCATTGTGTTCTTTAATGTTTTGTCTGTTAAAGTCTTAATATGTTTCATCTCATATACCTCTCATTTATAAATAGTATTCAGGTATGCTCCCTGAACCAATACATATTTCATTCAGTATAACACATGCTTTTTCCAAGGTCAACGCTTATCTTAGCTTATCATTCCTCCCAGCAGCCCTCCGCCAACACATAGCACGGCAGTTGTAATATTCGCAGTACTTGTCACATGAAACACCTGACCGATCAGTATTGCCACCAGCGATATGATCAGGATATACAATGTTCCGAGCAGGAGCCCCCAAAGGAACTTTCTCTCTTTTACTTTCTTTCCGGTAATAAATGCTCCAATAAACGTGACAATTACATAAATTGCCACAATTGCTACATCTGTTAACGCCTCACTTAAATGAAAACGAAACACAGTAAAGGCAAGTGCCGCCAACAGGACTCCTGTTACTGCATATGCAATGATCAAGCCTTCTACAACAGTTGCAAATTTTCTTCCAACACTCATACTCCACACTCCTCCTGCAAGGTCAGCATTTACTCAATACTGCTCTCCATTCCTATTGCACTAATGCAATATATGAGTGAGTGTATCTATATATTCCTATTTCGTTTTGTTTTGTTGTTCTAACAGCTCCATTACATCAAACAAAGAATCATATATCTGATCTGCCAACGGCCGAATCTCTTCCGTAGGCTGAATCAGATCGATCACCATGACTGTGTATAATCCCGCTGCAGAAGACGACTTCACGCCGTTAATGGAATCTTCTACTCCAAGCGCTTCGTCCGGCTCAACTGCCAATCTCCGACATGCTTCTAAGTATATATCCGGTGCCGGTTTCCCATTCGGAACAACCCCGCCATATACGATCTTATCAAATACATCCAGGATCCCGGCACGACGCAGATTCTTTCCTGCACGTTCCTCCTGTGTCGAAGTTGCAAGTCCTATCTTGTAATGATGCTCTTTCAGATATGCAAATAATTCCCTGACTCCCGGTTTCAGATCCAGACCATTCTGTTCGATCTCCGCATCCATCCGTGTCATCGTCTTCTCCCGGAATGTATCATAATCAAAATCTGCTCCAAAATGATCCTTCATCAATTGTTCATTATGCTGTCTGGTTGCTCCCGCAATATGGTTGCAAAGATCTTCCATCTCCTCTTCCGGAATTCCATATTCTGCCCCGGTGATCATCCAATGCTTACGGTATAAACGCTCCGAATCAAAAATAACACCATCCATATCAAAAACAACTGCTTTTATCATATTCTTTCTTCTTCCTTTTCTTTCTTCATGGTTCTCATCCATAACCAGATACAGGTTATTAAAACGAGTCCACCCATAATAGCAAATAAAATGGTTGTCGTCAATGGATTATAATAATTGAACTGTAGTGTTCTTGTCACTTTGTTACCCGCTTTATCCACACAATCCACATTGATCCGGTATGTTCCGTACTCCGAATACTCTAACTGCCTTGTATCCGGATCATACTCCTGGTCATTCATGGTAATCTTTGTAATTTCATCTTCCGGATTGGTCAGCGATAATGTAATGGTTCCTCTTTCTGATACCGCCTGCCCGTCTTTCACTCCGGTAAATATTACTTTTGGTGCAGTATGGTCAATAATAAACTCTGCATTTTCCGTACTCTTATGTCCTAATTCATCCTGAACTTCCACCGAAAGATTATACTTTCCTTCATCCGTAACCGGCGTTGTTCCATCGTATTCTACTCCATTTAGCAGGATGCGATACGATACAACCGTAAGATCCCTGAACACCTCTTCTAATGTATCCGCAATCTGAAATTCCTGGAAATATCCGCCGCTATATTCTGCAACTTTGTGTATTTCCGGGCTGGTCTGATCCAATACAAAATGAATTTCCTTCTCATCCTGATTACCCGCCTCGTCTCTTGCCGATATAACAAAATCATAGATTCCATCCTCACTAAAGATCTGCTGTAAGCTGCTTAACTTGGACGAATTCACCATTTTAGGCAGGTCAATATCCTCTTCCTTGCCATTGATATCTGTGCGGGTTCCCCGAATGGTGATATGGTTACCTGCATAGTAGGATTCCTCCACCGCAAATCGGATTGCAACCGGTTCATCCCACTGCTCATAATTCGAAGTCCCCGTAATGCTGATCTGTGGTTTTGTCTTATCAACTGAAAAAGAAATCGTTTTTGTCACCGCCCGATTACCCGCTTTATCTTTTGCCGTAAAGGTAATCTGATACGTTCCATCTGTCGAAAATGTCCTGTTCATAGACGAATGTTTCCCCTGTTTCGGGAATGCAGTGATCTCTTCTGTCGTGGTTGCTCCGTCTAACTTTTTCTCAATACGGATTCCGGCATCCGTCGTCTGATAATAGGAATCCGTAAGGTCAAATGTAAGCGACACATCTCCTGCATTCATGGAACCATTTGTTGTTCCGGAAATTGCAAGCTTTGGAGCAGTCTTATCAATAACAAACCGCAACGTATTGGAACGGGTAATATTGCCTGCGCTGTCGGTTGTTACCGCATAGATCTTATAGGTACCTTCCTTGCGGAAGCGTTGATTTCTCTGCTCCTCCCTCTTACTCATAATCCAGGCGGACACTTTTTCCGTATAGGTCTTTCCGTCTAACGTACGCTTCACATAATATATCGTTTTGGTATTCTTATAAGATACATCCCCGACATTCGTTGTGATTGTTACATTCTTATTATAATGCGTGCCATTCGTTACACCCGATAATCTGACAACCGGTGCTTCCTTATCAACGTACACCTGTCTGTGTGCTTCACTTTCTGTTCCGGCATTATTTACAACCTTAACGGACATGGTGTAGCCACTTGCCTTTTCTGCGGTCTTTGTGGCTGTGAGATCATAACTGTATTCTTTCACAAATTCCTTGAATACCACCTTTTTTGTCTCTTTGCCATCAATCGAATATACCACTTCCTTAAGACCGGACTTGTTATCCGTTACTTTGGTGTGAAATGTAACGTCCCTGCTCTGCCATGTTGTATAATCAATATCACAATCCATCACAATCACAGCATGATCTGTATTCTGGATCATACGCACGGACTGTACATTGGATTCATTTTTCAACCGGTCATTCGCCCAGATACTGATCACACCATCATATTCTGTAAGTAACACATCCTGCGGAACATATACATAATAATTACTATCTTTTCCTTTTCGTGCAATATATAACGGTGTATTCTCCGCCCGTTCTGCAGCCGTTCCCAATGTTACATACACCAGATCATCCTGTACCCCTGTTACACGATCCGTAACCTGAAACTGTACGCGGATCATTTTATTACTAAATATAATGCTATATCGGGGCTGTAACAGACTATTCTCATTCCAATACTGTACATTCGATATTGCCGGCGCTGTATGATCGATCGAAAATGTAACGGTTCGCGCTGTCGCCACATTGCCTGCCCGGTCCGTTCCCTCAAACGTGATCGTATAGTTACCTTCTTTACTATAGACCGATGTCTTCTGTGTTGTATAATCTACCTGCGCATTCTTATCGTAACCGTCTTGTTTCCAGGATACAGCTCCCTTTTCCACAATCGTTTCGTTTTCTCCATCCAACGTTGTACGATGCACCGTTACCTGATATTCATCAAAATCATGATTCTTATCAGTCGCCTCATATGTCAGTGTTACCGGGTTCTTTGTCATTGTTCCCGACTGCATGCCACAAATGGAAAGCTTCGGACTTGTCTTATCCACAACGATATCCGTCTGTACAGGCGTTGCTATATTTCCTGCCTTATCTGTTCCCGTTACTGTTGCGCGGTATTTTCCCTCTGTTGTAAAGCGATACTGTGCAGTCGTTCTAAGTGGAGATACATTCAATACATATGACTCTGTGTTTGCCTGAACTCCCGCATAATCAAACGCAACATCAATATGTGCATCATCACTCGGAAAATGATCAGAAGCTTCTACGATATATCGTCCATTCCGATTCAGATAATAAATGCCATCTGCGTTTGGCATCTGCTCCCCGGACGGTTCTTTCATAACATGTACTTTCTCAATGACCGGAGCATACTTATCAATCGTAAACCGTATCGTATCCGACGTTGTTGTATTGCCTGCACAATCGACTGTTTTCGCATATATCTCATACGTTCCTTCTTCGGCAATAACATCATCCCGTTCACTCGTCATATGATCTGAAATCATATCCTTCCAAAAAAGTGTTTCCGTCTTTCCATCATACATTCTTGTTACATGATACGTTGTCACGGCGGACTGTCTGGTTCCATTTGCTGTTCCCTTATATGAGACATCTGTTACTCTGGTATGTATGGTCTGATTCTGATTATAATGCTTACCATTCTGCACTCCGGATAATTCTACTTTCGGCGGTTCCTTATCCACATAAACCGTCCTGCTCATCTCCTGCGTATTGCCGCAGTTATTTTCCACTTCAATCTTTAACTCATACCCATCCGCTGTCGTTGCAGAATCAGATGCAACAAAATCATATTCCTGTCTCTTGACAAACTCCGTCTGCTGATTCTCCAATGATGTAAAATCAACTGTTTTTACAATCTGCTCCTGTCCGTTCTCAATCTTCTTATAGGTGATCTTCCTGATACCACAGAAGGTATCTTCCACCACTGTATGATAGACTACGTCCCGATCAGACCAGTCACCCTCCTTTGCAGTATTACTGTCTGCCCACTCCATTGCAACAACCGGAGGATTCTCATTATAGATTGTCCGCTTTGATTCTGCGTACCCTTCATTTAACAATTGATCCTTTGCCCAGATTGTAATCTGATTATCAAACTGCTTCACCTTCTCTAACGGAAGCATTACAGAGTAATACTCACTGTTTCCAATCCGGTCAGCCGGATAAATCATACTATCCGGTGCTTTCTGATCCTTTGTTCCGATCGTTACATACACCGCACCGGCATTGCCACCATATAACAATCCCGAAATGCTGTCTCTTACCGGGAATGTTACCTGAATTGCCCGGTTACTAAAGATCATTCCATATTTTAAACTCAATGAGATACCATTTGACCGGTATGCAATGTCATTTTCATTGATAACCGGAGCTGAACGGTCAATGTAAAAGGAAAACTTCTTACTATTGTCATTGCCGGCTTGATCCTTTGCCGAAAATGTAACCGTATAATATCCCTCTTCCTCATAAGGGAGTTCCACAGACTTGCAAATCTCCTCGCATTTTGCCGGATCACCCTCTGTGTTCCACGCAATCTGCGTTCCATACCGGGTAACGGTCGTTTTATGGCCATCCCCATCCGTTCTCTCTGTAACAATAGAATATCCTGAAAGATCCGGATTCCGGTCTGTTATCTGCAAAGAAATTTTCACACCCTGTCTGGACATTCCTTCGTTTGCCAGCCCGGTTCCATTCTTATCACTTGCATCTACTGAAATCGTTGGTGCTTTCTTGTCAATGATAAAACGAAATGTGTACGGCTCCGGCAGCGTATTTCCCACTGCATCTTCCGCGGTTATTGTAAATTCATACAATCCTTCCTCTTCGCAATCATACGTTACCGTATTCTCTGTATCCGACAAGGAAACCGTCTTTGGATCCAATGTGCTGATACCATCTATCGTTCTCTTAACCGTAAGCGTTGTTTTGCCGCCATTTAAGCAATCATCATCTACCTGATATTGAAATGTCTGTTTGGAGCGGTAGTATCCTCCATCACTCTGTGAAGAGATCTTTGTCACCGTCGGGGCAGCTCCGTCCACCTGAAATGTTACCTCAGCAGATTCGGTCGAATTACCGGCTGCATCCGTAGCAATTGCCGAAACAACATACTGCCCTGCATCAAATGTTCGAACATTCTGTTTGTTGCTGTCTGATATTCCATTGACCTTATATTGAACCGACACCATATCTGTTGGCAGATCATCCGTTACCGCTGCCTCAATCTCGAACGGTGCCTTATACACGGTATTCTCAACCGTTTTCGTCTCATCACCTTTTACATGCAAAGAGATTGCCGGTTTCCCTTTGTCTATTAAGATATACTTTGTGAGCGTTGCGTCTTTTCCCTTTGCATTCTCCGCCGTCACTTTTAAAACATGTCCCTGACTAGAAGCCGCACTTGTATCAAAAGAAAACTTTTTTGTTACCGCCTTCTTTTCCGGTGCGGCCGCATCCCATGTCTGCGGAGAATCTACCGGTTGTCCATCTAACTCATAAGTCACCTTAACCAGACCGGTCGTCCCATCCTTCACCTCTACATCAAATGCTACATCTTTATTCGTCCAGGTTCCGTCTGCCACAGAATCCACAACAGATCCCGCAACCACTGCATCCACATTCCTGAGCACGATATCCGGTGGCGCGATTGCTTTCCCAAAATGGATATTCTTTGTCTCTTTTGCAACCTGAACACCTGTATGATCATTAACCTCAATTGCAATCTCATAATCGCATTCCGTTTGCGGCTTCTTCAGGATTAAGGTTGCCTTATCAGATGCACTATCCTGAAAATGCACTGCCACACTATCACTTCTACCCTCTGTATCCCATTCCAGATCTGTTCCGGTTAATAATTCTTTGTCCGTCAACAGGACATCCGAACCATCTGTTGTCTGTTTCACTGTGAGATACACATGATTACCTTCTCCTAAATGGTCAATCACATAGGACAACTCCCATACATCTTCCCCGTTGATCTTTTTACAATCATCCGGTGTATATTCATTCTGTGCAGTTATCGTAATCTGTGCAATCTGTTGTACATCAGCAGCTTGCGTGGCAACCATTCTTTCCCCCGGCAGCAACTGCAAAAGCAATAACCAGATCATGCAATATGCAATTGTCTTTCGGTATTTTCTTCCCCTATTCAATCGTCGTCATTCCCCTTTTTTCTAATCTCTGCCTTGATTCTTCGCTACAGCATCCTTTAACAGACTCATCAATTCCTCATCTTCCTGTAATACCGGCTCAAACGGTGTAATCTCCGCCTCCGGTGTCAACAAAGTCGTCTGGCTGTCGTCTCCTTCCGGCGTCAACAACGTCGTCTGACTGTCATCTCCTTCCGGCGTCAACAAGGTCGTCTGACTGTCATCCCCTTCCGGTGTCAACAAGGTCGTCTGACTGTCATCTCCTTCCGGCGTCAGCAATGCTGTCTGCCGGTCTTCTTCTGTGTATAGCACATCCGTCACGTCATCCTCTGAAAGTACATCTGTCGTAACATCCTCTGCATATAACCGGGTCGTAATCTCATCTGTATTCTCATCCGTTACATTCGCAGAACCTCCCGGCGTCAACAATGTGGTGTATTCACCTTCAGCCTCATTTTCCTTTGCCACAGAATCTTTTTGGTCACCTGCTAATATGATCATCTCATCTTCTATTTCAAATATATTATTGCTGTTAGCCTGCTCCTGTGTATTCTGTAAAAGTATCGTCTTTTCTTCTTTTGTGCGACGTTTCCGTGTTTTTTTCCTGTCAGATCTTTGCGCTTTGTCTTTTTCGATTGATTCCGTTACCGCCTGCAATGATCCTGTTGTAGTTGCCCGACGAACCAATACCTTACTGACTTCCTGATGAATCGCTTCCGTCTTCGAAGTATCCTCTGCACCCTTTTTATCTAATTTCTTAATCGCTCTTCTTGCATTGAGACCGGTTACATCTCCCATCAGTTTCCATACATCATTTTTAATAAATAGAATAATGGATATAATTAAAAACAGACACGCAAGTACGGTTCCTGCATAAAACATAATCTCATACATAACAATCATCCCCCATTCTTTCCAAACAATGGAGAAAGCTTCTGTGTCAGCTGTTTCCACCGATAGTCATTCTGGATCTCAGGCACCTGTTGTCCCTGTTCATAAAGCTTATGGAGTCTGTTATAATCCCATTTTTCAACATCCGTAGTCTTCAATTCCTCCATCTTACAGAGCAAAGACAAATGTCCGGCATACACCGCTATACTCGTCCTGCCAAACTCCTCCTCAGCCTGAATATACACCTCATCCGCCTTGTCGTACTCCTGCAGCATTTCATATATCTCTGCTTTTTGGCAATATTTTGCCTCCCGAAGTTTCTCATCTGTAATACTGCCAACCGTCTTGCCGTCACCCGCTGTCACCATGCCTAATATAAAATCACAACATTCCAATGCTTTTTCGTAATTCTCCTGTGAGCGTTGCGGATCCTCTTCTATATATTTTTGTCCAAGTCTCTCATATGCAAGAGCAAGATATTGATTATAAATAGTGTAATACTCCGCTTTCACACTATCATCATCATATACTTCAAGTACTGCAAGTCCCTTATTCGCCGCTTCGATCAATCTGTCGGCCGCATCTCCCATTTGCTGCAAATTCCTTGCATATACAATACACAACAACCGGTAATTCATCAACTTATTAATTGAAATTGTGGAAGCATCATTTGTTGATTCAAAATTCTTCAAATTAAACGTCAGACTCTCATAATCTACATTCAGTTCACCCATCGCAAGTGCGATTGTTGAATAATATACCGCCTCCGGATGTTCTTTCTGATCCAGCATATTAAAATAATATGCACTGGATTTGTAATCTTTTAATACATCGAAATAATCCATCGCAACCGTCAATAATAATTTCTGATCCTTATCAATTGAATCGTACTGTTGGTCTATGTAATATGTTACCCTGCTAAGTCCTGTCTCGGCATCATTCATATAATTGATATACAAATCCAGCAAATCCAGATATGCTTCATTCCGGCTGCCATCTACCTGCGTGATCGCATCTACATATAAACCGGCTGCTCCTTCATAATCTCCCTGTACGACATCTGCATAACCTTCGTTGATCAGATTATCATAATTCAGTTTCTTTTCCCGTTCATTTCCGATATATCCACCAATCGCAACTGCCGCAAAAGTAACGGTCAACCCCGCGCAGATCAAAAAGCTGCGCATCTTCTTCAAGCATGACCTCTTAAATGCATCATCCAACTCCTCATAATGTTCCAGATCATATATCAGCTCCGTACAGGACTGATAACGATCTTCCGGATTCGGCATAGTGCATTTGTTAATGATCTTCTCTAATCCACTTGATAACGACGGATCCCAATCACGAATCGGCTTGATCACATACGGCGGTTCACTTGGATTCTTTCCTGTCAGTACATGATAAAGCGTTGCACCCAAACTATATATATCTGTTCTCGCATCTGTTTTGTGAATACCTCGCCCTCTTGCATCCCCAAACTGCTCCGGTGCTGCATACCCTCTGGTTCCAAGCGCTGTCGTATCCGCAAGGCTTTCTACATCAAATTCCTTTGCCGTACCAAAATCAATCAGTTTTACTTTTCCATCCGGTTTCAGCATAATATTAGACGGCTTCATATCCCGATAAATGATCGGCGGATTCATAGAGTGCAAATAATCCAACGCACTACACAGATCCTTCGCCCATTCGATCACCTTTTCCTGCGGCTGCGCTCCTTCTAACTTCAACACCTCACTCAATGGCCGTCCCTCGATATAATCCATTACAACAAAAACCGTTCCATTATAATTAATAATATCAACAATTCTTGGCAACACAGGATGATCTACCATTTTCAAAATGTTAGCTTCCATCTGTAAACCTTTTAAAAGTGTTCTTGTGTCCTGTTTCGGATTCTGTTTGATCTCCTTAACCGCCCACTGCTTGTTCAACCGGGTATCCATCGCCACATAAACAATAGACATTCCACCTTGCCCTATTTTTTTAAGTATTTCATATTTGCCACCCAATACAGTGCCAACTCTAGTCATACACGCTACCCTCTCTTAACCTAATATCTACCTGTTCACTGTCTGCAGGTAAGTGCAGCCACGGTAATATTATCTCTTTCGCCCCGCTCCATTACAATTTCTGTCGCCTCTTTGCATATTGCAGTTAGTTGTTCCTTATTCCGAATCTGATCCGGTTGAAAATACTGAAAAATCTCTTCTTCACTCAACATGTGCACAAATCCATCGGAAGATAACACAAACGTCACCCGTTCCGGAATCTGTCCCTTTTCAAATTGTGGATTGACCGTGTCAGATGCCCCAACACATTGTAACAATACACTGCGTCTCGGATCTACCAATGCCTGTTCTTTGGTCAGATAACCTAATTCCACCTCTTTTGCAACAAGTGAATGATCTTCCGTTATCTGCAATATGCGATCCGCTATCTTATAGATCCGACTATCTCCAACATGACAAATATAATAATTATCCCTATATAACAGCAATGCTGTAAGTGTTGTTCCCATCGACACGCCCTGAGTCTGTGCATATGCCGCAAGACGTCCGTTCACACTCTCTATCACATCCTGCCACTGTTTGTATAACCCGTCTTCCGTTACCCTGTTCTCTTCTACTAATTGAGCAAATTCATCCTGAAACCATTGGTTCATTGCCAGAATTGCCTCTTTGCTTGCAAGCTCCCCATGTTCCAGTCCTCCCATGCCATCACAAATTAACGCAAAGGCAATCTTACCATGTGGGGAATTTACAATCCTGACAGACAACGAATCCTGATTAATCTGCTTAAATCTCCCAATATCTGTATAACAGGCCGCTATAATCTCCATTCCACTCTCCTCAATCTTCTGTTCCCATCTCTAATAATTACGAAAATGATAAGAAAAGACCATCGCACTAAAGACTCTCCTACACATCTTCATGCAATGGTCTCTTACCATTTCTAATTAACGCAACTTGAATATGAATTCCTCATCACCAAGAACAATCTTACAATCCTGTGTTAACAATTCATTCTCTCCTTCTTCAAGCATCTTACCATTTACATATGTATGATTTGTAGATTTGTTATCACGAATATAATAGATACCGTCTTTGTTCATAATCACTGCATGCACTCTGCTGACTGCACCATTTCCCTTCACTGTATAATCTACACCCATACTTGCTTTCCCAACTTTGAAGTTCTGTTTTGTAATCATAATTCTCTCATTCGTATTAACACGGATCAGATAAGGATTAACCTTCGGAACATTCACATTGCCTCTTAACAGTCCGGTCGCCCCGCTGATTGTCTGACTTAAGATAGAGTTGCTTACTACTTCTTCATCTTCCGTTTCTGCCACTTCTGTCACTTCGTCTTCCGCTTCTGCCACTTCCTCTAAGGCTTTCTGTTCCGCCTCTTTCTCCTCTGCAGCCTTCAATTCTTCCTGTGTATTCTTTAAAATACTGGCACGGCTGACTTTAATATTCTTGCGGATCTTAAGACCGGAATCTTCATGATGTGTGACCTGTTCCTCCATCTCTTTTTCTGCCAAAAATTCATCCAGATCATCCTGAATTACAACACCAACAGATGATGTATCTTTTGTCTTAAATGTAGGTTTCTTTATTTCTTTTTCAGTATGCTTTGGTTGTTTCTCTTTCTTGCTTCCGGCCAGCTTCTCTTTCAGTTTGTTCACCATCTCCTGGCTCTCTTCATCTAATTCCAACACTGATTTCTTTGCTGGTTTTTGCTCCGGTTCTTCACCCTCTACTTCTTCCGGTTTCTTGGTTTTCTCTTCTGCCTCTTTTGGCTCATCAGTTTCCTTTTCTTCCGGTTTCTCGGCTTCTTCTGCCTCTTCTGATTCTGACTCATCAGTTTCCTTTTCCTCTACTTCTTCCGGCTTCTCGGCTTCCTCTTCTTCTACCTCTTCCGGCTCCTCGGCTTCCTCTTCTTCTATCTCTTCCGGTTCCTCGCCTTCCTCTTCTGCTGCTTCTTCCAGTTCCTCGGCTTCCTCTTCCTCTACTTTTTCAGGCTCATCCACTTCTTCCTCAGCAGCAAGTTTGCCGGTATCTTCTTCACTCTGTGCCGCCAGATCACTCATTGCTGTTTCAATATCTTCCGCATCATCTAATTCTTCTGCTGCCGCCAGATCATCCATCACCCGGGAAATATCCGTCTCCTCTTCACTTGTCAGAACAGTCGTATCAGATGTTACCTCTTCCACCTCATGATATTCTGCATATATCTCATTCGCATCATCCGGAATCTCAATTCCGAGATCTTCCATAAGTGTTTCTACGAGACTTAACATATTCCGAAGATTAAATACTTCATGATTATTGATATATGTAAATAATCTTGCAACATAATTATCATTGTCAGACGATTCAAAACGCAGACTTGCAAGAAAATTACGGAGGAAATGACTGATATCAACATCCTCTCGCATCTCTTCCAAAGGGATACAGACAAATTCTACTTTGTAATCAGAATCAATATAAATATAATGACGATTCAACACAAGATAAGATACCGGAACACGATACTCCGCCATATCGATCAGTGCCATTACCAATCCCCGAAGTACTAACAATACCATCTCCGCATTGATCTCCTGTTCGGACAATTCACTCAAGCGAATCTTATCCGTCACATTATAAGAAAATGTATCAAACTCTTCACCCTCTTCAAAGATTACCGGAACAATCCCTGCCGGTTCCTCTTCTTCCAGGTAGTCTAACAGCTCCTCATCCAACTCAGCCTCATTATCAATGTTAAAGGTCAGAAATTGTTCTTTGTCAAAACTCCTCACTCTAAAACTAATCTTCTTCATAACAAATTCCCCTTCCAAAATATAATACTAATTCCGGAATATCCTTCTTAGTTCACCTTATCCTAAACCCAAATGAACCCTTGCTCGTCCACTTGTCTCTTATTATACATAATTAAGCTTATTATAGATGATTCCCAAAGGATAAGCAAGTAATTTATTATGCAAAAACACGAATTTACTGCTTCTTCCCCAGTCGTTTTAAGGCATTTTATCATTCCTTTCTTATTTTTACTTGTAAATCTTCATCATAATGTTTGTTATCCGGTTGATATATCTCATTTTATAGTTTAAAATTATGAATTTCAATAAACAAAACAGTGCCATTTATGAATATTCCAGATACATTTATGTATATTTTATGTACAATTATGGCTACACGATACCCATTTATGAATTTTTGGTCATAATTATGACCATCCTGTTCATAATTCCTCTACTTGTAATGTGCCTGTGAAAATGTTAAAATCCGTATATACTTTTATCAGAGAAAGGACATATAATTATGGCAAATCCAATTGTAACAATTACTATGGAAAATGGCGATGTAATGAAGGCAGAACTTTATCCGGATATCGCACCAAACACAGTAAACAACTTCATTTCTTTAGTTCAAAAGGGATTTTATGACGGATTAATCTTCCACCGCGTCATCAAAGGATTCATGATTCAGGGCGGTTGTCCGGACGGAACCGGAATGGGCGGTCCCGGATACAGCATCAAAGGCGAATTTGCTATGAACGGATTCGAGAATAATTTAAAACACACACCCGGCGTACTTTCCATGGCTCGTTCCATGATGCCGGATTCTGCAGGTTCCCAGATCTTTATTATGCACAAGACTTCTCCTCATTTAGATGGACAGTACGCTGCATTCGGAAAAGTGACAGAAGGCCTGGATATTGTTGACAAGATTGCCTGTGTAGAGACTGATTATTATGACAAACCGCTTCAGGAACAGAAGATCAAGTCAATCACAGTAGAGACATTCGGAGAGGAATATCCGGAACCGGTCAAAGTACAATAATCCGGATTGTACACAACAATACAGACCGTATTAATACAAAAAGATGGCATATGCAGAATATTGATTATACATCATCTCTGTATATGCCATCTTTTTCTATCTAGTGAAATATTGGTTTCATGCAATGATCAAAGCATCTTCTTTTTCTTAAGAACCTTGAGAACAAAAATACACACCACAAACGTTGCCACGCAAATGATTCCAAATCCGAACGGCGTTGATTGAAGCGGAACCCAGTTTGCCGCCACATTCATACCATAGAAACCGGAAATAATATTCGGAATCGCCATCACGATCGTTATCGCCGCAAGATATTTCATGACGTTATTCAATCGAATATCGATCATGTTTGAAAGCAATTCTCTAGTACCATGTATAATATCACGATAGATCACGGTCATCTCAATCGCCTGTCCATTCTCCACTCGCACGTCA
>ENA-OPUE01000788-OPUE01000788.1-human-gut-metagenome-genome-assembly--contig:-NODE-788-length-23017-cov-3.677816_pt1 | contig 23017 bp, 18 predicted proteins | sample MGYA00241466_ERZ501924 | MGnify/ENA primary metagenome ERZ501924 (study PRJEB25962, sample SAMEA2042223) | human gut metagenome | biome: human gut; feature: human-associated habitat; material: faeces...
CCTCGCCGTGGCCTCCGACCTGAACACCTGCTCCAAGCGGGGGCTGTCCGAGCGGTTCGACTCCACCATCGGCGCGGACACCGTGCTGATGCCCTTCGGCGGCAAATATCAGCTCACCCCCATTCAGGCCATGGTACAGAAAATCTCCGTGGAGAAGAAGCACACCGACGACTGCTCCTTCATGGCCTTCGGCTATAACCCCTTCATCACCTCCGCTATGAAGGGCCTGACCGAGGCTGTCAACACCGCTCTGTCCGACATCGATGCAGGCGATTGGGGCGACATCGCTGCTTCCAACGGCAACTTCGGTCTGGAGGACGGCGACTACGTCGGTCTGCCCACCGATGCTGACAGCTGGAACTTCGAGACCTTCACCACCGACGAGTACGAGGCTCTGAAGGAGAAGATCAAGAGCGGCGAGATCACTGTGGACAACAGCTCTGACGACAGCACCAAGCCCACCGTCAGCGAGTTCACCACCGTCAACTACATCCAGTAATCAGAAACTTCCCGGGCGGGACGCTCTGCAAAGGGCGTCCCGCCTTTTTTGTATGCTTTTTCAAGACGAGGAAGGAATGCCTGTCAAAATGCACAAAAGTAATACTTATGATATGGCAAAACACTAAATTTTCAAAAAGAAGTGTGCAAAACAGCAAAAATACGGTATAATGGGCATTACAATAGTATAAGTGTCGTTTGGACACGAAAGGAGAGTGAGCAGATTGGCAGAGGATTTTGTGATCGAGATGCTCCATATCACCAAGGAGTTCCCGGGCATCAAGGCAAACGACGACATTACCCTGCAGCTGCGCAAAGGTGAGGTCCATGCCCTGCTGGGCGAGAACGGCGCAGGCAAAAGCACCCTGATGAGCGTGCTGTTCGGCCTGTATCAGCCGGAGGAGGGTAAGATCCTCAAAAACGGCAAGGAGGTCGCCATCCGCAACCCCAACGATGCCAACGCACTGGGCATCGGCATGGTGCACCAGCACTTCAAGCTGGTGGAATGCTTCAGCGTGCTGGACAACATCATTCTGGGCGTGGAGCCCAACAAGATGGGCTTTTTGCAGAAGGCCGAGGCCCGCAAGAAGGTCGTGGCCCTGAGCGAGAAGTACGGCCTGCGTGTTGACCCCGATGCGCTCATCAGTGATATTTCGGTCGGTATGCAGCAGCGCGTGGAGATTTTGAAGATGCTCTACCGGGACAATGAGATCCTCATCTTCGACGAGCCCACCGCTGTGCTGACCCCGCAGGAGATCGACGAGCTGATGGAGATCATGCGCGGGTTCAAGAAGGAGGGCAAGTCCATCCTCTTTATTACCCACAAGCTCAACGAGATCATGGCGGTCGCCGACCGCTGCACCGTCCTGCGCAAGGGCAAGTATATGGGTACCGTGGACATCAAGGACACCACCAAGGAAGAGCTTTCCCGCATGATGGTCGGCCGTGACGTCCAGCTTCAGGTCGATAAAAAGCCCGCTCACCCGGGCGATGTCGTGCTGGACGTGGAGGGTGTTACCATCCACAACGACCAGCGCAAGAAGGACTCCGTCAAGGACGTCACCTTCCAGGTCCACGCAGGCGAGATCGTCTGTCTGGCGGGCATCGAGGGCAACGGCCAGACCGAGCTCGTCTACGGCATCACCGGACTTGAGCCGGTGAAGTCCGGACACGTCGAGCTCTGCGGCCACGATATCACGCATCTTCCCATCCGCAAGCGCTCGCTTCTGGGCATGAGCCACATTCCGGAGGACAGGCACAAGCACGGCCTTGTGCTCGACTACCCGCTTGAATACAACATGATCCTTCAGCGCTACTTTGAGCCGGAGTTCACCGACAAGGCGGGCTTCCTGCGCCGGGATAACATCCGCAAGTACGCGGAGAAGCTCATCGAGCAGTACGACGTGCGTTCCGGTCAGGGCGCGGTCACGATTGCGAGAAGCATGTCCGGCGGCAACCAGCAGAAAGCCATCATCGCCCGCGAGATCGACAAAGACCCCAAGCTGCTGGTGGCTGTTCAGCCCACCCGCGGCCTGGATGTCGGCGCTATCGAATACATCCACCGCCAGATCGTCGCCCAGCGCGACAAGGGCAAAGCTGTCCTGCTGGTCAGCCTCGAGCTGGATGAGGTCATGAACCTGTCCGACCGCATCCTCGTCATGTACGAGGGCGAGATCGTGGGCGAGTTCGACCCCAAGACCACCACTGTGCAGGAGCTGGGCCTCTACATGGCCGGCGCACGCAAGCAGGGAAAGGAGAGCAAATAAATGAACAAGAAAAAACTTTCCCACAGCAACCTCAACAGCTCCATCACCAGTGTGCTGGCCGCGCTGCTGTGCATCGTCATCGGCATGGCTGTGGGCTTCCTCGTGCTGCTGGCCATCAACCCGGCCCACGCATGGGGCGACGGCTTTGTGCGCATCCTGAAAGGCGGCTTCCACGACGCTCCCTACGGCGTCGGCAAGGAGCTGGCCAACGCAGCACCCCTCATCATGACCGGTCTGTCCGTGGCCTTCGCCTTCAAGACCGGCCTGTTCAACATCGGTGCTGCCGGTCAGTACACGCTGGGCGCTTACGGCGCGCTGTACTGCGCCATCATGCTCAAGCTGCCCTGGTTCGTCTGCCTGCTGGCAGCCACCCTGCTGGGCGGCATCTGGGGCGCGATCCCCGGCTTCTTCAAGGCCTACTTCAACATCAACGAGGTCATCACCTCTATTATGTTCAACTGGATCGGCCTGTATCTGGTCAATGAGCTTATCTACCAGAACGGCACCGGCCCCATGTACGACGTGCGCAACACCCGTACCCTGAACCTGAGCAAGAACGCTGAGTACGCCCAGTCCATCATCCCGGACTTCGGCCTGAACAAGATGTTCCAGACCAACAGCACCACCATTGCGATCTTCCTCGCTGCGGCAGTCGCCATTCTGATCTGGGTCATCCTGAACAAGACCACCTTTGGCTATGAGCTGAAGGCCGTCGGCCTGAACAAGAGCGCCGCCCGCTACGCCGGCATCAACGAGAAGAAGAACATCATCCTCTCCATGGCCATTGCCGGTGCGCTGGCGGGCTTCGGCGCAGGCCTGTTCTATCTGTCCAATGTGTCCCAGTGGAACCCGCTGAACTCCACCAGCCTGCCGGGCATGGGCTTCAACGGTATCTCGGTGGCACTGCTGGCAAGCTCCAACCCCATTGGCACCGTGTTCTCTGCGCTGTTCATCTCCCACATCTCGGTCGGCGGCTCCTTCCTGTCCACCAAGTTTTACCCCACTGAGATCTCGGATCTGATCAGCGGCATCATCATCTATCTGTGCGCATTCTCCATGCTGTTCCGGGGCAAGATCCAGAGTCTGCTGTTCCGAAATGCCGAAAAGACCAATGTGAACGCAGAGCCTGCGCCTGCCGCAGAAAAGACCAAAAAGGAGGGCAAGTAATATGCTGCTTCTGATCAAATATACCCTGCTGTACGGCATCGTGCTGATGCTGGTGGCACTGGGCGGTATGTTCAGTGAGCACTCCGGCATCATCAACATCGCACTGGAAGGCATCATGGTCATCGGCGGTGTGGCCGGTGTGCTTACCCTGACCATGCTGCCTGCAAGCCTTTCGCCCTTCCTTGTGGTGCTGATCTCCATTCTGGTGGCAGCGCTGGCGGGCGTGATCTACAGCCTGCTGCTGGCTTTTGCCTCCATCAACCTGAAGGCAGACCAGACCATCGGCGGCACGGCCCTGAACCTGCTGGCGACGGCGGTGGCTGTGGTCATCTCCAAGAACTTCAGCGACAGCGGCAGCGCCAAGCTGAACTACTCCAACAAGCCCTTCCTGTTCAGCATCGGCGGGCTGGAACTCAGCGTGTTCGTGCCGCTGGGGCTGATCTTGCTGGTGGTCAGCTACATCGTGCTGTACAAGACCCGCTTCGGCCTGCGTCTGCGTGCCTGCGGCGAGCATCCGCAGGCGGCGGACAGCGTCGGCATAAACGTCTATAAGATGCGCTGGGCGGGCGTGCTGATCTCCGGTCTGCTGGGCGGCCTCGGCGGCATAGTGTATATCACCGCAGGCGTCAGCGAGTGGAAATTTGAAAACGGTGTGGCCGGCTTCGGCTTCCTGTCGTTGGCTGTCATGATATTCGGCCAGTGGAAGCCCATCCGTATCGCGCTCGCGGCGCTGCTGTTCGGTATGTTCCGCGCGCTGTCGAACGTCTATACCGGCTTCGATTTTCTGACCGCGCTCAATATGCCCAGCACGGTATACAACATGCTCCCGTATATCATTTCGCTCATCGTGCTGGCCTTCACCTCCAAGAAGTCCCGCGCGCCGAAGGCGGAGGGCATCCCCTACGACAAGGGTTCGCGCTGACCCGCGTATATGTGAAATTGAACACCCACGCTGCAAAAGCAGCGTGGGTGTTTTTGTGTTTTCGAGCACGTTTTGTGCGCCCTGTCTTTTCTCTTCTACTCGTGTCGTTACTCTGGCGCCCCCTTTCCCCAGTGTGCGCACTGGGGACTTCCCCTAGAAGGGGCAGCGCTTCGCGGCAAAGATTTCGGATTGGCGCGGCGGATGCTTCGCAGCCACTTGGCGCCCCTTCTAGGGGAGCTGTCGGCGTTAGCCGACTGAGGGGTCGCCAGTCTTGGACCGCTGCCATTGGGCAAAAGAAACGCTGCACTATAAATCACATCGTAGGGGACGGTCTCTGTGCCGTCCCGCTAAATTTTTTCAATCACCCCTGCCGAAACCGCTAGGCATTCAAATCACGTAAAAAATCATCCAGCTTGAACGAACTATCTTTCTCCGCAATATATTTCGCAGCGCCTTCAATATTTTTGCGGCATATTTCCACCTGCTCTTCGTGGCTTGAATTCACAAACGCCTCATAATCTATGCGGGTTCTTACATCCGCATATTTTTTCTTGAGATTTACAATCCGCCTTTCTCGATGTGGGGCATTGCACGGTACTTGCTCAGACACGCACAGAGGAATAACTCCTATGTTTTCCAGTTCCGTGGAATATTCCCGAACATCTCTCATCTTTTTGTTGAAAGCATTGAGTATATCTATAATCGTGCTTGCGGCCGGTGAATGTGCTTCCACAGAGAAAAACACGCTGTTTACTTTATCGCACAATCGTAGTGGTTCATTGGCTTGGCGTTTTACCAGTCTGCCGTTCTTGTAGAAATGCATTATTTCAATTCTGCAATTTGTCTGCATATCTTCACGGTAATGATACATGTTCAAATTAGACCATGACACAACATGCCGAAGCGTTCCGAACCTTGTTATATCAATGCTTTCCGCATCGGAGTCCGTCTCTTCGTAGTCCAAAACAAGCGTATTCAGGTTCTTCAAAGCATACAGAGCTTCCAGTCCGCATTCCGTCGGGATACCGCCTGTAATGACCAGTAATTCGATATTTTCAAAGAGATTCAACACCTCCAGTTCAGAGAGGCTCACGGAAATATTGGGTTCTTTTCTAAAGTGAAGCTTTATTTCCTCAATATCGTCATCGTCAAATACGCTGACTTCTAGAACCACCTTGGTCTGTCCTGCTATGGTTTTTTCAGTTTTTCGCATGGCAACACCTCAACAAAATTTCTATACATTCACTTATTCAGTCTGCGTTCTTTCTTGGTCATCATGCCGTCAAGTACGCCAAAGTTCGCGTCCAATCCGTCGCGCATCTTGGACGGCATGTGCTGCCGTATCTCTGAGTATGTTTTCGCTCCGCACTGGAAAAAGGCAATGGTTCCTCGCTCCCTCAGCGCAACCTTGACTAATCTGTTCAGCTCTTTCTTTGATACATGTCGCTTGGAAAAGCATAGCCAATATACCTGATTAGAATCGTTAACCGACACCTTTGTACTAATTATATCCCACTGGACGATCTCATCCCATCGAACAAGGTATTTTTTTAATCGTATATACATTGTTATGCCACTTTCCGAAACAGAGAAGCGAAATGATGGAGTATCGAATAGCAGCACTTCAACACCGGCTATTATTCCAACCGCAACAATAGTGTAAAATATTAATAACTCGTTGCAGAAGACCTCATCACGTTCTGCGCCGGTGCATATCAAGAGTACAACCACGAACACCAACGCAAGTAATAGCGTAAAGAGTCCCAACCCAGTCCCTTTTGTCACCCACTCTGATACTTTATATTTCTTCATCGTTCTTCTCCCGTTGCACTCCATACAGCCTTGTCATCCCCATTATCCCTCACATCGAGAGTACCAAATACTGCCGCGCGTGTCAACATTTTTAGCCCCGCGGGCAAAAACTCCCCGCCGCGAAGCGCTTCGCGGCGGGGAGCTGCATCATATTCAATTATCCCACAGGACGCCGCGCTTATAATCCTCAAAGAACCTGACGAAGGTATCGAACAGCTCCTTGGTCTCGCCGTGCAGACCGGTCTCCCGATGGTAATATGCGCAGACGCTCTCCGCGTCGGGCAGGTACGGCAGCGGGAAGATATCAATATTCCTCATATAATCGCGCTGAAGCTCCGGCGCGAGCATATCCCAGAACAGCTTTGAATAGATAAACACGCCGAGCCCGCCGTTCGCAAGTTGGAACGCGTTTTCGATATTCGTCAGCTCGCAGATGAACTGCGGGTTGATATCATAATACTTCAGATAGCTCGCCAGCGCGCGCCCGCCGGAGGACTGGCGCGGTATCTTTATAAACGGCGCGCTCTCAAAATAGCTGAGGTCTGCGCCCTCGGCAAACTCCGCGCGCACCAGCTCGTAATTTTCACCGGCAAGCTCGCGCATTATCTGCTTCGGCACGACCAAAAGCTGATCCTTCTGGCACAGCGGCACGATCTCATAATTATCCGGCGTACTGCCCAGCGTCCCGATGACGAGGTCGACCCCGTCGTGCGACACGGCCTTTTGCAGCACCTCCGGCGATTCCTCGCTGAAGCGCACATAGGTGTCCTCATGCTCATGGAGATAGCGCGGCAGCACATGCGGCAGAATCGCGCGCGCGACCGTGTGCTCGAAGCCGACATGCACGGCGTGCGAGCCGGCGAGGCTCTTGCTGGAGTTCTCCTCATACTGCCGCTTCAGCTGAAGTATGCCCTTCGCGGTCTGCAAAAACTGCCTGCCGTCCGGAGTAAGCACAAGGGGGCGGCTGCGGACGAACAGCGAGGTGTCCAGCTCCTCTTCAAGCTTCGCTATCTGCTTGCTCAGCGACTGCTGCGATATGAACAGGTGCTTCGCCGCCTCCGAAAAGCTCTTCTCCTCGGCAACGGCTATAAAGCTTTTGAGTATCGTAAAATCCATTTTCATTCCCCGACCGCCGGTTTCTTACGCTCCGGCGGTCTTTTTCATCCGTTTTCGGGACGAGTATATCACTCCGCCTGTCAATAGTCAAACTCGCACCTGTGCATATTTAAGGGCGCGGAATCGCCCGAAAAACGGTATGTTTCTGCATAAATCGGCGCAAAATTCGTTAAAAATTCATCATTATTCAAAACCTCCGGTTCAGTCCTATCTCTTTTGCACAAAACACCCCCGAAAAAGTTTGCTTTTTTAATGCAAATAGTAAATTCAGCAATTTACTATTGCAAAGTTAAACTTTTGGTTGTATTATATACGCACACAAGGGCGTAATGCAGGGCATGGGCTACTAAATAATTATACATCTCTCCGCGCCTGAGCGACATATTACGGAGGTAAACAAAATGAAAAAATTTATTGCTATGCTGTTTGTTGTATGTATAGTCTTCTCGCTGTGCGCCTGCGGGAGCAGCGGCGGCAGCGGCGAAAGTCTGACCTTTGCTACCGGCGGTGAATCCGGCACCTATTACGCCTTCGGCTCCGTCATTGCCCAGCATGCGACCAACAACGACGGCATCGACGTCGTCGGCAGGAGCGCCGCCATGGATGCGGATGGCCATCTGCTCAAGGAGCTGGATGGCGCCGGCTCCCAGTCCGCCACAGATCACGTCCGTGACGCCCAAGCCCTGCAGGAACTTAGGCATGGCTCCGTGGGCGTGCTCAGGCGCTGTCAGCACCTCCTTGTTGAGGATTTTCTCGTCCTCCACGTCGAAAACCGTCACGTGGGGCGCTTTGCCGAAATGGGGAAAGAGTTTCCCGTCGGCGGTAGGAATACCAATTTTCTGTTTCATTATATTTGTATTTTTGGATGATGACACGCTGGCAGAAAGGCGCTGCTGAACCTCGCAGTCCTTCCTAAACTCCTTGGGCATTTGGCCCGTCATACGCTTGAAAAACTTGACGAAATAGGAGGGATCCTCGAACCCCAACTGATAGCCGATCTCCTTGATACTGAGCGTGGAATGCTGCAACTGGCGTTTGGCTTCGAGGACGACGCGGTCGTTGATGACCTGCAGGGGCGTGAGGTGGGCGCTCTGGGCGACATAGTGGGAGAGCGTACGGGTCGAGACATGGAGCATCTCGGCATACTCCTTGACGGTGTGGATCTCGCGGAAGTGCTTCTCCAGCAACTGGCGGAAGCGCACGAAACTGCGGTGGGCCATACAGGAAACGGAGAGCTTCTGGACGGCACGACGCGTGCCCGCGCGCTGGACGCGGATCAGGAAGAGGCGGACGAGATACTGCATGTAGTCCTTGTGGGCGAAGGCCGACTTGAGAGAGAGCTCGATGCGCATGGCCTGGACCAGAATGTAGAGATGGTCGGCCTCTGCATCGGTGATCTTGTAGTAAGGCAGGGAGTCGTAGGCGTTGAAGATGTCGTATTTGAGGAAGATACTCTCGCTCGACTGCTCGTCGGCCATGAAACTGGCGTTGAAGCGGATGATGACGCCCTCGCAGTCGCGCGACCCGTGGAAGGAATGGACCTGGCCGGGAGCGATGAAGAAGAGCGTGTTGTCATCGACGGGATAATCGACAAAATCGACCTGGTGGATGCCGTAGCCGCGGCGAAACCAGATGATCTGATAATAGGTATGGGTATGGGACTGCTCCAGACAGACGGCGGAATTGAAAAACTGCGGCATGAGGTGCAGCTCAAACTCCAGGCCGGATTGTCCGTCAGTCGTAATGGTATAGTTTTTGACTTCTTCTTTCCTCATATTTCTAGTAGTCGTTTTGCGCTGGACAGGTTTGGCGCAATATGGACAAATGGTAGATTGCGTATTTGCAATGGTAAAATTACTACCTTTTTTACATCTCACAAAGAGAGGTTCGCGAATTTACCATTCTTTGGCTTGAAAGGGCCATAAAACAGGCGCAAAACCACCAGGAAAGAAGTGCGTGGGTGGTCGCCGCTGCTCTCCCGCCCCACAAGGAAGCAAGGGGAAACCAACGGCGTCCACCCACGCAAAAAGGCTTATAAACCCGCGCTATCGGACGACGACCTTGACCGCCGCGCCACGCACACGGGCGATGACGACGGGGACGGAGACGGCGCAGGAGACCGTGCCGTCGAGGGCCTGGACAGAGGAGAGCAGACGACCGTCGAGGCCGACAAACTGCACCTCCTCGCCGCGGTTGAGACACGAGACGGTGACGACGCAACCCTGGCTGGAAACCTGAGGATCGCGCTGGGTCAGCTGGTCGATGCGGGTCAGCTCATTGGGCGTCCAGGTGAAGATCTTGCGATAGACGGCGCCGAGCTCCTCCTGGTAGTGGTCGTAGTACTCCTCGGGCACGTAGAGGGAGCAGCTGTTGGGCGCGCCGCAGCCGATGGTGTTGTCGGGCATGTTGCCGTTGAAATAGAGCGACGTGAGCGACGAGCAATAGGAGAAGCAGCCCTCGTTGAGCTGGGTGACGGTAGAGGGGAGCTCCACGGTCTCCAGCATGCTGCACTTCTCAAAGCAATGGGCGCCGACGGAGGTGACGGAATAGGGAATTTTGATACTGGAGAGGCTGCTGCGATAGAAGCAATAGTCGCCGATGGATGTGACGGAGGAGGGAATCTCCATCTCCATGAGGCTCAGGCAGCGCGAGAAGCACTGGGCGGGCAGCGACTGGATGGTGGCGGGGAGATGGACCTCGGAGAGGTCGGTGCAGTCCATGAAGCAGACACCACCCACGGAAGTGACGCTGGCGGGCACGTCGATGCGCTTGAGGCTGGCGCAGGAGGCGAAGCAGCCCACGGGCAGCTCCTTGAGGCCCTCGGGAAGGTCGATTTCGGTGATGGTCTGACAGTTCATGAAGCAGCGGGCGCCGAGCGTGGTGACGGTGGAGGGGATCTTGACGCTCTCCAGGTCGATGCAGCCGAGGAAGCACTCCTCGCCAAAGGCCGTGACGGAATAGTCGGTGCCGTCCTGGGCCGTGACGGTCTCGGGCACGACGATGTTGCCCGTATAGGGGTTGGCCTCGTTGCCCACGAGGGTTGCCGTATGGGTGCGGGCGTTGATCTTGTAACTGAGGCCATTGATGACCTCCGTGCTGACCTGAGCAAAGGTATGGCTGGCCGCCAACAGCAGGGCTGCCGACAGCAGAAGCGTCTTGCGTCTCATATTTCTCATACTCTCAAAAAACTGATTTGGTGAATAATAATTTCGTATCTCTGTAGTTGAATCGTTGCAGGACGGCGTCGCGTCGCGGAGACGCCGTCGTGGCGGCGCACCACGCTCCGTCGCGGGTCGGGAGAGCCCTTAGTAGGCCTCCCGGTATTTGCCCTCCTCCTGGTCTTCGAGCATGGAGAGGTAGGACTGGTAGCGGCTCTCGGCTATGTAGTGGTCCTCCACGGCCTTGCGGACGGCGCACCCCGGCTCGTGGGTATGCGTGCAGTTGTTGAAACGGCAGTCCTTGGAGAAGTGGAAGATCTCGCGGAAATAGCTCGTCAGCTCCTCGCGCCCGATGTCGAAGGTGCCGAAGCCCTTGATGCCCGGCGTGTCGATGAGGTAGCCGCCGCCCGGCAGCGGGAGCATCTCGCTGAAAGTGGTGGTGTGCATGCCCGTGTTGTGGGCCTCGGAGATGTCGGCCGTGCGCAGGTTGGCCCCGGGCAGGATGGCGTTGATGAGCGTCGATTTGCCCACGCCGCTGTTGCCGCTGAGGAGCGTCGATTGACCCTGCAGCAGGGGCAGTAGGCGCGCCACGTCGTCGGCATCATGGGCGGAGAGTTCCACGACGGTGTAGCCGATGTTCTCGTAGAGGAAGCGCATGGCCGCCTGGTAGCGCCGCTCGTCCTCGGAGAGGAGGTCGAGTTTGTTGAAGGCCAGGATCACGGGCACGCGATAGGCCTCCGCGCCGGCCAGGAAACGGTCGATGAAGGTGGTGCTTGTCTCAGGGTAGTTGACCGTGACGACAAGCAGGGCCTGATCGACGTTGGCGGCGAGGATGTGGCTCTGTTTGCTGAGGTTGGAGGATCGGCGGATGATGTAGTTGCGCCGGTCGCAGATGGCGGTGATGAAGGCCGTTCCCTCGGGATTGAGGCGGATCTCCACCCGGTCGCCCACGGCCACGGGATTGGTACTGCGAATGCCCTTCAGGCGAAAGTTGCCCTTGACCTTGCAGTCCACCATCCGGCCGTCGTCGGCCTTGACGCAATACCAGCTCCCCGTGTTTTTAACGACTAAGCCGAGCATTTTCTCTGAATCATATAGGAATGGCTACGCAGGAACCAGGCCGGCCGCTGGGCCACCCGAACCCTTGCGCTGTAGCAGGATGCACCAGCCCCTCCCCATGGGCCTTCACCACGATCGAGCCGTGGCAAGGACCTGCGAGAGGCGGATGCGCCTTTCTCCCTTTTCTTAGGTTTTCTTAGACCGTCATGATCTCCTTCTCCTTGGCAGAGAGGAGTTCTTCGGCCTGCTTGATATACTTGTCGTGCAACTTCTGGAGGTCGAGCTCGGCGTCCTTCTCGTTGTCCTCGGAGAGGCCGTCCTTGATGGCCTTCTTCAGCTTGTCCTTGATGTCGCCACGCACGTTGCGGATCTCCACCTTCGTGCGCTCGCCGATCTTGTTGCTCTGCTTGACCAGTTCCTTGCGGCGCTCGCCCGTGGGCTGCGGCAGGTTGAGGCGGATCACCTCGCCGTTGTTCTCCGGCGTGACGCCTACGTCGCTGTCCATGATGGCTTTCTCAATATCGCGGATGACCTTGCGGTCCCAGGGACGGATGGCGATGGTGCGGGCGTCGGGGGTGGAGACGGTAGCCACCTGATTCAGTGGTACTTTCGATCCGTAGGAATCCACACGCACGGCGTCGAGAATCGCCACGTTGGCGCGTCCGGCGCGGATGTGGGCAAGCTCCTCGTCGAGGTAGAGGATGGCCGACTCCATACGCTCCTCGGCATCCTTCAAAGTCTGTTTTACGTCTAACATTGGTCTTTACTTATTCTTTATTTCTTAATTTTTCGGCAAATATAGCCATAATATCACAGTTGTGCAACAGAATCGGCGGGTTTTTCTCCTCCACCAGCCGATTTTTCTATCTTTTGCAGTTGCTCGCCCACCTCATTGGTCAGCTGGACGAGCTGGGCGATGCTGAGCTGCTCGGGCCGCTTGGTCATCATGTCGCGCTGGAAGAAGCCGTCCTCGGGGCGCTGGCCCTGGAACAACTGGCGCAGGCTGACGCGCAGCATCTTGCGCCGCTGGTTGAAGACGGCCTTGACCAGCCGCTTGAACAACCGCTCGTCGCAGCCCAGCTCCTGGACGCCGTTGCGCGTCATGCGGATCACGGCACTCTTGACCTTGGGGGGCGGATTGAAGACGGTCTCATCGACGGTGAAGAGATACTCCACGTCGTACCACGCCTGGGTGAGGACGGAGAGGATGCCGTAGGCCTTGGAGCCCGGCGCGGCCGCCATGCGGAGGGCCACCTCGCGCTGGATCATACCCGTGCAGCAGGGAATCAACTCCTTGTTGTCGAGCATCTTGAAGAAGATCTGCGAGGAGATGTCGTAGGGATAGTTGCCCGTGAGGACGAAGGGGCGCCCGTCGAAGAGGGTCGTGAGGTCCATGCGGAGGAAGTCGTCGCCGATGATGTTGTCGCGCAACTTCGGGAAGCGGTCGTAGAGGTAGGCGACGCTCTCCTTGTCGATCTCCACGGCCTTGACCTCGCGGGGCTTCTCGACAAGATACTGGGTGAGCACACCCATGCCGGGACCTATCTCCAGGACGGGAATCTCGGGGCAGGCGTCCACGGTGTCGGCGATGCGGCGGGCAATGCCTAAATCGGTCAGGAAGTGCTGGCCGAGATGCTTTTTGGGCTTAACGGACTTCATCTTTTTCTTAATTTTTCTTTATTCGGCCACAAAGTTAGGAAAAATAATCCGTACTTTGAAAGAAAAAGGCTATCTTTGCTCTCCGAAATGGACAGTAATAAGCATGTCAATAGCGTTGTGAAGGTGGTGCTGCCCCTATTGCTGGGTGGTGCGATACTCTACTGGATGTACCGGGACTTTGATTTCGGCAGCATCCGGGAGGTGCTGACCAACGAGATGAACTGGACCTGGATGGTCCTCTCCCTGCCCTTCGGCATACTGGCGCAGGCCTTCCGGGGCTGGCGCTGGGAGCAGGCGCTCACGCCCATCGGCGAGCATCCGCGCAAGCGGGTCTGCGTGCTCTCCATCTATCTCTCCTACGCCGTGAGCCTCGTCATCCCCCGCGTGGGCGAGGTGGCGCGCTGCGGGGTGCTCCGCAAATGGGACGGCACGTCCTTTCCCAAGGCTATCGGCACGGTGGTGACGGAGCGCGTTGTTGACACCTTGATCGTCGCGATCATCACGGGACTGGCCTTCCTCATGCAGCTCCACGTCTTCGGCACATTCTTCTCGCGCACGGGCACACGCATCGACGACGTACTGTCGAGTTTCTCCACGATGGGATGGATCGTCACGGCCATCTGTGCCGTCGCCACGCTGGTCTTCGCCTACTTCTTCCTCCGCACGCTCTCCATATATAAAAAGGTGAAGGAGACGCTGCAGGGGATTTGGCTCGGCATCACCTCGCTCCGCGGCGTGCGCAACGTTCCACTGTTCATCCTGTATAGCCTGGCGATTTGGGCGAGCTATTTCCTCCATTTCTACCTCACCTTCTTCTGCTTCAAGGAGACGGCGAGCCTGGGACTGACCTGCGCGCTGGTCTGCTTCGTCGTAGGATCCATAGCGGTCATCGTCCCCACGCCCAACGGCGCTGGACCCTGGCATTTCGCCGTCAAGACGATGCTCATGCTCTATGGCGTCGCCTATGCGCCAGCCCTCTTTTTCGTACTGATCGTCCACACGGTGCAGACGCTGCTCGTGGTCCTGCTCGGCATCTACGCCTGGATCGTGCTGGCCTTTATGAAGAAGCGCAAACAGGGGCAGCAGCCCGCGGCCGTAGCGGCGGACAACCGATAGGAGAAGCCGCTGGGGGAAGCCACGTAGAGGAGCCACGAGGAGGAGAGGCTGCAGGGGAAAGCTACAGGGAGAAACCACGCAGCAGGAAAACCGCAAGGAGGAGAACCGCAAGGGGACCGATACCTGCAGCGGAGAAACAGAAAAAAAGAAATTGTCTAATCAGGTAGTGGCCGGACTCGCTCCACCGCTCCGCAAAACAATAAAATAACTATGGAAGAGATCAAAAACCTAAAGCCGGAGTGCATCTGGCGCAACTTCGACGCATTGACCAAGATTCCGCGCCCGTCAGGCCACGCGGAGAAAGTACAGCAGTTTCTGCTCGACTTCGCCAAGCGCGTCGGCGTAGAGGCATTCCAGGACGCTGGCGGCAACATCGTCATGCGCAAGCCGGCCACACCGGGCTATGAGAACCGCAAGGGCGTCGTGCTGCAGGCCCACATGGACATGGTGCCGCAGAAGACACCGGACAGCACGCACAACTTCGAGACCGACCCCATCGAGACCTATATCGACGAGGAGGGCTGGGTGCGCGCCAAGGGCACGACGCTCGGTGCTGACAACGGTCTGGGCGTGGCTGCCATCATGGCTGTCATGGGGAGCAAGGACCTCAAGCACGGTCTGGTCGAGGGTCTGATCACCCGCGACGAGGAGACGGGCATGTTTGGTGCCAACGAGCTCCCCGAGGGTGAGCTCCGCGGCGATATCCTGATGAACCTCGACTCAGAGCTCTGGGGCAAGTTTGTCATCGGTTCTGCTGGTGGCATTGACATCACCGCCAAACTGGAGTATCAGCCGGTCGCCAACAACGAGGAGACGGCAGTCCGCGTGACGCTGAAGGGCCTCTTTGGTGGCCACTCGGGCCTGGAGATCCACTGTGGCCGCGCCAACGCCAACAAGGAGATGGTGCGCCTCGTCCGCAAGGCCGTGCAGCAGCTGGGCGCTCGCCTGGCCGTATGGCATGGTGGCAACATGCGCAACGCCATCCCGTTCAAGGCAGAGGTCGTGCTCGCCCTCGCTGCCGACAAGGTGGAGGCGCTGAAGAAACTGGTAGAGGATCAGCGCCTGCTCATCGAGGATGAGTTCAAGGGCATCGAGAAGAACGTCGAGTTCTTCGTGGAGCCGGTGGAGAAGCCCGCCGAGCTGCTGCCCTCTGAGATCCAGGACAACCTCATCGACGCAATCTACGCTTGCCACAACGGCGTGCTGCGCATGATTCCGGCTTATCCCAACGTGGTGGAGACCTCTTCCAACCTCGCCATCATCGACATCGAGAACGGCAAGGCTGCCTTCAAGATCCTCACGCGCTCCAGCCGCGAGGACATGAAGGAGTATCTCTGCCGCACGCTCGAGAGCTGCTTCAGCATGGCTGGCATGAAGACGGAGTTCACCGCACCCTACGGTGGCTGGGATCCCAACCCCGACAGCGAGATCCTCAACCTGCTCAAGGCTATCTACAAGGAGCAGAACGGCCAGGAGGCTACCGTCCAGGCTGACCACGCCGGACTGGAGTGCTCCGTCATCCTCAGCAAGTATCCGGGTATGGACGTCGTCAGCATGGGCCCGACGCTCCTCTCTCCGCATACGACCAGCGAGCGCGCACAGGTGGCCACGGTCGAGCCGTTCTGGAAGTTGCTCACCACCGCCCTTGAGCGCGTGCCGGAGAAGAAGTAATCTCTCCCCTACTCTTTCCGCTTGCTTGGCGGCCCAAGCCTGCCGACATTCTCTGCTCGCTAACGCCAGCCGCCAACTGACGACTGTCAGCCTGCAGACGGGATTATAATCTATGGGATACTTGACCTCATCCTTTCACCCCGGGGCCAAGTATCCCATTTTTCTTTGACGCTATTAATGCTTGCTTTTCCTCTTCGCTATCTAAGGTTTTTCATTATTTTCTAGCAAAGTTAATTGATTATATGTAACTTTGCCAACAGAAGCGCTTCTATCTAAAACATTCGCAAGATTGTTCGTATCAAGGTTGAACCTCATCTCAAAACTGCTCTCATGTCGTGAATGATTACATGCAATTTGTTGGAATCGTCAGAGAAATACCATTCCCCTAACTTGTTCATCCTTTTCGGCATTTTTGCCAACAGTTCCTCTTTTGTATAAATCTTTTTCTTTGCCATTTTTCACGCTTTTCTTTTGCGTTCTCTATTGGCTACATCAACATGAGTAGGAACCATTCTAATACTTGCGGAAAGTGAGGGATTCAAACCCCCGATACCCGTAATGGGTATACCGGATTTCGAGTCCAGCGCATTCGGTCACTCTGCCAACTTTCCAAAAACTACGGGTGGAAACTCTTTCTGCTCATTAAGACAGAACTGTCGCCAGCCCTTTGTGAGATCCTGTCAACAACCTCTTTGAGAGATCTGTCAACCTCTTCAAGGGATCAGTCAACCTGGATGAGAGATCAGTCCACTCTTTTGAAGGAGAAGTAACACCTTTTGAAGGAGAAGCCAAACCCTTTTGAAGGAGAAGTCACCCCTTTGATTGATAATGCTTGCGGGGCAATAAGAGTAAAACTCTTAGACTTCGCACCCACTAACTATCTATTTCTCATGCAAAGGTAAACACTTTATTTGTAACGACCAAATGTATGGGCCAAAAAAATGGAGAAATTAACTGAACCACCACATAAAGAAATCGTGCGACCCCGTGAAATCGTCATAGCAACTGCCGAAGAACACCAACAAGATGCCCAAGATGGTGCCAATAATGGGGATAGCGATCGCAATGAGTACCACCAGTACGATGATATACAAGAGGGAATAGAGAAACTACTCCATACTTGATGATTACTGCGATTTATTCAAAGGAGAGTTTGTCCAAGCGCGCCTGAAGGCCTTCGGCCAGACTCTGGCGAATGGAGAGGACAATCTCGCAGTCGTTGTCGAAAGACTGGCTGACGATACGCGCTCCCGTCTCCTTGACCACCCGCATGACGGCATTGATCATCGGATAGGTGAAACGATAGGTGATGCGCTCCTCCACAAATTTTTCTTCTATGACGGCCTTGGAAAGTGCGTCCTCCGTCGCCGTGCGGTAGGCCACGATAAGTCCTCCCGTGCCCAGGTTGACGCCACCATAATAGCGGATGACCACGACCAGGACATCAGTGAGCTCCAGCCGGTTGAGTTGGCCAAGGATGGGCTTGCCCGCCGTAGAGGAAGGTTCGCCGTCGTCGTTGGCACGGAAATCAGCACGGTCCGATCCCAGGACGTAGGCATAGCAACAGTGGCGCGCATCATAGTATTTCTTCCTATACTCCTTGACGATGGCCATAGCCTCATCGACAGAGTCAACATGATGCACAAAGGCGAGAAACTTGCTCCGCTTTTCGGAATAAAATCCCTCGCAGACTTCCTTGGAAACGGTCTTGTAGGTATCTGCCATTCTGTAAAATTAGAGATTGGAAAAAATCCGCAGCCCCAAGAGAGAGGACTGCGGACTAAACAATCTATTAATCATTAATCATCAAAAAGATGATCAATCCTCTGTCTCCAACTTGTGGATAACCAAGCCAGAGCGGAGTTTCGGCTCAAACCATGTGGCCTTCGGCGGCATAATGTTGCCACTGTCGGCGATGTCCATGATCTGCTTCATTGAGACTGGATAGAGAGCCAGAGCCCAGCGCATCTCGCCGCTATCGACACGACGCTTCAACTCGCCGAGGCCACGGAGACCACCGACGAAGTCGATACGCTTGTCAGAGCGGAGATCCTTGATGTTCATCAGTTCGTCGAGGATCAGACGGCTGGAGATATCTACGTCGAGCACGCCGATAGGATCGTTGTCGTCGTAGGTACCCTCCTTGGCGTTGAGGGCGTACCAGTGGCCGTCGAGATAGAGTGAGAACTCGTGGAGGCGAGCCGGCTTGTAAATCTCCGTGCCCTTGTCCTCTACCGTGAAGTTGACCTGCAGTGCAGAGAGGAACTCCTCAGAAGACATACCATTGAGGTCGCGAACGACGCGGTTGTAGTCGAGGATCGTCAGCTGGCTTGCGGGGAAGCTGACAGCCATGAAGTAGTTGTACTCCTCCTTGCCCGTGTGGTTGGGGTTCTGCTTAGCCTTCTCAGCACCTACGAGGGCAGCAGCAGCAGAACGGTGGTGACCATCGGCGATGTAGAGAGCCGGCATCTCGGCAAACTCCTTGGTGATGGTATCGATGTCGTTCTTGTCGCTGATCACCCAGAACTGGTGGCGGAAACCGTCGATCGGAGCGATGAAGTCATACTCCGGCTCCGTCTGAGCGTAGCGGTTGCAGAGGTCGATGAGGGTCTGGTTGTCGCGATAGGCGAAGAAGACCGGCTCGATGTTGGCGTCGTTGACGCGAACGTGCTTCATGCGGTCCTCCTCCTTGTCACGGCGGGTGAGCTCATGCTTCTTGATCACGCCATTCATGTAGTCCTCCACATAGGCGCCCACGACGAGACCATACTGCGTGTGGCCGTTCATCGTCTGAGCGTAGATGTAGTAGTGATCCTCCTTGTCCTGGACGAGCCATCCCTTCTCCTGGAACATCTTGAAGTGCTCCTTGGCGCTCTCATAGACGCGCGGGTCGTACTCAGAGGTGCCCTCGGGGAAGTTGATCTCCGGCTTGATGATGTGGTAGAGACTCATCTCGTTGTCACCAGCCTCGGCGCGAGCCTCGTCTGAATCGAGGACGTCGTAAGGACGCGACTCTACACGCTCTACATATTCTTTCGGTGGGCGAACGCCCTTGAACGGTTTAATAATTGCCATATAAAATATTGAAAAAAAACGCCCCATTCCCCCGCTCGCAAGAACAGGGAAAAGGGGACTATTAAAAAAAGATGATTACTTATTTACCTGGAACTTGGTGCAGCCATCCGTGAAGAAGGCGTTGATCTGACGGGCAGCAGCGATACCAGCGTTGATGTTGGCCTCAGCGGTCTGAGCACCCATCTTCTTCGGCGTAGCGAAGTAGCGTGTGCCAAACTTCTTGAACTCCTCGTCCATGTCGGGCATGATGTCGGCGATGTAGCGGAGATCCTCACGCTCGTTCATCAGCTTCAGCAGGCCCTCCTCGTCGATCACCTCCTTGCGGGCAGCGTTGACGAGGATACCACCCTTCGGCATCAGGTTGACCATGTCATAGTTGATGCTTTTGATGGTCTCCGGCGTAGCGGGGATGTGGAGAGAAAGCACGTCGCTGATCTCGAAGAGCTCCTTCTGGTCCTTGCAAGCGTGTACACCCTCCTTCTCGATAGCCTCAGCGGGAACGAAAGCGTCGTAAGCAGACACCTCCATGCCGAAGCCCTTGGCGATGCGGGCCACGTTGCGACCGACATTACCGAAAGCGAGCAGACCGAGACGACGGCCCATGAGCTCATGGCCAGACTTGCCATTGAAGTGGTTGCGAGCCACATAGACGAGCATACCCATCACGAGCTCAGCCACGGCGTTGGCGTTCTGACCCGGCGTGTTCTCGACGACGACGTTCTTCTCCTTGGCATACTGGCAGTCGATAGAATCGAAGCCGGCACCAGCGCGAACGACAATCTTCAAGTTCTTGGCAGCATCGAGGACCTCAGCGGTGATTTTGTCGGAGCGAACGATCATGGCGTCCACGTCCTTGACAGCGTCGAGGAGCTGCTCGTTGGTCTCATATTTCTCCAGGAGCACTACCTCGTGGCCCGTGCCCTCAAATTCCTTCTTGATGCCCTGTACAGCCTCAGCTGCGAACGGCTTAGCAGTTGCAATTAAAACTTTCATTGAATGTATTGATTATATAAGTCTGTTATAATAAGGAGACAGGGAAACTGCTGCTCCCCCGTCTCACTCATGTTTCTAAAAATTAGTGCTGTGCCTCGAAGTCCTTCATAGCCTGGACGAGTGCCTGAACACCCTCGACAGACATGGCGTTGTAGCAAGAAGCACGGAAACCACCGACTGAACGGTGACCCTTGATACCCAACATGCCACGCTCGGTAGCGAAGTCGAAGAACGGCTTCTCCAGCTCCTTGTACTCGTCGTTCATGACGAAGCAGATGTTCATGCGAGAACGATCCTCCTCGGCGACGGTACCACGGAACAACTTGTTGCGGTCGATCTCTCCGTAAAGGATGTCAGCACGCTCGATAGCGCGACGCTCCATCTCCTTGACACCACCCTGGGCCTTCACCCAACGAACCGTCTCAAGCAGAGAGTAGATAGGCACCACAGGAGGCGTATTGAACATAGAACCCTTGTCCACGTGGGTGCGATAGTCGACCATCGTAGGCAACTCGCGCGGAGCCTTGCCCAGCTCGTCGTCCTTGACGATCACGAAGGTGACACCGGCCATAGACATGTTCTTCTGAGCACCACCGTAGATAGCCTTGTACTTAGACACATCGACCGGGCGGCTCATGATATCAGAAGACATATCGGCGATCATCGGCACATTGACGTCGAGGTCCTTGAGGAGCTCCGTACCGTAGATCGTATTGTTGGTCGTGATGTGGAGGTAGTCCACGTCAGCAGGAACGTCGTAGTTCTTGGGGATGTAGCTGTAGTTGTCGGCAGCTGAAGAGGCAACCTCGATCACCTCACCGAAGAGCTTAGCCTCCTTGAGGGCCTTCTTTGCCCACACACCCGTGTTGACATAGGCAGCCTTCTTGATCAGGAAGTTGGCAGGGATCTGCATGAACTGCGTAGAAGCACCGCCACCAAGGAAGAGCACTGAGTAGCCCTCGGGAATGTCGAGCAGCTCCTTGATGAGAGCGACGGTCTCGTCCATAACGGCCTGGAAAGCCGGACTACGGTGGCTAACGCACATCAAAGATACGCCCATACCGTTGAAATCCAGGATCTGCTTTGCAGTGTTCTCGACGGCCTCGCGCGGCAGAAGCGACGGGCCTGCATAGAAATTGTACTTCTTCATCTCTAAAGTATTAATTGAATTGATTGATGTTTCGACTGCGAATTTACTGCTTTATTTCCACACGGCCAAATATTTTAGCGTTTTTTATCAATCAAACTGTAAGCTGCGACATGGGGACAGGCCGTGTTGCGCCCCAGCACAGTTTACATTTGGTCACGCGTTTCACTTGATTTCCTCCACTACCGTACGGATTCCCTTGATTTTCTCTCCACTTGTCATTTTGAGAACCGTAGCGAGTTTACTTTTTGCCACTGCGGCATAGGCATAGCGCTGCATCACGTCGATGCGTCCGATCTCCGTGGCTTTGAGTCCGCCCTTCTTGCAGAGGAAACCCACGATATCGCCCTTCGAGACCTTGTCTTTCTTGCCTTTTCCTATATACAAGGTAGCCATCGTGGCCCGGGGCACGGGATGCTGACCGCCGTCAAGCTGGTAGTCGTGGATCTCGGCCTCGACATAAGCGGGCAACTCCTCCTCGGGACCCAGCAGGAAGAAGGTAGCGCCCTGCTTGTCCCAGCGCGCCGTGCGGCCCGTACGGTGGATATAGGCTTCCTCGGTCTCGGGCAGATGGTAGTGGATGATATGGCTGATGTCGGGGATATCGAGTCCGCGGGACGCCAGGTCTGTGCTCACCAGCACGTTGGCGCTCCCGTTGGCAAAGCGATAGACCGCCTGCTCGCGCTCCCGCTGGTCCAGTCCGCCATGGAGGCTGCTCACGTCGAAGCCTGCCTCGGCCAGGTAGTCGGCCACACGGCCCACGGCGTCGCGATAGTTGAGGAAGACCACCGTCTTGCCCTCGCCCAACTGGCAGAGCAACTGCAGCAGGGCGGGCAACTTGTCGCGCTCCTCGCTTCTCACCTTATTTATTAGTACGCGATCGGAGACCACTTCGTCGTCAGGCAGGAAATCGACCACCTCAGGGGCGCCCTTCAAGGCATTGCGCATGAAGGCTGGCACCTCCTCGGCCCTTGTCGCCGAGAGTAGGACCTTGCGGCGCACTGCCGGCAGACTCGCCACGAGACGGCTCATCTCGGCCTGGAATCCCATTTCGAGACATTTGTCATACTCGTCGATGACCAGCACGCCCACGGTCTCTGCCTCCAGGTTGCCCTTGTCGATATGGTCGTTGAGACGGCCCGGCGTGCCGAAGACCACCTGCGGACGCACCTCGCGCATCTTGCGGTGCTCCTCCATCGTGGGGCGGCCGCCATAGACCGCCATCGAGCGCAGTCCCGTGCGCATCGACTCCAGCACCTGCTGCGACTGCAGCGCCAACTCGCGTCCCGGCACCACAACCACGGCCTGCACCTCCTGCCGCGTCGCGTCGATCATGGCCACCAGCGGCAGCAGATAGGCAAAGGTCTTGCCCGATCCCGTCGGCGAGAGGACCACGACGTTGCGGTCCGTATGGAGCAATCGGTCGGCCACGGTCTCCTGCATCGGCGTCAGCGTGATGCCGATACGGTCGGCCAGCGTATGTATCTTGTTCATCTTTGTTCTGTTGTTCTGATTCGGTTATTGTTTGTTGATCTCGTCAAACTCCTCCCCCATGTTGAGCTTCAGGTAGATCGTGTAGAGCGGCTGCAGCCAGCGGTTTCGCTGGTCGGGGGCCAAGGCCCGGTAGCGCTCCAGGTAGGGCAGCGCCTCCTTGTAGAGCCTCGTGATCTCCTGCCGTTTCTCTCGGTGCCGCTGCTCCACGATGTCCAAGTCGATGGCCTGGTTGAAGTAGGCCAGTCCGATATAGAAATGGGCGTCCGCCAGCGAGTCGTTCTGCTCCAGCAGTTCCTTGCAGATCGCGATGCAGTCGTCGTAGCGGCCCAGGTTGAGGAGTATCGATCCCTTCGTCAACCGGAAG
>ENA-OPUE01000789-OPUE01000789.1-human-gut-metagenome-genome-assembly--contig:-NODE-789-length-22971-cov-3.081035_pt1 | contig 22971 bp, 19 predicted proteins | sample MGYA00241466_ERZ501924 | MGnify/ENA primary metagenome ERZ501924 (study PRJEB25962, sample SAMEA2042223) | human gut metagenome | biome: human gut; feature: human-associated habitat; material: faeces...
ATAGGTCTTCTTCAGGAAGTCTGCGATCTTCAGGGAACACTTATAGTCTTCTGGACAGCTTACGATCACAGCTTCTGCGATCGTCTCATCAATATCTAACACTTCGCCTTTCATCTGGCGCTGCACGAAATACCGGATGTGAGAGATAAATCTGCGGACATCAAAATCATCTTCGTCAAATTCTCTCTTATAGTATATCTTGCAGATATTCAAGATGTTCTGGATGATCTTTGTGCCAAGAATCGTATTCTGCATTCCCTCTGAGTTCAGGTTCGCATTGATGAAATGCAATGCAATAAATGCCGCCTCCTGCTCCGGAATCTCCGTATTCAGATCCCGTTGCAGATCTTTTACCACCGTCATCGCATATCGATACTCCTTGGGGTAGATCAGCTTGATATCCCACTCTAACGGTGAAGCAAAATACACGCCTTCTTTCACACGTTCTAACATCATTCCCAGGTGATCTGATAAAGTTAATAGAATACTGTCATTACAATGGTACCCTAACTGTTGCTCGCCCCGCTTGATAATATCGCTGGCCAATTCAAGATTATCTAACGAGATCCGTTCCAACAGACGGTCAAAGTCTTTGTGACCTTTCTCACCATCGAGAACAAAGAACTTCTCTACACGGCTCTGGTTGACAGAACCGCCGGGTTTCAAACCAAATGCAACTCCACTTCCCATCACGACTGCTTCCTGCTTGTTGTCGTCATAGACTAATGCCACATTATTGTTCAGTGCCTTAATCAGCTCCATTGCTTCTGTCCTCCTCTCCTTCGCCCGATTCCTTTGCACATCCTCTCACCACTGGTTCAAAGATATACAAAAAGGCATAACCAAAAAACGTATCTTTCTACGAATATGGTCATGCCTGCTTTATCAGTAACACTCTAGATATGATTATAGGGGAATTGCGACAAAATGTCAATCACTATTTTTACAACGGTCTTATATAATGCAATGCATCAAACGGAAATACGATCGCAACACTATACATATCCTGCTCATGTTTCACTCTCATAATTCCGTTATATGCTCTGACTGACTTTTTCACATTATCCAGACCATAGCCGTGAATAAAATCCATCTCGTCTAAGTTCTGTACCACCTTATCATCCGGTTCCGGTACATAGGTATTCGCGATGTATATCGCAAATGCATTGTTTTCCACCTGTTGTATCTTAAGTACAATCTTAGGATTAAGCTGCCCCTGGCATGCATTCAACGCATTATCCAACAAGTTTCCTAATATGATTGCCAAATGATAATCACTAACCGGAACACGTTGTGCTTCCACCTTCAGGCTCGTAGTCAATTGAATTCCCTTAGATCTGGTCTGTAACATAAAATTGCTCACAAGTGCATCAATTGCCAGACATCCTGTATTCACTGTTGCATATCTTGATTCCAGATCTGCCATTGCTTCCTGTGTATATGCCGTAATAACATCATATTCTTTCCTTTTTACACATTCATTAATACAGTTAAAATGTTTCTTCGTATCGTGCACGAAACTCCGGATCTCCCGATAAGCTTCCCCCAATTGATCATAACGTTGTCTCTGTCGTATAAGCTGATCATCTAACATTTGATTCTTTTGTTCCAGTTCTTCTGCTTTTAACACATTCCCAAGTAACACATAATTCACCACATTGATTATAAAAAGAAAAAGAATCAGCATGATATAAAATTGAGGATTGCTAACGATCATCTCAGAACAGGGTGGCATAAGAAACAAAGCACACGACAATAAGGGAATTATTGTCAACAGTAAAGAATACATCTTAGAATGTACTCCTTCCTTTCTCTTCCATACTGCTCGAAATAGCAAAATCGCTACTAATACAATTAATCCTTTCACATAGCTTATTGCAATAAATGACCATGCAGGCAGATGATCCATCTGATCCTCTACTCCGGTAATATGACTTACCAGATAATACGCACCATCTTCAAAAACATAATTAATTATCATAATACTTACTACTGCAAAAACTCTCTCTTGCAGTTTCAGCCTATAAAAATATGTCAATATAAAATATGTCGCTATTGCCAGCAGACTCCGTAAGTAAAGTGCCCTCTGTGAAGTATCACCCATCATAAATTGTGTCATTCCTTCATAAAAAAACTGTGTAACAATACACACCACTATGACCCATACGGATCTTACGTCCCGCCGATGCTTATCATACAATGTCTGATAATATATATACATTGCTACTGCATCCAACACCCCAGTTATATAATCTAATATTGTCAACATACATCCATTCTCCTAATTCATCACAACCATTGTTTTCTCAAGGAATAGATCCTGTACCATCTTCACTCTTCTTCTACTGACCGGAATTGTCGTCCCATCCACTAGCCGCAACTTCAACCTTTCTACTGCCACAACATACTTCAGATTCACCAGATATCCTCTACACGGAGAGATAAATGCATACTGTTGAAGGCCTTCTTCCCATTGTTGAATCGTTCCTTCTCCAACAATTGTTCGATCGGATAATACATATTCCAGAACCGGTTTCTTATCTTTCACCGTCTTCATGTATACAATATCACGAATCCTGATCAACTGTTTTTCTCCACCTGTCCCAACGATCACTTTCGTGACATGTGAATGTTCATACCGATGTATAATATCCTGAAACAATTTCTCTACAAACGTATACTGTACCGGTTTGACCAGGAACTGAAATGGTTGCACTGCAAAACTTTCCTGCATATATTTCGGATAGGATGTCACAAACACAATAAAGATATCATCTAACACATCCTCTCTCAACCGCCGTGCGACCTCCAAACCATCTATTTCCGGCATCTCCACATCCAGGAGTACAACATGATATGGATTCACCCGATTCATTGCCAACAATTCGTTGCCATTCGTAAAAGATTCTACTTCCAGTTCGACATCCTGATGCATCTGATATTGTTCCATACACTGTCGCAGAATTTCAATCACAGACTTTTCATCATCGCAGATTCCAACCCGTAGTTTCATCGCACCCTCCTATTCTTTGCAATTCCCGCCGCCAATCCTATTAACTCGATTATAACACAGATACTGATTGCCGCATAATACAGATTCTTCTCACCAAACCCTGTGCAATCCAATTTCCACACATCTTTCTACACTTCCTCTCCATTTCTCTACATTGTGTAGTATAGCACATATTATGACCGTTCTCTGGTTTTCGGGGCAAGTGGTCGATATTCGGGGGCGAACGGTCAAAAAGTAACATATGAAACATACAACATGACCACTCGCCCCCGAATATCGACCACTTGCCCCAAAAACCGTTTACAACAAATCTTTTATGCTATAATCCTCGCATAGATTAGCAAATGCTATCTGACAATTTTATGAAAGGAGATTCTACATATGAAGAAAAGATTACAACAACTTATTTGTAAATACGGTGTACAACTTTGCGCTGTAGCAATGGCTATATCACCTCTCATTTCTCACGGATGCAAAGGAAGATACTATCAGCCAAAAGAGCCAGATGGTTTTGCAGAATTTGCACATAACTGCAAGAAGCATTAGACCTGTTACTATAAGACGGTCATTCTAAAGAAGGGAGGAAAACAGGATGGAAGATAGTCCACCAATTAAATAAGGCTTTCTGTTTTCTTAATGTGATAAGATTGCAGAAAGCCCTAAAAACTAATGCATATACGATTATAACAGTTATTTTGATAATAAACAAGAGAATGGAGGAAGTTTTATGAAGAGAAAAACGATTGGAAATAAAGTTATGATAGTTATGATGACATTGATGTTGTTACTAACAGGATTGGGAATGTCTCAAAGTGTGTTTGCAGCAAATACGACAGATGCAACTTGGTCATATAATCTTAATGCAGATAGTTCAAAAATGCATTATATATCAAGAAGAGAAAAAATGAATAACAGTAATGTTTATATTAATTGGAATGGTGTTTACGGTGGAAATTTAAGCAAAATAGCGGTGAGCCCGTATAAAGCAAAAAAGTCGAGCGGTAGCTTAGTCAATGCAGGAACATCAACAGGTGGAAGCCGCACCTATATAATGAATGGTTGTGGTAAATATGAGGTAAAGATTTATGTAAAGAGTCCATATAAGTTTGCATCAGTAGGAATGAAGGCGTATAAAGGAAAAGGAACCGCGAAAGGTGTCTGGAGTCCGGATTGTGCTGGACATTACACAGTGTTACAGTAATATTTTCCTAGGGAGGCATTTATGAAGAAGAAAAGCATACCAATAATTTTTTTAATTATAGTTGTGATTGTGATATATAGTATAGGAAGTGTTCGAAAACAGGCAAGACAACAACAGGATGCCTCCTTAGAACATGTTTCTCAGGCGGAGGATGGTGAATCGGATGATTTGCCCTCCTCTGAAGAAGAAATGATGAAGAATATTGCGGAGGATAGGAAACGGGTAGAAAAAGAAGGAAATATCTTTCCGATGGGTTCTTATCAACTTGAGGAGGGATTTGGGTATAAGATATTGGATTTCAAGAAATATGATTCCTATGAAGCATTTAAAGCTGGTGTAGATGGATTTAATGAAGATAATGTTATATTAGATGTACCTGCTGAGAGATTTGAAGGAAAAGGAACTTATTTCTATGTGGAAATGGAGATTACGAATGATGCTTCGTGTGCAGAGCGAGTGTATCAGGGAATACCACAGCTATATTTGGCAGAAAATGGGGACACTACCATCCGTTCCAATCCGGATCTTGCATTTGATAATAGGCGGGATCCTATCTATATAGGTGGCGTGACGAAGCATGGAGAAGAACCGGGAAAAAAGTTTAATCCTTTGTTAGCGGCAGGGGAAAGCGTAATCCTGCAATATGGATTTGAGTGTTGTTATGAGAGCACGGATGAATATTTCCGTATACAGGATGTGACAGATTCAGAAGAATATTATCTTCAGATCCCCAATGCAATGTCAGAGGATGGCTATCCGGAGAAGTTAGAAGATGATAAGATGCATATATACTTTAAGTGTGAACCACAAGAAGGAGAAGAGTCAGAATGAAGAATAAGAAACGTTGGCTCCTTGCGGGCAGCCTGATATTGATAATCATGATCAGTATAAGGATTGTATATGTCAATGCCCATGTAAGAAAGCCAGAACTACATTCCGTTACCCAGAAAGAATCGTTGGAATACAGGGGGAATGAATACCGGATTCAGAAAGTCAATTTGTGGGAATATACAGATTATTGTAAAGCAAATCCTGACCTACAGCAATATATGGATGCGGAAGAGATGGAACGATGCAGGGTAATCGAGGTGAAATTTCAGCTCTGGCGTAAGAAAAAGAAGAATATATTTGACCCGAATATCTCCATTCAGTGTGCGTTTGACTGTCAGGGGATTGATCCATTCTGGTTTCAGACCTTGAATCCGAAACTGGTCAATGGTGATTTTCACTCTGGAGATACCGTGGTCATTCCCTATGTGATATATCAGGAGAATCTTACTCGGAAACAATGGCAGCAGGTGGTAGAGGGAAAGATGTCGTATACCTTGATTTTTAGTTCGTATCCGGTTCGCAATGAGATGAAGATTACAGAGGTAGAGAGGATGGAGTTGGATGCGGAACAATAGAATATCAAAAGAAGTTTGGAAAGTAGAAGTAAAGAAAGCATTACGGTCAAAGGGGTTCCGGGTTGCAGTTGCAATCGGAATTCTGATTGCAGTATTACAGATGATATGGGTGTATCGCAATACATATACAGTGAATGAATCGGAATACAAGCGTGTAGTCACATTGTCAGAAATGGATGATGGATATGGAAGCTGGTTTGAGATGGGGCTGTTAGAAGGATGGCTCGGATGCGAGGTCTATTCTCCCTATAATCAGTTGTATTTTCTTATCTTTCCATTGTTGGCCTCTATGACCTATGCATTGTCTTATTATAATGAATGGCAGTCGGGATATGCAGGACAGATGTTGGTGTGTTGTGGAAGAAGAAATTACCAGAATGCCAAGTTCGGAGTCGTCTTTATCAGTGGTGGACTTGCAGTAACGATTCCTTTACTCATCAGTCTGGTTGCAACAGCATGTTATCTGCCGGCGGTCGGAGTGGAACCGTTATCGCGACAGGCAATGGTTGCAAACCGGGATATCTGGTCAGGACTTTATTATGAAGCTCCTGTATTATATGCGCTGTGTTACATCGCGGTGGACTTTGTGTATGGGGGAATTTTTGCCTGTATGACATTGGCGGGTGCCAGATGGTTTTCAAATCGGTTTGCAGCCGTATTGTTTCCGATGGTTGTATATTGTACCTGCTGGTTTGGATTGACAAGCATGGTTCCGGACTGGAACCTGTATAATGTGATGATACACATTGATCCGGCACAGGATTGTGGAACGGATCAGTTAGCAGTTTTATCACTTATAACCATCCTGCTGCTGATTGTTATTGTAGCAGTGTACTGGCTAAGTAATCACCGGCGGGATATCACAGAATAGAGGAGATAGCTATGCAGATACAGATAGAACATTTAACAAAGAGAATAAAAGGGGTTACTGTTTTAGATGATATTACTTATTCATTTCAGGGTGGTTGTATCTATGGATTAAGCGGAAAGAATGGCTGTGGGAAAACCATGCTGATGCGTTCTATTGCCGGGCTGATCTATCCGACGAGTGGATCGGTTATAATCGATGGAGAGGTACTCGGAAAAGATCGGTCTTTCCCCAAAAGCATGGGATTATTGATTGAAAACCCGATGTTCCTGCGAGATTATACAGGCTTTGAGAATTTAAGATTATTGGCAAAGATACAGGGTGGAATCTCAGACGATGCGATATGGGAAGTGTTAGAACAGGTCGGACTGCTTCCGGATGATCGCAGAAAGTATTACAAATATTCCCTTGGCATGCGGCAGAGATTGGGTATTGCGGCTGCCATCATGGGAGAACCCGATGTCATTTTGTTGGATGAACCGATCAATGCGATTGATGCAGATGGTGTAGAACAGATACGGGATACCATCCGGAATCTGATAGATGAGAACCGGATTATCATTATTGCATGTCACGACAAGGAAGAGATGGATTATATGGCAGATACCGTAATCTATATGTCAGAGGGACACATCAGGGAAGGGGAAAATATATGAAATGGTTACGTTTTCTGAACTATGATATAGAAGAAGGACTTTTGCGTTTCTGGAAACGTTATCTTTTAGTTATTTTAGCAGAGGTTGTTGTGTGTGCATTTTTTCAGAATTCTATGGAATATTTTACGAAGATGTACCAGGAAGGTCTTTCCCCGTTAGAGTATGGAATCAATGCGTTATGGGGAAGGTATCCGTATCATTATGATCCGACGATTTTGGATTCATTCCGGGTTCCATTTTCCTGGATCATGGAATACCTTCTGCTTGCATATTGTATTGGGGGTTATGTGACAGAGGATATGCAGGGAATGGGAATCCAGTTGATGACAAAGAGCGGACAACGTGTAATCTGGTGGCTGTCAAAGTGTATCTGGTGTATTGTAGTCAATCTGGTATATTTTGGACTGATATGGGGTGTGAATCTGACATTTTCCTGGATCCTGATCGGAGATGTCCGTACCATGAAACATGAGATGTTGTTAGAAAGCTATTATGGAATGGAGGTTGCGCAGACCTCAGTGGCGCAATTGTTATGTATGACGTTGTTACTGCCTGTTTTAGTCGGGACTGCACAATCCCTGTTTCAGATCATTGTGTCGATCAGAATTGGAAGTATCCCATCGCTTGTTATAATATCGGGTATATTAGTTGTGTCAACGTACTATTCAAATCGTTTTTTAGTGCATGGATATGCTATGGTAAGCCGGTATTTTACAGAAAGTATGTATAAGGATTATGTACCGTTGCAAGTTTCATTTGGTATCATCTATCTTGCCGTTTGTATTTTTATTTTAATGGGAGTGGGCTATAAAATAATTCAGAAAAAAGACATATTGGAATAGACATACTTTTTATTCTGTGTTATTATTTTTTGCAATAAGACCAATATCGAACATTGGAATAAATATTATGCGTAGACAATGAAGTCAAATGAATACATGGAGGATAAGAGAACATGAAGGTTGCAATTATCATGGGTTCTACCAGCGATTTAAGTAAAGTGGAGCCGGCAGTTGGAATTTTAAAAGAGTATGGAGTAGAGGTAAATGTCAGATGTTTGTCTGCACACCGTGCACATTTAGGACTTTCTGAATTTATTGAAGAATGTAATGGCAATGGAACAGAAGTTATTATTACTGCGGCAGGCATGGCAGCAGCTCTTCCGGGTGTAGTAGCATCCCAGACGGTTCTTCCGGTTATTGGAGTACCGCTTTCCGGTTCTGTATTAGATGGAATGGATGCATTGATGTCAATTGTGCAGATGCCATCCGGAATTCCGGTTGCAACAGTAGCAATCAACGGAAGCAAGAATGCCGCATACCTTGCATTGCAGATCATAGGTGTGCAACACGAGGAGATCAGAAACAAGTTGTTGGCAGAACGTAAGCAGATGGAAGAATCTGCAATGAAAGCGAATGCAGAAGTGATCGAGAAGTTTCAATAAGATAACTTTTATTTATGATTGAATGTATATAAAAAGATACCGCAGATGCAATGGAATGATCTGAGGTATCTTTTTATTTTGGGATAAAAGTCAGTTATAATAAAGGAAAATTATGCCTCAAGCTTTTTGCCGGTGATCATCTCGTAAGCCTCTAAGTACTTCTCGATGGTCTTCTGTGCTACATCAGCAGGAAGTTCCCAATCATGTTTGCCTTCATTTGCCTTTAACCAGTCACGGGCAAACTGCTTGTCGAAGGATGGCTGACCATGTCCTGGTTCATAGCCCTGTGCAGGCCAGAAACGGGAGCTGTCCGGTGTCAGCATTTCATCACCTAATACAATGTTTCCCTCTTCATCTAAACCAAACTCGAATTTGGTATCTGCGATGATGATGCCTTTTGTAAGTGCATAATCTGCACATTTTTTGTAAAGTGCAATTGTATAATCTTTCAATTTGGTTGCATATTCTAATCCTTTACCAGGAAATTCCTTCTCTAAATGTTCTACGCTCTGTTCGAAAGAAATGTTCTCGTCATGATCTCCGATCTCTGCCTTGGTAGAAGGAGTATAGATTGGCTCTGGCAATTTATCAGATTCTTTTAATCCTTCCGGAAGAGTAATTCCACAGACTGTGCCGTTCTTTTGATAACTTGCCCAGGCGCTTCCTGTAATATAACCACGAACGATACATTCTACAGGCAGCATGTGTAATTTGCGGCACATCATACTGTTACCATCAAACTTAGGCTGCTGGAAGAATTCAGGCATATCCTTTACATCTGCTGAAATCATGTGATTTGGAAGAATATCAGAGGTCATATCAAACCAGAATTTGGACATCTGGGTAAGAACGGTTCCCTTTTTGCTGATAATGTTTTTCAGGATAACATCAAAACAACTGATACGATCAGTAGCAACCATGATCAAACTGTCACCATTGTCGTAAATCTCACGTACCTTGCCTTCTTTGATAGGCTTTAATTCATTTGCACTCATTCTAACATACCTCACATTCTGATTATTTGCCATAAGCAATATTTTCTCATTAAGGATAGTAGATTTTATTTGAAAAATCAAGTCTATTTTCAGGAAAGTTGAGAATACTCGGACTTTATGATACAATTTAGCATATGTGCGATAAATGGCAAGAGATATGGGAGGATATTATGTACTGGGAAATATTAGGTATCGAACCAACAAAAGACGAGGAAGTGATCAAAGAGGCATATCATGCCAGACTTCATTTTGCAAATCCGGAAGATGATCAGGAAGGATTTAAGGAGCTTCGCCGGGCATATGAGGACGCATTGGTATTTGCAAGACGCGATGAGGATGCAGAAGACAATGGAGAAGAAACGGGAGAGATTCCGGTTAAGAAGAATAAAAATGAGATTGATCGGTGGATTGATCGGATTGATGTACTTTATGAGGATGTCAGAACACGAAAAGATGTGGACAAGTGGAATGAACTGCTGCATGATCCGGTGTGTGACGATCTGGATACCGAGTTAGAAGCGGGCGAGAAACTGCTGGTATACATTATGGGACATTCCCATCTGCCACAGACAATATGGATCGCCATAGACAAACGGTTTGGATACCTTGACAACATGGAACAACTGAAGGAGCGTTTTGCCGAGAATTTCTTAGATTACATGAAGTGGCAGATTAGTTCTCCGACATTTATTGATTTTGAATTATTTGATGGTAAGACAAATGCAAAGGCAGATGACTATATTAACAAGTTATATGAGACCAAATCTGCCGAGGAAGAAGGAGATTTGGAGCGGGTTTCCAAACTGCTTTCGGAATTATCCTCTTATGAGATCACACATCCATATACAGATGTGGAAAAAGCACGTTACTACATTATGAAAGCAGAGCATCTGGAGCAGGAAGAACACGCAGATACAGAACAAGTGGAACAGAAACAGGCTGAATTGTACGGGAAGGCATTGTCTGTGATGGAAGATCTGGATTTTGAGTATTCAGATAACATTTATATTGAGAGAACGTATGCGTGGGCACTGGTTAAGAATCATAAAGTAACACAGGCACGGGATGTATATGAGGCAGTACTGGATAAGAATCCGGAAGATTATGGAGCAAAGTTAGGACTTGCGGAATGTACATTTTTAGAAGGACATTTGGAAGATGCAAAAGAACAGGTGGAGGCCGTACTGGAAGATCGCGTGCAGGATACGGATTGCCTGATCCTTTTAGATAAGATCAATGATATACTGGTGAAAAAATATACCGAACAACTGGCAAAGGAAACGGATCGTGATGTTACGATCAAGCTTGGCTGGTGTTACTACCAGCAAAAAGAATTTGAAAAAGGCATTGCATTAATGGATGGAATCGAGGACGGGGAGGACTATGATTATGTCAACCTTCGTTGTCGATTGTATCTTGCAAATGAGAATTATGACAAAGCATATCCTTATGCGAAAAAATGGCTTTCCATTATTGAAGATTCGGTAGATGACGGATCAGAAGAGATGCGGAAACGGAAGAACCGTTTATCACTGGCTCATTTTTCAATTGGTGTGTGCATATGGGAAGTGAACTTCAAACCGGACAATGAGAAGCGGGAAGAAGCATATGAAGATACCATACGTTATATCAGCATGGCGATAGAGGAAGAAGAGAATACATTGGTCTGCCTGTCTTACATGGAGCAGATGGCACGATTCTATCTGGACGCCCAAAAGTATCCGGAATGTGTGCAGATGTGTGACCGGATCATTGAGAAAGATCGTGGATTTTTCCCTGCGTATGTACACCGTCAGAAAGCAAATTATGAACTGCGAAACGCAAAAGAAGTAATTGACGATTACTTTATGTGCTTAGATATTTATCCGGAATATGTGCCGCCGTATATATTGGCAGCAGATGTCTTTTATAATTTTGACCAGTATGATGATGTGGAGAACGTTATTCAGGCGGCAAAGGATGCCGGGTTAGAAAGCGACAGTCTGGAGTTATACCGGATCCGCTGCATACATTACAAGGAATTTTCCAAGGATCATGTTCAAAAAGCATTGAAACAGATTGAGGATTTGAGAAAAAAAGTAGCCGGACATGAAAAAGAGACGGACATAGAAGATCTTGCAGAACTAGAGAGAGAATATGCCGTCTTACATTGGGATCTTGATGAGGTGAAACAGACATTTGGTATCGTAAATGCATATCTGGAGGAACATCCGGATTCAGATACGATGCGATTGTTCAAGGTCGATCTGTGTCTGCGTGAAAATGAGGGAAAAGAAGCACTTCGGATTGCAAAACAATTAGCAAAAGAACAGCCGGATGATCTGTCAAGAAAAATGAAATTAGGTGCCTGCTATGAGACGTTAGATCAGACGGATAAGGCGATCAAAGTCTATAATGAGATATTAGAGAAAACAGCGGATTATGTTCCGGCCATTCGGAGACTGATGTATGTATACAGTTACACAAGTAATCGTAACAGAGATCTGGATTTATGTAGAAAAGGAATTGAATATGCAGATCGTATGATCGAATTGACAGATTCTGCAGATGCCTATTTAGAAAAGGGAAATCTTCAGATTGATCTGTATGAGTTAGAGGGAGCGGTCGATAGCTGCAGGAAAGCAATTGAGCGTAATCAGGAGGCATATTACGCTTATAATAATTTGGGATGTGCACTTTTGAAATTACGGCGGGTAGAAGAGGCTGTGGCGCCGTTGTTGCAGGCGGTTGAATTAGATCCGGACCGGGAACCTTTGCCATATATGAATTTGGCGGAGTGTTATTCTCTGTTGAAGGAATATGATAAAGCGATTGAAATGTACGAACGGGTGCTTCAGTTCCGTCCAAACTCAGAACGCGTGAAAGAGGATATCGCCAAATTACAGGTGAAAAAAGGAGACTATGATAAGGCGGCTGCATATTATAAGAAACGGATCAAAGCCATTACGAGTCAGTATGCCGGTAAAGGAATTCTGTTCTGGAAACGGATGGATATACAGGAAGAGGAGTTGCTATTATCATTATACTGTGATATTGCGGACGTGTACCGGCAGGCAGGAAAAGATGACCGGGCGGAAGCATATTATGAAAAAGTGATCGAGCGTTGGAAGAGTCCGCTTAAGGCAAAGATCTCCTGTGAGCACCTAGCGGATGTTGCGGAATATTACAGGGACAAAGGAGAATTGGAAAAGGCAGAGAATATAGTTCGTAAGGCATATTGGCGTTGCAGGGATGAGAATGATTCTTACGAGATAGAGCATTTGATGTTTGTGACTGCATCGATTACATTTTCATTAGGAAAACAGAAAAAGGCGAGAGAAGATGCCATTGGATATTTTATGAGATTCAATGAGCGCAACGGGGCAGAGGAAGAGCTGCTTGCAGATAAGCGTTATCGATTGATGTATTTATATGATTATGCCATTATGAGTCTGTGTGCCGGAGATCTCAAAGAGGCAAAGGAATATATTGACCGTATGGAGGGCTGTAATGTCTGTGTAACGTGTGAGTGTATGGAATGTTTTGAATACTATTTTGCAAGGGGAATGCTTGCCAAGGTAGAAGGACGGCTGGAGGAAGCAATTGAGTATATAGAGAAAGCAATTGCTGTCAAAGGCGACTATCCGTGTGCACAGTATCAGCTTAGTACAATAAAGAAATAGAGGAATGAGATTATGATAATAGGTATTGATTTGGGAACCACCAATAGTCTGGTGGCTTATTATACGGAAGAAGGTCCGAAGATTATTCCGAACCGGTTAGGAAAGAATCTGACGCCTTCGGTTGTCAGTGTGGATGAAGAAGGACAGGTATATATCGGGGAAACTGCCAAAGAACGTATGCTGCTCCATCCGGAAAGTTCTGCATCGGTATTTAAGCGGAGCATGGGGAGTGAAAAAGTATATGAACTCTCCGGAAAGAAGTTCCTGCCGGAAGAACTTTCTGCATTGGTGTTAAAAGCGTTAAAAGAAGATGCGGAATGTTTCTTACAGGAGGAAGTGACAGAGGCGGTTATCAGTGTACCTGCATACTTTAATGATGAGAGAAGAAAGGCTACCAAACGTGCCGGTGAATTGGCCGGATTGAAAGTAGAGCGGATCATCAGCGAGCCGACGGCAGCTGCAATTGCGTATGGATTATACCAGAACCGTGAGAATGGAAAATTCCTGGTCTTTGATCTGGGCGGTGGTACATTTGATGTGTCCATTCTGGAATTATTTGATTCCATTATCGAGGTTCGCGCCGTAGCCGGAGACAACTTTTTGGGAGGAGAAGATTTCACCAAAGTTATTGAACAGATCTTCTTTGACAAGCATCCGGAACTTGACCGGGAACAGCTTACTGACAAAGAAGCAAGACATGTGACGAAGCAGGCAGAAAACTGCAAGATTGGATTTTCCGGGAACCGCATTTCGAAAATGACCTGTAGGATTAAGGAAGAATCCTATGAAATGGAACTATCCATGGAGGAGTATGAAGCAAAATGTGATGAGTTACTCGATAAGATACGTCAGCCAATCAAACGGAGCTTGGCGGATGCTAATGTACGGCTCAAAGACATCGACCGTGTGGTGTTGGTCGGTGGTGCAACGAAGCTTCCGTTTATCCGCAAATTTGTAGGAAAATTATTCCATAATCTGCCGGACACTTCGATCAATCCGGATGAGGCAGTCGCATTAGGAGCGGCTGTTCAGGGTGCCATGAAAGAGAGAAAGGACAGTATCAAAGAGGTCATTTTAACAGATGTATGTCCGTTTACACTTGGGACAGAGGTGGTATTGGAAAAAGAAAACGGCCGCTTTGAGGATGGACATTACTGTCCGATCATCGAGAGAAATACTACTATTCCGGCGAGCAGAACGGAGCGTTTATATACGGTAAGCGATAATCAGACACAGATACGGTGCAGGGTGTTACAGGGCGAGAGCCGGTTTGCTTCCAACAATGTATTTTTAGGGGAAATACGGATCAAGGTTCCTAAGGCAGAAGCAGGAAAAGAAGCGGTTGATGTGACTTACACATATGATGTGAATTCAATTCTGGAAGTTGAGATCAAGGTGGTGTCGACCGGGGAGATCACAAAGCAGATCATTAAGACAAATGCAACGGATATGTCAGAGGAAGAGATCAAAGAACGTATGGAGGCATTGTCGTATCTGAAGATCCACCCAAGAGACAAAGAAGAAAATAAATTACTTCTTTTAAGAGGAGAACGGCTTTATGAAGAGAGCATCGGGATGGAACGAATGCAGATAGAATATGCATTAAGAGAATTTGAAAAGGCATTGGATACACGGGAAGATGATGTGATCGAAGGTGCAAGAAGAGATTTTAAGGATTTTCTTGAGAACTTTTCCGAGTGATACCTTTACAAAAATAGGGATTTTTATTATAATGGGTCTGTTATGTTGTAGGATTATACGATGTGACAGGCCATTACAAGTTTAGGAGGATAAAAGAATGGATTATAAGAATGCCGGTGTAGATATCGAAGCAGGATATAAGTCAGTTGAACTGATGAAGGCATCTGTTAAGAAAACAATGCGTGAGGAAGTAATTGGTGGACTTGGTGGATTTTCGGGAGCATTTTCTCTTAAGAAGATCAAAGAGATGGAGGATCCGGTTCTTTTATCTGGTACAGATGGATGTGGAACAAAGGTCAAGCTTGCATTTTTAATGGATAAGCATGATACCATTGGTATTGATGCAGTGGCAATGTGTGTGAATGATATTGCGTGTGCAGGTGGAGAACCTTTATTTTTCCTTGATTATATTGCTTGTGGCAAGAACTATCCGGAGAAGATCGCAACGATCGTTGGCGGTGTGGCAGAGGGTTGTTTACAGTCCGGAGCTGCTTTGATCGGCGGCGAGACAGCAGAGCATCCGGGACTTATGCCGGAAGATGAATATGATATCGGTGGTTTTGCAGTTGGCGTGGTAGAACGTAAAGATCTTATTACCGGTGAGAATATCAAACCGGGAGACGTTTTAGTGGGAATTGCTTCAAGTGGTGTACACAGTAATGGATTTTCATTAGTTCGTAAAGTATTTGAGATGACAAAAGAATCATTAGATACATACTATGATGAGTTAGGCAAGACATTAGGAGAGGCGTTGATCGCTCCAACTAAGATCTATGTAAAAGCACTTCGTGGTGTCAAGGATGCAGGAATTACCATCAAGGGTTGTTCCCATATTACAGGAGGCGGATTCTATGAGAATATTCCAAGAATGCTTCCGGATGGTGTCCGTGCAGTTGTTCAGAAGGATTCTTATGAGGTTCCGGCTATATTCAAATTAATGGCAAAGACTGGTAACATTGAAGAGCAGATGATGTACAATACTTATAATATGGGTGTTGGAATGATGCTTGCAGTAGATGCGGCGGATGCAGACAAGACAGTAGCTGCGTTACAGGCTGCCGGCGAGGAAGCATTTGTTGTTGGTCATGTAGAAGCCGGAGAAAAGGGTGTTACACTCGTTTAATAGATCGCGTAAGATATTGGAGGATGTGCTATGTTAAGAGTAGCAGTGATGGTTTCCGGAGGTGGAACGAATCTTCAGGCAATTATAGATGCGGTAGAATCCGGTAGAATTACGAATACAGAACTGGTTGCCGTAGTCAGCAATAATAAGGGTGCTTATGCATTAGAGCGTGCTAAGAAGGCTGGAATCAAAGATGTTGTTGTATCGCCAAAGGATTATGATACAAGAGAAGAATTCAATAATGCATTGATTGAGACGGTGGATTCCCTGAAGGTGGATCTGATCGTACTTGCGGGTTATCTTGTGGTGATCCCGCCGGAAATGATCGATAAGTATGAGAACAGGATCATTAATATTCATCCATCATTGATTCCGTCATTTTGTGGTACCGGATTTTATGGACTTAAGGTGCATGAGGCCGCTTTGGCGAGAGGTGTCAAAGTAGTTGGTGCAACCGTTCATTTTGTGGACAAGGGAACAGATACCGGTCCGATCATTTTACAGAAGGCAGTTGCTGTCGAAGAGGGAGATACACCAAAGATACTACAACAAAGAGTAATGGAACAGGCAGAGTGGATCTTATTGCCACAGGCAATTGATCTGATTGCAAATGACAAAGTTGTAGTGGTAGACGGAAGAGTTGTAACAAAGAACTGATCCTGACAGGATTGGTCAGAGAATAGATGCAGGAAAACAGGAGGATAATCATGAAAGTTTTGATCATTGGAAGTGGCGGAAGAGAACATGCAATCGCAACCTGTGTAGCGAAGAGCAAACGGGTATCAAAGATATATGCAGCACCGGGCAATGCCGGAATTGCAGAACTTGCAGAATGTGTAGATATTTCGGTAATGGATTTTGATAAGCTGGTTGCATTTGCAAAAGAAAAAGCAATTGATTTTGTAATTGTCGGACCGGATGATCCATTGGTAGCTGGTTGTGTGGATGCTTTTGAAAAAGAGAACATCAAAGTATTTGGACCACGCAGGAATGCAGCGATCATTGAGGGATCTAAGGCGTTTTCGAAAGATCTGATGAAGAAATATGATATTCCGACTGCTGCATATGAGACATTTGATAATGCAGATGCAGCATTAGCATATCTTGAGACCGCAGAATTCCCAATCGTATTGAAAGCGGATGGTCTTGCTCTTGGCAAAGGTGTGTTGATCTGTAACGATTTAGAGGAAGCCAAAGCCGGTGTGAAAGAGATCATGTTAGACAAGCACTTTGGCAATGCCGGCAATAAGATGGTAATAGAAGAGTTTATGACGGGTCGTGAGGTGTCTGTTCTGGCATTTTGTGATGGAACAACGATCAAGACGATGACTTCTGCACAGGATCATAAACGTGCCCAAGACGGTGATCAGGGATTGAATACCGGAGGAATGGGAACATTTTCTCCAAGTCCGTTCTATACCAAAGAGATTGATGATTTCTGTCAGAAAGAGATCTATAAGAAGACAATGGCGGCAATGAAGGCAGAAGGAAGAGATTTTGTCGGTGTATTATTTACCGGACTGATGATCACGCCAAAGGGAACAAAGGTATTGGAGTACAACGCCCGCTTTGGAGATCCTGAAGCACAGGTAGTCCTTCCTAGAATGAAGAATGATATTATTGATGTAATGGAAGCCTGTATTGATGGCAGGTTAGACGAGATTGATCTGGAATTTGAGGATAATGCAGCAGTTTGTGTTGTATTAGCATCTGACGGATATCCGGTATCCTACGAAAAGGGATTCCCGATTCATGGCTTGGAGACATTTAAGGATAAAGAGGATTATTATGTATTCCATGCAGGAACAAAACTTCAGAATGGAGAAGTGGTGACCAATGGCGGACGTGTCCTTGGAGTGACTGCAAAGGGAAAAGATCTGGTAACAGCAAGAGCAAATGCATATAAAGCGACTGAATGGATTACATTTGAGAACAAATATATGCGTCATGATATTGGAAAAGCAATTGATGAACAGTAGAATGGTATAATACAAATGAGGGGTCTGTTGTACAATCACCATACATGGAGAATGCATTTTCATAAGTGTTTCCATGTGTTTGGCACAACGGACCTTTCTTTGTAGTAGAATATATAGAGATTGGAGAATGCAATGAAACAGAATTATACCAAAAGTGCAAATAATGCTCTGAAGTATGCAAAGAAAGTTGCACTGCAATTAAAACAGGAATATGTCGGAAGTGAGCATTTACTTCTTGGACTTATGAAAGAAAAAAATGGCATTGCTTATGCAGTTCTTACGAAGAATGGCGTGGACGAGGAAAGGTTAGAGAACCTTACCAGCCAGCTTATGATGGATCATACCAATGTTGCATTGGTGGACAAAGCAGATTATTCCAAAAGATGTCAGGATATTCTCGACCTTGCGGACAAAGAAGCGACCAAATTCAAAGCAAAGCAGGTAGGAACGGAACATTTATTGATCGCGATCATTAAACATCCGGACAGTGTTGCATTTCGTCTGTTGACAGCGATGAATATAGCAATTCCGAAAATGTATGGTGAAATATTAACCGCAATGTGTGTGGATCCGGCAATTGCAAAAAGCGAATTAAATCAATTAAAGTCAAAAGATAAAAGAGGAAAATCCGCTACGCCGACATTGGATCAGTATTCAAGAGATTTTACCAGATTAGCGAGAGAAGGAAAATTAGATCCGGTTGTGGGAAGAACAACTGAGATTCAAAGAGTGGTACAGATTCTTAGCAGAAGAATGAAGAATAATCCGTGTCTTGTAGGAGAACCGGGTGTTGGTAAGACTGCAATTGTAGAAGGACTTGCGCAGATGATCGATGCAGGGGATGTGCCGGAAACCGTGTTAGGGAAAAGACTGCTTTCACTTGATCTTTCCGGAATGGTGGCTGGTTCCAAATATCGTGGAGAATTCGAAGAAAGAATCAAGAAATTGATTCAGGAAGTAACGCAGGCAGGAAATATTATATTATTTGTAGATGAATTGCATACAATCATCGGTGCCGGTGGTGCAGAAGGTGCAATTGATGCGTCTAATATATTGAAGCCGGCACTTTCGCGCGGAGAGATTCAGATGATCGGTGCGACCACTACCGCAGAATACCGCAAGTATATTGAAAAGGATGCAGCATTAGAAAGAAGATTTCAACCGGTGACTGTACAGGAACCAACGCCGGAAGAGGCGGTAGAGATTCTTAGAGGATTAAGTCCGATCTATGAGTATCATCATGGTTTATCAATTGGTGATGATGCAATCAAGGCTTGTGTTACATTGTCGGTACGGTATCTGAATGATCGTTTCCTGCCGGATAAAGCAATTGATCTGATGGATGAGGCGGCAGCGAAGAAACGACTGGCAGCATTTAAGGTTACACCACAGATGAAACAGATTGAAAAAGAACTGTCGGTGTTAAATGAAGAATTAGATGAATCCTTTATGGAGAATGATTTGGAAACTGCGCATGAGACAAAGCTTGCAATCAAAGTATTAGAAGAGAAACGTGACAAACTAAAGAAAAAACATGATAATACATTGAAGAATCAGGATCTGACATTGAATGAAGAGGATATTGCCCAGGTTGTATCCGAATGGACAAAGATTCCGGTCAGCAGATTGCAGGAGGAAGAGTCCAAACGTCTGCTGCATTTAGAGGATGAATTACACAAGCGTGTGATCGGACAAAATGAAGCGGTAGAGGCAGTTGCAAAGGCAATCAAACGAGGCAGGGTTGGACTAAAGGACCCGAAACGTCCGATTGGTTCATTCCTGTTCTTAGGACCGACCGGTGTCGGTAAAACAGAACTTTCAAAAGCGTTGGCAGAGACCGTATTTGGGGACGAGAAGAACCTGATACGCGTTGATATGTCCGAATACATGGAGAAACATAGCGTGTCCAAAATGATCGGTTCGCCTCCTGGATATGTTGGATTTGAAGAAGGCGGTCAGTTAAGTGAACAAGTCCGGAAAAATCCGTATTCTGTTATCTTATTTGATGAGATTGAAAAAGCACATGTGGACATATTTAACGTTCTGTTACAGATCTTAGATGATGGACATGTGACAGATGCACAGGGACGTAAAGTAGATTTTAAGAATACGATCATTATTATGACGAGTAATGCGGGTGCATCCAGAATTATGGAGCCGAAACGCTTAGGATTTACCGGTGATTCTTCTGATAGCAAGGAACATGAGGATATGAAGAATGGTGTTATGGAAGAGGTTAAGAGATTATTTAAGCCGGAATTTTTGAACCGTATTGATGACATGATCGTATTCCATGCCCTGACAAAGGAAGAAGTGAAACAGATTGCAAGTCTGTTGCTGCATAATTTTGCAAAGCGGGTGAAAGAGCAGTTGGGAATCGAATTGCGTTATGGAGAGGCTTTGAAGAATTATATATTCGAAAAAGGATATGATAAGAAGTATGGTGCACGTCCGTTAAAGAGAGCCATTCAAAATGAAGTAGAAGACAAGATGGCAGAAGAAATGCTCGCAGGCAATATAAAGGCGGGACAGACTGTGCGGATCTCGATTGTAAAAGCGGGAGTGAAGTTTAAGGTTTTGGAGTAAATTTATAAAAAATTAGCTGGAAAAAAGCCACCATATATTGTATACTATAAGCACGATAAATGGGCTCTTTTGTGGTGAATGGCAATTGAGACATACGAAGATATAACAGCATAATCGGATAAAGTACAGGAGGATAAGAAGATGGCAGTAGTAAGCGAGCTGATCAAAGAAGAGAATGGGACATTAAGTTTTGGCAATTATGAGTTGGACACAAAGACCAAATTAGACGGTTTTGAGTTCAAAGGAGATAAATATAAAGTTAAGACATTTAAAGAGATTACCAAACTTGAGAAGAACGGCTCATTTGTATATGAATCTGTACCGGGAACCGTTGTACATGGATTTAATGCATCTGACAATATGGTAGAATTTCAGGTAGAAGGAACAGAGGATTCCCAGATCACATTGGAATTAGAAGCAGGACAGGAATATGTTACAGTGATCGATGGCAACAGTGCAGGATCTGTCAAGACTAATCTTGGTGGAAAGCTGAATTTAAGTGTGGAACTGAATCCAGGACAGGTTTCTACTATTAAGATCGAGAAATTATAAGGAGATTTATATGGCAAAGGCAAAACAGATCTATTTTTGCCAGGAGTGTGGATATGAATCGGCTAAGTGGCTCGGACAGTGTCCGGGATGTAAGAATTGGAATACTTTTGTAGAAGAGAAATTAGTAGTAGGCGTTGGCCAGCACTCTGTAAAAAGTACAGAGGCTGCAACGCCTACTAGCATTTTAAATGTCACTACGTCGGAAGATACACGAATTGGCACAGGCATGAAAGAATTAGACCGCGTATTAGGCGGAGGAATCGTAAAAGGTTCTCTTACTCTGGTTGGAGGCGATCCGGGAATTGGTAAATCCACCCTGTTATTACAGGTATGCCGTAATCTGACAAGTGCAGAACATAAGGTGTTATATGTATCCGGAGAGGAATCATTACAACAGATCAAGCTCCGGGCAGAGCGTCTGGGTGGATTTACGAAGGATATGCTTTTATTATGCGAGACAAATCTGGATGCGATCGAAGGTGGAATCACCAAGATCATGCCGGAAGTGGTTGTGATTGATTCTATTCAGACAATGTACTTAGAGGGTGTTAACAGTGGTGCAGGCAGTGTATCACAGGTAAGAGAGGTAACCGGACGGTTAATGCGTATTGCCAAACAATTGGATATTGCAATCTTCATTGTCGGACATGTGACAAAAGAGGGAATGGTGGCAGGACCTAGAACACTGGAACATATGGTGGATACGGTGTTATATTTTGAAGGGGAGAAGAATGCGATCTACCGTATTTTACGAGGGGTAAAGAACCGTTTTGGCTCTACGAACGAGATTGGTGTATTTGAAATGAAGGAAAATGGACTGTCAGAAGTGGAAAATCCATCACAGGTCATGTTGAATGGACGGCCGTTGGATGCGGCAGGATCCGTAGTAGTGTGCTCCGTAGAGGGAACAAGACCGATTCTGATCGAGATTCAGGCACTGGTGTGTCAGTCGAATTTTAATCTTCCAAGAAGAACTTCTGTCGGAATAGATTATAACCGGGTGAATCTGTTAATGGCGGTTTTGGAGAAACGTGCCGGGATGATGTTAGCAGGAAATGATGCTTATGTGAATCTTGCGGGTGGAATGAAATTGAACGAGCCTGCGATTGATTTAGGAATCATTGTAGCATTGGTATCCAGTTTTAAGAATGTACCAGTGGATGCACATACGATCATTTTTGGAGAAGTAGGATTGGCAGGAGAAGTGCGCGGAGTATCCATGGCAGCACAACGGGTGAAAGAGGCTGCCAAGTTAGGTTTTACGACATGCATTTTGCCAAAGATTAATTGCGATGGCATAGATGAAGTCGAAGGAATCAAATTGATCGGTGTACAGAATATTGCGGAAGTACTGGCATATATTTAGTATTTTTTTTACTGTATTTTCTTTCAATATATTCGAATTCAAGAAGAGGTATGCACAATATATAGCGGTTATTTCCCCTTGTTTTTACTTGCTTTTTGTCGGGTGATAAAAAAGTCGAAAAAATTTGAAAAAAGTTGTTGACAAGGGGAAATGCTTGTGATAATATAATCACTGTTGCGGCGCTAATGAGTAACAGCAAAGCAAACAAGAACAATGAAAACTGAATGAAGATTAAACAACAAAACAACCCTGAAATTTCTTAAAAGATTTTTCAAGAGAACGTTTTAGTAAAAACGATCCAAAACAGTAAAACGGGATTGATTAGCCAGCGATGGTGAGTCATGAACGGGATACAAACTTTTTAATATGAGAGTTTGATCCTGGCTCAGGATGAACGCTGGCGGCGTGCTTAACACATG
>ENA-OPUE01000793-OPUE01000793.1-human-gut-metagenome-genome-assembly--contig:-NODE-793-length-22885-cov-9.660140_pt1 | contig 22885 bp, 22 predicted proteins | sample MGYA00241466_ERZ501924 | MGnify/ENA primary metagenome ERZ501924 (study PRJEB25962, sample SAMEA2042223) | human gut metagenome | biome: human gut; feature: human-associated habitat; material: faeces...
AACGAGTGGCAGGAGGCTGTGAGCGATGAGGAATATAACAAGATAAAATAACAATTATATGACTAAGCCCACTTTAAAAAGTGAGCTTAGTCAATTATTTTTTACGACCATCGAAATGGACTCAATCCCTTTTTACAAGATCATCGCCGTGGTGCTCAGGTTCCTGCTTCTCGGTTCATGGAAATGGGAGATTGTGGGCATCGGAACACTCTTCGCCATGGTCTATGTAGGCGTTACGGTTCGCCTGTTCAACAAACAATTTCGTTACAGCTACAGTTCTACAATTCTACAATCTCTCCATCTTCAGGAATATAGATGCGGTCTGCCTTGCCATTCTTTCTGACTTCAGCGCTCAAGGCCGCACGGGTAACCTGATTATGGTTGACACCTTCAAGATGGGTTGCCACGAAGGTAGCCCAGGGCGCATAGTTCATAGCCTTCAAGACATCGGGAATGTGCATGATGACATGTCCGCCCAGATGGAATTTGTTTCCGCCGGCATTCACGATAATCACCTGCGGATGCCAACGGTCTATGTTTCTGCGTACACCACTATACCAGATAGTGTCACCAGCCAGATAGCAGACTGGTTCTGCCTCATGACGAAGCACATAGCCGCAGGTGTGACCTGCTGCCGGGAGCATCCACCAGTGGCCGTGATGGCTTTCAGTCTTCGACAGATGGATGTCGCCGAAGCGTGAGTCTTCGCCAATGATTTCCACATGGGTAAATCCGTGACTCATAACTGTATTCCTGTCTTGCTCATCCTGCACAAAGATGTGAACCTGCTTGTTTAGCAGCTTGTAGGCAGCATCGTCTATGTGGTCAAGATGCAGATGGGTAAGCAATACGCAGTCAATGTTGCTGACAATTACTTCTGCCTTCACGGGCAGATCGTGTAGCGGGTTGCGCAGCTCCTGATGGTTTGATAACGGAAAAGGAGCAAACGATCCCTTCTCGCCGAGCATGGGGTCAACGAGGATTCGCTTTCCTGCATACTCGAGAATGATGGTAGCATTTCTAATCTGTTGAATCTTCATAATAATCTTAATATTTTAATTTGAATAATAATCTTAATGTTTTAATTTTAAATTCGTGTGCAAAGGTAGCCTTAAAAGTTTAATGTATCTATACCATTTCGTCTTCATATTATGCCATTTTGATAAATTGCCGGATTCAATGGTCAGAAGGTGATGCTTGCAACGATTGAGGCGGGCGTTGTGAGCCTCTGGTGACCTTCATCAGATGAACCCCACCAACTTTCCGATTCATCATCAACCATCGCAACAGAAGCATCAGACGCATTACGCAGATATCTTAGCGGTCTTATGTATTAATTTCCTACCATTTGTGGTGGTGGGTTTGGGGCTTGCCACTAGGCTTGATGCAGTTTACGAGCAAGGAAGCCACGGTAAAGGCAACCCCTACCCCCACCACGCCTGTCCATCCATAATGCTGCCAGGACAGGCCAGAAACGAAAGTTCCGGCAGAACCACCCAGGAAATAAATGGTCATATAAACGGTATTGATACGGTTGATGGCAGATGCGTCAAGGGCTACTACGCTGGTCTGATTCGACAAATGGATGCATTGCATACCGGCATCAATCAGCAAGATAGCTATTATTATCCACAAGTAGCTGTCATTCCCCCAAAATGCCAGCAGCCAGGCAGCCAACAATACGCATCCTCCGGCAACAGAGAAGAACCTTGCACCATACTTTTGGACGTAGTCGCTGATGAAGACCACCGTAGATGCACCTGCCAGTCCGCACAAACCGAGAGCTCCAATCATGTCGTCGCCAGCAAAGAAAGGCGCCTGCTTCATCCGGAAGGCCAGGCAACTCCATAAGGCGAAGAAGGAACCATACGCCAATGCCGCCCTTAGCGACGCAATGTGCAAGTATGGGTATTTGAGGAGCAAGCGCAACAATGATTTCATCAACCCTGCATAGTTTTCCTGCGAACGGGCAGACAGCACAGGCAGCATCCCGTGAATGAGCAGAAAACATCCGAGCATAAACACGCTAGCCACAAGATAAACAGAACGCCATCCCCATTCGTCGGCCAGCAGGCCGCTGAAGACACGTGAACCTAGAATGCCTACGAGCAGGCAGGATTGTATGATTCCCACATTGCGCACCTTGCGTGAAGGCGTGGAATGGTAAGACACCAGCGGGATGAAGAACTGCGGCATTACCGAAGATGCGCCAGCAACCAGGGATGCACCCCACACCCAATAGATGTTCGGAGCAAGGGCTATGGCAAGCAAGGCGCACAAAGAAACCCTACCACATAGCCTATCTGGGTCAAGGTAGCTACCATGCTGGCAGAAAAGTCTGTTACCGCAAACTCTTTTGCCATACTGCCCAGCAAGGGCTGGTTGTAATAGCAGTTGGCAACGGAAAGTCCGGTAGCTACTGCCATCAGAGCCAGCAGAGGTGCCGGAATACCTTGGTTCTCTCTCAATTCATACTTCATTTTTCGCCTCTCTTTTTTTAATATGACACAATCTTCTTAATATGACACAATCTTCAATCCAATCAAGGAAGCAATGAGCGTGAAGAGGAAGAAAAGCCTGATGGGAGTGGCTGGTTCCTTGAAAACGAATATTCCTATCAAAACCGTACCCACAGCCCCGATGCCTGTCCAGATGGCGTAGGCCGTGCCCAAAGGCAAAGTCTGCACCGCCTTGGCGAGCAAAGTCATGCTCAGAATGGTAGAAGCAATGAAACCGCTCCCCCACAGATAAAACCAAATTCCTGATGCTGCTCTCGCTTTTCCCAAGCAGAACGTGAGGCTCACCTCAAATAATCCTGCGAACAATAAAATTATCCAATTCATACTTACTAATTTATTTGTTTGTTATATTTACCAATTAACTTGCTTATTTCATTTATTAATTCATTTTATAATTTTAACTTCGGGTGCAAAAGTAAGCAAAAAAAAACTAAAAGCTTTTTGCATTTGACAAAAACGGATTTTGCATTTGCAAAAAAATAACCATTTTCTTTCGTTTTCGTGTGAAATTTTATAATTTTGCACACCAAATACAGCAAAAAAGAATATGGATATAAAAGAAATCATTAATAAGAGATACGCCATGCCGGATGCGTCTTTGCACAAATTGCAGCAATGCTTAACGGAAGTTTCATATCCCAAAGGATTCCAGGTGTTGAAAAGAGGTAAGGTGGAAAAGAACATCTTTTTCATCAAGAAAGGCATTGTCCGCGCATATACTCCGGTGGACGGAAAGCAAATTACCTTTTGGTTTGGCAAAGAGGGAGCGACTATTGTTTCCTTGAAAGGCTATGTGAACGACGAGCCAGGATATGAGACGATGGAATTGATGGAAGATTCGGTCTTATATAAATTGGAAAGAAAACAGCTGAAAGAGTTGTTCTTGGATGATTTACACATCGCCAATTGGGGGCGGCGTTATGCAGAGATGGAGCTGCTTGCCACCGAGGAACGACTGATTTCCATGCTATCCGCCATCGCTTCGGAAAGGTACAAGGAGCTGCTGGAGAAAGAACCAGACTTATTACAAAGGTTGCCATTGGGAAGCATCGCCACCTATTTAGGTGTAACGCAGGCAAGCCTGAGCCGGATTAGGGCAAAAATCACACAGCCGTAATCCGAATCATCATCCACCGTGAGCAGCCTGTGCTGATGACGCATTTACACATTCTCTTTAAAATTTCAGGCACGAGTTAAACTTTCAGGCACGAGTTGCGTCTAATTATAAGATGATGTTTAAACATCCATCACAACTTAAGTATTATAAAATTTTAATTTGTAGCTTATGAAAAGAATGAATGAAATGAAAAGAATGATGAGAATTCTGATGATTGCCATTTGCTGCATGCTATCATGCAATATGGCAGCAAATGCAGGCAATGACAAGCCTATCGCCGTTAATGCACTCCCGGTAAAGGCTCAAACCTTACTCAGCAACCATTTCAACAATCAGAAGGTGATGCTTGCTACCATTGAGACGGGGGTTATCAACAAGAGCTATGATGTGGTTCTACAGAACGGAACCAAGCTGGAATTTGATAAGAAAGGCAATCTCACAGAGATTGACTGCAAGCAGGGAAAAGTGCCAGCCAAGCTGATTCCGCAGGCCATCAGAAACTACCTGAAGGAGAATTATCCGGCGCAAGCGGTAAAGAAGATTGAAATGAACAAGAATGAATACGAAGTGGAATTGGTAAATGGGTTGGATTTAACCTTCAACAAGCATTTCCAGGTAATCGACATCGACTGATTAAACAATATCGATATTGACTGATGAGACAACCCGATATTGACGGATTGTTTTCAAAAGGTTCACCCGAAAAAATGTGGTGACCTTCATCTGATGAACCCCACCAACTTTCCCATTCCGGTAAGGATGCGGATGGTTGGTGGGGCTTTTAAAACGGAAGTTAAAACAGATAAATCTTGTTAAACTAATCATCTTTTACCACTTATGTTCATACCTTTGCACCCAAATTTATAATCAAAAAGGGATAATTTATGTTCAAATAAAGATTACGCAAAGGATAACTCCTTAATAAAAAAGGATAATTCCTTCATTTAAATTTAAAAAGGATAATATTTTAAATAAACAAGAGAAGTTATATGAGAGAAAATTCGGAAAGTTCAGTAGCCTGCCATCATCGAGTAGGCTTCCTGGGATTGCTCATCACTCTGGGCATTGTGTTTGGAGATATAGGTACATCCCCACTCTACGTGATGAAGGCCATCCTGCACACGGGTGAAGCCATCAACGAGAGCACCATCCTGGGTGCATTGTCGTGCATCATCTGGACACTCACCCTGCAGACCACCATCAAATACGTATGTGTGGCGCTGCGTGCCGACAACAATGGCGAAGGAGGCATTCTCGCCCTCTACGCCCTGTTGCGCAAGATGAAGAGAAAGTGGATTTACCTGTTGGCCATCATCGGTGCCAGTACCCTGCTGGCAGACGGAATCATCACCCCTGCCATCACAGTTACCACAGCCATCGAAGGACTCGAAAGCATCAGTCCCCACCTGCCAGTCATCCCCATCACACTGGGCATCATCACCATCATCTTCTTTGTGCAACGCTTTGGCACAGAGAGCATTGGTAAGTCGTTCGGAGTATTCATGCTGATATGGTTCCTGCTGCTGGGCGTAACGGGAGCTTTCAGCATCACCTCTTACCCATTGATTCTGAAGGCCTTCAACCCCTACTATGCTGCCATGCTGCTGGCAAAATCGCCAGAGTGGTTCCTGATTCTGGGTGCCGTGTTCCTCTGTACCACCGGTGCTGAGGCTCTTTACTCCGACCTGGGTCACTGTGGCAGAAAGAACATCACCATCAGCTGGCTTTTCGTAAAGGCCATGCTCATCCTCAACTATCTGGGTCAGGGAGCATGGGTGCTGAACCATATCCAGACTGCCTCCTCCGTGAATCCGTTCTTTTCCATCATGCCCCAGAGCATGCTGATTTTTTCCATCATCATGGCCACGGGTGCGGCAATCGTTGCCAGTCAGGCACTTATCAGCGGCACCTTCTCCATATTGAGCGAAGCCATGAACCTGCACTTCTGGCCACGCATGCGAATCAAGCATCCTACCCATGTAAAGGGACAGCTCTATATCCCGGCAATCAATCGCGCCATGTACATCGGTGTGGTTCTCATCATCCTGCTCTTCCGCGACTCCTCGCACATGGAGGCAGCTTATGGTCTCGCCATCACCATCACCATGCTGATGACCACCCTGCTGCTCGGTTTCTACCTGCGCACCAAGGGCGTGGCGCGCATCTTCATCCTGCTCTTTATGGGCGCATACTGCGTTATCGAGGGCATTTTCCTTGCCGCCAACCTGTCAAAATTCCTCGCAGGAGGATGGTGTACGATGCTTATTGGCGGAATCCTGTTCCTGATGATGTATGTATGGGTCCGCGCCATCAAGATCCGCCATCATTACATCAGTACCAAACCGCTGAATGAGTATTATCAGATTATCTCCGATATCAAGGCCGACGAGAGCATCCCCAAGTACGCATCCAATCTGGTTTATGTGAACCATGCCGACAAGGAAGGTGCGGTAGATGACAAGCTGCTCTATTCCATCATCAACAAGCAGCCTAAGCGTGCTGACCATTACTGGCTTATCAATCTGGAATTTGCTGATACTCCTGACACGCTGGAGTACAGTTGCGAGACCCTGGTTCCCGACACCCTCTACAGTGTAACCATGCGCATAGGTTTCCGCATTGAGCCTAGGGTGAGCCTCTATCTGCGACAAGTGGTAGAAGACCTGGTGACCAGCAGGAAGGTGGATTTGAGAAGCACCTATCCTTCGCTCCGCAAAAACGGAATTCCTGGCGATTTCCGCTTCATCATCATCCACCGCGTGTATTACCCGGAGAGTTCCGACAACCGTCAACAGAACCTGCTGATGACCATCTACGCCCTTATCGGCAAGATAGGCATTGACGAGCCTAAGGCTTTGGGCCTCGACACATCCATGGTGGTGGTAGAACGTGTTCCGCTCATCATCAACCATTGCAACAGAAGCATCAGACGCATTACGCGGATTGCTGAAGATGAAGTTGAAGAAGATGTAGCAGGAGAAGATGTTGAAGAAGATGAAGCAGGAGAAGATGTTGAAGAAGTAGTAGGAAAAGAAAAATAGAAAGAAAACTTCATCTGATGAACCCCACCAACTTTCCCATTCCGGTAAGGATGAGGATGGTTGGTGGGGATTTTCATTTTATAAAAGGAAGAGTTGCATTTTGTAAAAGGAAGAGTTGCATTTAATAAAAGGAAGATTATCATTTTTATAAAAATGGGGAAAAGTTTTGTATAATTCAGATTTTTTTTCTAACTTTGCAGCAACATCGCCCTGCTTGAATAGCATGTGATGATGTAAAAATAATGACAATTAATATATATAAAAAATATATATTATATACAATAAATATATTCAGAAATGATCAAGATACGCTGCGTGGTAGAAAGGATTACCTACCAGAACCAGGAAAACGGATATTCCGTGATGAGAGTCAAGGTGAAAGGATATTCCGACCTGGTTACACTGGTGGGCAACCTGCTGGATGTTCCAGTGGGGGCGGTATTGCTGTGCAATGGCGAATGGAAGATGGACAAGCGATACGGACAGCAGTTTGCCTGCGATAACTGGGAAGAGGTAATGCCCGCCACCGTATATGGCATCGAGAAATACCTGGGCAGCGGACTGGTGAAAGGCATCGGTCCCAAGTTTGCACACCTGATAGTGGAGAAGTTCGGAACCGAAACCATCGAGGTGATTGAAGACGACATAGAACGACTCTTCGAAGTGCCGGGGATCGGCAAGAAACGTGTAGAGAAAATACGCGACAGTTGGGAAAAGCAGAAAGACATCAAGAACGTGATGATCTTCCTGCAGCAGTATGGAGTAAGCACAGCCTATGCTGCCAAAATCTACCGGCAGTATGGCAAGGATAGCATCGACAATGTGAAGGAAAATCCCTACCGCCTTGCCGACGACATCTGGGGCATCGGATTCAAAACTGCCGACAGCATAGCCAGCAAGATGGGTTATGAAAAAAACGACCTGAGACGCTGCAAAAGCGGCATTAATTACACCTTGAACGAACTATCCAACGAAGGCCATGTATATGCTGTAGAAGAGCAGCTTATAGAAGCCGCCAAGAAACTGCTCGAAGCAGACGAAGAGCCGATTACGCAAGCCATCACAGAGATGATAGCCTCCGAAAATCTCATCCGTGAGAACGAAGCCATCTATCTGCCACCCTTCTATTATTCAGAACGTGGAACGGCGAAGAAGCTGCTCGCCCTGATGCACGGTCAGGGGCCTAGCCTCTTCAATATGCAGGCCGACATCAAGGCGATGGAAAAGGCTTCGGGCATCAAGTACGATGAGGTGCAGATTGCCGCCATAGAGCAGGCTGTACGCTCTAAGGTGATGGTGCTTACGGGTGGTCCAGGAACAGGAAAAACCACGACAACGCAAGGTATCATTTCTGCTTATAAAACGGCAGGAATGAAGATTCTGCTGGCGGCTCCTACGGGCAGAGCTTCCAAGCGAATGAGCGAGGCCACGGGCATGGAAGCCAAGACCATCCACCGCCTGCTGGAGTTCAATCCGCAGGACGGATACAAGCGCAACGAGGAGAACCCGCTGGAGGGCGATGCACTGATAGTAGATGAGTGCTCGATGATAGACATCATCCTGATGTATAACCTGATGAAGGCAATTCCGGAACACATGCGCCTGGTGCTGGTGGGCGATATAGACCAGTTGCCGAGCGTGGGAGCAGGAAACGTTTTGCGCGACATCATCGACTCTGAGAAAATTCCGGTAGTCCGACTTACCCGCATCTTCCGCCAGGCGCAGTCGAGCCGAATCGTGATGAGTGCCCATGCCATCAACCAGGGATATTATCCTGACACGAGCAATGGCAAGCAGACCGACTTTTTCTTTATCAAGAACGAAGACCCGGAGCAGGTGGCTACGGAAATCGTGAATCTTGTAAAATACCGATTGCCCAAGGCTTACAATCAGCCCCTGAGCAACATCCAGGTGCTCACGCCGATGCAGAGAAGCGTGGTGGGAGCAGCCAATCTGAACATGATGCTGCAGCAGGCGCTCAACACATCCACCCTGGGTATCAGCCGTGGCGGAACCACCTACAAGCAGGGCGACCGGGTAATGCAGATAAGAAATAATTACGACAAGAACGTATTCAACGGCGACATCGGAATCGTGGAGAAGGTATGTATGGAAGACCGCACCATCTCCGTGGTTTTCGAAGACCATCTGGTAGAATACGAGGCCACGGAGCTGGATGAGCTGACCTTGGCCTATGCCACCACCATCCACAAGAGTCAGGGTTCGGAATACCCCATCGTGGTCATCCCCGTACTGATGACCCATTTCGTGATGCTCCAGCGCAACCTTATCTATACGGGCATTACGAGAGCCAAGAAAATCTGCGTGCTGATAGGTCAGCCCAAAGCCCTCGCCTACGCCATAAGAAATCTGACAGTGAGCAACAGAAACACGAAGCTGAAAGAAAGATTGCGTGGGGAGATTGAAGCAAAGCCGCTTGTTATGGCAGGAAATCAGCAGAATGTTTTGGCAGGAAGCCAGCCGCATACTGTGCCAGGAAAACAGCCATATGCTGTGCCTGAAAATCAACCAATGATGGCAGCAGAACCGGAAATTAAAAGAAAGGAATGATACCCTTATAACATTTATAAGTAAAAAATTTAGGTTTGGTGGGGTTCATCTGATGAACCCTACCAAACTAAGGTATTCTTGTCACATGATAATTTAAAGAGCAACGCGATTTCTAGAAAACTTATCAAAGAATGACCGAATACTACCCTTATTTGCACTTTTATTTAAATCCTCTTCGTAGGCTGTTTGCAGGGAAAGCCAAAAAGAAGCAGGAATGCCCAAAGCCTTATCTAAAGAGGCAGCAATCTCAGAACTTAATATAAGTTTACCTTTCAGTAGCTTTTCAAATGCCACCTTATCAAGTCCTATCTGTTCTGCAAAAACTTCTATAGGGAGACTGCGAGCCTCCAGTTCGTCCTTCAATATACTGCCTGGACTTACAGGCATAAATGGACGAGAATTGATACTATTTTTTATTTCCATAATGAGAATCGTCTAATTTTAATAACTTAATTGTAATACCACCTTCATGTTCTGTAAATATCAAACGTTCTACATACCCATTTGCTATTCTTACAGAACTATAACCCGAATATTCATATTTCAATTTCTCATACTTTAAGAAACTGAACTGGCTTAACAAAGAAACATTAGGTGCTTGATCTAAAATTCTATACACCTTAGCTAGCCCTTCCATCAAGGCCTTTACTCTTGCTATTTTTTTATATTTCTTATTTTTTCCAGTTTCTATCAATTCCTTTAAGTCTCCATCGTCGTATTCAATTTTCATTGTTTACACTATTTTTCGGCAAATATACGACAAAAATATCAAACTACCAAGTCTTTTTGCGATTTTAACATAATCAGCAGGTTATATAGTCCGAATTACCTTAAATTATTCTAAAACACAAATTTATACAATAAAAATCTAGTGTTTTCCAAAATTTATATTTATCTTTGCAAATGGAATTTAAATTCATAGAATTTATGAGAATCATTTCGCATAGAAAATAAAGAGAATTTAATAAATACACAATGGATAATAAAATTACAACAAATAAAATTACAACAATGGAACGGGGAATGCAGCGACGCACAGAGCTGCTCCTGGGAAAAGATAATCTGGAAAAGATACAATCGGCACGCGTACTCATCTTCGGTATCGGAGGTGTGGGATCATGGTGCGTCGAGGGACTCGTAAGAAGCGGCGTGCGCAACATCACCATCGTGGATAGCGACCGAGTATGCGTTACCAACTGCAACCGCCAGCTGATGGCCACTAGCCGAACCATCGGCGAGGTGAAGGTGGATGCACTGCGCGAACGCCTGCTTGAAATCAATCCCGATGCCAACATCACCGCCTTTCAGAAAATCTATCAGGCAGAAACTGCCGACGAGTTCCACATGGAGGAATACGATTTCATCATCGATGCCATCGACTCGCTGAAAGACAAGGCAGATCTCATTCTGCGTGCCACTGCCCTGCCTAAGGAAATCACCTTCATTTCTTCAATGGGTACCGCCCTGCGCCGCGACCCCTTCATGGTGAGAAAGGCTGAATTCTGGAAGGTGGATGGCGACCCGCTGGCCAGAGCACTGCGAAAGAAATTCAAGAAAAACAAAACGTTCCCTCGACGTAAATTCCAGTGCGTATATAGTGAGGAAAAGCCGATGCAGAACCAGGGCGTAAACAAGGCCTGCGGCACGGGCGGATGCCTATGCCCGAAAGCCAAGCTGCTCAGCGGCGAGCGAGGCACGGATACTGCCGTATATGATGCCCCTGGCGACCAGCGACTCGTGGAGCACGAATGGTGCTCAACGAAGGCACAGATCAACGGTTCGCTCTGCCACATCACCGCCTCTTTCGGCATGGCCATAGCAGGAATGGTTATCAACCACATCATCGATAAAAATTAACAAGAAAAAGAAATATATGATTACAGTAGATGGATTGACCGTCGAGTTTGGCGGCACCACCCTATTCAAGGACATTTCCTTCCAGATTAACGAGAAGGACCGTATAGCCCTGATGGGCAAGAATGGCGCAGGTAAGAGTACCCTGCTCAAAATCATAGCAGGCGTGAGAAAAGCCACCCGTGGCTCCGTTTCCGCCCCGAAAGACTGCGTCATCGCCTACCTACCTCAGCACCTGATGACCGAAGACGGACGCACCGTGTTTGAGGAAACCTGCCAGGCCTTCGCACATCTGCACGAGATGCAGGCAGAAATAGACCGCATCAACAACGAGCTTACCACCCGCACCGATTACGATAGCGACGACTATATGCAGCTCATCGAAAAAGTGTCTTCTCTGTCAGAAAAATTCTATGCCATCGACATGACGCATTTCGAAGAAGACGTAGAGAAGACGCTGCTCGGACTGGGTTTCGAACGCTCCGACTTCAACCGCCCTACCAGCGAATTCTCCGGAGGATGGCGCATGCGAATAGAGCTGGCCAAACTGCTCCTGAAATCGCCTGACGTGTTGCTCCTCGATGAGCCTACCAACCACCTCGACATCGAATCCATCGGCTGGCTGGAAGAATTCATCATCAACAGTTCCAAGGCAGTGGTAGTAATCAGCCATGACAGGAAATTTGTTGACGATATCACCACCCGCACCATCGAAGTAACCATGGGCAGAATCTACGACTACAAGGCCACCTACAGCCAGTATCTGGAACTCAGAAAGGAACGCCGCGAGCAGCAGATGAAGAAATATGAGGAACAGCAGAAGATGATAGCCGAGACCAAGGATTTCATAGAGCGGTTCAAGGGCACATACTCCAAGACCTTCCAGGTGCAGAGCCGTGTGAAGATGCTCGAAAAACTGGAACTGATAGAGGTGGATGAGGAGGATACCAGCCGCCTGAGACTGAAGTTCCCGCCAAGTCCGAGAAGCGGTGCCTATCCGGTGCAGATGAGCGATGTGGCGATGTCGTTTGACGGCAAGAAGATATTCAGCGGCGTGAACCTCACCGTGGAGCGTGGCGACAAGATTGCCTTCGTGGGAAGAAACGGCGAGGGTAAATCTACGCTGGTGAAATGCATCATGGGCCAGCTTCAGAACGAGGGAAAGTTGGAGTTGGGGCATAATGTGCAGATAGGTTATTTTGCTCAGAACCAGGCATCTTTGCTCGATGGCGAGCTTACGGTGTTCCAGACCATTGATGATGTGGCGAAGGGAGAAATCAGAAATAAGATTCGCGATTTGCTGGGAGCCTTTATGTTTGGCGGCGAGGATTCTACCAAGAAGGTGAAGGTATTGTCGGGAGGCGAGCGCACCCGTCTTGCCATTCTCAAGCTGCTGCTGGAGCCAGTGAATTTATTGATTCTCGATGAGCCTACCAACCATCTTGATTTAAAGACAAAGGATGTGTTGAAGCAGGCGCTGCTCGATTTCGATGGCACGCTGATCGTGGTGAGTCACGACCGTGACTTCCTGGATGGTTTGGTGAGCAAGGTATATGAATTCGGTCATGGCCGTGTTCGTGAGCATCTGTGCGGAATCTATGAATTCCTGGAGTCGAAGAAAATGGAGAGCCTTCAGGAATTGGAGAAGAAGTAACCCGCAAGGCAGACAGGAAAGAAGCCCGCAAGGCGCTCGGCGGATTTGAAATCCGCCGTTAAAAAATGTCCCAACCTTTTTTGGATCTGCGGATTTGAAATCCGCAGCAATCAAATGTGAAAATAGAAAAGAAAAATGGAAACAGAGGAGATTATTCATAAACTGGAGGCGAAGGGCATTAAGCCTACCTCCAACCGTATATTGGTGATGAAGGCTTTGGCAGATGAGCAGAATCCGCTGAGTCTCAAAGATCTGGAGAAGAAGATGATATCGATGGATAAATCGAGCATCTTCCGCACTCTCACGCTCTTTCTGGAACACGATGCGGTGCATGCGTTCGAGGATGGCAGAGGGGTGTTGAACTATGAGTTGTGCGAGGAGGATGGGGAATGCGACCATCACGATGGCCATATTCATTTTTATTGCGAATCGTGCCATCGTTCGTTCTGCATGGAGGATATTCGCATTCCGAGTTTCGAGTTGCCTGAGGGGTTCTATCCCCACTCCATCTCGTTCGTCATCAAGGGGGAATGCCCTGAGTGTAGGAAGAAGCATCGCTGAAAGCAATGCTTGTTACAACAGGAAGAAGCATCGCTGAAAAAGCATACTCCTTTGCTGCGGATTTCAAATCCGCAGAGCATCAATAGGTTAGGACATTTTTTAACGCCGGATTTCAAATCCGGCGGGTCGCCTAGCGGACTACTGCCTGGGGAAGTTTTCCGGCTGGACGCCTAGCGGATTTTAACACATTAAGTATTAACCTTTGTATCTAAATTCTTAAATATCAGAATCCTTTACCCTTAAAACAATACAAAATATATTTTTTTCAAAAAACTGATAGGTGTAACTACTTGTAATATAGTGGGTACGCCATTTTTGTGATATATATACCTTTTGATCTTGATAAAGCCTTCAAGATTGTTGTGAATCTAATGAAAAAATAATTTCTTTAGAATGAAAAAAATCAAACTTTTTGATTACCAGGAGGATATGAAATCACAGATAGAGAAGGCGTTAGGGCTTCATCGGTCTGTGATGGTACAAATGCCAACGGGAACTGGAAAAACAATTCTGCTCGCTTCGGTCGTAGAATCGTTTTTGCGGGAACATCCCAATTGCAATGTCTGGATTGTTGCCCATAGAAGGGAACTGGTGTCGCAGATAAAAGACACTTTGAATAAGTTTCTTTTGAATTTCATTTTTTCGAACCACCCCGTCCCTCCTTCCAAGGAGGCATCAAAGCCCTCGCCAGATTATTTGTCGGCTGGCGCATCAAATGTTCCTGTCAAGGCAATGTCGATTCAATGGTTGGCGAAGCATTATGACGAGATAATGGAAAAGCCGGGACTGATAGTGATTGACGAGGCGCACCATGCGCTGGCCAAGACCTATAAGGAGATGTGGGAGAGATTCCCAAATGCTAAGTTCCTGGGACTGACGGCTACACCTTGCCGATTGAACGGGAAAGGATTTACTGACTTGTTTGACGTGCTGGTGCAGGCGTGGGGCATTCCTGAGTTTATCTGCAAGGGAAGATTGGCGACATACGATTTCGTGAGCATCAAATCGGATGGTGTAACGCAATGGCTCATCGACTCCCTGCAGAAACGGGGGGCGGATGGTGACTATCAGAACAAGGAAATGGATATGTTGCTGAATAAGAAACCTTCCATCGAAAGGCTCTACCAAAGCTTTGAGGAGTATGGCAAAAATAGAAAGGGCATCGTGTATGCTATTAATATTTCTCATGCCCAAAAAATTATGGAGCTGTATCAAGAGCATGGCATCAAGGTGGTTGCCATAGATTCTAAGACTCCTGCTCTTGAACGACAGGCTGATATTGAGGCTTTCAGAAATGGCGACATCCAGGTGCTGGTGAATGTGGATATTTTCTCGGAGGGATTCGACTGCCCGGATGTGGAGTTTGTGCAGTTGGCTCGTCCTACTCTCTCGCTTGCCAAGTATCTGCAGATGGTGGGTCGTGGACTGCGTGTAGCTAAGGGGAAGAAGAACTGCGTGATTATTGATAACGTGGGACTGTATCGGGTGTTCGGGTTGCCTTCGCAAGTGTGGAACTGGAAGGCTACTTTTGAAGGTAAATTGAAATACGGCAGGAAGAAGGAGACTCCGAAAGAAAGAGAATTCTTCTTGATGAACGGAACGCAAGAAACTGTGCCTGTTGGTCAAGACTCGGAAATGATGATGGTGATGAGCCATGAGGAACTGATGAAGTCGTTGATGTATCGGGAGTTTGTGGATTGCAACGATGATTTTGCCATCGTCAAGTTACCTGACGGAAAGATGACGGTGGTTAACCGAAAAGGCGAAGTGGTGATTGAACCTGGCAACTATTATGACATGAAGTTACTGCAAGGGAATATCTTGTCTTATCGACCTCGCAGAAAGACTGTGTGTTACTACGACCTTCTGGCGAAAGTTGTCATCGATGAGGACATTCATGGGAAGGATGCTCCTAAGGTAATCACCATTAATGGATGGGAGTTCGTAGAATATAACGATCTCTTCAGGTCGCGTACCTACGAGTTCTTTGCTTTACCTTATCGCCCTTCTCAATATGAGCTATTGAATCGGGGATATTGTTTGATATACGAATTTCGAGGCTCTACAGATAGTGGTTGTCAGGTATGGATATATCATGAGAATGATGGCGGCTATATGCAAAAGTATAGCGAAAACAGTGAGGTGGCCTGTTTTTTGCGTGGCGATCATACGCATGTTTATTGGCTGTGTGCCGACTTTTGCGGCAGTGGTATAGTGGTTATGGACAGTCATGGAGATTATTTCTTCGTTGACTCCAGCTTGAAAAAGACCTATATAGGTTGCACTCACCCCCAAAAAGAAAGCGAGAATTTGGCGGTTGCAATGCCACGGCTTGGCAAGCATGTTTATAATATGGATAAGCAGCGCAGGAAAAAGCAGGAGGAACAGGAACTGTTGCTCATGCACGAGAAGTCGGAGGCTGGCAATGTGGAATTGTATCAGGCTGGAAAGAAGTGGGGATTGAAGATGGATGGCAGGGTTGTGGTGCCTCCTCTCTATCATAATATATCGCAACCTGTTGGTGCCTATTGTGCCTTTGAGCAGATGCCAAGGCACTGGGGTATCATGACTTTAAAAGGCAAGGTGATTGTTGATGCCAAATATGAAAAGGCGGAGGTTCTTGCCAATGGTAAAGCTATAGTTACCACCATTACTGGGAAAACACAGACTGTCAATCTTAGATAAAGATATTTTTGATAAAGATATTTTTAATAAAGATATTTTGATAAATATACTTCGATAAAGATACAAAAAAAGCATCCATGATTTTTTTCATGGATGCTTTTTTGTTTTTGGAGTTTTGGAAGTTTTAGAATTCTAAACGTTTTTAGAATCCGTCCAGTTCGAAGTATTCGTCTTCCAATCCAGAATCTTCTGGCTGCTTCTCCTCGAAGTCGATGCCTGTATCTTCGGTCTTCTCCTCCTTCTGCTGAGGCTGAATCTCGAAGGTGTCGTCATCTTCCTGCTTTTTGTTTTCTTCCTTGTTGGCAGGCAGCGTGAATTCATTTTCCTGATTTTTCTGCTCTTCCTTCTTATTTACCGGAAGCGTGAATTCCTCTTCCTGATTTTTCAGCTCTTCCTTCTTATTTGCTGGAAGCGTGAATTCCTCTTCCTGGGTATTCTGCTGCTCTGTATTCTGGTTTACAGGACCGAGAATCAGATCTTCTTTTGGCTCCAATTCATCAAGCTGATGGTCGCCGGTTTCTGAATCCCTGCCAGAGGTCTCTTCTTCCTGTTCCCTGCCTACGGCTATTTCTGCAGGTTCGATGAGCAGACGGAGTTGGCTGATCTTCAATGGGGCGAAGTGCTTGCTGTAGAACTTGTCGTAGTCGTCGTACGATAGCTTGGTGCCCAGAAGCGCCAGGTTCGGTTCGCTGATGACGAAGGCTCTTGCCTTGGATATCAGACGGGTGATGCCTGACTGCTTGAACACTTCGTTGGCGTATTGGCGTGCCTCATCGTAGTTCTGGAAACCGCTTACCTGCAGACGGTGCAGACCTTGAATATCCTCGATGTTGAGATCGAAATTACGTGCCATATACGAGGTGAAGTTGTATTTCGCCATTTCGAAGAGCAGCTGGTTCTCGTTCACGGAGTCTGGCACATAGGCAAGGAGAAATACGAACTTGTCGTTGCGCTCGGCGCTGTAACTCCTCTGCTGGGTAGAATCATTGTCGCTGATTACTTCACTTCTCATCGACCAGACATTACTCAAGTCGAACTTGCCACCATAGAGTCGCTTGCCGGCATTGACGCCATTCACTATCATACCCGCCATCTCACTGAGTCGGCTGTTAGGATATTTCTCCACCACGGTCTTCATGAGGGTCATACATGAATCCACATTGCCTTCGTTAAGCTGGGTCATACCACTGATAAAGAGGAACTTGTCACGGTTCTCTCCCGTAGGGAATCGCTTTTCCGAAACGGCCGCATTCTCCTTCACCACCTCGTATTTCGCATCCTTGAATGCCTGGTAGGTGAGGGTATAGAGCGAGTCTTCCAGGTGAACGCCCATCTTCGCATTCTCCATGTAATATGGATCGGAGAGGAGGGTGGTCCACTGGCTTTCAGGATAATCCTTCTTCAGTTTCTCCACGTAGGCGTTTGCCACATCCGGCTTTTTCATTCTCGAATAGAGCAGGTAGAGATGATAGTAGGCATCCTCCAGATGCTCATAGTCAGGATAGTGATCCACCAGTCGGCGGAGGGCTTTTTCGCTGAGCGTGAAGTTATCCAACTTATCCTTGAAGATGACGCCCGAATGATAGAGTCCGTCTTCCAGAAGCTTGTTGCTTTCTGCCAACTGCTCTGGCGTGAACGGAATCTGGGCAAGGTAGTACTCCCGCTTGTGCGGATCGTTCACCGCACTGTCGGTAATCTGCTTGAGCGAATCTTCCTGGGCAGCCACATTGGCGAGAGAATCTCTCATCTCGTCGGTCATCTCCTCGGCACCTTGTGCCGATGCAACCACCGTCTTGTTGATACGCTGCCAGTTATCCACATTCTCTCGTTTGCCCCAGAGTTTCTGGAACTGCGCCTTACCCTGGCTCACTGCCATAGGAGAATAGAAGTACCATTGACCCTTGTTCATGCCGTTCATGCCGTTCATGGCATTGTTGGCGTTGGCATTGTTCTGCTTTTTATTGTTATAGGCAAAGTTGCCGCCATTTCCACCTTGCTGGTTTCTGGCTGCATCTTCTTCTGCCTGCTTGTTCTTCTCTTCCTTTTCCTTCTTTTTCAGAGCAGTAATCACACGGTCGATGGCTGCGTTGCGGTCTTTCTCGTCCATCTTTGCCAGTGCTTGCAGCGAATCCTGCAGGGCAACGGCATCGGTATGAGGCACCAGTTCATCGAGCACCTTCGAACGGTTGGAGAGCTGTTCGTAGTCATCGCGCTCCTTGTCGAGCAATCCGATGGCTTCGCCGTAACAGCGCTGGGCATCGGAGAATTTCTCTCGAATCCAGTAGATGTCGCCCAGGTGCAGAAGCAGCACACCTTTCTCTATACCGCTTCTCGTGGCCTTGGCAACGCCTTTCTCGTAGGCACCGATGGCCTGCAGGGTGTCTTTCTGAGCCAGGTAGATGTTGCCGATGGCGTAATATATCTGGTCCAGATATTCCTGGTTGTTATCTGATGCCGCCATGCGCTTCAGCTTGCCTATCATCTTCTTGCTGTTGCTTGCCGCCATCACCTCGGTCATCGAGATGCGGGCATTGAAGTCGAGTTCGTAGGGAGGATTGAGGCGCACCACGTGCCTGAAGACCTTGTAGGCTTCCTGCTTGTTGCCGACGGATGCCTGCAGTTGTCCCATCAGGTACCATTCGCGTGCCTTCTGCTTGCGTCGCATTTCGTGCTTGATTACCTTTTTGAGATAAGGAATGGCCTGAGCCGCCTCGCCCTTGCGGATATGATAGTCGGCCAGGGTGTAATCCCATTCCTTCCGGGCGCTCCAGTGGATGGAGTCGCGCATCATGTTGCGGATTACATCTTCTGCATCATACATCCAGTCTTGTTCTATATAGCATTTTGCCAGCCATGCACGTGCCTTGCCGTAGATGGCTGGTTGGGTGGCATAGAGTCGGCTCATGTAGGCGAAGGTGGTGGCTGCCGAGTTGAAGTCGCCCTTGAAGAACTGTGAGCGTCCCATCAGCATCCAGGCTTTCCACAGGAAGGGGTTGTACTCTCTGCGACTGAGCCATTCAATATCCTTTTCGGTTTTCTTTCTGCTTTTGGTCCATTCCGGTCGGCTTTTGATGCTATGCTGGTGAATGGCTTTCTCGCATTTTTCTATGGCACGGTCGTAGTTGGCCTTACCCAGTTCTTTACTGGTTTTGTTGGCAACGGTGTAGAGCGGTATCTGCTCGGTATAGTTGTCCTTGTTGCCTGCTTCTTTCTCCAGCGAGGCATCAATGTAGGCCAGTGTACCATTGTAATAGGTATTGTATTTGGCGTTGAAGGCATGCCACCATCTGCTCTGCGCCGTATTTTTCTGCGTAGAGCACCCGATGGTACTCATCGAGAAGATGGTGATGAGTACGATGGCGTATGCCAGGTTTTTGATAAGGATATATTGCTTTTTCATTTTTTCCGGATTCCTTTCCACAGTTTTGCGATGGCAAAGATAATGATGCTCACGAAGATAATGGTGGCTCCCGACGGCACATTGAGCATGTAGCTGGCGTAGAGTCCCACGATGCAGTCTATCCATCCCAGGATGATGCTTGCCCAGATCATCTGCCTGTAGTTGTAGGTGAAGAGGTTGGCGGTCATCTGCGGGATGGTGAGCAGACTGATGGCGAGTACGATGCCCACCATCTTGAGGGTGGCAACGATGGTCATGGCGATGAGCGTCATCATCAGATATTCGATGAGGGTGACCGGCAGGTGCTGCGAGCGGGCAAAGGTACTGTCGAATGCGATGTTTTGGATGGGGCGCAGGAGGAAGGTGAAGAGCAGTGCCACAATCACGGTGAGGATGCCGAGCAACCAGAGGTCTGCGCTGTCGATGGCCAGGATGCTGCCGAAGAGGAAGGAGGGCAGGTCGGGCATGAATCCGGGGGTGAGGAAGCAGCAGATGATGCCCACGCTCATGCCCAGGGTCCAGAACATGGCGATGGCAGAGTCTTTGCGCACATCTTTCTTGCGGGAAATCCATTGTACGCCGAAGGCACTGAGGATGGCGAATATCATGGCAGAGAGAATCGGATTGATGCCCGAGAATACACCGATGCCGATGCCTCCGAACGAGGCATGGGTGATGCCGCCGCTGATGAATACCAATCGGCGGGTAACGATGTAGGTTCCGATAAATCCGCACAGGATGCTTGCCAGGAAGGCTCCTATCAGTGCATTCTGGAAAAATGTATATTGCAATATATCCATCTTATTTCTTTGAACTGTAAAATTCTAGCTTAAAAAGTTGATGACTTCATCTTTCAGCTGGTTCGGCAGGTTGATGCCTCGCAGAATCAGACTTCTGTTCCAGCCTGCCACCTCTTCGGGTTGCATGGTATAGAGTACCTCCGAGAACTCTTCCACTTCCTCGTCGGTATAGTCATCTGCTTCTCGTCCTGCGAATCGGTCGAGGTCTTCGTCATCGTAGTATTCTATTTCCTTGGTGGCTGCCTCCATCATGCATTCTTGCTCGCACTTGGAGTTCTCTCCATTGCAAGTGTTGCATGATACGCCTTCCTGCAAAGGCTCTTCGTCCTCTCCCTTGCGATGGGAGACGATACCGAAAATGGCGCTTATCAGGCCTAGAACCACCAAGGCTAAAACTAAATATAGCATAAACAATTAACTATCAACTATTAACTTTCAACTATCTCAAACCCTACTTTCTTGAGGTCTTCCCAATAGTGAGGGTACGACTTGCTCACTACCTCTGGGTTGTTGATCTCTATCTGTGGGAACTTGAAGGCGAGTGGGGCGAAAGCCATGGCCATGCGATGGTCTTCGTAGGTGTCGATAGGGGCAAAGCTTGCCTCGCAGGTCTCGCCATCCCAATAGAGGGTGTTGTCGTTCTCGTCGTGGATGACATAGCCCACCTTCTTCAACTCGGTCTTGAGCGCCTCGATGCGGTCGGTCTCCTTAATCTTCAGACTGGCAAGACCGGTGAACTTGAACTTCACGCCGAGGGCACAGCATGCCACAACGATGGTTTGAGCCAGGTCGGGTGAACCGGAGAAGTCGTATTCAAACTTAGGGAGAAGACAGCGGTTTGTCTTCAATGTAACAGTCGTGATGGTGTCGCGGTTCTCAAACTCACTCTTCACGCCCAGCAAGCTGAAGATGTATTTCACCACAGAATCACCCTGCTTCGAACTGTCCATCAAGCCTTCCAGCTCGATAGAAGAATCGATATTGGCATTCAGTGCCATCATCTCGTACCAATAGGAAGAGGCACTCCAGTCGTTCTCAATCATATAAGGTGTCTCCTTGTATGGCTGCGGCTTCACGGTGATGGTGTCCATATCGGTCCAATCGGCATCTGCTCCATATTCCTTCATGGTCCAGAGGGTGAGGTCGATGTATGGTCGTGAGGCAATCTCGCCCGTCAACTTCAGTTCCAGTCCCTTCTTCAGCATCGGACCAATCATGAGGAGAGCTGAGATGTATTGCGAACTGATGTTTCCTACCACTTCCAGATGTCCTCCTTCCAGCGCCTTGCCCTTGATGTGGAGCGGAGGATATCCCTCGTTCCTGACGTAGGTGATATCTGCGCCGAGATAGCGCAGGGCATCAACGAGGATACGGATAGGGCGGTTTTGCATTCGCTCCGTACCCGTAATGGTATGTTCGCCCGGTGTAGAGGCAAGATAAGCGGTCGTGAATCGCATGGCGGTGCCTGCCGCCTTGATGTCGATGACATCAGGCATGTTGTTGAGGGCGGCGATGATAACCTCGGTGTCATCGCAGTCGCTCAAGTTGCTGGGTTGTATGCTGCTTCCTGCCATCGCACTGATAACGAGGGCTCGGTTGCTGATACTCTTAGAGGCTGGCAAGTTGATACTTGCATTCATCTGGCTAGGTGCCTTTATTGTATATTTTTTCATTCGCGTACCTTATATATTATATATTTCTCTGCAAAAGTACAAAATAAAAAGTATATATGCTAGTAAATTGGTGAAAAAGTTTGTAAATAGTTTCAAAAAAGTGCTAGAACCGCTTGTCCTCAATGTGAGAGGCTGCTAACAATTTGTAAACTGAGATGGGCGATTATGGCGATTATCTGGATATGTGCTTTTCCAAAGTGTATAAAATAGACCCCTAAAAAATCAATTTGTAATTAGGAAAACGTTTTCTAGCCAAAAGTAAAACCAACCTGAAAAAATAGATAAAATAGCGTTAAGGATTGATACAACCTATCGAAAATTGTATTATCTTTGCACCAGAAAAAAGAAACAATAACAATATTAATAATATCCTAAAAAATAAAAATATGAAACGAGTAATATTATTCTCATTGATGGCTTTAATGACCGTAGCAGCTTTCGGTCGCAAGCACGTAGAGAATGCAACAGTAGTAGCTGACACTATTTTCTATGCAGAAAATATGAGCAATGTAGCTAGTGCCGATCAGGCTAGTTATTACAGATTGCTGATGACTACCGGCGCTGGCCTCAATAAGAAGGACGTCTTTCAGGATTTTTATATGAATGGTAATCTCCGTGCTGAGGGAGGCTATAGCTTCATCGACCTCGGTAACGACCGCAATACTGTATTCAACGGCGAAGTGACCACTTATTATAAGAATGGTAAGGAGAAATGGCATGGCAAGTATGTAAATGGCAAGCGTGAGGGTTACTTCACTCTCCAGCTTCGTGAAGGTGGCGTGGCTGTCGTTCAGTATAGAAACGGCAAGTCTGTTCACGATTACTTCATGGTTACTTACAAGGATGGTACTTCTGTAAAGAAGAATCTCTCTGAAATCAAGGCTTACTTGTAATCCGTTGAACGGCAAATCAATGCCACGGGAGATAAGTGGTGTTTGGTTTCTTCATTAGAATTGAAAAATCTCTCTTATATAAATTAAAATTTTATGTTGATATGACCAATATGGGGA
>ENA-OPUE01000795-OPUE01000795.1-human-gut-metagenome-genome-assembly--contig:-NODE-795-length-22861-cov-3.183504_pt1 | contig 22861 bp, 19 predicted proteins | sample MGYA00241466_ERZ501924 | MGnify/ENA primary metagenome ERZ501924 (study PRJEB25962, sample SAMEA2042223) | human gut metagenome | biome: human gut; feature: human-associated habitat; material: faeces...
TTGTTGTCAAATTTTATACATTAAATACTATTTCTCTTTCAAAATCCTAGTATATTCAATGTTTTTCATGATTTATCCTGTTGTCAAAATCATACATACTTAGACATTTGTTTTATTTTATAATCAATCGTATCATTTGTTGGAATAATATAATTGTTAAGAGTCGTTGATACTTGAGCATGTCCAAGATATTCCGCTATAGTCGCCAAATCAATATCTGGACTATTACTTAGAGAACTGGCAAACGTCTTACGTATTATATGGGAATGAAATTCACTTATATCAACCTTTTGACATAATCCCTCTAACGTCCGAGCCAATGCATTTGCTCTTGATCTCACATCCTCGCCATCATACGCTAAGTATTTTGAACGATAGTTCTTTATACGTCTGTATTGGAACAAGATATTAAACAACTCATATGCTGTATCTGAAATTGGTATCTCACGTATTCCTTTCGGCGTTTTCGTCGTGCCATCATAATATACACATTTACCTATTGAATTGCCATATTCATCTCTTACTCTATGGCGCTTTGAACTCTTGTCTACTCTAACAATACGCCTTTCCAAATCAACATCATCTACTTGCAAAGCTGCAAGTTCACCAATTCTTAAGCCAAGTGAAAAATTGATAATCAACATTATTACATGAGCAAACTTCGCTGGATATACATTTTCATCAATACCTTTCTCTTTCAGTATTTGCTTATCTTTCTGAGATACTGCATACTCTTTCTGTACTTTATTATATATTTTACCTTTAGGTATTCTTCTTCTTATTCTTTTCCAATCAAGCTTAGGAAAATCAACTGTCCCCGAATCAAAATAGTCTATCTCAAAATCCCATATAAACTCTATGACAGCCTTGATAATATGTCGAATCCTTTGGTATTCCTTATTAGTGATTCTATCTCTTTGATGCAAAACCACATTAAGAAAATTCTCTACTGCTTCTGTAGTAATATTTCTGATATCCATTGATGCTATTTTACTATCTAAAAAGTACTTATTATATGTAGCCTCATATCGATCTACAGTCTGCTTTTCCAATGACGTATAAAAAAGAAGATAATTTCTATACCGATAAAAACAGTACTTGAAAATAAATCTTCCTTCTCCCTCTAAAATTGCACGCATCTCTCCATCTGCTTCTTGTATATCAGCATTGCAATTAGCCAGATATTCATTTTCTCCATAACAAGCTATTCTTTTTCCATCATCTTCCTTTATATATACTTGATATCGACCATCCTTGCGAAGAGTTGCAGTTCTGCGCTTACTTATCCTTATAACTTCCTTCTTCCTCATATTTGTTCTGCAATGTTTTTTATATTCGGAATATATATTAACATCTCCTAAACATTCTTGCAAATTGAGGGGAGATGTCATTATTCCAACATATGCATTTCACATCTCCCTTCCTTATTATATAGAGGAAACGTAAAAATACACATAGTATACTCTTGCGTTTCCCTTATACTAATTTATATGCTTGACAGCATTCCCCTAAAATGATTATCTGCCTCTAATCATTCTTCCCCGGTGGTTTTCGTCCCCGGGTTCCCATCTCTATGTTTCCATAGAGGTTCTGGAAGGTGAGTTTTTTCCGCTCCATTCCTTTACTTCAATATTACATCAAATATTTCCTCGCATTTATATCCAAAACAGATACAGGAATATCATGGCAGCCTCTCAGCCATCTCGCATTATTCAATTGAGAAGGTACGTTTGTTTTAAAAACAGAGTTAAAAGTATGCATTTTGTCTCCATTTCATTTTTTGTTAAATATCAACACATTTTGCAACAATATGTCGAATTTCATTTGACAGATTGTCGACAATAAGTTAATATATTATTGAGAGTAAAAGGCATGCTTTTTACTCCATTTCATCATCTAACAAAATTATAAAATACAGAAAAAAAGGGAATACTTGAAATGCTGTAAAGCATATGATATAATATGCCTAGGCAAGAAAGATGTGAGTGCTCATGTGGCACACAAAAAGCCCCGGAGTTGCGACCTCTGGGGCTTTTCTATTCCGTTTTTTGGGTGGGTGGCTTAGTCCCAAGGCTGGCTACCAGTTATTCTTCTCCATCCAGCCATTTGCAGATGTAGTAGGCAACTACACTTGCCAAAACAGAGAGAAAAAAAGATGTGAGCAATTCGCTCATGTGACTCACCCCCTTTCTCTACCTGTCTGGGGGTGGTAGCGTTATCTATTATACCACAGTGGCAGAACTGCTACAATACGCTGTTTCCCCCCAAAAAAGATTATAGCCTCCTATAATGTAAACACAAAAATTTACTACATAGGAGGTTTTTTTATGAACAAAACAAAAGAAAGCAACACAACCTTACACCAGAAATACGCATATATCCGTATTTCCGATTCTTCCCAAAAGATCTATCGTCAGGTAGACTTTATGAAGCAATTCGGGATCGATGATAACAACATTTACATCGACAAACAATCCGGAAAAGATTTTAACCGACCGTCCTACAAATGCCTGATAAAGAAATTAAAACCCGGTGACACACTGTATGTCAAAGAATTAGATCGTCTTGGACGTAACAAATCGGAAATCAAGGAAGAATTGAATCGTATGCAGAAGAAACAAGTTCATATCCGAATAGCAAACATTCCAACCACCATGCATGATTTTGGCGAGGATGACTGGATACTGGATATGGTCAACAACATCCTGATTGAAGTACTTGCCGCCGTTGCAGAGCAGGAACGTCTCACCAACCACCAGAGGCAGGCAGAAGGTATTGCCGCAGCCAAATCGAGAGGAGTCAAATTTGGCCGACCTGTTAGCTGTCTTCCGGATAATTTTGAATACTACTATACAGCCTGGAATACAAAACAGATGAGTGTATCAGAGATTATCTCCCATCTCAACATCGACAAAACCAAATGGAAAACCTGGGTAAGAAGTTATCGTCATCGTCAAAATTGTCAAAGAGAATAATAAAACAAAAATAACCGTCAGCCTCACAAACTGTGAGATTACCTGCTTCCAATCGTTAGAATACAGATCTAACTTTTGGGAGAGCAGGTCAACGTACTTCCTGTATATTATTTATATACAGTATATCATTCAATATTACTTTCTTTTCATTAACCGTATAGTATAGATAGGGTGCAAAAACTTACATCCGGCATTAAATCCGCAGGATCTCATGAACAATTCTTCCAATCCGGTCTGTAAAATTGCATATCCTTCGCTTCAGATTCCAATTCCAACTGCAGCTCCATCTCGCCACCCATATAATTCTTCTCCTGCCGTTATCTAAAATCAGATCTAGATGTTTCTTAATCTTTCTAAGTGCGCCAAACAAGTAATGGTATATATGCATATTCGATGTAAAGCTTCCTTCTCTCTTTGTCTCATCCTGACTGATCTTCTTTGTCTCCACACTTCTAACCGGGTTCTCACGCTTTACTGTATGATCAAGCATATCAATCCCATCATAATTTATCAGGCAAAGCATTACATATCTTGATCTTGCGATACGTCTGGTAAATTTAATCAATCCCACTTCTCGCAAACGGTGCAGCATCTTAATTATCGTTCTTTCACACATTCCAAGCGCATCCCGGATATCCCGGATAGCATCATAAGCCAGACCTTTTTTATTCGCACGATATAGCAGATACACCATTATTTGTTTGGCACACTTAGAAAGATTATGACACTGATAGATCTTATTGATCCATGCAGCCTTTCCTGATGCATCCTGCTGGTTAGTGAAAGAAAATGCATTCATTATATTGTATTCCGTTTCTGTATACTTCTCCTGGCCAGGCACATCCTCCATAACATCCAGCGGAAAACAATATTGATTAGATAATTGCTGATGATTATACCATCTGTCTTTCCGGACAATATAGCCTGCACGCTCCAATTTGCGCATATTATACTGCACGGTTCTTCTGCAGCATCCTAAAGCTGCAGCTATGGTATCAACTGCTGGAAAACAATTCGATTTATTAGATTTCATCACCAGATACTGCAACAGTGATATGGTTCCTTTCTTTATATCTCTATCCTTATATGCTCTCTGCAATATATCATATTTTGTTTCAAATCTCTGCATAGTTATTTTCCTTTCATTTTTGTGTAAATAAATGTTGAATTAATGACAAATGTATGCTATTTTATACTTGTATTTTGTTTCACGAACTGCATCGTGAAAAAAGAAGGATGTATTGTATGCTGCATCCTTCTTTTTATTTGCAATAACACCTACCAGATACACTTGTCATAGAAAATGTTATCACCTACATTAATTCCTTTTTTCTCTATCCCCTTTTGTTTTGCGTATGATGCACTGATAAAAAAGCATCGATCTCCTATCGGATTCGCAGCTGCTCCTTCCAATACCTTCCTTGCAACCTTCAAAGCGGATTTCTTCGGTTTATTCAAATATGATCTCCACGGACTGTTAAATTGTCCGGACTGTACTACCACACCTTTTACAGAATCCGGAAAGCTCTTAGATTGCAACCGGTTCATCACACAGTATCCTACTGCTATCTGTCCCTGTTCATTTTCAATAGCTTCTGCTGATATCACTGCTGCCATATAACGCAGATCTTCTTCCGAATACGAAGCTTCTATAAATCTTCCATAGCCACATGGCTTCCGATAACCGATTCCTGATATGATGATTCCTGTCTTTGAATTACTCGCATGGATGACCTGATTATCGCCTATGTACATTGTCACATGGCCAATATTTCCATTGCTATCTTTGTAAAATAGCAAATCTCCCGGCATAAGATCCTTTTTTGATATCTTTGTAGCTGCATTATATTGTTGCTCTGCCGTTCTTGGAATCGTTATATCAAAATGTTCATATATACGCATAGTAAAGCCGGAACAATCCGTTCCTTGCGTTAAGCTTGTACCACCATATACATACGGATTTCCCAGGAACTTTTTAGCATAAGCCACCATCTCTGCACGCAAACCGGTAGTAGCCATTGTTGTATATTGGATCTTTTCATCCTTTTTCACATACTTTTGAGGATCTACATAATTGCCATCTTTAAGAATGGCAAAATGACAATGAGGACCGGTAGATACTCCCGTATTACCGGATAGTGCTATAACCTGTCCTTTTGTTACTTTATCTCCAACAGAAACAAGCAACTGACTGTTATGCATATAATATGATGTATAATGCTTATCATGCTGAACGGCAATCCAGTTTCCCTCCGAAGCTGATTGCTCGGCAACTGTTACCGTTCCATCTCTTGTAGCTACCACATTTGTAGACTCCGGACATGGTATATCAATTCCTTTATGATCAGATGTAGCCCCGGCTGTAGGAGAAGATCGGTGTCCAAATGGCGAAGATATACTTCGACAGTCCGGAACCGGCCACATCCATTTTTCCGTTCCGTAATAATACCCCTCCTGTTCTGCCTGCTCATAACTTTCCCCAACACCTGCTGAAAAAAGAATCAGGAATATAAAGAAACCGGCTATACACCATCCAGTTACCCGGTCCATCACCGGCCTCCTGCAGATCCAAAGTACGCCCATCTGTAATCCGCCACTTCAAATTTAACTTTCAAATGTATACTTCCGATGATCATAATAGCCAGACCTCTCTGCTTTAGCGACAGCGTATCTTCCTCTGCTTCCGTGAGTTTATAGAGTGCAACTGTTTCCTTTAAGTTCTGTCCATCACATCCCATTAATATTTTAATACTTGAATTATCCAGAATTGCCTCACCATATAACCGAATGGATTCATGCAAGAAGTCCACTACAGAATGTGATACTAATGCAAACGATATCTCGTACTTTCTTCCACGTTTAAAACCATTTCGAAGAAATATCAATGCCTGTGGGATTCTTCGGTCTATCATTAAGTAAGCTTCATCCGCTACAATCATCACCTTCTGACTTCTATCTTTGGAAGCCTCTACCCACGCCCAGGTTAATATATTATAGTATTGTGCCGCTTTAATGTTGTCCGGCGTGTCTTGCAGATCATGAGTATCAAGAATAACTACATCCGAATCCATATCGATCGTTGAATGACCGTTCCACAAAAATTGACACGAACCGGTTACCATATTATCGAGGACATCCCTTATAGAACATAGATCCTTTTTTAAATATTCATCCTCATCTTCGTATATATTGGCTATCTGTACCTCTGTTTCCGAAAGAACATCTGCCATTATTGGATAATCTGTAGGTTTTAACTTATCAAAATCCGTGTCCCATGAAATGTTAAATTTTTTATATACACTGATCAGTATCTTTTCTAATGCGTTGATCTGTGCATCCGTCAGATCAGGATACGCCATTTTAAACCAGGCTTTCAAATGCATCAGATACGCTGCAAGATCCGGTAAGCCCTCGTTTTTATCGCCATCTTCATCCGGATCCGTTGGTAATGCTCTCACTTGTAAGGGATTTATCTTTCCCGATCCGCCACCAGCATTTATCCAATTTGCACCTACCTTTTTCCCCCATGTCTTATATTCACGTTCCGGATCGATCACAATTAATTTGGTTCCCATCATAAATTCTGATGTCATGATATCTTTTACTTTTGTAGATTTACCGGAACCCGGCTCTCCCATGATCACGATGTTACTATTGTTACGGTCCTGCCCTCTTTTCCAGATATCGAGGATCATATTTGAATTAGCTATATTACTGCTATTAGAAAGAGATCCAAAAACATATCCGCTTCCATCATTAAATCCGGATGAAGCGAAAGGGAACCCGCCTAATATACTTCTCAAAGGTGCCGGTCTGTCGACAATCTCTTTAATCTTCTTATTGGCCGGATAGCATGGAGACATATGCTGGTATAATTCCTTCTGCAGTCCTGCCATTAATCGATGCCGGTGTTTTCCTTTCTTACATTCACCTTTGATCCTAGAATCTACCTTATCAATATAATCTTCATTCGTGACTGCCATCAATGTAGTAGACACCAGTCCTACACTCTCTTCATTCCTGCATAAATCCTCCAGCATCTTATCCGAATTATCATAAGCCGCTTCTAACTGCTTCTGTCTCAAAGGATCCGTAGTCTCATTTAACTTCCGTTTCAGATTCTGCATGTTATTGTTAATGATATCCATCGCATCTCCTTCAGGAAGAGGCTGATAACTAACGGATGCGATCGTTCCGGGAATATTCATTAACGGTTCCATCCACCCATAATCGCACGACTCATTATATCGAATCACTCCATACCCTTTTGCCGTATTCTCTCCAATATCCATCTTCGTTTTATAATAACGGAATCCGATAGGAGATATTAAATTTAACAAGGCATTATTGATTGCCATTTTCTTTTTTTCTTTCATTTTTACTCCTCTCCTTCCCGAATCATTGGTACCGTACTCTCTGCCGATTCCGATTCAACATTGATATATGCAGGATTATGTACCAGGTTGCAAAACCGTATTATGTCCGGCTTATTTAATACACTGGCCGCTATCCCCACTGATTCATAAACACTTACCAACTGCCTTGCTCTTTCTAACAGATCTGTCTCAACACCATCTCTTAATGGTTCCCATATTTTTAAATAAAATTGACGTTCGACTGCCTCTCCTGCTATTACCTTTTTCTTCAATTCCCGAATCTCTTCTTTCAAGATCTTCTTACGATATGGATTATCCGTATTATCACGCAATGTCCGATATTGATTCACAAGATATGTGATATCCATTGGTCTCGAAACAGCCGTCAGCATCCACCCCTCTCTATCTTTTGACGCTTCTGCCACAATTGTATTTGTCTTCATCCTCTTTTCCTGCTTTGACCACAGGGAAGACATTGGCGGCTGGATCTTAACATACGATATGCAATAATCATCCATGGTATATAGCACATGGTCTACGATATCCCGAACATTCATGAAATCCTGTGCTGCTACTTCAACACCTTCCGTTTTCTTTTTACCACCTGTCGACATTACCAATATTACTCCCAGGAAAGCTACGCATATCAAAATCATGACAAGCGGAAATAGTATTATCGTCATTCATTCATCCCCCTTCTTTCAAAGTCACCCGGTTTCGGTTTAGCACCATGTATCTTCTCGTCAAGAGCTCTTGACTGCGTACTGTCCAGCCAAAACGGAGTAACATCAATATATCTCTTTCCATTGACTATGATTCTCTCCAGACCTAATTCTTCCGGAGTATAAGTTTCTCCATTAATTGTTATTTTTGTTGTCATATTACCTCCAACTAAAGAGGACACTCTGACGTGCCCTCTTTTCACATACATGTATTCACTTGCTATTGTTTCTTTTATTGAAATGGGAGTTCATCTTCGATGCCGGCCGGAATGTTCATAAATCCATCACCAACAGCTGCACTCGGATCAGGTTGCCCGGCATCATTATTACCCGATGCGTTATTTTTGCTCTCCGCAAAATCCTGTTCCTCTATGATAACGTCTGTTGTATAAACTCTATTGCCATCCTTATTCGTGTAACTTCCCGTCTGTATTCTGCCACTTATGCAAATCTTCAACCCTTGTCTAAACCATTTCTCCGCAAATTCAGCAGCCTTTCCAAACGCTACACACGATATAAAATCCGCTGTCTGATCATTACCCTTTTGAAATCGTCTGTTCACAGCTAACGTATATCTTGCAACTGCTAAACTATTCTCACCCTGGGAATAGCTAATTACCGGATCTCTTGTAAGTCTCCCCATCAATATTACTTTATTCATTATAATCACCATCCTTTTTCTCTCTTTTCCTCATCAAACGAACCAACATACAGGCAGCTAATATAATTATGATAATGAAAAGGAAGATTCCTACTGTCTTAACCGGATTTTCTGTCACAAAAGATATGATATTTTTCCATACAGAATCCCTTTCAAAATATCCGGTTGCTTTCATCCGATAGACTACCGGCTCGTTTGAGTCTTCTTCTAATGCATATACTGCATTTGCTGTATAAAGCTTTCCATTCTCTACCTTGTCTTCATAATATGCACTGTATTTTGATGCGTATTGCTGTCCGCTCGCCACGGCATCCCGGCAGGTTACCTCCCCTGATTCGTATGTACCGCCCTTCCATGCAATACTCGTTAAGCGGTATTTTGATGTGTCGTAACCAAGCATCCTGATCAACTGCTGATACTGGGTATCATCCAATGATATGCTGTCTTCGTCATAATCATATGTATTTCCACCGATATCAAAGGAACCGCCATCTACATTATGAAATGTTACTGTTGCAGAAAAACCATCTACCCATTCCGAATCTGTCTGCTCTACCCGGACAAGCGGAAGGTTCACTGTGTGATCCTTCTTCGTGACCGGAGAAGTATAGGTATATTCATATGTAGCCGGAACATCCGGCTTTTCTGTCATATATCCGTAATCCTGCGTGTAATGCACCTTCTCCATATTGGGTTCTTCTTTCCAGATAATATCCTTTAACTGATATTCCTCTTTTCCAACCTGAAGCGTATCCGGTATCTTACTCTCATCTTTTTCGATCAGATTCTTATAGGTCCTGGTCTGTTCTTTTTTGTCTTTATCCTGATCTTCCACCGATTCCGGATCACTGTATACTGTCTCCTTTAACGTCCAGCCTTTATCTGCATTGAAGTTAATCTCCTGAGACGGATCATCCGTCTCGTACTCTTCCTCAATGACATATTGGTAGATCTTACCGTTATATTTAACTCCTTCCAGTTTGTTGGTAGACAGCACTTTAATATCAGATGCTGCCTGTGTGGTTAATCCGGTCATTAATGCTACTATCATCATGCCGGGCAATATTTTCTTTCTCAATTCAATCCCTCCGTTTCTGCACGAAAAAAGGACATTCAATTGAACGTCCTTTTAAAATAATATTTACAATCAATTCATAAAATGCTATGATCCAATCATAAAAGGAACAACCACCCACAAGAGGTTGACCTATAAGTTATGATAGCATAGAAATGCCACCCTGTTACCGGTCAAAGTTTTGGGGTGGTTTTTCTATTTAAAATAAAGATCATCCACCCTATTTCTTTTGGTCATAGCATCTTATTTATATATTTTCACTATCTCTCCCATTCTTCATCATCCAGATTGTCATGAGAGATATCCATGGAATTTATCACATCTTCATAATCACCTCCTGGCTCTTTTTTATTCTGCTACTCTTTAGAAATGTTTTTTATTTTCTTCAACTCCAACTAATAAAAAAATGTTTAATCTAGTTGATTGATTTTTCTTTTTTATCTTTCACAATCATTACAACTTTTCCACACTTTATGTTATACTGATAAATATATATAACTTAGGGGGATCTACAATGAAATCACAACAAAATGCTAACATATCCGGTTTTGGAAATGTAATAATCCAAAATCAATACGAAATCCAGGAAAAGCAACAATTATCTGAAAAATATTCTGCATCTGATTACTGTTCAAAATCAAAAACCTTAGGCAAATTTTTTCGTTTTCTAATCTCTTGTATCGGATTTTTGTCGGATTTCATTGCAATTAAGCAATTAATTTTTCCTACAATGACCAATATTTTTAAATATATTCCAAATAATTTGCCATATTTAATACAATTTCTATTTTATAGTGTCGTAATTACAATTGTAGCTTTATTCAGTGCTGATCAGATTCATACATTATATAATATTCATCAAAAAGGCATATCATCAAATTTATATCAGTCCGATAAACTATATAGACTAAAACCTCATCATTGTCCAATTTGTAATGCAAAAATAAAAATTATAAATAATTCTGGATGTATCACTTTTAAATGCTGTCATTCTAATCACCACTCTAAACAAATTGATATTACTGAATTAGATGACTTATCAGAAATATAGAAGTTATAATTATTAACAAGCTTATTTCCAGAAGCTTCGCAAATATTTTTTTCACAATCAAGTAATTTCTCTCAGTAAATAAGCTTTTCTCTACCTTTCCATATTTTTTGTATTGAAACTCTTCTATTATTACGCAAGCTATAAAGTAAACATCCAACAAAAGTCCCGCTGCCATTATGGTTATCATTATTCCTGCTATTAAGTATGTCATGATCCTGTTCATGCCCTTCTCCTTTCCACGGCAAAAGGAGAGCATACGCTCTCCTTCTCTTACTTCTTAATCTTTACTTTCTTCACATTACTCCAGGCACTATAAAGTTTCTTGCCATTCTTTAAATTGTATCCACGGACTCTGACATAATATGTCTTACCCTTCTTAAGCTTCTTGGTATATGACTTCTTCGTCAGAATGACTTTCTTGGCTTTTTTAAACTTCTTATTCGTACCATACTGTAACTCAAAGCATTTTGCTGTACCGCTGATCCTAACAGACAACTTCTTGCCTTTCACATTCTTAGCACGGATCTTAGGTCTGCCTGCAGCGGAGATCTGAGTTTGATTCCGGTTCTGATCCTGATTATCGACTACCGTATCATTCACGGTAGATTTTGTCCATTTTGCGAATAAAATAATATCTTCATCGGGATCCGCTTTTGTAATGACATCGATCTTGGATTTGTCACCCAGATTAGGATTCGTGTACCAGCCCTCGAATGTATATCCGTCTTTTACCGCAGGCTGCAGCGTTACTTCTGATCCAATGATGTAATATTCCGGATTAGAACCATTCTTACCACCATCTAACCGGTAATCAATCTTTAACTTCGGATAGTCCAGATTTCCGGTATATCCGCCTGCTGCGTATTCCCCTGCTGCCACGGAATCATATGGTGTAACAAGATCAAAGGATTTTGGGAAATTGGCAAGACTTAGTGAAACAGATTCATTACGGATCTTTCCAACCGATGCTCCTTCAAATGCTCCTGCTTCTACTGTAGTGATCGATGCCGGGATTGAAAGGCTATCAATCTGACAGTTTGCAAATGCTCCGGATGCGATCGTAACGACCGGATAGGTCTTTCCTTTATAAGTAAGTTCTGATACCAGATCCACAATACCACTGTAGGAGCCGGCTACTACACTTGCTCTTCCATCTGCTGTCACAATATAATTCACTCCATTCCGGGTGAGCGGAATGTAGATCTCCCATCCGGCGTATAAAGTGATCGTCTCACCTGCTGTCTGTGCTGCTGTTAATGATGTGACTAATGTATTGGTATAGCAGTTTGGATCAGTGTACCATCCGGTAAATTTATGATTCTCTTTTGTTGCACCCGGTAAAGATGTATATTCTTTGTATCGAACATATGGTGCAGCCGTTCCGGTAAGTGTACCGCCCTTCGTGTCAAAGTTGATGTTTCCTGTATAGAAAGTTAATCCAAAGAGTAATATGCTATCCGCATCATGATATTGGGAATTGTAAAAGCAACGGATCCTTCCGGTCTGCAATAATTCATTATCTGATGTATCATCATTATAATGCCCTTTATTAACATAACCGACCACACCATCGTAAGAAACACGATACCAGTTTTTTGATTCGGCTGTGATCATCATACTGTCACCTTTATTATACCTCCCGATCACATCCGTACCATAAACACTTTCTTCATATGCTGCTGCATAAATGTTGCAAGTATTTTCAGCAGGCAGGGTATACGGATAACGTTTCTGGTTTCCTGAATTGGTACCAATATTCTTAATCGTTCTTTCCTGCTCTGTCAGATCAATGTTATATGCGCTGACATCACCATGCAGCATATAAGTACCCCTTCCGCTTCCTGCGGTTGTTACCGTATATGGAGTATATGGATAATATTTTACTTTTAAAGGATTATTCTCAACATCTAGAAGTCCTGCAGACTGAAATCCACATACATCCCATTTTCCTTCTAATACGGATTTTGCCTCATATTCCCCAGATGTTACTGTACTGGAATCTTTTGATTCCATCCCAGAATAAGTACTATTCATGTCCGGGAGTGTGATCTTGTCCGGAAGCGTCATATCCGTTCGTGAAAGATTTCCCACAAACATCAAAGCAATATCATATGTCTTATATCTATCCAGCTGCTCAACAGCTACCTTGGTTGATGTACTTCCTGTCAGTTTATCTTTTTCACTGGTGATCGTAATAAACCCGATCTGTGGAGAACGAACTCCTCCAATACTGTCATTCTCACGAATAAACAATAACGGTTTCCAATTGTTATACTCTTTGCATCCGACCGCATAGATCGCACCATCCTTCCGGTAAAGGATATTACTGTAATCATATGTTTTGTTTGATTGACCGGTAATGTCCTCCTCATTTACAGTTATACTCTTACTTCCCGCAAAGATATATCCATCCGGCAGAGAGTCCGAAGCTGCCTGTACCTGACATGGTGCCATTGTACCTGTTACCACTCCGGCAATCAAAAGCAATGCCAGAAGTCTGCCTTTGCATAAGTGTTTAAATGCTTCCCTGTTTTCTTTTTTCCGGAAAAAGAAAAATCCTGCTGCCATCAATGACATCAGGACTGCCAATAATTTAATCATCATATTTATCACATCTCCTGTCTTAACACCGCCTGAACCATGCAGTGTATGATTTGTAACGATTGATACCCATGTATCTGCTTCTTTCTCATTCTTAATTAAGACAACCTGCTCCAAATCTTCCTTCGTCAGATCGATCGTATGGATCTCATCATCCATCTTATAATTATCCAAAGTCTCTGTTTCCTGCAAATAGTATGTTCCAACCGGAAGATCCTTGATCTCGATCTCTCCGTTCTCATCGGTTACATACTCTCCTACCGATTCATTGTCTGAATCAAACAACTGGAACTTCACGCCTTTTAACCGGATCTCTCCATCTTCATTCGTCTTGATGACCTGGATACGTCCTTTTGCAAGCCGGTTAATGATCGGATTGTTCTTGTTATATTCCAGCGTAAGATCCACTCCCTGATGAGCGACCTTCACATTATATTTCTTGTCAGATGAGATGTATCGGGAATCATCTGCGGTCTTTAACTCTCTGACATAATATGCCCCGTCCGGAAGATCCCCTGAAAATGCAGCCTTTCCGTTCTCGTCCGTCACTGCATATCCCATGCAGCTTCCTTTCTTCACGATCACTTTTCCTGCATAATTCCGGATATCTGCTCCGGTATATAATCCAAATACCACACCTTTGACCGGTACATTCTGATAGGTATATCCGGATCCGGAACGAACCGCCTGCTCTGCTTTCTTATACACATTCAGATCGGTCCCGGCGTGCCGGTTATGGAATGTCACCTGCTTATTGACTTGTGCTTTATTGTTGTCATTATCGAATGTAACCTCTTGTGTTTCATCGGAGAGCACCAGTTCCGGGTTCTTATTCGAGATCTCACGGATCGTATATGTTCCCGGCTGTAGATTACCCGATGTTGCCTTACCATCTGCATCGGTCACCATCTCTTCTACCAGCTTTCCTGCTGCATCATAGATTCCGAAGGTTACATCTTTTGCAGACACTTCCTGATAAATGAGATCTGCATAGCTTCCATACGTACCGGATGCATTCTCTGCTCCGGTCAGCAGGCTTCCGTACTTCTTAACCGTGATCGTTCTGGTCAGCTTCTTATCACTGATCGTATAGGTGAACACCTTGCCATTTGCATAATTTTCATCTTTCTTGTACTCATGGATAAAGATCTTGCTGTCTCCCTCTGCAAGACCATATCCATATGGAGCAGCCGTTTCCACGACCATATATTTACCATAAGGAATCTTCTTTCCAAAGTCGGCAATACCATCTTCATCGGATACCGCCGTATCGATCGGGATCCATTCATTCGCCACCACTGTTTCTTTCCCGTTTTTCCGGCTTACAACTGCCGGTACCGTCTGATCGGCGGTATAGAAATATCCACCGTCCAGATTCTTATTTGAAATATGGGCATACAATGTAAACTCTGCTCCCGGAAGACGTTTGCAGTTCTTGTACGGATCATTCGGATCAGCCGTATCATTCCCGGCAGTCTCATCCGCATCAATCTTGACTACTGCTACACTTGCCGTGATTTCCTCATTGACTACATCCTCTCCACCACTTTTGATCGTGGTATCCTGTCCTGCCGTGATATCAAATTCTATTTTACCTGCCGGGGTGAAATATCCGTGTCCATTCTTGTTATGCGGATTCTCACCTTCTACAACATAATACTTACCAACCGGAAGATTCTTACAGGTCCAGTCACCATTTCTATCCGTCACTGTATCTACAGATGCATTCTTTCCGGCAGCAACTCTCGTCTTCCATACGGATGCATTCAGCATATCCTGCGTGATCTGCGTATCCGCAGCCCACAGGAGCTGATCGCCTAAGTAGATATCCTCGTTTGTATAGAGTTTAAATTCCACCCCGTCTAAAGGTCTTGTCTTATCACCAAACTGATCATCCTCATAATCATATTTAATGTTAGCTACCTTGTGCAGGTGCGCCGATCCGGAATCATATCCGTTTGTCACGGTATAGCTGTAAGACATCTCGTCCCCTGCAGCACTGCCGTTAAAGGTCACGCCTGCAGCATTACTTGCATTTGACAATATGATCTTCCGGACTCCGTTCTCCACCTTGGCGGTTGCTGTCACGATTGCTTTTAATCCCGTTCCTGTCATTCCGTCTACCGTTTTTGTCTCGTAGACGTAATAGGTACCGGGAGTGGTGATCTCTGGATAAAAGTACGGCTCGTCTTCATTAACAATCAAAGGTTTAGAATTGTAAAACTTATTTCCATTCACATCGTATCCTTCACATTTAAATTCGGCACCTTCCACCTTATTACCCAGATCATCTACTTTTGTAATACCAAGCTTTGCACCATCCTCATTCTTAATTTTAGACCATACCTGCACTGCAAAGTATGCCGGTGATGAAAAAGAAGCATCAAAGCTCATGTTCTGCTTACCGGATGAGGTCTGCAAATAGTCAATACTGGAAGCTCCCTGGTATTTTCCATTTACTTTCATAATAATCGTTAGTGGATTATCTTCCCCGCCCCGTAAAGGTTTTCCATTACTATCAAATCCTCCAAAGGAATAGGAAACATTCAGACTTCCGTTTGATGCGACAGATACTTTTGCCTGACTATCCTTCAGCGTATTTCCCTTATAATCATAAATCCCTGCCACTTCAATGTCGCCCAGTCCGTCTGCTCCTGCTGCGAAATATTTCCATGCTTTGCCGGAGATACCAACCTTCTGGTTTACCACATCATATCCATTCGATGGTGTATTTTCTGCACGTAGCTCCTTTTTTTCATCATTCTTAAATCCTGACTTACACAGATTCTGAAGCTTACTCTTGTTGGTTGCACTCGATTTACTGATCCCCTTAATATAGGTACCGTTCTTTCTGTCCGGATTCACTTCCGTAAGTTCCCAGTATTTGTCAATGTAACTAAGAAGTTTCTTTGCTTCCGGATTACCGCCACTGTTCCATACAACATACTGTCCTGTTGCATACCCGCTGTTATCTGACCAGCCGTTATGCTTCTTAAAATAGTCCATTGCAACCGCTATACGGAATGTACTTTTTTTACTTCCATATGTACCACTTTTATTCGTAAACTTGTATTTCCCGGAATCCATGGTTGCGCCATGATCCAAACAGAAAACATAATGCCGTATCGGGCTTGCCTTTGGTCCCTGATAGACATACCAGATATATCCGCCGCCCCACGATCCTTCACACAAGACCGTTCCGGTTGCCGGATAGTCCTCAAAAGATGCTCTTGCCATCATTAATCTTGGCATTGCATATGTCTGTACCGGAGGATCCTCTGATATCCTGTCATCCCGTTCCACATATCCGTTCTGTTCCGGTTCTCCGTAAATAACCTTGTACCAGTCATCCGACTGTGCCGTTACCGTTATGGAATCTCCGTCTTCTAACCATTCTGCAATCTCTGCTTCCTGATCCGCTTCCTTCCGGATAGCCGTTTTTTCCAAAACATAGAACTCTCTTTTTTCCGGGAATACATCAAATGTAATCTCTTCCAATTTCTTTTCCACTGCCTGTTCCGTGGTAACAGCTTCCGTTGTCGCCTCCGTTACTGCTTCCGTTGATACTTCGGTTGTGACAGCCGTTGTTGCCTCGGTTACCGTCTCGGTTGCTGCTTCTGTTGTCACCTCTGTTACCGCTTCGGTTGTCGCTTCGGTCACCGATTCAGTAGAAGCCACATCCTGTGACAACGCAGTTGCCGACACCGGCACTGTCTGTGTCAGTAACATCGCCGCAACCATCAGCCCTGCCACTGCTTTTCTCATGCTTTTCATGTCATGATCCTTCCTTTCTTTTTTATGATATCTATAAAATAAAAAAGAACAGCCTGCACTGTCCTTTGAATTTTCACATGAAAAAACACAGGCATAATGCCTGTGTTTCTATAATATCTATTCTGTTATCGTCATTCTTTAATCTTCATTGATTTTTTATACCCTGTTGAACTCTTAAACAGTTTCCGGTACTTCTTAAGCTTCGATGCAGGTCTTCGATATACCATTCTTGCATATCCATTTTCCTTAACTGTCTGCATAACTTTCTTTTTTGATCTCGGGACACGGATCACCAGTTTTTTTGATACGCCTTTAATAGCATTTTTCCCGACCTTTTTTAATGCTCCGGAATAACTTGTAATCTTCTTTAATTTTTTGCACTTGTAAAATGCCTCTGAACCAATCGTCTTTACATTTTTACCAATAATAACCGATTGCATACCTGTACATTTGTAGAATGCCTGTTTCCCAATCTCTGTAACATTGGAGCCGATCGTTACTTTGGTAAGCTTCTTGTGATTGTAAAATGCTTTTGGTGCTATCGCTGTTACTTTATACGTCCAGCCATTAATTTTAACAGATTCCGGTATTGTAACAGATTTCACATTATCAGAAACCCCTGTTATTACAGCCTTTCGTTCTCCTTCCTTTTTATCCACTGTTTCATAAGTGATTCCTTTTGCATCTTTATACGTCTCCACTCCTCCAACACGCATCACAAAAGATGATGTATACTGCAGATTTTGAAGCCAGGTAAATGTAATTGTTGCAGTTCCTTCCCCAACCGGTGTTATCCTCCCATTTTCTATTTTACAAACACTTGTGTCAGATGATGAAAGCGAATATTGATCAGCAGGAAGCTGCACGTCTGTTTCCTCATAAACACCTGAACCTGTATAATATCTTTCACATTGCACAATAACACCTGCACGATATGAAAATGAATCTCCAATCTCACACTGAATCACGGATGCTTCTGTACCATTAACCCTAATATCCTTGGTATCTTTATTGATCGGATTATGCGTGTACCAGTAACTATCGTTATCCGATGCTACATTTTCTAGCTGTTCAACATATGCTCCTACATAATATAAATATTCCGGATTCAAGTCTGTTGTATACTGCTCCGTATAATCCTGACGATGCGTCAATGGTGTCGTTGCAAGATCAATACGATCTCCTTTCACAACATCTCCATTTTCAAGCTTAGGTGCATATCCGCCCTTCATCGATGTAAATATCTGCACCGCTATGGTTTGTTCAAAATCATTATTTGCCTCTTTTATCCTCACAATACCATATCCGGCATATTTCCATGAATTACTCAGCATATTTTTACGATGTCCATCGCTTTCCTTCCATAAATTTATGTTTCCTTCCGCTTCGCGCATTCCCAATGCAATATTTTCACCATTGATAAACATTCCTGTTGCCACATTATCCAATGTATCCGGACGTTCATGACTAAAAAATAATGCAACCTGGGCTGCTCTTTCCATGGCAATCTCCATCATCACGTCATTGACAACCACCGGCTCTTTTCCCTCTGACTTACGGAAGTCATTCACAAGATCGATCATCTTGTAAGCCTCATCATAGCAGTAAGTAACTTCATAGGTTACCGGGATAGAATTGGATGAATAACCTAAATTCCAACCGCCTCTTTGTTCACTAAATGCTTGCCCACCAGCACCCCATAGCTTATATCCTCGATAGGTGTTTGTTTCCTCTACCTGCTTGATCGGATTAAAGTATGTATCCGTGAATGTAACATCCGTGTCATAAGCCCCATACTTATTGACCACGATCTTTGCATTTGACCGGATCGGAAAAAATACAATAAATATGGTGCATATTGTGATTACTAATTTGATCTGATTCTTGTTCATGATTGACCCCTCCTTGTTCTTCTTCTCTTATAAGCTTTTATTGTTCCTGCCGTATGTCTGTTAATACATATATGTAAGTATCATCCAATATTGATACAAATGGGTATCTAGTTAATTCACACGAAACTTTTTCCCCATCAGAAAAATGCTTATCTTGTTCTATTTTATAATCTCCTGCTCCTAAAAACAATGGATTTATAGTGACATATTGCCCTGAATCTCCTGTATGTACAACACCTTTCACTGTATAAGATGATGATTTTTCTTGGAATACAACCATGCAACATATAATCAAAATAAACACAATTCCCAACATTTTTACAATTGAAATATAACTGTTCGTTTCTCTCATTTGTTTTCCCCTTTTATAAATGACTTAACTTAATGCGTTTGCTTCTTTTCTTCATCATATTCCGTCAGTAACCGGCGAATCACCTTCTCTATCTTCTTCTCAACCACGTCTGCTATTTCCTGATTCAGTTTTTCCCGATCTTCATCACTTAATAATTTCTTATAATCTTTAAGGGAAAGCACTACTACATTCTGGGCTGAACGTCTGTCTATCATCAACGGTTCTTCTACTGCCATATCCATATATTCCTTCATATTCTTTCTAAAATCACTGGCATAGATTTGTTTCATAATGTTACCTCCTTTGTCTCGTACAATCATTGTACATCTCTTTAATTGTATTGTACATCAACCGTACGACTTTTGCAAGGAGTTTTACGAAATTTTTATATAAAAAAAGACAAAGCCTATTGCCTTGTCCTTACTATATTTTACCGTTCCCATTCATCATCTTCTCTTGAATCCTCTGGTATATCTATATCTTCCCAATCCGGATCCTGTGTATAGTCTATCTTCCGGGACCTTAACTGCTCAATTTCCACTCTCAGCCTCTTATTTTCTTTTTGAAGTTCCATATTTTCGTTCATTAATGCGGTATGTCTGTTGTAAATCTGATTCACCATATTTACCATCTTGCTCTCTTCCGGCATTAACCGTCCTGCTGTTTCTCTGGTCTCTTTCTCCATTTCCTGATTCATAAAAATATTATTCAGTTTTTCTTTTATTTGGTAATGCTCCTTTGACAGCCGGTCATGCTCCTTGGACAGATGGTCATGCTTCGTTGACAACTGATTTGACAGCCGGTCACGTTCTACTGTGGCACGATCATGTCTCGAATTTAAACGATCTGTACTTTTTTCCAGATACTCAAATTCCTTTTGATCCTTTCCGTGAAATCGGATATCATTCACGATCATCACCACTAACGCAATACATGTAATTAAAAATGTTACTGTCAACACCACTAAATATACTTTTACCTCTTCTATGCTTCCCATTCCTTTGCCCTCCTTTGCAAGCATTAATAACCGCATTGTTATAACACACAAATTCAGATTAAGTAAACACGGAAACATCGCTAGTCTTCCATAATTATACATTATAACTCACTCCCTCATGTCCTTATTTTTTGCACATCTGTATATTCACCATACACCTTTGTTCCATCTTCTTTAAATTTGAAAGCTCTGACTCTGACATAATATGTCTTATCTGCTGCCAGACTCTCTACTGCTTTATCTGCCGTCTCCACTTCCACCACAACCGTTCTCTCTTCTGGAAAAGACTGGTCTGTGCTGTAACTGACTTCATATCCATCTGCTCCATCCACTTCCAACACAGATATTTTTATATCCGGGTTTATATTTAAGTCCTCATCCACTGCCGTAGTTGCCTCCGTAACTCCGGTCTGGTTAGTGAAAGAAAAAAGTGATCGATGATATGTTGCGGCCAGAAAGCTAATTGAACCAACCCCTGTAATTGCAAGTATCCCCAGGAATGTTTTTACATATTTTTTTCTTCTCTCTGCCGGTTGTTCCATTGAAACATCTTCCAGATTTACTTCATCTACACAAGTCTCATTCTCCTGCTCCTCTATTAAAACAGACTCTTCCGCTGGGTCTTCCTTATCCCTTTCTATTTCAGGAATCTCCTCCGGATCTTCCTCTAATTCCGGCATATCCTGTTCTTCTGCTTCAATCGGATTTTGTATGGTATCAGATATATTTTCGGTCACATCCTGATTCTGTTGTTTACTGTTTTTTCTTTTCTTTAACCAATCCTTCCATCTATCCGGCTGCACTATAAAAGCCAGTCTCGGCTCTTCCTCTATGTGCAGATGATCTTTCATGATCTCCCGATAAAACGGATCTGTTATATCAAACAGATCCATATGATTCTCTAATCCAAACACCTGAGATACTTCCATAAGATACTGCTCTCTTATTTGCTGGTACGTCTCTGCATTTCCGTAATTTAAACAAAACAATGTCTGCTCATCCCCTATATATCGATACACATTTAATGCATCGATCATTCGATAAGGTTTTGAATCTGTAATCATTATTTTAATTGCACACTGTTCATATATCTTTAATTTATTTGCCCCATATTTTCCGAAATCAATGACTACATATTTTTTAGTCTGATCAATTGACTGATGCCAATAATCCATTCCGTTTTTTACATAATGTTCATCCTCTGTCTTATTGAAACCATAATACTCTGCCATGGCAGCAAGATCACCGGATTCATTTGCTTCCACATAACACACACTGGCATCATATTGATTAATATAATTAGCCAGTCCAATCGCTAATGCTGTAGATCCGGCTCCATTATTTGCTGACATAATACCGATCCAGATACCTTCCATCTCAAATTCTTCCGGTATTGTCTGACCCGTTAAAATATATTCTATATTTTTCCATACATGCTCGTCCGATGATAGTAATGCTATATAATGCGACCGGTATATTACATTCTTTTTTTCACCGTTATCATCAGACAACTCCGTCTCTAACACTACAACTTGTACATCATACATATACTTTAGAGTTTCAATTGTTTCGTTTAACTCTATTTCTGTATCTACCAACTGTGTCCGGTCTATAATCAGATAACTTAGATTCGTGATAATCTGCAGGCGTTCACTGATATAATCAGATAGCTTCGCCCCCTGTAACTGATCTATCGACAGATCCCACTCGTGTTTTTCTGCCATCTCCTTCATTTTGTTAGTCTGATTTTCTTCACTGATATATATGATCATACGTCTTAACCTCCAATCTAAAAGGGAATCTTACGATTCCCTCTCACTTTTGATCCATTCCTGCTTCGCAATATATGGATAATACTTCTGACTTCTTGCAAATAAAATCTCCTGCTTTGCGAAATCAATCGGTGACATATTTAATTCACCTTTAATTAACACAAACGCAACAGAAGTTACACCGATTACCGGAATAAAAAAAAGCAAACCCACATTTCGATTACCACACATAAACAGAATGCAATCAATTATAACAAATATGATGCCCCATATAATGGTCGGTATCAGTTCATCCTTTGTATATCCGGGAAAAATCTCTTTTTTCATTCTCAAGCCACTCGGCATATATAATTCTCTTGATTCCTGATTCATTTTTTCTCCTATCGGTAATAATGTAATATTAGATTGCCGGCTGTCGTAATCGTTTCAATCAATATAATAGCAATCATTAAATTTTTAAGTTTCTTGTTTCTGGGACTTTTATCCTCATCATGTACTGTTTCCAGCAAAATGGCAGCCATCCGATATAGTGCCGCTACACCGGCTATAATCTGAATGGTCACTATTAATTCCTTTAATTCATCCATATCTTCACCTTCTGGCAAAGGATCTC
>ENA-OPUE01000800-OPUE01000800.1-human-gut-metagenome-genome-assembly--contig:-NODE-800-length-22810-cov-2.598110_pt1 | contig 22810 bp, 14 predicted proteins | sample MGYA00241466_ERZ501924 | MGnify/ENA primary metagenome ERZ501924 (study PRJEB25962, sample SAMEA2042223) | human gut metagenome | biome: human gut; feature: human-associated habitat; material: faeces...
AGAGCATTAGCCTTCCAAGCTGAGGGTCGCGGGTTTGAGCCCCGTCTTCCGCTCTACAGAAGAGATGATTAAATCATCTCTTCTTTTATTTTATATCCTACCCTTCCTTCACTTACCCGATAATTATAAGAGCAGGATGTCCAAGAATTCTTGTTCGGCTCCAAGAAACCAGGTTCATCCGATATTTCATAGAGGAACACTTTTGCTTTGTCCCGTTTTTGTGACAGACCCTCTGCAAGTAATAGGTGAATCTGATAAAACTTCAAGCATAACTCCGGGAAACTCTGAGCAAAACTCGTCAAACCTATAAGGATAGTTTGAAAAAACCTTCCGGCATAAAGTGAAAAAGGGTGGAACGCTTTTTGGGAAGAAGAAAATGCAAATCCGGTTTACACGTACGTACGCATGAGGCGATGCATACATATGTATAGCTTCATGCATACGTACAGGCCGGGCTTGTCCAAAGGACAGGCCTAGCTTGTTTGACGAACATGCTTAGCTTGTTCTGTGGACAACGTCATAAGTTATCTATGAGCTATAAGATTTAAATGTATGAACTGTAAGATTAACTACTCAAGTTGCCAGCATCCGAATTGTCTTTACATGAAAAATAAAATTGTTCAATCACTATAATCAATTAGTATCCAGTAATTTGTGGTGATAAAAGGACGTAAAAGACGCTCAAGTGGTTTGACCCCGGACAAGCCCAACATGCTCCAAGGACATGCCATACCCGTCTGGTTCCGGAAGCGAAAAGTGTATGGCATATTCACCGTCAACTACCACTTGGGCATGTCTTACCATCTTTCTACACAGTAAACCATTGAACAACAATAAGATATGGTGATGAAAGGATTTTATTCCGTTCGTAAAAACAAATGTATACATACAAATTCGTTTTCTTCTGTTGGGCAATCAATCATCACATTGCTTTATTTTACTTTCCCAATCAGTTCGATAGCCCTTGTCCGGTTTCAAGAAGCTACATTTCCTCCTACCGGAGTGTTCAGAATCTTGATACAAATTCTGCCGGATCCTGCGCCAAGTTCTATGAATTCTTGTGCCAAACATAAGTTCCTTTTATTAAAAGATAAGGATGTTTTTCCAAAACAATAAGGTCTTTTAAAAAAAGATAAGGCCCTTTTTGAAAAACGAACTTATCTTTTTACCTGTCTGCTAAACCAAAAGCTTCTTACCATAGAGTGTTCTCCAAAAATCTTCACTAAAACCGAAACAAAATGTGTTTTCTAATGTAACAAAAGACTCTAACAGATCATTTAAAAGAGCTGAATCTAAAGTACAACCCACCTTACAGCAACCGTTAAACTTTTCTGTTTCCCAATTGTTATATCAAATATCAACAAATTAAAAAAGAAAGGATATGAGTTATGAAAACAGTAATTGACAAAGCTAATACAAGAGGGTATTTTAATCACGGATGGCTAAAAACCTACCATACATTCAGCTTTGCAGACTATTATAATCCAAGACGAATTCACTTCGGTGCTTTACGCGTACTAAATGATGATACAGTAGCTCCCGGAGAAGGTTTCGGTATGCACCCCCATAAAAATATGGAAGTGGTGTCTATCCCTTTACAAGGATATTTAAGACATGGAGACAGCGTACAGAATGAAAGTACCATTGCCCCAGGTGAAATTCAGGTAATGAGTACAGGCACAGGCATCTATCATAGCGAATACAATGCCAGTAAGACTGAAGACGCAAAATTCCTGCAAATCTGGATTATTCCCAATGTGGAGGGAACTAAACCCGAATACCATAATTATGACATTCGTCCGTTATTGAAACGTAACGAACTAGCCACCTTCATCTCACCATCTGGCAATACACCGGCGCATCTGCTACAGGACGCATGGTTCTCTATGGGCACATTGGATGCCGGACAAAGTGTGACATACCGTATGCACAAACCACGCACAGGTGTTTATATCTTCATTATAGAAGGAGAAATAAATGTAGCAGGCGAGAATCTTTCACGTCGTGACGGTATCGGTATCTGGGACATTGAAAGTGTCACAATTGAAGCTAAATCCGAAGCGCAAATACTGGCCATCGAAGTAGCCATGTAAGCTATATATTTGTGTCGCAATCATCCAAACGGAAAATTTGCGCCACAAATTCATCTTTGCTTCCTTGTTCTATACCCATCTTTCTACAAATTCTATATACCACACGGTTTACAGAACGGGACTGCACTCCCAACAAACTGGCCATCTCATCAAATGAAAGTCCCACTACAAACAGGTAACAAATATCCTTCTCTCCGTTGGTCAGAGATGGATAAAGCTTTTCCAATCGCTCGGCCCAGCGATTACGGGATATGTTCAACCAATACTCTAATTTAGTACGGTCTTCAGCAGGGGTATAATGAGGAGTTCCCTTCGTCACGATTTGCAAGTATACTTGTGCTGCCTCCACCGACTCAACCGGAAGCGAGATGTGTTTCGAACGGAAAGTGAGTTCCAACTGACGAATACGTATTTCCTTTCTTTTCTTTTCCTTTTCAAGGATTTGCATCTGTTCTTGCAGAATCTTCGCCTCACCTTGATTCTCTTCTATCCTCTCTTGTAAATCATCAATCTGCTGCTGCAACATGGAAGCATCCCTTTTATAATGACTTAAAATCTCCAGTTTCTGGCGGCGAAAAAATTTCCAACTGCCCCATAGCAGTAAAGTCAATGAAAAAACAGCAGCCACTGTTATCAACAGAGTAATGCTCCATCGGCTTCGATATTCATCATTCTGACGTAATAAAGCCGTGTAATCATATCTTTTCTCGATTTTAAACAATTCAGTACGGCTTCCGGAAGTAAATAGTAATTCCAGTTCATTGATATAGCATTGCATATATTCATTAGCCTTACTTAACTTACCAGCCGCCAGCAAATCCTGGTATATAGCTTTGTACACAGAGGATCTCAAAAGTGGTCGCGAAGATTTCAATGCCCTATTACGAAGGCTGTCTACTAGTTCAGTTTTTCCTAAATGTTTAATTTTTTCTGTTCTTAAACCATGTGCATATCTATCTTGACATGCATGAAGATATAAACCAATTAAAACCATTCTTTTTTTACTTTTTTTCTTCCATGCTAATTTCTTTCCGTTATTTACTGCTTTGGAATATTGATCTGGTTTAATAGTATGCAAAGCAGGTTTATAACACATGTAATGACCTGTTCCCTTTACAAAACTCCGATACATATATCCGCTAAAATCTTTTCTTTTTATCGTAATAGTTTTTCTATAATTAGGAATTCCTTTTATTTTTAGATACCATTCCGTTTCTGTCTGGTTTTTCTGAGTATAATGATCAGCCCCATTACATCCTTTAGCTATTAAATATGCATCTTGTTTAGAAAAACCCATACCTTCCGCTATGGCTTTTGTGAGATATTCATGAATTTTTTTCCCCCAATGCCCACTCGGATCCACCATATTCACCCCATCATTCTCACAATAGGTATACAAATGCAGACTCAGCGGCTCATCACTTTCCCCGGTATAGGTATCTCTTGTGATAAATCTTCCTACACTTGGTTCATAGTATCTTGCCCGCAGATAGACTTCCTCCGTCTCTTTATCGTAGTATTCCCCACAATAACGGTACGGGTTCTCATCCTTTTTCTCCGGTTTTACTTCGTTTCCAAAGGAATCATACTCATATGTCTTTGTGACATTTCCGGATTCATCCAAAAGCTGCACCACATTGCCGTGCATGTCTGTGACATAATACGTTTTCTCCGTATTTTCTCCTTTATCGGCATACACTAAATCATTTCCACGGATGTAACGTTTCTGTACAGTTCCTCCCTTTGACAGTTCCATTACCACCTGGTCTCCGTCCCAGACATAAACCGTTTTTTCTCCGTTTACCGTCTTACCGGTACGAAGTCCTTCGGCATCATAAGTAAAGCTTACCTTATAGTTTTTCGTAAGCGTCTCAGTCAGCTGATTCAAAGCATTATAATGGTTTACTACGTTATCATTCAATTGATTGTCTCCCAGCGTCACATCGACATCGATGTAAGACGTATCCTTTGCTTCTGCCGGAATTTCAGAGCGGTTCACGGTAGCAAGCTGGTTTCCGTTCTTATCATTTTTGTAAATCACCACATCGTTCTTCTCCGTGTCGGTATGCAGCGTATCCGTGCGGAGCAGTTCGTCGTTTTTGTTGTACTGATAAGCGGTTGTCTTGTTTCCGATTGTCATCTGTTTCCGGTTATTGTTGGCGTCATAGGTATAGGAAATATCTTCCCTTCCTGTTTTTGTTTCTCTGGTAATACGGCCAAGCATGTCATAGGTGTAGGCTGCCGTTTTTTTCGTGTTCTTTCCATTCTTATCCATAACGGTAGAAACTTCTTCTGCTTTCTGTCCGTTTTTGAGATAGGTACTGCTGTACTTGGAAACCACTCCTTTTCCCGTCTCGTTTGTCATAGAGGTTAAGCGGTTCTGGTAATCATAGCCATACGTGGTTTTCAGTCCGTTTGCCGCCTGTCTTTCGCTAAGGCTTCCCTCCGTATCATAGGCATAAGAAACAGCCCGGTTTCCTTCGCTGTCTTTGACGGAAATCAGTCGGGAACTGCCATCATACTCATACGACAAGGAAAGTTTGGTATCCTCCCCTGCTTTTACGGAAAAAGTGGATTTGTTCCCATTACTGTCATAGGTATAATTCTTTACGACATCCTTATTTTTTGTCAGTTTGGTCGTTTCTTTTGTGACCTGGCCGGATACATCGCCATACACAAACTGTGTATCATCCTGTACTGCCACATCTCCATAGGCGTTGTAGCGGTAAGTATGTACGGTTTCTTTTCCGGTCTTTTTCTCCTTCGCTGTCCTCTCGGTCAGCCGGTTTTTATTATCATATGTGTTTTTCAAAATATTTCCGTTTTTATCTATGGTTTTCGTCAGGTTGCTGTTGCAGTCGTAAGTATACGTTTCCGTTCTTCCTTCCGGGTCGGTATAAGAAACCAAACGGTTTTTCGTGTCATACACATACTTTGTTTCCCGGATGGTATCGGATTTCTTTTTCCCGGTTACCAATACAGCATATGTTTTACCGCCATAGGTAAAGGTATCCTTACCGGCATCGTCTTTGGCATTTTCAACTGCCGCTACCGTTACCGTCAAAGGACCGGTCATGCCGGTAAACCGGCGCACCTTGTTGCCCTGCTCGTCATAAACATACTGGACATACTGTGCTTTTTCATTTTCCAGACTGCTTTTCACCTGAACGAGATTTCCCTGTTTATCATAAGTATACTCGATTTCTTTGTTCTTGTCACCCTCGATTTGCTCTTTTGTTTCCACGAGGTTGCCGGATTTATCATATTCGTTTACTACGGTCTGGTAACCGGCACTTCCGTCTGTCTTGTTCTGCGGAAGTTCTTCTTTGACCTTACGTCCCAAAAGGTCATACGTATATGCTGCCGCCACGTTCTCCTTGACACCGCGTGGACTGTATTCTTTCGTAACCTGTCCCTTACTGTCATAGACAGCTTTTGTTTTCTGTATCTGCCAGTCGGTTTCCCCTTCTTTTCGACTCTTTGTCTCGGTTTCGGTTACATTTCCATTTTCATCGTAAGTATAAGAAACCTCTGTCTCATAAGACGGAAGCCATCTGCCATCCTGATATTTTTTCTGAATCGTGTTTTCTTTGACCGTTCTGCCAAAGTCATCATTTTCATAGGTGGTAACGGTTTCCGTTTTATTTTTTCCCCGAAGATAGGTAGTCGTCTGGGAAAGGTTGTTGCCTTCGGCATCCGTTACGGTTTTTGTAATTGTTTCACTTAACACCGAATCGTTAAACTGGTCGTAAAAATTTGCCGGGTCAACTTCTTCGGTATAAGAAGACGGATTGATTTCCTTTTCATAACCGGTGGTAATCGTCTGTGCCTCGTCTTCTTCACCGGTTACTTCGGTCTCACTTTTACTGAAACGGAAGGAAGTGCAGTGGGCTTTATCCAGTTCTCCATTCATAAATTCAGCACTTCCAATCTCATTGCCGAGGTCGTCATAAAAGTTTTTGCTGCCGCTTAACAGTTCACTGCCTTTTCCGGTCATGTAAAAATTTGCCACGGTTTCTCCGTTTTCATTGACAATAAATTTCTTTTCGTCCGGCTCAAACGAGTATGTTTTTTCTTCCAGAAGACGGGATGTTTCTTCTTTATCTTCGTCGACATCGTCTTCGGTTTCGCTTCCGCCGTTGTCCTCGCTGCCATACTCATAGGTGCTTTCCGTCCAGGTGCCGGCCGCTTCATCTTTGCTTATCAGCGTGTTGCCAAAGCCGTCCTGAATACTGATATTGACCCGTCCGTAAGCATCGACCGTCATGGTTTTTAAGCCGTCCGCGGAGGTATATTCCTTGTCTTTGGATTCATACGCAGTTCCCACAGCACGGATGGTTTCGGTTTCCTCGCCGGTTTCCTCATCATAGGAAGTTTTGGAGGTCTGTCCGTTTTCATCGGTGTAGGAAAGCTCGTTGCCAAAAGAATCATATGTTGTCTTTTCTTCCACATAACTCCGGTTATCGGATGGATTTTTCGCAGAAGTAAGCGTGACTTTCGTCTGGGTCTGCTGGCCCAGTGCATTGAAGGTGTAGTCATTCTGAATTACTTCTTTTTCGCCGTCCGTATCGTAGGAAGGATAAACTCTGCCCCGTGTTTCGTTGCCGTGTTCATCGTAAGTAAAATCCGTTTTGGTAAGTGTCCGGTACGCACCGCCGTTTACACTTTTCTGCTCGGATATGCTGGCATAATCCACACCGTTTGCCGCCATCGTACTTACCATACGGTTTTTGGTCTTTGCTCCGCTGTATGATTCTTGAGTAAGCACCGGGCAGACAAAAGCACCGTCCGAATCCGGATATGTTCCTGCCGGATATGTATAGCTGGTCGTGTAAAGGTGTTCTTTTCCCTGATTCTTTTTCTGATAAGCGGCGTTTGTCTTTTCAGTTAAAACGTTTCGGCAGCGGTCATAAGTATACCCTTGTTTTGTCGTGACCGCTTTGCCGCTCTTTCCATACGATTTGTCGGTTTCAAGCACCACAAGAGAACCATTGCCGTTATTATCATAAGAGGTTATGGTTTCTTCTTTTTCTTTGCCATAGTGAATCTCATTGGTAAGAAGTTTATTTTCATTATATACATAAAGGCTGACGTTTTTCTTGGTATCCTTTTTAAGCCTTAAAGTATCCGGGTTGATTTTGGATTTCTTATAAGTATAATCGTAATACTTTTTGTTGGTTTTATATTTGTTCGGATTAAAGCTGCTGACAACCGTTACCGTGCGGAGTCCGTCATTTCCGTACTGCCAGACTTCATAAGCGGTTTTCCAGTTGCCCTTATCGTCTTTTTCCCGCTCCCTGAAATCGTCATAGGAACGGAGTCCGTCGGTTCCTTTTTTCTGGAAATAGTCATACTTTGTACCGTTTGATTTCTTTCCGGTTTTATTGTCTTTTTCATACTCTCTGGTGACATAAAACTGCTCCGTCACCACATCTCTCTTCTGTCCGGTTCCCACTTCTTTTTCACCGCGCAGCGAGCAGGCACGGTACTCATAGTTGGTCTCACTGCCGTTTGCCTTACATTTTGTCAGAAGATAGCTCTGGTTGGTGGAAACACGCTGGGAAGCGATTCCCGCTCCGGAAGTATTCATCAGCCGTTCCACGGTCCGGTAGGTATAGGTTTCCCGGCTTCCATCGACGGTTGCCGCCGTAAGCACAAAGCCGTTTAACACATCTCCGTGGTGCGGCGTGTATGTTTTTCCTTCCGTTTCATAAGTAATCGTTTTCTTGGTTACGCCACCTGCCGCTTCTTTTCCCTGCACGGTAACGGTTTTCAGCACTTTGTCATCGCCCTCACCCTCGTAATGAAATACAATCTTTCGTCCGACGGAATCGGTAATGGCTGCCAGATGAATGGCATCGGTGTATGTATAGGTAATGGCATTGTCATGGGCGTCTTTTTGCAGCACAACGACACCGTCTTCGTTAAAATAGGTGCGAAGTCCGGTTTTATCACGAAGCAGGTAGGTACAGGAAATGCCATCCACGGTCTGCTTAAAATCCTCCAGTTTCAAATCTTCGTAAGAGTAGCCACTCAGTCCTTGGATTGCGTAAGTTTTTGCTGCCGCATCGGCATTCGTTTCAATCCCAATCACACCAGCACTTCCATAGTGAAGATACGCGGGATTTTTTCCCCAACCCTCTTCTTCTGCCAGTGTTACGGTTTCAATCCACGGAAGGTCATAGCGCCATCCGCTGGCAATCCCGTATACGTCATGCCCTTCCCGGCTGACAATCTTCGTCCGCTGGGTTTTGGTTTCAATCGCATCCTCCCCATCCTGTTCTACATTGCGGTGAGCCTCGCCCACTTCATAAGAAACTAAGAGGTCTTTTAACGCTTTTTTATGTTTGGATAACAGGGCACGGTTGACAAGGATTTTGTGCTCTTTTTTGTCCTGTGTCCGGTATTTAACCCATACCGTGTCGATTTCGAGTTTGTCTAAATATTCGACGGTTGCATGTCCGAGATTGGCTTCGTTGCTGTCATAATAGCGGTTGAGTTCCAAGTCCATCCCGCCAGTTCCTTCTAAGGAAAGGTCGGTACGAAAAAGCATGAGCCGCCCGCTTGCCGTGTCAACACCGTTCAGGTTCTCTGCCTCTAACGGGGAACCGGCAAGATAGTTCTCATAGACGCCACGGAAAGTATCTCCATAGGCTGCCTCCACTGCTGTCTGATAAGTTTCTCCGGCAGCTTTACTGATGGTACTGCAGGAGAAAACTGCCATGCCACACAAAACTGCTGTTGTAATTCCGTGAACCACTGCTCTTAAGTCTCTCATAAATTTAAACTCCTCTTCTTCCTGTTATGTCTTTTTTATTTCGGAACCTCGGTCGTTTCTGCCGCCTGCAGTTCCTCTTTCTTTACCACATCGGACCACTTCCTATTGTCCGAAGCTTTTCCTTTTGCCCGAATCAATTCCATCGCTTTTTTTCCGGTCTGTACCGACAGTTTTTCTGCTTTTTCCAAATCTTCTAAGCGGTAGCCTTCTTTCTGCATCTGGTACTTTATATTTTCATCGATTGTAAAAAACTCTTTTTCCAGCTGTTTGTTTGTCTTTTCCCAGTCGTTTGTCTTTTGATATATCCGCGATACATTTTCCGCAGACTCTTCATAAAGTTTTGCATAAATGTCCGCAGCCTTTTTATCCGATTCACTCAAAGTTTTATAAATACTTTTCTCTTCTGTTTTCGTTTGCTGTTCTTTATGGATATTTTTTTGTACCAGCCAAAAGCAAACACATCCAAGAATGCACATCATAATGCTGACAACAACTATCCATCGTTCTTTTGTCATGAACTCTCCTTCTTTCTAAGCCTGTTTTCTTTCGGTCAAAGTAATTTCAACGGTTGTCTTTCCATCCATTTTAGCTTCTACCGGAACCGATTGATAGGCTTCACAAGAATTCCCTCGTTCCATGCTTCCTGTCAACTTTAGAACCATAACGCCTTTTTTCGGTTGATATTTTAAGAGTTTTACCCCATCAACTCCCTCTTTCAAATCCGCTTCTTCCTCAAAAGAAGATGCGGATTGAAAGTTCAGTTTATCAGGATCAACGGATAATGTTACAATCTGACTCTGAGCTTTCGCTAACTTTCCGGCAGTTACCTGTAGTTCGTAAATTTCTCCCTGATTACTTGTCATCTGCTTTTTTATCGTTTGAGCTTTGATTGTATACTGCTCTACCACATCCAACACACCAAAGCCTGTCATTTCGCCACCCATGCTGTAAAGTTCATTTTCACAGACAGAAAGCAACGATTCCTTCTTGGTTAAATTCATTGCTGAAATTTCGCCCCACTCATCGGAATAAGCATCATATACAAAAACATTCTTTGTTTCCGTTTCCTTTACCATATAAATTTTTCCACTGATGACCACCGGTGTGGCAAAGTGATCTGAAGTTGTATAAGGACATACTATTCCGGCTTCTTCAAAAGCATTATCTTCCGGAAGATACTCGACCCAATATATACCTTCCCCTTCTTCCTTCAACACAAATATACGGTTATCCACACAAACTGCACCAAGAATCGTACTGGTCCCCGGCATAACAGCACTTTCCCATATATCCGCATCTAAGTCATATACATCCAATTTATCCGTTGCCCCAGCCTTAGAAAAAACATATACTTTGCCTCCGCAAACAGCTGTTGCCAAACTGGTTCTTGCTTCTTTCATATCTGCTTTTGCTGTCCATTTTTTGGATTCCGCATTAAATACATAAATATGCTTGAGTGCTGCTGCATTCGCACCTGTACCGGTTTGACCACCAATAACATATATTTCATTCTTATACGAAATCAGGGATGCTTTGCAGATTCCGGTTTCCGAACCCGGATATTCTGGCAGTTCTTCCCATACCTTTTTCTTCGTGTCATATGCTGCGAAAGATTTGCAGGCACCTTGCTCATTTTCACCACCCAATACATAAATTTTATCATTTACTGTTACCGAAGATGCGTTCTTCCGCGTTTTCAACATTGGTGTCTGATAGACCCATTCGGACTGACTGTCTGCACTGTAAATCATTTTGGAACTCTCGCCTGTTAAGGCTTCATTTTCTCTGGCTGTAACAGTAAAGCCAAGTATCTTTCCACTTGTTGCATTCGTATATACATACTCATAACTCGTACCGGTTACTACCGTTTCGCTGATTTTCTTTCCACCGTCATACACACATACCAGATATTCCTTCGCATTCTCTATCGAATTCCATGTAAGTGTATATTTATCCTGTCCCTTCATTCCGTTTACTTCCGGAATGGCAAAACGTTTTTTCAAATGCAGCGTATAACTGCCGGTTGCTTTGTTTTTTGCACTAACCTTTATATAACGTCTTTTGTTGTAACTGCCCACAAAAGAAAAGTTTTTGTTCGTTCCGGTATCATCCGCATAACCAACCCGCTCTTTACTCTCATCATACATGGTTGCCTGCGTATCAATGGCAGAATCGGTATATACCTCATACGCAATGCCCGGTTCCGTGTCAAAGTAGAAATAGTTTTCCTGACCTTCTTTGATAATGTCTCTGGTAATTGGCTCATTTTCTTTTAACTGAACAGCTCCCTCAAATCCTACCACTTCATAATTCACGGTAAAATACGGATTTCTGTCTAATTCCGCCTGATATGTGCGGTTGGCATTGTTAGACACCAGTGACACACCGTAGTTTGACTCTCCTTTTTGCCATGCTTTCACAATATCCGTCACGTCACAAGCATAACTGCCCTTTTTCTGGATACTAACCTTAGCCCCGGACACTTCTTCGTATGCCGGACGATTATTATAAGTAAGCTTTTTACTTGACCAGTTTTCTTTAACCTTGTGCACATCAATATCATACGTTTTGCCCGCACCCATTTTTAATGTCTTTTTATTTTTGATATGTAACGCTGCACTTCGTATCTGTGCATTCGGCTTTTTCAAATCCGCTATCGCTGACATCTGAACAAATCCAATACATTTATTCGCCTGTAAAAGCAGTGATTTATCATAGGTAAATGTTCCGTTTGGTGCTCCGCTGTAGGCTGCTCCTACTTTTACATTTCTGCTGTGTTTGTCTGTCAGATAACTGGTTCGCATCTCCATTGGGAATTTTCTCTTTTTACTGTTCCACCATTTCTTTGACGGCGTCACGGTAAGTGTCTTTTTCTTCTTGTTATATTTCACTTTTACTTTAGAAGTAGAAACTCCGTTCGCATCGGTCACAATTGTATGCAGACGCTGGTATTTTTTCTTGCCCTTTTTCGTTTTGAAATATACCTGATTTCCTTTACCCTTGATTTTCATTTTTCCTGCATTGATCTTGAACGTCCACTTCTTTGCCTTCTGCTTTTTCGACACCGTAATAACTTCCTGCACACGTTCCGGGAAAATGTTATAGGTGATGCTTGTGTTTTTTAACACTTTTGGATAAGAAATCACATTTTGATTTAACACATCAGTTTGTTTGGTTTTCTTGGGATTGCTGATTTTTACATTCACCGCTTTCATCTTTTTCCCATTCAATGACCAGGATAAACAAGCAGATCCTCGTTTCAAGGAAATCATTGACTTTTTATTCGCCTTTTTGGACACTTTAATCGATAAATCTGTAGATTTTGTTTTATATTGTTTCTTTCCTGATTTCACAAGTGTCGTATTAATTTCTTTCCAGACACCTTTCTTTTTATAGTGAACCGGCATCGAATATGCAACTGCCGTAAAACTTCCATCGGATAACGCAAACTGTTTAACAAAGGAATTTCTCTTTTCTGTCAATTCCTTTGTAATATCTGCCTTTACAGATACAGCATCCGCTTTTATTTCATTTTTTGTTAAATTAATTTCAGAAACGGATGCAAATAACAATGCTCCCGCTAATACTCCACTAATAATTACTTTTCTGTTCCCTTTCGCTCTTCTCACTTTCTTTTCCTCCATCTCTATTTTCTGTTTTTCCTATCATTTATCAAAAATGCAAATAACAAGGAAGCGCTTTGTACATAGACTACATAACATAAAACTCCTGCCAGTCGAAAGATATTAAAATAAACAAACAGTACAAAAAGCACAAGTATTACAAACAAGATTCCTCGGATTACTTTTTTATAATAGACGATTTCTTCATCAGACAGTCTTTTGGCTTTGCTGTCCATAGGTGCCAGAAACCATATGGTCAAACAGGATATTCCCATCAATATCATCCACAAATTTGTACCATATTGAAATAATTGGTCTTTCCCAACAAAAACTGAAAACAATAAAACAATTGCGGATGTCATAGTACACAGCCATGACTTTCCAGCATGCCATCCTCCGCAGAATCCCCGTAATGGTATAAATATCAGATTAAACAATATTATGTAAACAGGAAGAATGGTAGTGTGCAGGATTTGTGGAGACAGCTGGGATATTCGAGGGAACTGGAAAACAGTGAAATTGATTATCTTAAGAGTGTGTCGATGCCGGGAATGAAAATGGAAACCGTTCAGGTGAAAAATGGAATTTTAACGCTGGAGAATATAATTATGCCACAGGAAATACGGATGATAGAAATTCTGTATCGATATAGTTATCCGGAATAAGGGAACAAAAAAATATATATATTTTTTGCTGTGATAAATTACGGAACAAAAAATACAGCAAAATAATGTATCATGACAGAGAAAAACACGGAAAGCGAATAAAGGCGATTAATAATAAACTGTACCTATCAACCGAGAAAAAGAGATGGAGGAAAAATATGAAGGTATTAGGAATTTCTTTTGGAAGAAAAAATCAGCGGAGTGATGTTTTGGTAAAAGAAGCATTATTTGCAGCAAAAGCGGCGGGAGCGGATGTGCAGTTTATTAACACGCTTACATTAAACATAGGACACTGCAGAGCCTGTGATTATTGCAGTCGTATGAGGGACAAGGGTGAAGTTGAAATTCACTGTTGTATGAAAGACGATTATCACATTCTTGAGGAAGCATGCCTGGAAGCAGACGGCATTATTATTGCAGCTCCGGTCTATGCGGTCGGAATCGTTGGACAGTTTAAAAATTTTGTAGACAGATTCGGACCTTCCCATGACAGGGCGGCATTGCTTGAAGAGAACAGAAAACGTAAAGAAGAAGGAAAGCCGGAACTGGATCCGAGATATTTCAAAGACAGATATGTGGGATATATTTCTGTCGGAGGTGCACAGACCCATAACTGGGTTGCTCTGGGGCTTCCGATGCTTGATCTGTTCAGCTTCTCCCTTTGCATGAAATGCGTGGGTCATGTGGATGCTTATGACCAGGGGCGTACCGGCCACCCATTACTTGACCCGGAGCTGATGGAAAAATGTTCAAAACTCGGAACTGCTGTTGCACAGTCTCTTGGAAAGCCATATGAAGAAGTAAATACCTGGGAAGGTGAAGAAGGAGTGTGTCCGGTCTGCCATAACAGTCTTTTAAGTGTTACCGGAACAACAAGGGTAGAGTGTCCGATCTGCGGCATCTGGGGAACTCTTTCTGTGAATGGAGAAAAAGTAAGTGTTGCTTTCAGTGAAGAGGAAAAAAACAGAGCCCGGAATACGACCATTGGCATTTATGAACATTACAATGAAATTCAGAATATGATCAAAGTGTGTGTGCCAAAACTGACAGCACATAAAGAGGATCTTGAAAAAAAGATGGAGAAGTATAAAAATTTTGAACAGGTAATTGAAAATATGTAATCAGTGATTGCGTTAGGAGAAAAAAGAATGGGAGAAAATTTAAATAAATATGGCATGAAGCCACTAACCAAAAAGAACTATTTTGTATATGGACTGGGTAATTTCGCTTCACAGCTTTCCTGGACAATGGTAAGTACATATCTTTCCATTTTTTATACAGATGTATTTGGGCTGGGAACAGGAGCTGTAGCACTTTTGATGTTAATTGCAAAGGTCTGGGATGGAATTAACGACCCGATGATGGGAACACTTATGGAACGTACACATACAAAATGGGGAAGATTCCGTCCATATATTGTTGTTGGAGCAGTATTCCTTGTGATTTTTACAATACTTACATTTACGGTTCCAGGATTCAGCAGTACAGGAAAACTTGTATACGCGTATATTACATACATTGGTCTTGGAATGTCATATACCATGACAAATGTTCCATACCTGGCATTACCGTGTGTAATGACACGGGACCCGAAAGAAATCAACCGGTTAAATGCGGCACAGATGATGGGAATGACAATCGGACAGATCGTTTTAAATCTATTTGTATTAAAGCTTGTGTTATGGTTTGGAAAAGGTAATCAGGCAGCAGGTTACCAGTCAACGGCTATTTTATTTGCATTGCTTGCACTCCCGATGTTCTGGGCAGTAGCTTATCTTTCCAAAGAGAAAATCACTGTAAAGAAAGAGGAACAGGGAGAAATTAAAGAAGGTTTAAAACTGATTTTACGTAACAAAAATCTGCTATGTACCATGTTGTATGCTTTTTTTAATATGTTCGGAATGTTGGGACGTATTTCTGTTGCGGTTTATTTTTACATGCACTGTGTACAGAATTTTACATACATTACTATTTTCATGATGATGCAGATGATTGTCGGAACAATTATCATGCCAGTTACACCGAAAATAATAGAAAAAATCGGCAACCGGAAGACGGCTATTCTTTCGATGCTTATTCAGGGAATATCACTTATCGTTTTATTTGTAGGACCATATGAGAATATTGCTTTTGATTTTGTCATACTTGCAATTTATGGTCTTGGATATATTGCAGGACCATGTGGTTCCTGTATGATGATTGATGCAATTGATGATTTTGATGACAAATATGGCGTAAGAAATGATGGTATGGCATTTTCCATTCAGGGTACTGCGACAAAGGTTGCGACTGCAATTGCTAACTCATTGTTCCTTGTGGTTATGGGGGCATTTGGTTATGCAGGAGGCGTGGAGATGACACCACATATTAAAGAAGGAATTAATCTGGCAGCAAACCTGCTTCCAGGAATCGTATTTTTTATCGGAATCATTCCGCTTCTGATTTATGATCTTGATAAACCGGGTTATATGGATGGTGTAAGAGAAAGGCTTGCGGAACGGGACAAAAAGAAACGGGAACATCAAAGTGAGTAATTATATGCGGAAAAAGACAACGGAAGAAATTCTGTTGTCTTTTTTCTTGACAAAATGTTATGGAATATTACAATTGAAAAAACGGGAGATGAATTGACATGGATACAAGGCATAGAATTATGAGTTTTGATTTTGTGACAGAAAAAAGAAAGGAAACACATTTTCACCAGAATCCTGAAATTATTTATGTTCTGGAGGGAACGGCAAGAGTAGAACTCGATTCAGATTCATATAAACTCCATAAAGGAGACTTTATTTTGATCAATGCAAATAAACGGCACTCCTATCAGGAAGCAGGGGGAGAACTTTTGCTTGCTGTTTTTTACATTAATTTTTCACTTATTGCGGAGTATATGGGCACCAATCAGCTTCTTTTCTGGTGTAATACCGTAACAGACAGAAGTGAAGCATATGATCAGTTAAGACATGCCCTTGACAGAATATTAAATAGATTTTATGACAGGGAAAAGGAAGGGGAAATTTATCTTAACAGCATTTACTATGAAGTGGTATATCTTTTGATGTCAAACTTCATGATACGTGGAGATGATGCAAGAATAAAAGAACAATTTTCGCCCGAAAATTCCCGGATTTTTGAAATTCAGAACTATGTTCAGGCCAACTACACCAAACCATTGAGTCTGAATGACCTGACGAGAAAACTATATTTATCAAATGCATATTTATCGAAGTATATAAAAAAACATTTTGGACTTAGTTTTCTGGAATATGTAAATAATGTCAGATTGTTTCATGCGGTGGATGAACTGATTTACAGTGACAAAAAGATTACAAGAATAGCAATGGATAATGGATTTCCTACAGCAGCGGCGTTCAATAAGGCGTTTAAGGAAATTTATCATCTCACACCATCGGCATATCGACAGAAGATGCATAATTCGGAGAATATTGATGAAAAAAAACAGGGGAAGGAAAAACAGGAAGTTGATCTGCGGGTTCGAAAGTATCTGGAAGGAAAACCGATGCCGGTGGATGAAATGATAACCCGTAATATGAATCTTTGTGTTGTGGATACGGAAAAGGTGACAATATTGAAACATCCATGGAGTAAAATTATAAATATGTGCGATGTGGATGAACTTATTAATTATGATATCCAGCAACAGATTTTATTAATGAAAAAAGAAATCGGGTTTGAATATGTCCGGATTTATAATCTGTTTAAACAGGATATGTATGAGGAAATGGAAGATGGAACAGAAAACTATAATTTCAGCAGAATAGACAGGGGATTGGATTTCCTGATAGAAAACCATTTGAAACCATTTGTGGAACTTGCTTTTAAACCAATCAGTGTGAATTACACAATTAATCTTTCAGCCAGAGACATGTACAATGAGATTATTTTTAAAAACAGCGAAAGCTATCAGAGGATTATAGAAAAATTTGCTGCTCACATTGCCAATCGATATGGGATGGAGGAAATTGAAAAATGGTATTTTGAACTCTGGAAAGATGATCGCTGGAATATGCTGGAGGAGGATGGCCCATATTTTTCATATTTTGAATGCAGTTATAATGCTTTGAAAAACATTTCCCCAAAAATAAAAGTCGGGGGAGCAGGATTTGCACTTGGATATGATAATTTCCATTATGGACAGCTTCTGGGCAATTGGAAAAAACGAAATATTCAACCGGATTTTATCAGTGTATATGCATATTCGTATCTGCTGCAGCAGCAGAATGGTGTATACTTCGGAAGGAGATCCATAGATAACAGTTTTATCAAAAATCAGCTGGAGCTCTTTAAAAAAGAACTTGAAAAACTGGATTTTTCAATTCCGGAACTTATTATCAGCGAATGGAATCTTACCATTTCCAATCGTAACCGTATCAATGACAGTTGTGGTCTGGCAGCATATATTGTAAAGAACTGTATTGAATGTGAGAGTGAAGCGGATATGATGGGATACTGGCATGGATCGGATCTGCACACAGAATCTTATGATGCAGACAGAGTGCTTTATGGAGATAATGGACTATTGACAAAAGATGGAATAAAGAAACCTTCTTTTTATTCCATGCAATTTTTAGGACAGCTGAAGCCGGAACTGTTGGGTAAAACCGGAAATGCGATTCTTACTACAGATCATAAAGGTGTATATACCATTGTCTGCCATAATTGCAAAAAACTTAATTACAGATATACCATGGTGGATGAAAAGGATATAAAATACGAAAATATTAGTGAATTTTACGAGGATACAGATGCAATACATTTAAAATTCCAGATCAATCATGTGCAAAATGGAGATTACAGTATGCGTATTCTTTATGTAAATGATGAAAGCGGAAGCATACAGGATGTATGGAAGGATATGGGATATTTCGACAGTCTGTCGAGAGAAGAACTTACATATATCCGAAAAAGTGCAACACCAGGGATAAAGATGCAAAGAGTTCATGTAGATGATCATATATTGCGGATAGAAACGACTTTGAAAGCACATGAAATAAGGATGCTGGACATACATTATCAGTATGTGTGATTTATAAATCCGCATAATGAAAGCAGGACAAAAAAAGAGATATCTTTTTTGTCCTGCTTTTTTTGTGCCCGGATAAGTGTTTAAATCCAATACATATTTAGGTTAATAATTGAAAAGCGCATAAATGATGTATTTCATATAATAAACCTAAATCAAAGAAAGAAAAATAAGAAAAGGAGACAGTGTATGAAATTAGGTTTTGTCAGTGCAATTCTTGACTCGTGGACGTATGAAGAAATGATGGATTTTGCATCGGAACATGGATTTGAGTGTGTGGAAGCAGCCTGCTGGCCACAGGGAAAAGCCGAACGAAGATATGCCGGGGTCTGCCATATTGATGCAGAAAAAGTTCTTACTGATGATGCATATGCAGATCATATTACAGAATACAGTAAAGAGAAACATGTAGAAATTTCAGCCCTTGCGTTTTATCCAAACACAATGGATGGAAATCCTGAAAAACGTACATCTGCGGTGGAACATTTAAAGCGGGTCATCCAGGCAAGCGATAAACTTGGAATTGGAATGGTAACAACTTTTATAGGAAGAGATCAGACGAAAACGGTTGAGGAAAATCTTGAAATAGTAAGGGAAGTCTGGCCACCGATTATCCGGCTTGCAGAAGAAAAGAAGGTAAAAATAGCGATTGAAAACTGTCCGATGCTGTTTGGCACGGATCAGTGGCCGGGGGGACAGAATCTTATGACGACGCCGGTGATCTGGAAAAAAGTATTTGAAATTCTTGACAGCGACTATCTGGGAATCAATTATGATCCTTCACATTTTGTGTGGCAGATGATGGATTATATCAGACCAATTTATGAGTTTAAAGATAAAATATTTCATGTACATTATAAGGATATCAAGATTTTTAAAGATAAACTGGCTGCTTGCGGAATTATGGCATATCCACTGGATTATATGGCCCCGAAGCTTCCGGGACTTGGAGATGTCAGATGGGATCAGTATGTATCTGCGCTTACAGATATCGGATATGATGGGTACACATGCATAGAGGTTGAGGACCGGTCATTTGAGGGAAGCCGCGAAAAGATAGAAAAGTCACTGTTGATCAGCCGGAACTATTTAAAACAATTTGTTATTTAAGAACAGAAATCAGGCAAAAAGGAGAAAAAAGAAATGGAAAAATTAAAAATTGCTATTGTCGGATGCGGAGGAATCGCAAATCAGAAACATATGCCATCCATCAGGGCAAATGCTGAAAAAGCGGAGATGGTCGCTTTCTGTGATATCATACCGGAGAGGGCACAAAAGGCAGCAGAAGAATACGGGACGCCAGACGCAAAAGTTTATACGGATTACAAAGCAATGCTTGCAGATCACGAAATTGAAATTGATGTTGTACATGTTTGTACTCCAAATGTTGCACACTGTCCGATTACCGTGGCAGCATTTGAAGCAGGAAAGCATGTCATGTGTGAGAAACCAATGGCACACAACACTGCAGATGCACGTAAGATGATTGAGGCGTGGAAAAAATCAGGGAAGAAATTTACTATTGGCTATCAAAATCGCCTGCGTGATGATACACAGACACTTCACGCATCCTGTGAAAATAGAGAACTCGGAGAAATTTATTTTGCTAAAGCACATGCCTTAAGAAGAAGAGCGGTTCCGACATGGGGAGTATTTCCAAACAAAGCCCTTCAGGGAGGAGGACCTCTTATTGATATTGGAACGCATGCACTTGATATTACCCTCTGGATGATGAATAATTATGAACCTCTTTCTGTTTCGGGACAGGTATTTTATAAACTGGGACGTCAGGAAGACGGACCGGAGGGAAATGTATTTGGACCATGGGATCCGAAAACTTTTGAAGTGGAGGACTCGGCTTTCGGACTTGTAAAAATGAAAAATGGAGCAACCATTTATCTGGAAGCCTCATGGGCACTTAATGTATTAAAGTCAATGGAAGCTTCTACTACTCTTTGCGGAACAAAAGGCGGAGCAGAGATTCATCATGGAGGTAGCTATCCAAAAGATGAACTTATCTATAATTCCGTTGAACATAACCAGCTTATGGAAAAAACTATTTCTCCGGCAGGCGTAGTGGATTTCTTTGAAGGAGGGGCGGCAGCAGAGGCTGTACGTGAGCAGGAACAATGGTTAAATGCAATTATTCATGATACCGATCCTCTTGTGAAACCGGAACAGGCATTTGTTGTAACCCAGATACTGGAAGGAATATACAAATCTGCTGAAACCGGAAAAGAAGTATTCTTTGATTAGAAAGTGAGGTTTTAGGGCTATGGCAGCAAGACAGATTTATGATCCGGAAGGATTCAGAAATATAGAAACTGATGGCAGGATTACAGGATATCAGTTCCGGTTTAAGGCTCAATATTATCGGGGAATTACATTGTCTATTATTCGTGATATCCAGATCAACATAGATGGGGAGTCTGCAAAAAAGGAAGATATCCGTTTTACGGTAAATGGGGAGACATTTACCATGGAGGAGATGCGGACGGTTATTGATTCCGATTATCGCTGGGAATTTGGAGAATTTGCTACGGTATCCGTATTAAAAGAAGGTGGGCTGGAAAAAGGGAAACATCATATTTATGCGAAACAGATTATTGCACCATCATACATGCCGTTCCAGATTGAAGCAGATTGCGAAACAGATTTTGTTATTGAGTAACAGGAGGGATGAGAGATGAACTGTGATATGAAGAGAAGCATTTCACTGTATAGTTACCAGGATGAATATTATGATGGAAAACTTGACCTTGAGGGCTGTCTGCGTGAGACTGCCAAAACAGGAGCAACAGGAGTGGAATTACTGGCTGAGCAGATGATTAAAAAGTTTCCGCTTCCGATTGAAACGGAAGAATTCAGGGAGCAGTGGTTTGGATGGCTGGAAAAATATCATTTGACACCATCATGCTATGACGCATTTCTGGAAAACAGGATATTTGATAACCGCACGCTGTGCCTTGGAGAACAGATCAATATGATGAAAAGAGATATTCGTCTGGCTTCGCTGCTTGGATTTCATAATCTGCGGACACTTGTTTCAACACCGATGGAAGTTATTGAGGGAAGTCTTGCATATGCACAGCAGATGGATGTCAGAATTGGTCTTGAGGTACATGCCCCATTTTCTCTTAATTCCGGATGGGCAGACGGATATATGGAAATGATTCACCGAACAGGTACAAAATATTTCGGGTTTATTCCGGATATGGGTATTTTCTGCCGGAATATTCCAGACGTTGTAAGAGATAAGGCAAGGAGAATGGGCGCTTCGGAAGCATGCATCAGGATTGTCGATGATTCATATGCAGAACGTTTGGCGAAAGGTTTTACAAAGATAAAGTATGATCTGAATCTTGGAAAGGCCAATATGGAATATCGGATGGCAAACGGTATGAAAGAAATGATGGATGCGATTGAACAGGCAAATGGAAATGATGCAGACCGCTGGTATGCAAATGCGTCATTTACATATTCATGGTCAGATCCACAGGATATTATTGATAATATTGATTATATCTTCCATACACATGCCAAATTCTACAATATGCATGATGATTACACGGAAACAGCGGTTGCTATTCCGGAAGTTATAGAAGCATTTAAGAAAGCAGGATACAAAGGATTTCTGAGTTCAGAGTATGAAGGAGGCGAGCATTTACGCGACATTGGTGTCAACAGTATTGAACAGGTTCGCCGTCATCAGGAGGCATTAAGAGCAGCAATGGAAAAATAATTTTCAACACAGAAGGAGAGGATAGATATGCAGAAAATCAAACTCGGGATTGTTGGATTTGGCTTTATGGGACATTGCGATGCGGATATGATGAAAACATTTCAAAATATTGATCTTGTAGCTGTTGCGGATACAAACCCGCAACAGCTTGAGGATGCACCGGAAGGGGTCGAGACATATGCAGATATTGATGAAATGTTGGAACATGCAGATATAAATACGGTAATGGTTTCTACTCCAAATCCAAGTCATCCGGAAATGGTAAAAAAGGCAGCAAATAAAAAGAAACATGTTATTTGTGAGAAACCGGCGGCAATGAGTGTTGCTCTATTTGATGAAATGGTATCCGTCTGTAAGGAAAATGGAGTCCTTTTTACCGTCCACCAGCAGAGACGGTGGGACAAAGATTACCGAATTATGAAAGAAGTTTATGATAAAAAAATGGTAGGCGACATGTATGTGATCAAATCTCAGTTATACGGATTTAACGGAAACATGCATGACTGGCATATATACCCGGAAATGGGTGGAGGTATGCTTTATGACTGGGGCGTTCATTTGATCGACCAGATACTAGATATGATAAAGTCGGAAATTATTTCTCTTTACGCAGATGTTCAGAATGTGATTAACGAAAAAGTGGATGACTATTTTAATATTATTATGAAATTCCGGAACGGAATTACGGCGGAAATAGAACTGGGAACCTATTATCTCACACCAAAAAGAGCCTGGTTTATTGGCGGAAACAGGGGGTCAGCTATTATTGATGGATTTGAGGGAGAAGGAAAAATTGTCCGGACTTCACATTTGCTTGAAAATGTGCCTGGTAAAATTACCATGACGGCGGCGGGACCGACAAGAAGTT
>ENA-OPUE01000812-OPUE01000812.1-human-gut-metagenome-genome-assembly--contig:-NODE-812-length-22595-cov-10.142458_pt1 | contig 22595 bp, 20 predicted proteins | sample MGYA00241466_ERZ501924 | MGnify/ENA primary metagenome ERZ501924 (study PRJEB25962, sample SAMEA2042223) | human gut metagenome | biome: human gut; feature: human-associated habitat; material: faeces...
AGGAAGCTCTCAAAACCGTCAAACACGCTCTCGAAGGCATGCAGCTTACCTCCCTCTTGGAAGTTAGGCTTTATCTTATTGAGATAATTTCTTAATGCACTCATTATTATAATAATTAATAGTACTAAAACTAAGCGTTCTCCTTGCGCAGGATGTTCAAGCCCTCACGTACAATCTTCTGCAATTCGAGCTTAGAGCTATCCACGAACTCAGCTACCGCAAAGTCCTCAGGACTAATCTCATAGATACCGAGCTGCTCCTGCTTGTCGATATCGCCTGCGATGATTGCCTTGATGAGATACTCACCGAAGATGTCCATAGGGAGAACCTGGTCGTACTCGCCGCTCATGATCATGTGGCGCTCGCCACCCTTGATGCGGGCATCGAGATTGTACTCCTTGTTCTTGCCGAAGAGCCATGAGAGATAGGAACGGGAGGTAGAGAACTGGTTGGTGCGTGGAAGAATCCAGCCCAGCATCTCGTCGCAGTCGTCACCCTCTGGAATGGCTGTGATTTCTGAGGTGTGTCCACCTACGTAATCTGCCAAGGTGGTCTTTACGCCTGTAAGCGGATTGCCATTGATGAGGCGAACGTGGGATGTGCTCTTGAGCTGAGCTTCAACGAAAGCTGCCAATGGAGTACCTACCAGCACGTTAGCATAACCTGCTTTCTTCATCTCGCTACCAGCAATAGCCACCTTCTTGTGGAGATCTACCTTACCTGTGAGGAAGAGGCGACCGAAGAAGATAACCGAAGCAGGGTCAACGGTCCAAACCACCTCACCCTTGTTCACTGGGTCGATGTGGTTCACCTGAACGCCTACGTTTCCGGCAGGACATGGTCCATCAAAGACATTGAGTTCTACGTTCTTAGCCTCGTCGAGAGCATTTGAGTGCTGATCTACGCCGACGCCAAGATAAGTTTTCGCAATTTTGCTCAAGGCTGTCAAACCTGTCTGGAAAGCCTGCTCATTGCCATCGAGCTCTACCTCGAAGTCAGCAGCAAGCGGCATGTCGCGGAGGGCAGAAACGAAGATAGCCTTAGGCGTGGTATCCGGAGTAGTGGATACAGCATAAGGCAGCTGGTTGATGTAACCGAACAAGCCTGCCTCGAGTAGGGCCTGCTTAACGGCTGCGCCATCCAATGACTCAACGTTTTTCTTACCAAAATCCGTAGAGGTCTGCTCAGCGTCTGCCTTCACCTTGACGCAGAGCACCTTGCGTCGCTCACCACGCTCAATGGCGGTAACCTGACCGCTCACTGGCGAAGCGAACTTCACCTCTGGGCAAGCCTTGTTGACAAACAAGGCATCTCCGGCGTTGACATGGTCGCCTTCGCGCACCACCACCTTAGGAGTAACCCCCTCGAAGGCTGCAGGCACGAGTGCGTACTCGGCTGCCTGTACCACAGGGATGGCTACATCCTTGGAAGCTTTACCCGTAAGGTTAATGTCCAAGCCTTTACGTAACTTAATTACATTTGCCATAACTACATTAAAAATATTATTTTTAAAAAACTGATTTCTTATTTATTCTGTTATTTATTCCGTTTCTCCGAAATTTCCGAAGTTATTTTTGCTATTCATACATTCTATGCTGCTGCAAAATTAACAAAAAAAAATAAAATAAAGAAGAAAACAAGAGATTTATTTGTTTTGGGAATCGAAAAATCGGGTATTTTGATCGTGTTGTAACATTTTATACTATCAAATTGACTACTGCACTTGACAATTCTATCATAAAAAAGATTAATTCATATTCGTCTCTCCTCATTTTTTCGTACCTTTGCATCTTATCAGGGCATAAGGCCCATCTGGTTTCAACAGAATAAACAATAATAAGATAATGGAAAATAAAAGCAAAAAGATTGAAGAGATTTTCAAGCAGGATCTTCACATGTATCTTGCAGGTAAGAACCGGGTAGATAATCAGTTGCCGGATGCTCCGGACATCGAGGAACAGTGGGCGAAGATTGGCGAGGCCTATCTGCCTGATGCCATGAGGGAATTCACCAAATACCCTACCGTGGCACTGGGCTGGATTATGTTCGTGGGCATGGCCGTGGCTAAGTATTGGGACGAGGACTGGGAGCTATATAGTAAGGTAGATAATCTCTACACCTATCTGCGCGACCGCATCGACTTCGACCACATGGACGACTACATCCTCGACAACGTTCTCCTGCTCGATGAGAATGAGCACAAGGCTACATCGGCACTGGTGGCAGAATGCGCGGCACGCACCTATACCCTGCTCATCCACCAGGGCTTCGAGCCTGGCACAGAGGCTGCCTTCCGCGGCTTCATCGCTGCCCTCCACCAGATGTACCTGATGGGTGCTGCCATCCAGTTGAAGGCACTGGGCTACCACATGACGCAGCTGCAATAAAAGCCCCCTCGAATCAAGTTATTAGGCACGGATTACATGGTAATCCGTGTAATCCGTGCCTAAAATACCATCCAAGATATTAAGAAAGTTTAAAAAATATTTTGTTATATGAAATAATAGTTGTACCTTTGCACTCGATTTTCGGATAACGAAGCAAAATCACATTAATTTATATAACAAAACTTTTTAAATGAAGGCAATAGCAATTAAGTCGAGTTTGTTTTCTTGCTTGAAGAACTACAACAAGAAGACATTCATGTCTGACCTCATGGCAGGTATCATCGTTGGTATCGTAGCCCTGCCTCTGGCCATCGCATTCGGTATCGCTTCTGGCGTGACACCCGAGAAGGGTATCATCACCGCCATCGTAGCAGGTCTCATCATCTCCATCTTCGGCGGAAGCAAGGTGCAGATCGGCGGACCTACAGGAGCATTCATCGTCATCATCTATGGCATCATCCAGAAATATGGATTCGAGGGATTGACCATCGCTACCCTGATGGCAGGTCTCTTCCTGGTGCTCTTCGGACTGCTCCGCTTAGGTACCATCATCAAGTACATCCCTTACCCTATCGTGGTGGGCTTTACCAGCGGTATCGCCGTAACCATCTTCACCACGCAGATTAAGGACCTCTTTGGTTTGACATTGGCTTCTAACCCTTCTGACTTCCTGGAGAAATGGGGTGTCTATTTCCAGAGTTTCGACACCATCGACCCTTGGTGCGCCCTCATCGGCGTGGTGAGCGTGGTGGTCATCGCCATCACTCCTAAGTTCAGCAAGAAGATTCCGGGTTCGCTCATCGCCATCATCCTGATGACCGTTGTGGCACTGCTGCTCAAGCAGTTTGCCGGAATTGAGAGCATCGAGACCATCGGCGACCGCTTCTCTATCAGCAACGAGTTGCCTGCGGCTCAGGTTCCAGAAATGAACTGGGAGACCATCAAGAGCCTCGTGTCTCCAGCCATTACCATCGCCATCCTCGGTGCCATCGAGAGCTTGCTCTCTGCTACCGTAGCCGACGGTGTAATCAGCGAACATCACGATTCCAACACCGAGCTGATAGCCCAGGGTCTGGCCAACATCGCCTCTCCTCTCTTTGGCGGTATCCCTGCCACTGGTGCCATCGCCCGTACCATGACCAATATCAACAATGGCGGTAAGACTCCTGTAGCGGGCATCATCCACGCTGTGGTATTGCTGCTCATCTTCCTCTTCCTCATGCCTCTTGCCAAGTACATCCCAATGGCTTGTCTGGCAGGTGTATTGGTAGTGGTTTCTTACGGCATGAGCGGCTGGAGAAGTTTCCTGGCACTGATGAAGAATCCTAAGAGCGACGTTACCGTGCTCCTGATTACCTTCTTCCTCACCATCATCTTCGACCTGACTGTTGCCATCGAGGTGGGCTTGATTATCGCCTGCCTGCTCTTCATGAAGCGAATGAGCGAAACCACTGATGTTACGGCAGTTACTGAGGATGAGATTGACTTGAACAAGGAGTATGATTTCCTTTCTACCAACCTGGAGCACTATACGATTCCTAAGGGTGTGGAGGTTTACGAAATCAACGGTCCGTTCTTCTTTGGAGCGGGTAATAAGTTTGAGGAGGTGATGGCTGCGTTCGGTGACCGTCCGCTGGTTCGAGTAATCCGCATGCGCAAGGTTCCGTTTGTTGATTCTACGGGTATTCACAACCTCACGAATCTTTGCGAGATGAGTCAGAAGGAGGACATCCAGGTGGTTCTCTCTGGTGTTTGCGAGAAGGTAAACGCGCAGTTGGAGAAGGCTGGTTTCTACAATATGCTTGGCAAGGAGAACATCACGGATCATATCAGCAAGGCACTGAAGCGTGCTGAGGAGATTATCGAGAATAAGAAGTAATTGATTACGATTACAATTACAGTTGAAAAATCCGATGGATATCTATCAAAAAGATATGCATCGGATTTTTATTTTATAGTCATAACATAAATAGCTATACTATAAATTGTTAACTATAAACTATTAACTCTACAAAACTTTCCCCAGGAATTCCCGGAGTCTAGGCGATTTCGGATGATTGAACACTTCGTCCGGGGTGCCATCTTCCGTGATATAGCCATCACTGAAGAAGAGAACGCGATTCGCCACTTCACGGGCGAAACCCATTTCGTGCGTCACCACCACCATCGTCATGCCTTCGGCAGCCACATCCTTCATCAGCTGCAACACCTCACCCACCATCTCAGGGTCGAGCGCAGACGTAGGCTCATCGAAGAGCAATACCTCGGGATTCATCGCCAGGGCACGGGCGATGGCTACACGCTGTTTCTGTCCGCCCGAAAGACTGTCGGGATAGCTATCTGCCTTATCCAGCAAGCCGATGCGGGTAAGGAGTTCTGTTGCCTTCTCATCGGCTTCTTCCCTTGTCATCTTGCCCAGTTCCACGGGTGCCAGCATGATGTTGCGGCGGATGGTCATGTTGGGGAAGAGGTTAAACTGCTGGAACACCATGCCTACGCGCTGGCGCATCTTGTTGATATCTACATCCCAGGAGGTGATATCCACGCCGTCGATGAAGATTTTGCCATGGGTAGGCTGCTCCAGCAGGTTGATGGAGCGCAGGAAGGTGCTCTTGCCACAACCCGAAGGGCCAATGATGGCAACCACCTCGCCTTGATGGAAGGAGGTGGTTATGCCCTTGAGAACCTCGTTGTCGCCGAAGCGCTTGCGAAGTCCTTCTATCTTGATTATCTCGTTTTTATCCATAATTATTTGATGCTTTTGCCCTTTCCTTATTTCCTTTCACTCTTTCTTAATCGCTTTTCCAGCTTCCTTACCCCGGCATTCAGACCCAAGACGAGGAAGAGATAGACCAGCGCTACTACGCCTAATGGCATCATGGCCTCGTAAGTGATGCTTCGGATGATGTCCGAGCCCTTGGTTAAATCCACCAGTCCGATATAGCCGCTGATAGACGTTTCCTTGAGCAGGGTGATAAGCTCGTTACCCATCGCCGGAAGCACATTCTTGAAGGCTTGCGGCAGGATGATGAGACGCATCGTCTTGCCATAAGAGAGACCGAGACTCCTGCCCGCCTCCATCTGTCCGTTATCCACCGACATGATGCCCGAACGGATTACCTCGGCAATATACGCCGCAGAGTTCAAGCCGAAGGCGATAACGGCAACGAATATCTTGTTGACATCTGCCGACGCAAACACCACGTAATAGATGATGAGCAACTGCACCATGGTTGGCGTGCCTCGCATGATGGTGAGGTACAACTGGCAGATGATGTTAGGAATCTTCCAGTCGCCCTTGCGCTCGTGGCGGGCACGGACGATGGCTATCAGCGTTCCGAGAATCACGGAAAGGATGATGGCGAAGAAGGTGATGATGAGGGTATTGCCCAAGCCCTGGAGCATATACTGATAGCGGTTATCATCGATAAAGCATGACTTGAACTTATCAACGAATCCATGCTGAGCATCAGCCACTTTCGCATCACCCGAGTTCACCATGATTACCTGACGCACATCGGCATAGGAATCCGTGAACCCGATATTCTTCTCTCGTTCCGGCGTAACCGTGATACCGGCGATTCCGGCATCAGCCTTACCCGCCTGTACCGAGGTGATGATGGCATCAAACTCCATATCGAGAATCTCCACATCCACACCCAGCACATCGCCGATGGCATTCGCCACATCCACATCGATGCCCACTATCTTACCATTCTGGTAATACTCGAAAGGTTCGAAGGTGGCATTGGTGGCGAAGCGAAGGCTCTTCTTCAAACCCAGCTTCTGCAAGGCTTCCGGTCCCATCTTCTTCGCATCAGAGGGGTGCGGGGCATCAGAAGATGAGTTCAGCTTATCAGCAGAAGTCTTCGATGTATATGCCACGGCAATGCCCCGTTCCAGATGTCGGTTTACGATGGAATCGATGACGCCATTCGCTTTCAGGATGCGGATGGCATGGTTGATAGACTGCTTCAACTCGCCATGATCCTTCGCCACGCAGATGGCGAAAGAGGAAGCATCGAAGGTTTCGGGCAGGATTTTGAGCGATGGGTTCACCCGCTGGAATGCCTTGGCAGGCGCTTCATCGGTCACCATGCAATCTATCTTACCCTGAAGGAGTGCCTGGATGGCATCGGCTCCCTTGTTGTAGCGTTCCACCTTGGTACCATCCCCCTTCTTTTCCAACTCGGTGGCAAGACCATCGCTGGTAGTGCCAAGCTGAACGCCGATTACGGCACCCTGCAAATCCGCCTTCGTCTTCATCTGCTTTCTGTTTTCGGAAGATGATTCCGAACCGCAGGAAGCCAGAAGAAGGCAGACTGCTATTACTAAAGTACTTAAACTAAATCGTTTTAATCTGTTATAAATCATCTAATTAATAAAAGCTTTTGCCCTTTCAGGGCGCATTGCTAACTGCTATTTTTACCCAGGGTGTTACCCTGGGCTAGGAGCTTCTGCCCTTTCAGGGCGTGCCGGGAAGTCCGAGTATTCTGCTTCTGGGCGATTATTCTCCTTTAAAGCCTTTTGCCAAGCCGCCCTCGCTGGTTTCCTTATAGAGCGATGGCAGGTCGTGACCGGTTTGTCTCATTACCTCTACCACTCTATCGAAGGATACGCTGTGGTGACCATCAGAGAAGGAGGCGTAGAGATCGGCATCCAGGGCACGGGCTGCAGCAAAGGCGTTGCGCTCGATGCACGGAATCTGAACCAGTCCGCAAACAGGATCGCAGGTCATACCCAGGTGATGCTCCAATCCCATCTCGGCAGCATACTCCACCTGTGCCGGACTTCCGCCAAAGAGCTGGCATGCCGCAGCCGAAGCCATCGCACAAGCCACACCTACCTCGCCCTGGCAACCCACATCGGCACCACTGATAGAGGCATTGTTCTTCACGATGTTACCCACCAGTCCGGCAGTTGCCAAGGCACGGAGGATGCGTTCTTCGCTCATGTCGTGTGCCGTATGCATGTGATAGAGCACGGCTGGGAGCACGCCGCAGGCACCACAGGTAGGTGCCGTAACGATGATGCCGCCCGAAGCATTCTCCTCGCTCACCGCCAGGGCATAGGAATAAACCAGGCCGCGGCTCTGCAGGGAAGCCCTATAGCCCTTTGCCTTGATATGATAGGTGGCAGCCTTGCGCTGCAGCTTCAACGGACCAGGCAGCACACCCTCGTGGTTGAGACCGTTGCGGATAGACTGCTTCATGGTTTCCCATATCTTACGGAGGAAGTCCCAGATGTCCTTATCCTCACATTTTTCTACATATTCCCAGAAGGCACGACCATTCTCGTAGCACCATTGCTGGATATCAGCCATGGTATGAAGGTCGTAAACATCGTCTGCGCCCAGTTCCTCGTGGCCCTGGATGCCATCAGAAAGGGCACCGCCGCCGATGCTATATACCGTCCACTCGTCGATGACGTCGCCATTCAGGTCCTTGCCTACAAACTTCATTCCGTTAGGATGAAAAGGCAGGAAGGTTTGAGGCTCCCAGTTGATGTGCACGATATGCTTCTTCAGTACCTCCTCGATGGCAATATCGGTCATGTGGCCCTTGCCGGTAGCGGCGAGGGAACCATAGAGTGTCACCTCGTAAGAGGAAGCATTGCCACATCGTTCCAAGAAAAGCTTGGCAGCACGCTGAGGGCCCATGGTATGACTGCTCGAAGGCCCCTTTCCAATTCTGTACAATTCCTTTAAAGATTTCATATCCGTCTCGTCTATAATGTTTTGGTTATTAAATTGTTAATCATTTATTTCACCTGTGTCGCCTTCTTGATGACGATATCATCCAGCGGACGGTCGTTATTCTCCTTGTTGGTGGCAACATTCTGGATTTTACCTACCACGTCAAGGCCTTCCAGCACTTCTCCGAACACGGTGTATCCATTGTCTAGATGCGGCACGCCACCATATTTAATATATCCCTGCTGCAGTTCCGGTGATGGGATAGCATACGATTTGCCCTCTCTCTTCTCCTTCTCCACATAGTATTCCATCTGTCGAGGCGAGAAGTTTCTGCCCCAGGTGATATAGAAATCGGTGGAAGCCGAAGCCTTGGTTGGGTTCTCATCGTCTCCCTCGCGAGCCGCACAGAGCTGTCCACGCTTGTGGTAGTACTTAGGATAGATGATTTCGGCAGGCACGGTATAGTTTACATCAAACTTCTCCACCTTTCCCGGAGTCACCTTTCGGCAGGAATAGTCACCACCCTGAATCATGAAGTTCTTGATGACACGCTGGAAGATGCAGCCGTTGTAATAGCCGCTGTTCACGAGCTTCAGGAAGTTGTCGCGATGGTGCGGCGTATCGTTATAGAGGGCCACACGGATATTACCCAATGTGGTTTCGAGCAGCACTTCGTGGCAGGTGGTGTCGCGAGGAGTCTCCCATGGGAGAAGCTGAGCCTGGCCTGCCTTTGCATCAGAAGCATTCTGCTGTGCATTCGTCTGAGCCTGCGCATTTACCGAGCAAGCCATCAGCAAGACTGCGCAGAAAGATAGTATTTTTTTCATTTTCTTATGAATTTTATCGAATCAATTGTTATCGATTGCAAAGATAATGATTTTATTCTAAAAAGTTATGCTTTTCTCGAACTTTCTTTATATCTTTGCGTTCAAAATAAGGAAAATTATAATATGATGATAAAAAAAAGATTATATCTTCTTCTCTTGGGCTTCACTCTACTGGGAATGAAAGCCCAAGCGCAACACGTGAGCTTCGGACCGCTGCATAGTCCCGACAGTCCGCGCGAGGATTGGCTGCTGCCTGGCGACACCGTTTACCACGACGGCAAGACGGTGGTTTATGGCGGAAAGCCGATGAAGCATACCTATACCCCACTCAGGCATATCGCTTCCGGTTCATTAAATGACGAGATTTATGGATTGAACAATGGGTTAAACAATGCCTTGAAGAATCCGAAGGATAGCGATTATTTTAATAATCCGATTTCCAACCTTGCCAATAGCGGGGCATTTGGGGATGGATATAACGGAAATGATGAATTTGGGGATGGATACGGAAACGGTTATGGCTGGAACCGATATGGCTACGGCTGGGGACTTCACAAGGGTTTGAATCTTTCGATAGATCTCTCGGTTTTCGCCACATTCGGCAAGAATGCTCCCCACTGGGGCGGCTTCACCCAGACCATCAACGCCACGTATCTCACGCCCCTTACCAAGGACAACAAGTTATGGATGGCGCTGGGTACCTACATCAACAACATCAATTACGGAAGCGACAACTTCCACGATGGTGGCGTGTATGGCATGCTGGGGTATAAATTCAACGAGCACTGGGAGGCTTTTGTTTATGGTCAGGTGAGCGTGGCTAATAATTATAACTCTATATATAATAGGTATGCCGGATATGGATATGGTCCCTATGGTTATAGAGGATATGGCTATGGTCCGTTTGGTTACGGCATGTATCCTGGAGCATGGGGCATGGGGGTGATGCCAGGCGGATACGGAATGGGTGCCGCCGGTGTCAACGTATTGGGAGCCGGAGTGAGATATACCAACAAGAATTTCTCCATCGGCGTGAGCGTTGAGGGGAATTGGTATAACACCCCAAAGACGCCTACCTATTATAAGCAATATGATTATCCAGTGAAATAAACGAAAAAAGAGGGTGTGTCTTGGACTTTTGACACACCCTCTTTTCTTATTTCACCACAGATAAACCCGTGTGGATTTTCTTATTTTCCAAGAACGCAAGTCCGCTAGGCGTTCCGCCGGATTTGAAATCCGGCGTCAAAAAATGTCCTAACCTATTTAGGCTCTGCGGATTTGGAATCCGCAGCAAAGGAGAATGCTTTTCTTATTCCCCACAAATAATCTGAACGATGCGCTCAGCCGATCTGCCATCCCATCTATCAGGAATGCCGGCCTTCTTCCATTCGCCTTTCACAATCTTCTCCATCGCCAGCTGCAGCTTCTCAGGGTCTTCAGCTACCAGCTCGTTGGTACCCACGGTCACCGTTTCCAGGTGCTCGGTGTAACTGTTCAGCGTGATGCAAGGCACACCATTGAAGGTAGCCTCCTCAGCCACATTACCCGAATCGGTAATCACACCCATGGCATGGGCAGCAAGATAAGAGAAGTCGAGATAGCCCTGAGGATGCACCACCATGATGCCCGACTGATGATCAGCCACATCCTGATAAGCCTTGAAAGCCAGCACGAATCCCAAAGCCTTGCCACGCAGAGGTGCCAGCACCTTGATGCCCGCCTTTCTTGCTACCCCATCGATGGTGGAAATCAGCTTCTTCATCTCCTCGATGTTGTTCACTATCGCCTTGCGGTTCAAGGTAAGCAGCATATACTTGCCGTCTTCCAGATGCTCCTCGTCCATCACGGCAGGGCGCTGCATGCGCTGCTGCAGGAATCGGATGTTGTCGATGAGCACATTGCCCACCATATATACCTTAGAGAGTTCGGCTCCCTCCTTGTTGGCGATGCTGTTGTTCGAGATGCCCGCCGTGAAGAGGATATCCGACAGGCCATCAATCACCAGTCGGTTGATTTCCTTAGGCATGGTGATATCGAAACTGCGGGTACCTGCTGCGATATGCGCCAGCTTCACGCCCTGCTTCTTGGTAACGATAGCCACGGCCATCGTAGAAGCCAGGTCATCTACCACGATGACCACATCCGTAGGATGCTGCTGCAGATAGCGCTCAAACTGAGCCATCACCTGTCCGGTAAGCTCGTTCATGTTCTCGCAGTCCACGCCCAGATATACATCCGGCTTTCTGATATCCAAATCAGAGAACAGGGAATCCTCCAGCGTCTCATCGTTCTCACGACCCGTGAACACCAGTTCGTATTCCACATCTTCGCCCTGCTTACGGGCATTCTCTATCGCTCTAATCACCGGAGCCACCTTAATAAAGTTAGGTCTCGCTCCGGCCACAATACAAATTTTCTTACTCATACTTTTAAGTTTACTTACTGTTAAACAACGTTTACTTACTGTTAAACAAATCCTTGATGCCACCGATGGAACCCATCAGATTAGTAGCCTCGTATGGCAGATAAACCACCTTGTTGTCCTTGCCCTGAGCCACCTCCTGCATCATGGTGATATACTTCTGTGCAAGCAGATAGTTGGCAGGGTTGGTGCTCTGTCCCACCGCCTCGGTAATCTTCTGGATGGCTATCGCCTCAGCCTCAGCCTTGCGGATGCGCGCCGTAGCCTCACCCTCAGCTCTGAGGATAGCCTGCTGCTTGGCAGCCTCAGCCTTGTTGACGATGGCAGCCTTCTCACCCTCAGAGAGCAGACGCTGTTTCTCCTTCTCACCCTCACTGGTCAGGATGGTGGCACGCTTGTTACGCTCAGCCTGCATCTGCTTCTCCATCGCCATGAGCACGCTCTCGGGAGGCGTGATGTCCTGCAACTCCACACGATTTACCTTGATACCCCACTTGTTGGTGGCATCATCGAGCACGGCACGGAGCTTGGTGTTGATGGTATCGCGCGAGGTAAGGGTCTGATCCAGCTCCATCTCACCGATGATGTTACGCAGGGTGGTCTGGGTCAGCTTCTCAATGGCGTTAGGCAGATTGTTGATTTCATACACGCTCTTGAAAGGATCTACAATCTGGAAATAAAGCAGTGCATTGATCTGCATCTGGATATTATCCTTGGTAATCACATTCTGGCGGTCGAAGTCATACACCTGTTCACGAAGATCGATGTTGTTGGTATAGGTATATCTACCTCCACGCATCGCCACGATGGTCTTCGCCTGGTCAATGAACGGGATGATGATGTTGATACCCGGCTTCAGGGTGGCATAGTAGCGACCCAATCGCTCGATAATCTTGGTCTCACTCTGGGGAATGATTACGATGGTTTTCTTCACTACAACCAGTGCAAGTAACACTAGAGCGATTAATACATAAAGTCCTATTTCCATGATGTTTATAATTTAAAGTTAGTACTCTTCTACCTGTAGGATGATAGACTGATGTCCCTTCACCCTTACGCGTGCGCCCTCGGCGATATCCTCCCTGCATCCGGGAGCCTCAGCCTTCCAGTCGTCGCCATCGAGCTTCACTCTTCCGTATCCGCCCGCCACGATGGTCTGGGTCACTTCACCTATCTGTCCCATCAGGGCATCCGAATTGCTCTTGCGTTCATCAGCACCCTTTCGGATAGCCTTCACCAGATGCGGACGGATCAGCAGGATACTCATCACGGAGCATACCGCCCATACCACCACCTGCACCCAGAAGGGAGCATCCATCACCGCCACCGGTATGCAGATAAGCGCACCGATGGCAAAACAAGTCACGTAGAAGTCGCCCGAAGACAACTCCAGAATCAGGCAAATGAACATGATGACTGTCCAGAATAGCCATAGATTTTGAGAGATGTAGTCCATCATAATATGAATTCTATTATTGAAATTTTACAAATAGCATCCAACACTCCTTTTTGGGGGATATCTTAAGTGTTAACCCCCTATTCTCTTCTTTGTGGAAGGAAACCCGCTCTTTCTACTTCTTTGTAGAAGAGAAACCGCTCAGAGAACTGGCCTTGATGGTTCTTACCGGAGTCTTTGAAGTCTTGGAAGATTTTGATGACATCGAAGACTTCGATGACTTTGAAGATACACCAGAAGTAGAATATGCCCCATTCTGCGGCTTGTAATACTTCAAGGCAGTAGGCATAGCCGCTTTGAGGGCAGCGATTCGCTTGGCATCCGAAGGGTGGTCGCTGAAGAGATCACTCTTATTGCTGTTGCCCGAAGCCGCAGCCATGCGCTCCCAGAAAGGAATCGCCTGCTGAGGGTCGTATCCTGCCATGGCGGCGAAGATGAGACCCATATAGTCAGCCTCAGTCTCGTTTTCACGCGAATACTTCAGGTTGCGGAAGGAGAAATACTGTCCTGCCACGGCACTCGCCATGTCGCCCACTCCGCTACCCACAGTCTGGTTGAGCACACTGCCCAGAATGCTGGTACCCACCTGCTGGTTCTGCGCCTTCGACATCTGCTCAGCGCTATGCTTAGCCACGGCATGCGCTATCTCGTGTCCCAGCACGATGGCGAGCGAGTTGTCACTCGATGCCACTGGGAGCAGTCCTTCGTAAACCACAATCTTTCCACCCGGCATGCAGAAGGCGTTTACGCTATTATCCTGCACCAGGTTGAATTCCCAGGAGTAGTTCTGCAAGTCGTTGGCATATCCATTTTCCTTGAGATAGGTTTCCACAGCAGCCGCCAGTCTCTTGCCCACTCTCACCACCTGCGCCGTCTTCGTGGCATTGGTAGATTTCTTGGCAGAAGCCATATACTTGGTATATTCCTGGTTCGACAAACTCAACACCTGCGCATCCGAAACCGAGATGCGGTGTGTTCTACCGGTCAGAGGCACGGTCTGTGTGGTGCCACAGGAAGCCAACATCAAAGTTGTCATCGCTCCCAGCGCCCAAACTCTCACTCTCTTCTTTTTCATCATAATATGTTGTTTACGTTATACAATTCAATCTATCTTCCATTCCAGGCAGTTCACCTCGTCCTTCACTGAGAAGTTCAAGCCTATCTTCACCACCTTCTTGCCGCTCATCTTGAAGGCGTCGGCATAGTGTTTTGCCTCTATCTGGGCGAGAGCCTCTTCGGCACTCTTGTTGAATTTCAGCTCCATCACGTAGATGGTATCTGCAGTCTCCATCGTGATATCGATTCTGCCCTTCGCCGTACGCTGCTCCACGAGGATATCATAGTTGGTGAGCAGGGCAAACATGATGTAGAGCGTCTGCTGCCAATGACCCTCGTAGTGTGTGTTGTCGCAGTAAGGCACCGTCTCCAGGAAGTTGTTCAGCAGGCAGAAAGCTGCATCCATATCCCCCTTCTTCACCAATACCGACATCTTGGCGATGGTCGTGTTAGCCTTTGCCGACTTGTCCGTCAGATAATGAGGCAAGAGACTTCCATATAGCCCCACCCTTATCTCCTGGTTAGGCAATGCCAACAGGTACAATTTTGTAGGCTTGTCATATCCCTTGATGGTGACATACCCGCTCTGATAAAGCAAAGGTACGATGGTGGTCATCGTTTCGGTGGGGGCATCAAAGTCCTTCTTGCCCACCTCTATGGCCTCGCCAAGGTCAGTTGGCAGGAAATCATACTTTCTCATCATATTGATAAGATAGGTAGGTGTGCCCGATCCGAACCAGTAATCATCCATTCTGCCATCAGCAAAGCAATTCAGCAGGCTATAAGGATTGAAGACATCAGGAGATGGCCAGCAGAAATGATAGCCATCATAATGGCCTTTCAGCTCCTGGATGGTCTCCTCCCTGCTCAGTTCCAGATGCCCGGCAAGTGCGTCGATGTCATCGCTCATCTGGGTCAACAGTTCCTCTTTGGTGATACCGCAGATACCGGCATAAGGCTCGTCCATGCTCACATTCTTGATGTTGTTCAGTTCGCTGAAGATGCTGAGCTGCGAGAACTTCGTGATGCCCGTCATGAAGACGAAGCGCAGCATGGACTCGTTTCCCTTCAGAGGACTATAGAAGTTGCGCATCGTGTTGCGGAGCTCATCGAGTTTCTCCTTCTCATGCGCCACATCCAGCAGCGGTGCGTCATATTCATCAATGAGCACCACCACCTGCTTGCCCGTTTTCTGGTAAACGGCATTTATCAAATCGTCAAGACGAATATTAACATCTATTTTATTGCTCTTGCTATCAAACCTTGCCTCTTGTTTCTCAATAATATCCAACAAATAACGATTCAGCTGCTCCTTCTCCATGTGCTTGCCCTTGCTCAGGTCGAAGTGCAGCACGGGATAAGTATTCCATTCCTTCTCCAGCTTCTCGATGGCAAGCCCCTCGAAGAGTTCCTTCTTGCCCTCGAAATAACTCTGAAAAGTAGAAACCAGCAGCGACTTTCCGAAACGGCGTGGTCGGCTCAGGAAGAAATACTTTCCATCGGTATGGGTCATACGATAGATGTATTCCGTCTTGTCGATATAGAGGTTGTCCAACTTGCGGATTTCCTCAAATGTCTGAATTCCTATAGGATATAATTTTCTTGCCATAATCAAACGCTATCTAATGAATTGCAAATATACATTAAATCCCTGAAACCGCCAAGTATTTCTACGATTTTAACAAAAAATAAATCCCGACCCAGAGATTCCGTTAAATCTCCGAACCGGGAATAGCTATATGTTTTAACCCACATTGCAGCTTCATAAGTCCATGACACATCCTCATTGTTCTGTTTTTAGTTAATCGTCTATTCTACTTCTTGCCAATCTGTCAATCCCCGATTTTCTTTATCGAATATCAGAGCCAGACAAACCAGTTTTTTGCTGCTAGCAGCGTAAGCATCAGCGTAGTGACGGGATTCTATTTGATTCACTGCCGCTTTAGTTCCTCCGTTGTCTGCCATTTTCAGCTCCATTATATAGATGATTTCAGGAGTCTCTATGGTGAGGTCTATACGACCACCTGCTACCTGCTTTTCTTCTTCAACGTTGAAACCGCAGATGTAGAAGAGGTTTTTGATGATGAACCGAAAGTGCTCCTCAAAGACAAACTGCTCTTTCTTCTGAGTGCTGTAAGGAGTGCCGGCAACGAGTTGCTTCAGGCAAATTACGCCCTCCTCTAAATTGCCAAGCATAAAATGCTGCTTCAAACCTTGAATAGCATTCTCTGTTTCTTCCTTATTGGCATTGAGCATATTAGGAACCACCAGTTCCAGAAGTGCTTTCTTTACTTCCCTGTTCGGAAATCCCAGTCTGTAGCTTTCGCCCATAACTCCCTTTATGGTCAGGTAGCCAGATTGGTAAAGAAATAGCTTTGGATTGTCTTTGCTGATATCTGCCGTTTCGATGTAATCCATGTCAATGAGGCTGCCATCCAGCGTTTCTACATCTTTTTCAAAGTTGGTGAGAATCTTGGGCAGCATTTCGGTGGCACCGCTGGCTATCCAATAAGGTCTCAGGCGCTTTTCCCTTAAGGCACAGATAACACTATATGGATTGTAAACTCCCTGCATGCTTTCAGAAAAATGATAACCGTCATACATATCTTTCAGTTCATGCATGGTCTGGCCGACGTCCCACTTCTTCTGAGCTGCCAATGCCTGGAGTTCATCTTTCAGATTATCCAAAATCTCTTCTTTGGTTAATCCGCAGATGGTGGCATAGCTGTTGTAAAAACTGATATTGCTCAATGTGTTGAGTACGCTGAACAGACTTATCTGCGTGAACTTGGTGATGCCCGTAAGGAAGACACACTTGATGCAATAGCCATAGTCTTTCAGTCCCGTGAAGAAATCACGGTAAAGATTACGGCATTTATCATGCCTCTCCGTCAGGTAGGAGTGCTGCAAGGGGGCATCGTATTCATCTACCAATACGGCTATCTGAACCCCCGACTGCCGGTAGGCTCTTTCTATGATGCCCGTAAATCGGTTGCTGAGCGTTGCTTCTGTATTGCGTTTGCCGTAGATTTCCTCATATTTGGTTAATGTATCATCCAAATAATGGTATAATGATTCGGCATCCGAACCTCCAAGGTTCATGCTGAAATGGATGACGGGGCGCTTGATCCAATCTTTTTCCAAGTCCATAATCTTGAGTCCTTCGAAAAGCTCTTTTCTGCCTTCGAAGTAACATTGGAGCGTGGATACCAGCAGCGACTTGCCAAAGCGTCGTGGGCGACTCAGGAAGTTATACTTGTCGCCATTGGCGATTTGCCAAACCATATCAGTCTTGTCTGCGTAAAGGTAACCACCCTTGCGCAGTTCTTCGAAATTCTGTATTCCTAATGGTAACTTTCCTCTAGTCATAATTACACCTTATTAATATATAGATGCTGCAAAGTTAGCAATAAAAAATGAAATGGCGATAAAAATGATGAGAAAATGCAAAAAGAAAGAAGAAATAAGTATTAATTCCAGCCATTTCAATTTCAGTTATTTCAGTTATTTCAGTTTTCAGGGAGCCATCATGGGGTACTTATAAAATGAGAAACATGGTATGGGTAAACAAAAAAGCTGCAAAAAATACTCACAAAATTAGTTAAAGTAAGCAAAATCAAATAAAAAGAAAGCAGAAAGTTTTCTCTTTCTGCCTGACTTACAATAAATTACTTGAATATTTCCTTCAGCGGTTTCATCACGAAATCACGTTCTTCCATCAATGGATGAGGAACGTGCAGATCGGGCTCATCAATCACCAGGTCATCAATCATCAGGATATCGATGTCGATGATGCGGTCGTGATATTCGCCATCCACCGACTTCAGGGTTCTGCCCATCTCACGCTCTATGCGCTGAGTTGTCTCCAACACCTGGCGGGGAGCCATCGGGGTGAGCACCAACACACAGGCATTGATGAAGTCATTGGGCGACGAATAGCCCCATGGCTTGGTTTCATAAAGAGCAGACTGGCGCTTGACCACGCCAATCTGCTCTCCTATCTTATCTATTGCCTCACGAATATTGCGCTTCCGGTTGCCCAAATTCGTGCCAAGGCTTAAATATACCTGATACATGAGAATCGTTTAATCTGGAAGTATCAACAATGAATCTCCGTAGCAACCAAACATGTAACCATTCTTCACTGCCTTCTTGTATGCCTCATATACAAGGTCGTAACCACCAAAGGCTGCTGTACACATCATCAAGGTTGACTCTGGATGATAGAAGTTGGCTACTGCACAATCGGCGAGTCCGAATTCGTATGGAGGGAAGATGAACTTGTTGGTCCAGCCATCGAATGCCTTCATCATACCATCGGTACCTACGGCTGTTTCCGTGGCCTTCATCACGCTGGTACCTACGGCACACACGCGGTGACCATCCAACTTGGTCTTGTTTACCAAGTCGCAAGCCTCCTGGGTAATGATCATCTGCTCAGAATCCATCTTATGTTTGGTCAAATCCTCTACCTCTATTTCGTGGAAGTTGCCCAAACCGCAGTGCAGGGTGATGTAAGCCTCGTTGATACCGTTGATTTCCATGCGCTTCATCAACTCACGGGAGAAGTGAAGACCTGTGGCAGGGGCTGTTACGGCACCCTCCTTATCGGCGAATACACACTGGAAGTCTTCCATATCCTCCTCTGTGGCATGGTGACTCTCGCGTGCATCAATCACATAGCGAGGCAATGGAGCCTCACCCAAGGCGAAGAGCGAACGCTTGAACTCATCGTGGTTGCCATCCTCATCGTAGAGGAAGCGGAGGGTACGGCCACGGCTGGTGGTATTGTCAATCACCTCAGCCACCATCTCGTTTACATCGTCGAAGAACAACTTGTTACCGATACGGATCTTGCGGGCAGGCTCTACCAACACGTCCCAAAGGCGCATCTCGGCATTGAGCTCACGGAGCAGGAATACCTCTATCTTGGCATCAGTCTTCTCCTTGGTACCATAAAGACGAGCTGGGAACACCTTGGTATCATTGAAGATAAAGGTATCACCCTCCTCGAAATAGTTCACGATGTCCTTGAACTGCAGGAATACCGGATTGCCATCGGCATCCTTGATTTCCTTGCCTTTCTCATCGGTCTTATACATCTCGATGGTCTCCGACTTCTTGTGGATGACCATCAATCGGACCTCGTCACGGCGAGTTACCTCGAATACACGTTCACCACTAGCTGTCTTAACCACACGCTTTGCCTTATGTGGATAAAGTGCCACCTGAGAAGCTGGCAACTTGAAGTTGAATTGCGATAATTTCATGTTATATCTGTTTTCTCCTTTCTATGATTATTTACTAAGATTCTTTTTTCTTGGATGCCTGCTGGCTGTCGCCGATGCTATCCTCCAATTCCTGAGCATCGAGCCATTCCTGGAAATGGTCGAAATCGATGCAGTTTTCTACATTGAAACTGCCTGCCTTGGTACGGCGGAGGGCTGTGAGGAAGGCACCACTATCCAAAGCACGACCGATGTCGCGGGCGAGGGAACGGATATAGGTTCCCTTGCCGCAAACCACACGGATGCTGGCGGTCTTCTCCTCGTCGTTATAGTCGGTGAGCTCTATCTCATCCACTCTCACGGTCTTAGGCTTCAGCTGCACCTCTTCGCCTGCACGGCGGAGGGCATACGAGCGGTCGCCGTTCACCTTCACGGCACTATAGGTAGGTGGCACCTGCTGAATCTCGCCCACAAACTGCTTGAGGGTTTCCTCTACCAGCTCACGGGTGATGTGCTTGGTAGGGAAGGTATGGTTCACGCTGTGCTCCTTATCGTAGCTGGCGGTGGTAGCTCCAAGCTGCAAGGTGGCTGTATATTCCTTGGTATGGGTCTGCAACTGCTCTATCTGCTTGGTACACTTGCCTGTGCAGAGCACCAGTACGCCAGTAGCAAGGGGATCGAGCGTACCGGCATGTCCTATCTTCACCTTAAAACCGAGTTTCTTGCTGAGCAGATAGCGCACATGCGCCAAGGCTCCGAAGCTCGACATGCGATAAGGCTTGTCGATGGCTATAATTTCTCCTTTTCTGAAATCCATATTCTTACTTTAGTCAACCATCTGCATATCTACACCGCAAAGGCCGCAGATGATGATGATGAGTCCGACAACAATACGATACCAGCCGAAAGCTGCGAAACCGTACTTGGTGACATAATTGATGAAAAACTTGATGGCGAGAATGGCAACGATGAATGCTACCACTGAGCCCAGGAGCAAGGTAACCAGGTTGTTACCCTGGGTGAGCAACGAACCGCCACCATGGCTGATGAGCTTATAAACCTCCAGGCAGGTGGCACCAAACATGGTAGGCACAGCCAGGAAGAATGAGAATTCGGCAGCCGCCTTGCGGGTGAGTCGCTGAGACATACCTCCCACAATGGTTGACATGGAACGAGACACACCTGGAATCATCGCAATACACTGGATGAAACCGATGGTCAGGGCACGCTTGTAAGTAAGCTTAGTCTGCTCGCTGCCCTTATTGAAAATCTTATCGCAGAAGAGCATGAAGACACCACCAATGACAAGCATCCAACCTACCAGCTGCACATTGCCCAGATTTGACTCGATGAAATCATTGAAGGCAAGACCCAATACCACGGCAGGCACTGTACCTACCACCAGGCGGGCATAGAAATCGAACATCGCCTTCCAATAGGTCTTCTCGCCTGTCTTCACTGCATCAGGATAGAAGAATCTCTTCCAATACAGGCAGATGACAGAAAGAATGGCGCCAAACTGGATGATGACAGTGAAGGCGTTGACAAACTTATCCTGGATATCTACACCCAACAAGTTTTCGGCAATAATCATGTGACCTGTACTAGACACTGGCAAGAACTCGGTCAATCCCTCTACAATAGAGATAATGATAGTCTGAATAAAATCCATCTAATTATAATATGTATATTAACTATTAACTATAAACTATTAATTCTCCTTCGGTTTGTGAATAATCGCATAGATGATTGATAGGAAACCAATCAACGTAACGGTAGGTGCCACCACGATGCGACGCGTACTGAAGATATCTGTATCGAAGGTGTGCTCGTTAGAGCCTGCACCACTCATCAGGAGGAAACCGATGATGACAATCGCCATTCCAATGGCCAACAAAATGAAGTTCATCTTGTCAAATGCTAAATTCTTCTTATCCATTATATATAATGTTTAATGTGTAACGTTTTAATGTAAAAATGTAAAATGATTAAATCTTATACAGGTCGCCAGCCTTCATCTTCAGGAACTTGTTCACAGAGATGTTGGCACAGAGAGCTGTGATGATGAGACCAAAGAGGAAGACGGAACCACCGGTGATGGCGAGTTCCTGCCAACCGAGCACATTGAGCAATTCCGGCTCGTGCACCGACCATGCATAGAGGCATCCGCCCAGGAATCCATCGGCTATCAGTGCCGAAATCACGCCCACCATCATGGCACGGGTTAGGAACGGCTTGCGGATGAAGCCCCACGATGCGCCCACCAACTTCATGGTATGGATGGAGAAGCGACGGGCATAGATGCCCAGGCGCACCGTGTTGTTGATGAGCGAGAACGAGATGAAGGTAAGCAGGGCGGCAACAATCAGCAATCCGATGCTGATCTTGGCCAGCGAATTGTTTACCTGCTCTATCAGGTCGTGCTGATAACTTACCTCGGTGACACGAGGATAGGCCTTCAGTTCCTTGGAAATCCAAGCCAGGGAGTCGTTGTTGGCATAATCAGCCTGCGTTGTAATCTCGATAGAAGGTTGGAAAGGATTCACACCGGCAAACTCGCTCGGATTGGTACCCAAATCGCGGGTAGCTTCCTTCAAAGCCTGCTCCTTGGTGATATAAGTCAATCCCTTCACGTAAGGACGCGCCTTGAGATGCTTGCACATCTGCAAGCCCTCAGGATTGGTCATATCCTGCTCCAACATCACCTGAACCACCAGGTTCTCCTTGACGTAAGACGAGAGGTTTCTTCCCATCAATACGGAAAAGATGACCAATCCCAACAAAACAAGCACCATGGCGGTGCTGATGCATAAAGTAACAACCTGCAATCCACGATGATTGCGAGGCTTATATTGTTTCTTTCTCATTTCTAAATCTATTTATTTTCAGACCGGAAGGGCGTAATTACCCAAATTGTTTGCAAAGATACACATAAACGAAGAGATAACAAAATAAAATTGCATTTATTTGCATTTATTCAATTAATTATTAAGGGAAGAGAGATTCGCTGCATAAGGAACTTGACTCTATACCATTCATTGAAATTGTTGCTAAGCCTAATAAAAATCTCCGTTCATAAGTTTTGGATCTCCGTTCATAAGTTTTGAACGTACGTTCAGCAATTTTGAATGTGCGTTCAAAACTTATGAACGGAGATTTCTATTAAGGATAGAATCTTTTTCCATTAGGGATAGTTGTATCACCCATACTATCAAACATTAAAAAGGGCCGACCTCACGGCCAGCCCTTCTCTAACTAGATTGTAAAATTCAAATAGGTATGACTTGAAATTTTACATCAAACAACTAACAGAGGAGGAAATCTCCCCCCAAACTTAAAAACTAATTACATTTTTGTGATGACACCCTTCTCTGAACTCTCCAGGAACTGGATGATGTTCTGAATCTCCGGACTATCTGGCACCTGATCCTTGATCTGGTTGATGGCATCGAAGAGGGATGTCTGGCCATGGAATACCAGTCGGTAGGCATTAGCAATATGCTTGCGAACCTTCTCGGTAA
>ENA-OPUE01000818-OPUE01000818.1-human-gut-metagenome-genome-assembly--contig:-NODE-818-length-22491-cov-2.583526_pt1 | contig 22491 bp, 23 predicted proteins | sample MGYA00241466_ERZ501924 | MGnify/ENA primary metagenome ERZ501924 (study PRJEB25962, sample SAMEA2042223) | human gut metagenome | biome: human gut; feature: human-associated habitat; material: faeces...
AAATCCACAGAAGTACAGGATAAAATCTTTGAGGCCCAGAAGAATATCATTAATTTCATGGCGGAAAAAGAAAGTTGCATTATTGTTGGACGGTGTGGTGATTTTATACTTTCGGAAATGGAAAATACGATGCATATTTATATTTATGCACCTTATAACATTCGGTTACAGCATTGTACTGATGAATTAGGGCTTTCGGTTGACGAAGGAAAACGAATGATTAAAAAGGTTGACGAAGCAAGAGAAGCTTATCATTTGCAATATGCGGGGTTTAAGCCAGATGATTACAACCACAAGGATTTAATGATAAACTCCAGTCTGCTGGGAGTAGATGGTACAGCAGAATATTTAGCCACATTAATTAAAAAGAAATTTTGTTTATGATGAAAAAAGATTTTGAAAGCATCCTGCAGATAATATGCTGTAGGATGTATACATATATCAGGAGACTTCATTCATGGCGAGTGGAGTCTCTTTTATTTTGCATTGTATAATAGAAAAAGTATTAGTTGAACAGAGGTTGGAATGATGATAAGATTTAGTTGGGACAATAGTGAACACATGTGTTCACATTTCATAACTAAGAAGTAATGGATTGGAGAGGTGCTTATAGCAGATAAAATTGGAACTGATGAATATGGGGAAATACTTATATATCAGACGGATGATGGGCAGACAAATATAGAAGTTAAAATAGAAGATGATACAGTGTGGCTGACACAATAGCAGCTTACTGAATTATATCAATGCAGTAAATCAAATATAAGTGAACATATAAAGCATATATTCGAAGAAGGGGAATTGGATAAGGATTCAGTTGTTCGGAAATTCCGAACAACTGCAGATGATGGAAAAACATATAATGTTACTTATTACAATTTAGATATGATTATCTCTCTTGGATACCGTATTAAATCAGTGATTGCAACAAGATTCAGACAGTGGGCGACACAGAGATTAAAAGAATACATGATTAAGGGATTTACGATAGATGACGAGCGACTGAAAGGTAATGGTGGAGGAAATTACTGGAAAGAATTACTTGACAGAATCAGGGATATAAGATCTTCAGAAAAGGTCTTGTATCGTCAGGTTCTTGATTTATATGCTACGAGTGTAGATTACAATCCTCATAGCGAAGAGTCTGTTAGATTCTTTAAAATTGTTCAGAATAAACTTCACTATGCAGCACATGGTCATACTGCGGCAGAGGTTATATATCAGCGGGCAGATAAAAGACGGAGAACTGCAAAAACCGGAAGACGGAGAAATAAAGCTTACGATTCCGACAGGTCTGATTCCATATTGCCCGCGCTGTGGCAAGTCGATGAGTATGAATCTCAGATCGGATCAGACATTTGTGGAAGATGAAGGATGGCACCAGGCAGCAGAACGGTACGAGAAATTTATACAGGGACATAAAAAGCAGAAAATCGTGTTCCTTGAACTTGGAGTAGGATATAATACTCCCGGTATTATAAAATATCCGTTCTGGCAGATGACAAACACGTCTCAACATGCATTTTATGTGTGTCTGAACCAGGGTGAAGCATATGCGCCGGAAGAAATAATGAGAAAGTCTGTCTGCATGAATGAAGATATCGGAGAGGTTCTGAAAGAACTGTAGATTTGTGATAAAGAGCGGCTGTGAACGGAGTGAAATAGTGACAAAAGAGGGGGATGTACTTGTTCGTAATCCATATAATGAAAGGCAAGTGACAAGATATCGTTTGGCACCTGATGTCGTTGACCTCATCGCATTTTGTACGAAGAATCCGGCACCAATGCTGCCATATATGAATGTTTTGAAACCATATGGGCAATATTGGTTGATGATAAACATTCGGTAGAGTGGCATATAACTGAGTTTGAGAAAATGGCGGAAAATTTGTGTGGGTACACAAAATCCTGCGTTATCAGTTTTATTGATATTATAAAAAAGTAGAAAGAAATTTCCGGGGAGCAAGAGAAGTATCAAAAAAGGACAGAATTATACTCGGAAAAGAATTTATAAAGATAGCGGGAAAATCTGGTATGACAATCAGACCTTGTGCAGAAGGGGATGTTATTCATGAAGCAAAGCAGGAAAGCTGGATTGATCACCAGTAAAAGGGAAATCCCGTTTTTCATTCCAAAGGATGATTGTGTGCATGAAATAAATGGTGTTGAAATTAAAAAATACAATCAAGAGGAAATGTTTAGAGGAATTTTTTATCTATGCAAAACTTTTGCTGATATTGTGCCGGAGGTGTCCATTCCTGAAAAACGCAATGGAGCATGGCAAAAAATATATCCGAGTCTTAATGCGGGAACCGGAGGAAGAGGTCGAAATTACTTTCGTTAATGCTATACTGGAAGAGGATAGCTTACTCCGCCGCGACCTCTTCGCGTTGTAACATTCGTTTTTCAACCTGTTTTAAGTGTTCGCTCAGGGAGAGCTTTGCAAATTCCTTTTGTGAGGATTTCAGATAGTGGATAATCTGGGCATGCTCTTCAAGGGCATCTAAGCGGTTGTTATGTAAAGTTCCGGACAGCACGTTGATACGAACCATTACATTGTTGATGCTTTGAATAAATTCGATAAGTGTGCTGTTGTCGCAGCACTCGGCAATTGCACAGTGAAAATGTTTATCCAGCTCGGCAAAACCAAGATTGTCAGTTGGATTATTTTTTACTAAATCTACCTGATTGTGATAAAGTTCGTCAATATGGGCAAGCTTCTCTGGTGGAATCGGAAACTCCGCGCAATCTAAAGCCATACATTCAAGTGCGATGCGGACCCTTGAGGCATCGGTAACACTTTTAGCGGTAATCTTCGGAACATAAATATGTCCCGTTGCATCCTGAGCCAGCAATTTTTCGTATACAAGCTGCTGTAATGCGGAACGGATTGGGGTGCGGCTGATGGAAAGCATATTGCTCAGCTGTTCTTCCGTTAAGAAAGTTCCCGGCTTTAAGGAATTCGTGTTGATTTCCTGCCGGATCTGTTCATAAGCCTGTTCTTTGAGGGTAGAATTCGATTTAATAGGAGTCAATGCCATATTTTTTCTCCTTTATTGTTCTTTGTATACATTTATAATAACCGACTTTTGGGAAAAAAGCAATAAAATTTGATAAAAAGGCATTTTTATATTGACACATGATAAAAACAGTGCTAAAAATGTATACAGTACACATGGCAAAGGAGCTGGATTCGTTCTGGCTCCTTTTTTGTTTTATAGGAAAGGGGAATGGCATGAGAGAAGATATGATACAAATCACCAAAGAGATGGTAGGGATTCCCAGCATTAATACAACAGAGGGGGAACGACACATTGGAGAATATATTGAAAAATTCCTTCGTGAGATTCCCTATTTTAAGAAACATCCGGACCAGGTCATCGTGCAGAAACTAAAGAATGACAGGTTCCATAGAAGAAATGTTCTTGCGATTCTGTTAGGAGAAAAGGAGCCAAACGGAAAAACGCTTCTCTTTCACGGTCATACCGATACGGTTGGGCTGGAAGGCTATGGGGCATTGGAACCTTATGCATGCAGTCCGGATGAGCTCAAAAAGAGACTTTTAGAGGTGGAACTTCCGGAGGAGGTAAGGGAGGAACTTCTGTCAGGGGATTACATGTTTGGGCGTGGTGCCTGTGATATGAAGGACGGTGATGCCGTTTTTCTTGGAATTATGAGAGATGCCTGTGAGCATCCGGAAGAATTGTCCGGCAACATCGTTGTTTCGTTTAATCCGGTCGAGGAGAATCTGCATACCGGAATCATTGAAGCCACGGATGTGCTGTTAGAACTTAAGGAAAAATATAACCTTACTTATATTATGGGAATCAACAATGATTATATCTGTCCGCTTTTTCCTGGGGATTCGGTAAAAACAGTGTATACCGGGATGGTAGGAAAACTCTTGCCGTGTTTTTTCATCCAGGGAAAGGAGACACATGTCGGACAGTGCTATGAAGGGGTGGATGCATCTTTTCTGGCAGCGGAGCTGGTTCATAAAATTCATTTAAGCCATGAATTCACAGACGAATATGACGGAGAACACAGTTATCCGCCAAGCGTACTTAAAATGAAGGATTTAAAGCCCTGGTATAATGTGCAGACGGCGAAGGAAGCATTTGTTTACTTTAATTATTTTGTACATAATCAGACAGTCGATGTGATTACAAAAAAACTGGTTAAAGCTGCAAAGGAAGTGTTTGCGGAAGTACTTGAGAAAACAAAGATGGAGACACAATGGTTTGCAAGCGCAAATCATGACCATACCAGCTGTCCTGAATATATGAGCAGAGTGCTGACCTATGAAGAACTGCTGCACGAAGCCCGGAAGAAAGAAATAATTTCCGATGAAAAAATAGAACAGTTGATTTCGGATGAGCTTGGGCGGGGCTGTGACAAAAGGGAGGCTCCGATGGCGGTAATCCGGTATCTGCTTCAGGTTGTTGGAATCACGTCACCGTGCATCGTGCTGTACTATGCGCCGCCGTATTGCCCGCACAATACCATACAGGATGCCGGGGAGAAGCTTCGGGAGGAACTGATGCAGATTACTTCTGAAATCGGCGCGGAATATGGAGAGGAATATCGTTTTATGAGATTTTATCCAAGCCTTTCTGACAGCAGCTATTTAAGCATGGATGAGACAGAGGAGTCCTTACGGTCACTGACCCAGAATTTTCCGGGATTTGACCTGATGTTTCCACTTCCGCTTGAAAATATCCGGAAGCTTTCGATTCCGGCGGTAAACTTTGGTGGATTTGGAAAAGATGCACACAAGTGGACGGAGCGGGTAAATCTGCCATATACCTTTGGCGTATTGCCAAAGCTGATAGAGAAAACGATTGATTTCTATTTGAGATAAGGAGGCGCATAAAATGCAAAAACTGGTACTTAGCGGAAAAAGAATTATCACAGGAGCCGGTTCTTTGTCAGCCCTTGCGGAACTGAATTTCGAACGTATTATGATCGTGACGGGCGGAAAATCAATGATTGTTTCTCATGTGATTGACCGGGCGTGTGAGTATATTAAGAAACAAGGCACGGAAGTGCTTGTTTTCAGTGGAGTTCCGAAAAACCCTTCCATAGAGGAAGTGCAAAGAGGGTTAAGGGAATGCAGGCAGTTGAAACCGGATTGTATTTTGGCGATTGGGGGAGGCTCTGCAATTGACTGTGCGAAAGCAATTTTGCTGTTTTATGAGTTCCCATACCTGACCTTTGAAAATGTGCTGGAATACAATGCAAAAGGGGAGATTCCGGTGGAACGGAAAACAGCGCTCGTCTGTGTTCCCTCTACATCCGGAACCGGTTCCGAGGTGACAAGAGGAACGGTTATCACGGATACCCAAAAGGAACTGAAGGTTCCAATCATGACGGATTGCCTCCGCCCGGATATTGCGATTTTAGATGCGGATATTGTGATGACAATGCCAAAGAATGTGGCGGCAGAGACAGGAATGGATGCACTTACCCACGCAATCGAAGCTTATACCAATCACAATCTGGACGATTTTGACGAGGGACTGTGCAGCGCTGCCATTGTTGGAATCTTAAAATGGCTTCCGAAATCTGTTTTAGAGCAGGACAAAGAAGCGCGGGAGAAAATTCATAACTTCCAGGCGATGGCGGGTATCGGCTTTGCAAACGTAGGCCTTGGAATGGTTCACGGAATCGCACACTCCTTTGGAGCAATTTACAACATGGCACATGGACTTACCAATGCCATCATTCTGCCGTATGTTCTTGCATACAACAGACAGAATCCGGTAGTTGCGGAGAAATTAGAAGAACTGTCTTACCGCTGTCACTGTACGGATATTGTGGAAGAAATCGACAAGATGCGGGAAACACTTGGGATTCCGGCAACGTTTAAAGAGGCAGGAATAACAGAAGAAATGTTTAAAGAGAAGCATGATTTGCTGTTAGAACACGCCATGCTTGGTGCCACCAGAGTGAATCCGGTGGTAATGACAGAGAAAGAAATGGATAAAATGCTGACCCTGGTGTACAGGGGAAAGGCAGAATAGAAGCGTCAGGAGGAAAAAAAGATGAGCAGTATGTATGAAAGATGTTGTAAGGTGATGCCGGCAGTTGCAAATCGTGCAACAACCTTGGGAATCGTAGACTCTGAGGGATGTTACGTGTATACGGAGGACGGGCATAAGGTGTTGGATTTTGCCAGTGGTGTAGCGGTAAACAATCTTGGTGCTAAACACCCGGAGGTGGTAGAAGCGATTAAGGAGCAGCTTGAGACCATGATTCACGTGGGGCACAATGTCGTGTACAACGAATCCTATGTCGCGTTTGCAGAGAAGCTCGTTGCATTGACCGGAGGAGATACAAAGGTATATTTCAGCAATTCCGGTGCAGAGGCAAATGATGGTGCGATGAAGCTTGCAAAATATGTGACAAGACGGCCGGGCATCATTGCTTTCCGCAATTCATTCCATGGAAGAACCATTGGTTCTTTGTCTGTGACTGGTTCAAGCAGTGCATACCGCAAATATTATGAGCCGTTAATGCCTTCTGTTTACTGGGCAGAATATGCAAATTGTCATAGATGTCCGTTTGGCAAAGAAGAGGGCTGCTGCAACATGGAGTGCCTAAAACAGTTTGATGCCATTTTTGCAAAACAGATTGCCCCGGAGTGTGTGGCTGCAATCATTGTGGAACCGGTTCAGGGCGAGGGCGGATACATTCCTCCGAAGCCGGAATTTTTAAAAGGACTTCGTGAAATTTGTGACAAACATGGGATTATGCTGATATTTGATGAAGTGCAGACCGGTATCGGAAGAACCGGAGAACTGTACGCCTTTCAGACATTCGGCGTTAAGCCGGATATCCTGACAAGTGCCAAGGCATTAGGCGGCGGAATCCCTCTGTCTGCGATTATCGCCAAGGCAGAAATCATGGACAAATGGCCGGCAGGCGCACATGGCGGTACGTTTGGAGGAAATCCATTGGCGTGTGCAGCCGGACTTAAGACGCTTGAGATAATAGAAAGAGATCATCTTTTAGACAACGCCAAGAAGCAGGGAGCATATATGCGTGAAAAGCTGGCAGAACTCCAGAAAAAATATCCGGACAGAATTGGAGACGTAAGAGGTGTTGGTCTTATGAATGCAATGGAACTTGTGACTGCGGATGGGGCACCGGATGCAGCACTTACCGGTGCCATCAAGGCAAAAGCACTGGAGAAGGATTTACTCCTTCTTACCTGTGGAAGTGACCACAATGTAGTCCGGTTCATTGCGCCGCTTATCGTTACGCAGGAAGAGATTGATTTTGCAATGGCAGTCATTGATGAGGTTATGAAGGGGCTTGTATGATTTTATTAAGGCAAATGCTGATATTGCTGTTCTTTATGGTCATTGGCTATGGAATGGCAAAGAAACAGATTTTAGACCAGAACAATTGCAGATTTCTTTCCTGGCTGATTGTGAATGTGGCAAATCCGGCGTTGATTTTATCCGGAAGCATTGGAAATCACATTGAGCGAAAGGAACTGGTGCAGACAATTGTGCTCGCAGTGCTTTTTTATGTTGTTTTGATTGCGGCATCGGAACTTCTGGTTGCGTTGTTTCGGGTAGAAAAAAAGGAGGCCGGTATGTATAAGGTCATGCTTGCTTTCACCAACATGGGTTTTATGGGTTTCCCAATCCTGTCATCCATGTATGGCTCCACAGCATTGCTTTACGGAGCAGCATTTATGCTTCTGTTTAACCTGTTAATTTATACATATGGAATTTTTCGTATCGCCGGAACCATTGGTTCCTTTGGGGATGTCGTGAAAAAATTCTTAAATATCGGTGTCTTTGCGGGGATTTTTTCGCTGACGATTGCATTTACCGGAATGGAAGTGCCAGAGGTGGCAGGGCAGACGATTACCATGTTAAGCAATCTGACAGCACCGCTTAGCATGATGGTGATAGGGGCATCCTTTTTGGATGTGGAATGGAAAGGTATCTGGCGGGATGCAAAGCTGCTTGGATTTGTGTCCTTACGCCTGTTGGTGCTTCCGGTACTTGGAATGTTAGTGCTAAGACAAGTGGTGCATAACCCGGTGTTATTGGGAGTCTGTTTTGTGACGTTGGCGACACCATCCGGGTCTATGGCGGCGATGATGGCAAGACAGTATGACGGCGATTACATAACAGCATCAAAGGGAATCGGACTGACTACTATTTTGTCAGTTGTTACGATGCCGCTATTGTAAAAAAGAGTTTTGTAACTGTTCAATAAGAGTGAAGGAAAAAGGAGACGCGCTATGGCAACATTACAGATGTATATGGATCAGAGCAGAATTGATAATATGTTTGAATCAGAGGTGTATGAGGAAGTCTGGGGAAAGCAGTTCGGGGTCGATAACTCCGTGGGAAAAATCCGTAAAATTCTGCTGCACTGTCCCGGGGAGGAGATAAAACAACTGGCACAGGGGGCCTATGAGCAGGAGGCAGGTGCACGTATTTTAAAAGGTGAGAATGGACGTATCCGGAATTACTGGAAAGATGAGAAACTTCCGGATTTGGAACTTTTGCAGGAACAGCATCATGCAATGGCAGAACTTCTTGAGAAGGAAGGAATTGAGATTCACTATCTCGTGGACCCGACAAATTACTGGACGAATCTGACTTTTACGAGAGACGTGGCGTTAATGACGCCCAAAGGGGCGATTTTAACGCGGTTTGCCATGTATTTTCATCAGGGAGATACCTACTATACACAGAAATTCCTGGCGGAGCAGAATATTCCGATTATCGGGGCAATTCAGGGGAAAGGCACGATAGAGGGCGGCTCCTTTTCTATGTTAGACACGCATACAGCGGTTATTGGGCGTTCTGTCCGCATCAACGATGAAGGAATCGCACAGCTTCGCACACTGTTGTCCTATCAGGGAATCAATCTTATCGTAATCGATATGCCGGCTTACTATATCCATCTGGATGAAGCTTTTGTTCCGGTAGATAAAAAGAAAGTTTTAGTCAGCACTTTCATTTTGCCGCACTGGTTCTTACATATGCTGCAGGAAAAAGGGTATGAACTCATTGAGACAGACCGGGACGATCCAATGCTCACCAATAACTGCATAGCACTTGAACCAGGAAAAGTGCTGTTTTCTGCCAAGGGAGTAAAGACCGGGAAGAATCTGGAAAAAGCCGGAATTGAAGTTGTTCCGGTAGACATTACAGAGATTAACAAATTAGGTGGCGGAATTCATTGTTCCACGCTGCCGCTGCTTAGAGATTCTATTTAGGGAGGTGGTCATATGAGTGAAAAGAAATATGTCATCACCATATCCAGACAGTTTGGCAGCCTTGGGCGGCCGATTGCCAAAAAACTGGCGGAGCGCCTTGGCATTGCATACTATGACAGAGAACTTGTGGACAGGACTGCCAAACAGATGAATATGACGGTTTCTGAAATTGTAGAGCTCGAGGAGTCTGTAAAGGGTGGTTTCTTCCAGATGAAATATCCGTTAGGTCTTGGAACGTCTTCGGTACGCGACCGTATTTTTGAAAACCAGAAGCGCATTATTAAGGAGCTGGCAGAAAAAGAATCCTGCGTTATCGTAGGAAGGTGTGCGGATTCTATTTTATACGAATATGAAAATACGCTGCATATTTATATCTATGCGCCGGAGGAAGAGCGCTTTGAGGTATGCAACAGGGATTTTGGCATGAGCCCGGTTGAGGCAAAACGCATGATGGTTGAAGTTGATAAGGCAAGAGAGCGTTATCATATGGAATATGCGGGATTTCTGCCGGGAGATCCGAAATACAAAGATTTGCTGATTGACTCAAGTGTGCTTGGCGTAGAGAAGACCGTGGACTTGCTTGAGAATTATGTAAGGCTGTTTATGAGTGTTGAACCATGCAAAAAACCTCAAAAATGTATACAATTTTGAGAAAATTAAAGTTATGTATTGACATAATGTGCCAGCTATGCTAGTATATGCCACATAAAACAAATGAATACGGTATACAAAAACAAAGGCGTTTCTTCAGGAGAGGAAGCGCCTTTTTGTGTTTAAGTAAGGAGAGAGAACTATGCAAGAAGAAAAAGATGTAATTATTTCTGTACAAAATTTATCGAAAAGTTACAGCACCCTTGCGGTTCTGAAAGATATCAACCTCGAGGTCAAAAAGGGAGAGGTAATTGCAATCATTGGACCATCCGGCTCTGGAAAGAGTACCATGCTTCGCTGCTTGAATGCACTTGAAACAATTAGTGGTGGAGAAATTTACTATAAGGGACAGCCGATTTCCAAGATGAAAAAATATACTTCGTTAAGAGAAGAGGTTGGGATGGTGTTTCAGCACTTTAACCTGTTTTCCCACATGACGGTTTTGGAAAATATCGTGTATGCACCTGTTAAGGTGAAGAAGAGAGCGAAGGATGCCATCCAGATGGAGGCCATGAATCTGCTCGAAGCAGTCGGACTTGAAGAAAAAAAGGATGTCTATCCGGAGATGCTTTCCGGTGGACAAAAACAGAGGGTTGCAATTGCAAGAGCGCTTGCAATGCAGCCGGAGGTATTACTTTTTGATGAGCCTACTTCCGCGCTTGACCCGGAGATGGTGGGGGAAGTTCTCTCCGTTATGAAGAGCCTTGCCAAGACAGGAATGACGATGTTGATTGTCACCCATGAAATGGGATTTGCGAGAGAGGTTGCAGACCGGGTGGTTTTCATGGATGAGGGATACATTATGGAGGAAGGAACTCCTGAGGATGTTTTTGTAAACACACAGAATCCAAGAGTGAAATCATTCTTAAGCAAGATGTTATAAGGAGGAGCAGTTATGGCAGCATTTTGGAAAATATTAGTAAAATATCGAATGCTATTTATAGGCGGGGTAAAAATTACGCTGATTGTATCTGTCCTCACTATTATTTTGGGAACGTTTTTCGGAATCCTGATGGCTTTCATGAAAATGAGCAGAATAAAACCACTTCGCTGGTTTGCAAATGCGTATGTGGAATTTATACGGGGAACGCCGGTTTTAGTTCAGATTTCACTTGTTTTCTACGGATTGCCGATGATGGGTATCAACATTCCGAGTATTATGGTTGGCGGCACGGATATTTCAAGATTAGCGGCAGGCATCATCGCACTGACAATTAATACAACCGCATATATCTGTGAGATTGTAAGAGGAGGAATCCTTTCTGTAGACAGAGGACAGACAGAGGCAGCTTTAGCACTTGGAATGGGAAATGTGAGAACCCTGATTTGTATCGTGCTTCCACAGGCTATGAAAAACATTCTTCCATCTATGGGAAATGAATTTATTACGATTATCAAGACTTCATCACAGGTTTCTGTCATTGGTATCGGCGAGCTGATGTATGCGGCAGATACGGTGCGGGGAATCAGTTTCCAGCCGATGGCACCGCTTATTATCGTAGCACTGATATACTTTTTAATTACCTCGGTATTTTCTTTTGCATTAAAGAAAACCGAAAAACGGATGGCACGCAGCACACAGCGTGCCTAGTACACAGCACTTTAGCAGGAAACTGCTTGAGTAATATAGGAAAAGAGAGGAAAATATTATGAAGAAACGAATTATGGCAATGGTAATGACAATCGCAATGGGAACCATGATGTTTGCCGGTTGTGGCACAGAGGGCACTTCTGGTTCAACCGACGCAGCACCAAAGGCAGAGACTTCCGAAGCAACAGAGAGTAAAACGGTAGAGAGTGAAGCCACAGGCAGTGAGGAGGCAGTAGTGTCTACAGAAGAGGCAGGACCACTTCTTTCTAAGATTAAAGAATCCGGAAAACTGGTAGTCGGGACAGCATCCGGATATCCGCCATATGAATTTGTAGATATTACCTCCGCAGACCAGGCAGTAATCGGTGTGGATATGGAGCTTGCACAGGCAATCGCAGATGAACTTGGTGTAGAACTTGAGGTTCAGGATATGACATTTTCAGCACTTCTTGCATCTATTCCGGCAGGAACGGTAGATATGGCAATCGCCGGTGTATCACCGACAGATGAAAGAAGAGAGACAATGGATTTCTCAGACAGCTATCTGTTTGCAGATCAGGTTGTAATTATCAATAAATCAGATGCAGATAAATATAAAACATTTGATGACTTAAAGGGTGCTACTCTTGCGGCAGAGAAATCTACAACACAGGAGAGTCTGGTTCAGGAATTACTTCCGGATAATACGTTAGTATCTCTTGATCATGTTCCGGAATGTATTCTGGAACTTAAGAATGGCAAGGTAGATGGTGTAGTTGTAGAGAGTATCGTAGGGGAACAGTATATTCTTGCAGATGATACTCTTCAGTTTGCAGATGCAAAATTCGACAGACAGAAGGAAGCAGCAATTGTTATCAATAAGGGCAATGAAGATCTCCTTGAGATATTAAATAAGGTAATCAAAGAAAATCAGGATGCCGGAAACTTCGATTCATGGGTTACAAAATACAGTCAGATTGTTGTTGACAATGCACAGTAATATGAAAATAGTAATTACGGATTATCCGAAGGTATTAAGCCGTGATTTGCAGTATGAAAAGAACCGCATAACAGCAGTACTTGAGGATGCAGAGATTACAGTTGTGCCATATGAAAAGCGTAGTCAATGGTTACAGCAGGTACGGGATGCGGCAGCTCTCCTTACCGCATTCCTGCCGCTTGATGGAGCTGTGATGGATGAGATGCCCAATTTAAAGTGCATTGCACTGAACGCGTCCGGTTATGATAACGTGGATGTTGCAGAAGCTGCCAGGCGTGGAATAGCAGTGATTCCGATTGAGGAATACTGCACGCAGGAGGTGGCAGAGCATACGATTGCATTGCTCTTAGCACTTGCAAGGGGGCTCAAGCATTACGAACATGAGATTGACAGGGAACACCGGTGGGAGTATGCAAGCTTAAGCGGACTGCACAGGCTTTGCGGTCAGAAACTGGGAATCGCTGGATTCGGGAAAATCGGAAAGCGTGTCGGAAAAATCGCAAATGCCATTGGCATGGAGATTCTTGTATATTCTCCGACCGGCAAAACCGTAAATACGCAAAACTATCCGGTAACCTTTGTATCTAAAGAAACCCTGCTTGCAGAGAGTGATGTGATTACAAATCATATGGCAGTAGATGCACATGCGGCACCGTTTTTTGACGAACCGGCTTTTCGTTCCATGAGACGGCAGCCTTTTTTCCTAAACGTGGGAAGAGGGGCAGCAGTAGAGGAAGAAGCACTGGTTCGAGCATTGGATATGGGATGGATTAAAGGCGCGGGACTAGATGTTCTCGCGTCTGAGGAACCGGAGCTTGAAACAAATCCGCTGGTCGGACGCGAAAATGTGATTTTGACCCCCCACAGTGCATTTTATTCAGTGGAATCGCTGCGGGCGCTGCAGGATATTTCCTGCGACAACATGGCATATTTCTTAAAAGGAGAGTATGAAAAAGTACACCGTATAATAAATAATTAGCATATGATTGAGAAAGATGGGGCATTTTCGTTTTTATAGACAGAATCTATGGAAGCGGAGGTGCCTTTTTCTGGTTTTATATTGACAGTTTACAAAATGGACAGGTAAACTATTTACATCAGATTAAATTACAATGTTGCCTAAAATGCAATAACTAAGATAGCGTTTCCGAAGGAGAGATTGGAAGACTGGTATCAGAAATGGATTGCATCTGGAAATGACAAATTTTTTGCCGTTATCTTGTTGGAGTAAACCATGAGTTGGTTGGAGAAGTGGCTGACTATTTTGATGAGGCAAGAGAGCAGGGGGAAAAACACATTGAGAATAATAGAAAATTTAGATTCATTTTGGAAGTTCACAAAACTGCCGTCTAATTCATATATATTAACTCAAGATTATACATCTTTGGAGTTTGAAGATAATTCATGGGAAACGATTAACCTTCCCCATACATATAATAGTAAGGACGGGGCAAGTGGCAGAACTGGAATATGTGAAGGAGGGGAGCATTATTACAGAGGACTTGCCTGCTATCGCAAACAGATATTCCTTTCATCTGAAAAATATTCGGGAAAGCAGCTGTATCTTGAATTTGGCGGTGCAAATACTATTGCGGAAGTGTATATAAATGGATTTTTTACCGGAAAGCACGAGGGCGGTTATTCAGCATTCAGATTCAATATCACATCACTTGTAAACTTTGACAAAGAAAATCTAATTGTGGTAAAAGTATCTAATTCTCCAACGGATTATATTGCCCCTATAACTGATCAGGGGGATTTTACAAAAATGGGGGGACTTTACAGAAGTGTAAGGCTTTTGTCAGTGGAACAAATTCACGTTGCAATGGAGGATTATGGTTCATATGGTGTTTATGTGACACCAAGAAACATCACATCAGAAAGTTCGCTGGTCGATGTTCATGTAAAACTTGACAAACCAGAAAATATATCTGCCAGTGTAACATTATTGGATGATAACGGAATGTGCGCAGCAAAAAAAATAGGCAGATTTTATAATGACGATAGCATGATGCTTACTTTGAAGATAGCCAGTCCCATTCTCTGGCATGGCATCGAGTCACCGCATCTTTATACGGCAGTTGTTACTTTGTATGATGGAGAAATTCCATGTGATGAGGTGCGTGTATCATTTGGAATACGATATTATTACATTGATAGTGAAAATGGATTTTTTCTTAATGGAAAGGCCTATAAGCTGCATGGTGTAAATTATCATCAGGATAGTTTTGAGAATGGCTGGGCAATGACAGATGTTCAGCGTGAGAGGGATTATTCTATTATCCGTGACATGGGCTGTACAGCTGTAAGAATGGCACATTACCAGCATTGCGAGAAGGAGTATTCTATATGTGACAGAATGGGTATCTGCGTATGGAGCGAGATAGGCATTATTAATAAAATGTCCCCAGATAATGGTGATACACCGGTTGTTTCAGCAAAATTTGCCGAGAATGCCAAGATGCAGCTTCGTGAAATGATACGTCAGAACTATAATCACCCGTCAGTGATTGTGTGGGGAATATCCAATGAGTTATATCAGATGTCTGATGAGATATATGCATTGTACAGTGAACTTTATACTATTGCCGGCGAAGAGGACAAAACAAGACTGAAAACTTTTGCGGATGCACAGTTCTGGGGAAGGTTTCTTGAATTGCCGGGAGATGTGGTGGGATATAACCGTTATTTCGGATGGTATAAGGATGCAGGCAGTGCGGATAAGTTTGGAGAATGGCTTGATTATTACCATGCTGAAAAGGAAAAGCGTCCTATCTGTATTTCTGAGTATGGTGGAGGGGGTGCAATTTCTCAGCATAAGGATAATGTTGACTGGGAAAATGAAATCGATCCATGGGGAGAGCGGCACTATGAGAATTATCAGTCACAGATGCATGAAAAGATTTGGGCACAGTTTGCAGAGAGAAAATATCTGTGGGCACAGTTTATCTGGTGTATGTTTGACTTTGCATCTGATGGCAGACAGGAAGGAGATACAAAAGGTCAGAATGATAAAGGACTTGTTACACGTGAACGTATTCCGAAAGATGCATACTTCTTCTACAAAACGATATGGGGCAAAGAAAAAACTGTTTATATTACCGAAAGACGGCATAATCCCAGACCGTATAGGGTGCCATATGTAAAGGTATATTCCAATGCTGAAAAAGTAGAACTTTCTGTCAATGGAGTTTCAGTAGGAACAATCAGCAAAAAAAGTCTTCCAAAGAATTCAAATACAGTTTTTCTCTGGGAAAATATTATGATAGAGAAAAACAGGGAAAACAACATATTAGTGACAGCGGAGTTTGATGACGGTTGTGTTAAATTTGATACAGTAACATGGATAGGACAATGAAGATACACAGTTATACAGAAATTTGGATAAGTAAGGAAGGCTGAAAATAAAGCAGATGAGAAAATTTCTCACCACGTTTTTCCCTTCCCTTTTTCATTGATCAAATAAATAACGGTGTTACAATAACGTTGTTATGAAAAGGAGACGTATGAGACGCGAAACAGTTGGAGTGACAGAGTCCTTACTGGACAATGCCAAAAGAGAGTTCTTAGAATACGGATTCCATGATGCAAGTCTGCGCAGAATATCGGCAGTCAGCGGCGTGAGCACTAATTCCATCTACACAAGATTTGGGGACAAAGCAGGGCTTTTTGAGGCGATTGTGAAAGACGCGGTGGATGGATTAATGAACATCTATCTCGAGGGGATTGGAAAAGTGGCAGATGCCCCGGATATGGAGTACGTGATAACGGAGGGGACGGAGTTGGTGATAGAATACATCTACCAGCATAAGAGCGAGTTTGAACTCATATTCTGTAAATCAGCCGGAACGGAATACGAAACGTATTTTGACAGGCTTGCAGCGATTGAGGAAACCTATTACAAAGCTTTTGCCAGACAGTTTTCAAAGGAAAACCATAAAGTCGACGATTTTTTTATCATGTATATTGCCGGACCGGATGGCAGTATGTCTATGAGCTTATCACGCACGGTAAGACGTATGAGGAGGCAAAAAAATACATGGAGGATGTCGGTGTCTTTAATTTTGCAGGCTGGAAGGCAATTTTTGAAAGAGCGTAGAGGTAAGTGACGAAGTAAGAAAGTCAGTATTGGTTCCAGTGCGGACAGATACTGCTAAAAAAATAAATATAAGTTAGTGAAAACTAACTGCTTAGAAGGAGGATTTGTCATGAAGACGAAAATCACAAATACTTTTCCTATTTTTTCTGCGTTTTGGCAGCAGTCAGTGCGTGGGTGGCACTGATTCCCTTTTATGATGTCTGGCGCATTATAAAAGAAATTCTTGAGGTAAGGCCGGATTTTTCAAAGGCGGTACATATTACGGCTTACGGGTGGCAGGCGGTAGAATTTGCCCTGCTTTCCATGGTAATTTACATTGCAGCACTCATGTGTTCCCATAAAGCGGCATTCCGCGTGCAGGCAAATATGCGGATGCGCATGATGGAACATATCATGAAACTGCCGCTTGGTTATGTGGAAACAGAGGGAACGGGAAAAATCCGTAAGATTGTGACCGATTCCTCGGCAGCAACGGAGACATTTTTGGCACATAGTCTTCCGGATAAAGCGGTTTCCTATGCAACTCCGGTCGGACTGCTTGTCATGATGTTTGTATTTGACTGGCGCCTTGGACTTATCAGCCTGATTCCTGCGGCACTGGCGTTTCTCATTATGGGGTCTCTGATGATGGGACCGAAGATGGCGGAGGATATGAAGCAGTACCAGAATTCCCTCGAGACGATGTCCGCAGAGGCGGTGGAATATGTCCGTGGTGTTCCGGTGTTAAAAACCTTTGGTCAGACCATTTTTTCCTTTAAAAGATTTAAAAATGCAATTGATGAGTATGAGAAATGGACACTCGATTACACGAAGGCAATGTGTCCTCCGATGATATTATTTACAGCTCTGGCAAATGGTATTTTTGCAGCGTTAATTATCGCAGCGTATCTGCTTGGAGGAAATACAGTTACCGATAGCTTTGTGTTGAATCTGATTTTTTACATACTGATTACATCCATACTGACCACAACTCTCATGAAGATTGCCTATGCCGGCGAATCGCAGATGATTGTGGAAGATGCGTTAAACAGAATGAATGAGATTCTTGATACAAAGGAGCTTACGGATGTAACCAATGGTGAGATGCCAAAGGATGCCTCTGTGAAGCTTGAAAACGTGACATTTTCCTATGAGGAGTCAAAAGGAAATGCGGTGGACGGTGTGTCTCTTGGTATCCGGGCGGGAGAGCACATTGCATTTGTGGGACCGTCTGGCGGCGGAAAGACGACGCTTGCCTCTCTTATCGCAAGATTCTGGGATGTAAAGAGCGGCAGCATCACACTCGGCGGCGTTGATGTCAGAAATATGAAAACAAGTGTGCTGATGGATGAGGTGCGTATGTTTTTCAGGACAGTAAGCTGTTAAAAACAAGTATCCTGGAAAATGTCCGGATGGGAAGAACGGATGCCACAGACGGGGAAGTGCTTGAGGCGTTAAAGAACGCACAGTGCAGCGATATTATTGAAAAATTTCCGCAGGGAGTGAACACTGTCATTGGAGCAAAAGGAACTTATGTATCCGGCGGTGAAATGCAGAGACTTTCCATTGCAAGAGCATTTTTGAAAAATGCACCGATTCTGATTCTCGATGAGGCGACGGCCTTTGCGGACCCGGACAATGAGAGACAGGTGCAGCTCGCATTTGAAAATCTGTCAAAGGATAAGACGGACAATTACAAATGCCGACCATATTTATGTGTTAAAGGACGGCAGAATTGCAGAGTCCGGTACGCATGGGACGCTGCTTGACGAAAATGGAATTTATACCCATATGTGGAAGGAATACAATCAGTCTGTGAATTGTCATCGTACCTTCTGGAAGGAAATGTTCCAAAAGAAAAGTTTGGATTTTTTATGGCGGGAATTGTGGTAATCTTTGCATTGATGATTGTCACTACATTATTTCAGTACAATTCCACTTTTTTGTCTACCTACGTGGAAAGCGGGGTAAGACGCCGGGCACTTGCGGAAATCTGGGTAATGCCGATTGCATTGGAAAACATCCGTATCGGAAAAAAGGATGCGACGGATGCAGAGGTCATGGAAGCGGCAAGGCTTGTAAACTGCACGGAATTCATCGAGAAACTTCCGGATAAATGGAATACGCTAATCGGTGAGAACGGCTCCGAGCTTTCCGGTGGGGAAAGACAGCGGATTTCCATTGCAAGGGCGTTCTTAAAGGATGCACCGATTATTCTGATGGATGAGGCGACCGCATCTCTTGATGTGGACAACGAATCGGTCATTCAGGAATCCATTTCCAAACTGATTCAGAACAAGACGGTTTTCATCATTGCACACAGAATGAGAACGGTTGACGGTGTGGACAAAATCGTGGTATTAAAGGACGGAGTTGTAGCAGAGTCCGGTACGCCGGAAGAATTGAAGGAACAGAACGGAATTTATAAGCATATGGTAGAGGTACAGCTTGAAACAGAGCAGTGGAAATACCGGTAAATGGGCAAAGCGTTTTTGGTCTATCTCAAATGGCAAAATTGTGGTACACTATGGAGTAGAAAGATCATCCGTTTCACCTGTTTTTAAGGAGGGCTAAACATATGGTTATAACAATTGCGAGAGAATGTGGATGTGAAGGGGACGAGGTCGGAAGAAAATTATCCGAGCAGTATGGAATTCCCTGCTACAGCAAGAAAGAGCTGGTTGGACTGGCAAAAGAGAAAAATATTTATGAGAAATATCCGTTTTATTTTGGAGAGCGTCCGATTGACGATATGATGAGCTCCATTGCGGGAGATGTTCAGGATAAAGTGCGGGAGACACCGCATAAGGCGTTGGCTGCATTAGTGGGAGAACAGTCCTGCATCGTGGTGGGACGTGCCTCAGATTATGCGTACAAAGACAATCCGGACGCCGTGCGGATTTTCCTGTGTGGTGATAAGAAAAAGAGGATTGCAAAAATAGCAAAAAAACACAAAGTTACGGAATTGAAAGCAAAAATGATTGTGGATGATACGGACCGCCGCAGAAAGCAGTATCATAATTATTATTCTGGGGAAACCTGGGGCTTAGCGGACAACTATGACTTGTGTCTTGATGAGTGCCGGCTTGGAATTGATGGCGTGGCAGCGGTTGTGGCGGCATATCTGAAGTGCTGTGGCATGGAAGGGTAAGGATATAATTTGTGCCAATTATGAAGCATATCAGGAAGTAAGGAGAGATGCAGACATGAGAATCTTAATCGTAAGACATGGAGACCCCAATTATGAGCTGGATACACTGACGGAAACAGGCTGGAAAGAGGCAGAACTGGTGGCAGAAAAGTTGTCAGGGTTTGATATCAAAGCGTTCTATGTGTCTCCGCTTGGACGGGCACAGGATACAGCAAGCTGTACACTTAAAAAGATGCACCGTACAGCAGAGACCTGTGAGTGGCTGCGGGAATTTCAGGGCAGTATCAACAGACCGGATGTGACAGACCATAAGTCTATCTGCTGGGACTGGCTGCCGCAGGACATGGAAAAAGACGCGCGGTTTTATGACAAGGATGGCTGGCTTGATACGAAGGTTATGGCAGAAGGCGGTATCAGGGCAGAATACGAGTGGGTCTGCGCCGGAATGGACAGGCTGTTAGAGAAGCACGGGTATCAGAGGGAAAATCTGCACTACCGCGCATTGGAACCAAACAATGATACAATTGTATTGTTCTGCCATTTTGGTGTGGAATGTGTGATTTTAAGCCATCTTCTGAATGTATCTCCGATGATTTTATGGCATGGCTTCTGCGCGGCGCCGACTTCGGTGACGAGTGTGTATACCGAGGAGAGACGGGAAGGAATCGCAAGTTTCCGGGTAAGCGAATTTGGCAGTACCGAGCATTTGTATGTGGCGGGAGAAAAGCCGTCCTTTTCGGCGAGATTCTGCGAATGCTATGCAAATGAGGAAGAAAGACACGATTAGAAACCGGGTTCTATCTACCATTTTTTTCATAGTCTGCTAAAATAAAAAACACAGGTTTAAAAAATCAGACGTATGAAAGGAAGAAAGACTATGGGAAAATCAGAAGTATATTTTACATCATTTAAGGCAACAGGAAATGGAAATCTTGCATTTTTACGAATGAAATATCGGACGGTGCATGGGGATGTGTGGCATACAGGAGGAAGAACGTGTTGTGCTCTGCGGAGCCAATTCCTACGATGAAAAATATTATCTGAACCCGGATTTTAATTATAATACATCGTTTCAGGCACAGCTTGCCGAGTATTTATCCGCCGAATATATGGAGTACATCAACGACCAGAATCTTTCGGTGGAGGAAAGTGCGGTCGGATTTGATTTAAATGGAGACGGGGATTACGATGATACGATAGCGCTTACCATTGAATATGATTTGGAAAAATATCCGGAAACCAACGGCTATTATGGAACATATCTGGAGTTGTATCTGGCAGAATTTACCGAGAACCTCCAGTGGTATCTGGATAACCTCGATTACGCAGACGGCTGGACCTGGTTTGCGGAGGACGGACAGCAGTCTGATACGGTGGCTGAAATGTTTGGCGAGGATATCCGCAACGGAGGACCGGACGCAGATTCCTCTGCGGCGGCAGGAAGCAATGTGGATTCTTCAAAATATAACCCACTGGAATACATTGGGGCAGACGATACGGATGACCCGGTATGGACAAGAGTTGTCATGGGAGCGGCAGAGGGCGACCAGTCCATGTTTGCATCGTTAAATCTGGAAATCGCATGGCTTTCGGCAGGTGTGGACTGTGAAATCGAATGGCAGTGGGATGGCGGTCACGTTCCGTCTGAAATTTTCGGAGAGTCACTGGCACTGACGGTCGATGAAAAATACGGCACCTATGTGAGCAGTGTCGAGACGACAAAGAAAGCTGCCACCGTTCAGACCGTAAACGGAACGGCAGAGCAGGCAACCGGAACGGATATCAGCAGCTGGGTGGACGATTCGGATTCCGATGCAAGACACTGGGACAAATTTTTGCTGAATATCTTCGAGAACGAGGAATATGCCGGGGTATTGTCGGGACTTTTTAATCAAAATTAAACATATACGGAAGGTTTGCGGGAAAACGCAGACCTTCCTTTTTATGGGCGAAAAAGAGGTTGCAAATATGCCGGATTGGGGGGATAATGGGGGCAGATTCATACACATCAGAGGTGAACGAAAGACAGGGAGGAAAGAGACAACATGGCAAAAGAATTATTAGCAAGAAAAGACGTACCTGTGGAACAGACATGGGATTTATCTTTAATTTATCCAAATGAAGAGGCAATGTATGCAGATGCAGAAAAGATGAAGGAGCTTAGCAGACACATTGCAGAAACATACAAAGGACATTTAGATACACCGGAGAATATTGTAAACTGCCTGAAAGACTATGAGGAGTTACAGAAGATTGAAATACTGGTACTTCACTATACCGATCTGGCAGCATCGGTGGATTACTATGACAACTATATCCAGGAGCGCAACGGAAAGATGGGGCGCCTTCTTTCCGAAATATCCAGCGAATTAAGTTTTATTGAAAGTGAAATCACACAGCAGGATGAGGCAGTGCTTGAGGCAGCAGTCGAAAAGGCAGAGGGCAGCAAACTTTACTTAAAAGATATTTTAAGAGGTAAGCCATACCAGCTTCACCCGGAGGCAGAGCGTGTGCTTGCGGCAGTTTCACAGACAACCGGGGCACCTTATGAAATCTATAATGTGACCAAGCTGGCAGACATGAAATTTGATAATTTTACGGTCGATGGCGAGAGTTATCCGCTTGGCTATTCTCTGTTTGAGGATGACTATGAGTATGACGGCAGAACGCCGGTCAGACGTGCCGCTTTTGAGGCATTTTCCACAAAATTGCGCCAGTACGAGAATGTGACGGCAGCCGCATACAATACACAGGTGCAGTTTGAAAAAACGATGGCATCCCTGCGCAGATT
>ENA-OPUE01000832-OPUE01000832.1-human-gut-metagenome-genome-assembly--contig:-NODE-832-length-22254-cov-73.199739_pt1 | contig 22254 bp, 18 predicted proteins | sample MGYA00241466_ERZ501924 | MGnify/ENA primary metagenome ERZ501924 (study PRJEB25962, sample SAMEA2042223) | human gut metagenome | biome: human gut; feature: human-associated habitat; material: faeces...
CAGAAAGAGTTTTTTGAATTACAAAAGGGAAAAGAGGCAGAAGATGAAGATTAGATTAATATGTATACTTGTAGTTTTGCTCTGTTGCTTTGTTAGCCGGGCACAAACGGTTGGCTACTCCTACAAGCTATTTGCGCAGTTGTCACCTTTGGATTAGAAGTGATAAGTCTGTAGATGGCTCTTTTAGCCTTCACGAACTCTTTTCTTTGCTTGACTTCTTGGGCTGTTTCTTTCTTTTCGTTGGCGAACTCTTTGGTGTCGTTGGCGAACTGTTTTTCCGAGTTGGCGAACTCTTTTGAGTCGTTGGCGAACTGTTTTTCTGAGTTAGCGAACTCTTTTGAGTCGTTGGCGAACTGTTGATTTATGACACACCCTCTTGTGGACCTTCAGCCCGTACTTAAACCACATGCGAAACTTGAGTTAAGAGTCCACTTAAAAAATCCGTGAAATCCCTGCCTATTCCTCTCGTCTTTCCGCCTCCGGCTCCGCTACCATTTCCGGCTCTTCTTCCGGCAATTCATATCTTCTGATATGATGATCTTCCAGATAGATATGGTTCAGCGTAAAGGCGAGCGACTCCAGCGTCTTCTCCCTTACCGCCGGCTTCAGTTCACATTCCCATATCACGATGGTATGCCATCCCATTTCAGCCAGCCGGTGCAGCACCTCATGGTCCCTCTCCCGGTTCCTCCTGATCTTCTCCATCCAGAACCCGGTGTTCGATTTCGGCACCACATAATACTTGCACCCCTCGTGTCCGTGCCAGAAGCACCCGTTCACCAGAATACAGGTGCGATATTTCCTCAGCACGATGTCCGGCTTGCCCGGCAACCGCGGATGATTGAGCCGATACCTGAATCCCCTACTCCACAGAAATTTCCTGACAAGAATCTCCGGTTTGGTATCCCTGCCCCTTATTGCCGCCATATTGTTATGGCGCTGTTCTATGGTCAAACGGTCCGACATTTGTTTCTGCTTAACATTGCAACATCGCAGCAGGCGTTATGTTCAGAACCTTGCATAGCAATCTAGCTATTTTTAGAGTAGGCTCAGAGCGCCCTGTTACATAATCGTTAATACGTGAAGGACTTACTCCAATTTCTGAAGCCAGTTGTTTTTGAGTCATTTTCTTTTCATTTAAAGAAAGTTCGATAAGTTCAGAAACAGAAGGCTTTCCGATAGGAAAATGTTTCTTTTCGTATGACTCTACAATGTCCGACATTAAAGTCAGTTCTATGGCATTCTTATCATTGGCAGGCGTATCGTCCGTTACCAATGGCAGGAGATCTTCTATTCTGTTGAGTGCAAACTCATATTGTTCTTTCGTAATTCTATCCATAATTGTTTTTATTAAATGGTGGAACAATCTATTTTGTCATATTCACTATGTGTTCCGACAAATCTTACGAAGAGTCGGCCTATTGTAAATTTAATTACCACTACCAACCTATACCTGTTTCCTCGAATGTTAAATACGTAATGTTGATTACCTACGTAGTCAGCATCAGGAAAGTCAGTTCTTATATCAGAAAAGTTGCGCCATTCTGCTTCTTCCGCAATCTGGTACCATCTTTCCAGAGCTACTTTTGAGTCTTCTCGCCCAGGGGTCTCGTAAAACTCTTTTAGTTTCCTATGCGAAATAATTCTCATAATTCCATGATTTAAATTTTCATTGCAAAGATATATAGAAATATTGAAATACAATAGTTTCTTCCATAAATATTTTGTTTTTTAGGATTATTTATATAATTAAGCTTGTTTTTCTACTATTTAGCTTCCACCTTTCCCCCTTACGGGCTGAAGGCCCAGAAGCCCCTAGCCCAGGGTAACACCCTGGGTATAAGCGCAATTAGCCTTGCGCCCTGTAGGGGCAAAAGCCTTATGTTTTGTCTGGAGTTTTAAATCTTTTGCCCTTACAGACCAAAAAGATTTGCGTATTTTCTAATATTTCCGCTAAAAAGATTTGCGTATTTTCTAATATTTTAGCTAAAAAGATTTGCGTATTTTCTAATATTTTTGTATTTTTGCACCGCCAAAAGGCATAAAATCAAGAAGTTAAAGATTTCGTAAACAATAGAAAATAAGATGAATAGAATTTTTAAACGAAAACTATATGATAGACTCCTGCAATGGAAGAATACGAGAAAGGGAGAAACAGCCATTCTCGTAGAAGGAGCACGTCGCGTTGGAAAGTCAACGCTGGTGAAGGAATTTGCTCAGAAAGAATATGAATCTTATATTCTCATTGACTTCAATAAGGCATCCAAGCGAGTTGTTTCACTATTTGACGATTTGATGGACTTGGATTTTATCTTCCTTCAGTTGCAAGCTATATATAATGTTTCTCTCGTAGCAAGGAAGTCTGCCATCATTTTTGATGAGGTGCAGGCGTGCCCTAAAGCAAGACAAGCCATCAAGTATTTGGTGGAGGATGGAAGGTATGATTATATAGAGACGGGGTCTCTTATCAGTATCACTAAAAATACGAAGGGCATTACCATTCCTAGTGAAGAGGAAAGAGTCGCCATGTACCCGTTGGATTACGAAGAATTTCGTTGGGCGATGGGAGATACGGCATCAATTCCTTTGCTCAAGCAATTCTTTGATAAACGGCTGATGCTAGGCCAAGCTCATCGAACAAAGATGAGGGAACTTCGTCTATATATACTTGTTGGTGGTATGCCTCAAGCTGTAAATGAGTATTTGGAGACAAATAATCTCAGTATGGTAGATTTGGTAAAGCGGGATATCATTCGTTTGTATCTAGATGATTTTCAAAAGATAGATCCCTCTCGCAGAATAGAACAGTTATTCTTGAATATTCCTGCCCAGTTGAATCAGAATAGTAATCGATATAAACCTTATTCTGTTGTGGGAAGTGTGGATACGGACAAACTCCAAGGACTACTTCGAGAGATGGAAGATAGTAAGACTGTTTTGTTTGCTTATCATTCCAATGATCCCAATGTAGGGATGTCATTGCATCAAGACAATTCAAAGTTTAAACTGTTTTGTGCAGATACAGGTTTGTTTGTGACTTTGGCGTTTTGGGACAAGTCGTTTACGGAGAACGTGATTTATGAGAAACTGTTGAGTGACAAACTTTCTGCCAATCTGGGCTATATTTACGAGAATCTGGTAGCCCAAATGTTGACGGCGAATGGTAACAAGTTGTTTTATTATTCGTGGGCTAAAGATGCAACGCATAATTACGAGATTGATTTCCTTTTGTCTCGAGGAGCCAAGATTTGTCCGATAGAGGTGAAGTCATCTGGCTATAAAACTCATGCGTCGCTAGATGCCTTTTGCGATAAATACTCTAAGGTGGTGTCACAACGCTACTTGTTGTATACTAAGGATTTGACGAACGATGGCAATACCTTATTGCTGCCATTCTATATGATTCCACTCATTTGATGGTAATATTCTTACGAAGAGTTTTTGGCAATAGGCCCACTCCATAGAAGATCTTCCAGAGGATTATCTCCCTACCGAAGATTCTTATTATGAATTTGAGCCAGAAGATGTGAACAAAGAGAACTTATCCATAGCAGAAATGAGCGGTAAGAAACTCGACTGGTTCCGCAAGGTCTGTGCAGCGGTACTGTAGTCACTTTTTCCGATTGTCTGCAATTCGTCCGCAACTTGCGGACGAATTCACTGATAGCACAATAACCATTGATATTCAACAAATTGCAACCAACAAGCAAAATCGTCAACAGCCTGTTGACGATTTCAAATTATTGGTTCCTAACTCTAGTTCCGCATGTGGTTCAGGCACGCCCTGAAGGGGCAGAAGCCCCTAGCCCAGGGTAACACCCTGGGTATAAGCGCAATCCGCCCTGCGCCCTGTAAGGGCAAAAGCCTTAAAAATGCAAGAATAGTAAAAATGAAAACAAGAGAAGAATACATAGCTCTCATCGTTTCTCATGCCGAAGAACTGCAAAACACCTTCGGCATCACCTCCTTGCGCCTCTTTGGTTCTGTAGCAAGAAAACAGCACCACGATGGCAGCGATGTAGATATCTATGTAGAAATGCCCCCTAAGTTTTTCCTGATAGTCCGTCTGAAGGCATACCTTGAAGCCCTTCTGGGCTGCCCTGTCGATATTATCCGAAAGCACCAGCACCTCAATCCCTTCCTACTCAAGGAAATTGAGAAAGACGGGATTGAAGTGATAGCGGAGCGATAGATAGGGGACGCCAACGATCCGACATCTTATCTATCTTTAAATGGATTTCTTCAATCCATCCACTATTTTCATCAGTAAAACATTCTTTTCTCACGAAAACACAAAAGAAATCCCCCTAAAAACTTGCAGAAAAGAGAAATATTTCTTATTTTTGCAGCAAAATAAACTGTAGAAATATGACAACAGAAGAACAATATAAAAGTTTTATACTGAATTGCACTACATCACCCAAAAGTGTCAACAACTATAGTGATTTTAAGCGCATTAATGAAACTATTGCCAAAATCAAAGGAGTTGATTCCTTTGATATCTACTCTTGTGTACATACCAAAGAGCTACAAGATATCATTGATTCACTTAACAACAATGAAGAATTCAAGCAGTATGAGAAGACTGGTAGTTACCAGTATTCTAACGCATTAAAGACATACATGCGTTTTCTATGCGCTAAGGAAATTTTCTCAAACGAAGCAAAAAAAGTAAAGCTCCCTTCAAATCTTACTCTTCAGCAGATTTACTATGGTGCTCCTGGCACAGGTAAATCAAAGACCATCAAGGACTTGACTTTCGGAGAGAGCGTGATTCGTACTACATTTCATCCCGACTCAGATTACGCCTCTTTTGTAGGTACTTATAAACCTATTACAGAAGAAGTTACGCTGCGCGATTGCTATGGCAAAAAGGTCATTGATGAAGAAACAAATGAGGTCGTAAAGGAAGAAAGAATTGCCTACAAGTTCATTCCTCAGGCTTTTCTCGAAGCCTATGTTGAAGCGTGGAAGAAACTAGGCTCCAGCAAGAAGCAATATCTTATTATCGAGGAAATAAACCGAGGCAATTGTGCCCAAATCTTTGGTGATCTGTTCCAATTGCTCGATCGCAACGAATATGGTTTTTCTGATTATCCTATCGTTGCAGATAAGGATATGCAGAAGTATCTCGAAAAGGAATTTGCGGGATGGGAGATTACGAATAAAGACGAAATCAACCAGCTCTATGGCGAAGCCAATATGGTAAGCCTCATCATGAAGGGAGAGCGCCTTGTTCTGCCTTCAAACCTCTATATTTGGGCTACAATGAACACCAGCGACCAGAGTCTCTTCCCTATCGACTCTGCCTTCAAGCGCCGCTGGGATTGGAAGTATGTGCCTATTCGCGAAGGTCGTGACAAAGAAACCAACGCTCCTCTCAACTGGTACATCAACACGGGAGATAAGCAGTACAAATGGTGGTCATTTATCAGCAAGGTTAATAAGCTGATTGGTTCACTTACCAATTCAGAAGACAAGAAACTTGGCTATTTCTTCTGCAAGGCAAAGGATGGCGAAATCGATGCCGATTTATTCGTTAGTAAGGTTATCTTCTATCTCTGGAATGATGTGTTTAAAGACTATGGATTCGATGATAAGGACTTTCAGGATGAAGAAGGCAAGATTCTGTCTTTCGATAGATTCTATGAGGATAAGAACGGCAAAACTAACGTTGATATAGCTATCGTTGAGCAGTTTTTGGAGAATTTGGGAGTAGAGGAATACTATTCTGATGAAAGAGAAGAAGAGGAGGATATTGATACTGAAGAAGAAGGAAAAAATAATGGCAAAAACAACTATTTTAAATATACTATAAACGGTTCTTCTCAGCAATATGCCAAACGAATTCTTGCAGCAAAACTAGTAGAGGAATATATCAAAATGAATCCTGATTTATCTCCTAACCAAGTTGTTAACAACTGGAAATCTTTAGGAGATATAGTACCACACTTCGTTGAAACTGAAGAAGAATTTAAGAGCAGAACCGATAAACCAAGAGTTGAAAAAATCAAATGCCAAAACGGCTATGTTTATGTTTCGAATAACGGTTGGGGAGGTATAGCTAAAATGCATGAACTTATGGATGCAGTAAATAAACAGAATTGGAATCTTTACATCCAAGAAATAAAGAGATAATGAGAATCCTCATAGAAGAACATCAGTATCAGGCTGATCAGATTAGGGATGTTCTGCACGGCATCGACGCCATGCAGGACATTGATGGCAACGTCAGCATCAACTACGTTGGGTATTACTACAATACCCAGCTCAACGATTGCGTCTTTATTTTGCCAAAGGTACTGCTCGAAGATACACCTGAGGGCGAAAAAGTATTCGGCAAATACGCCCCGGAAACCATCGTCAACCTGAACCAGAACAACCCACTCTCTCAACAGGAGAAAGACTTCATCTATGAATTCTCTGTCTGGATTTACCGCACCATCGAGGTTTACAACAATACCACCAGAAACGGCATTGTCTATCACCAGAAAATAGCGTGTCTCGGTAAAAGTAACAGACAAATCAACAACACATTCCTCGATATTCTGCTGGCTCTTATCGACTTCAACAAGCATAACCAGGATTTCATCTTCTTCATTCTGAAGAACATCCATTCCGGTTACAACCGCATTCATTGGTCTAAAACCATAGCCACCACGAGAGCCATCATCAGCAAAAACAGCCCTGTTTATACCCATCCTGTCAACAGGAAAAAGCAGATCAATTTTGATGAAGAACTCCTGATTATCTTCTATTCCATCCTGAATTATATCAGCGAAAGATACGGCTTCGCCAATCATATCAACTGCAATTTCCAGCTGATAACAGGCTATCGTTTCAAGACCTATCTGGATGGATTAGGAAAGACCAGACTGCTCCAGATTAAGTATAAATACTTCTCAGACAAGGCTTTACACCTCTGGCAACTATGCTACGATTTCTTTGATAATGCCAAGCGCATGAACATCCAGCAGGAACGCAAGGAGTATCTTCTGGTTAAGAGTTTCAATATCGTTTTCGAGGCTATTATTGATGAACTTCTAGGCGAGAAGAACATTCCAGCCGGACTGAAAGAACAGGCTGACGGCAAGCGCATAGACCATCTGTACAGCTACCAGAACCTGATTACAACAAAAAATCAGGAGCCAGTTTATTACATCGGCGACAGCAAGTATTACAAGTTAGGTCATTCCATCGGAAAGGAATCTGTGTATAAGCAGTTTACGTACGCCAGAAACATCATCCAGTGGAACCTGAACCTCTTTATGAACGACGATAAGGACGATGAAGAACTGCAATACGACAAGCGTAACTTTGGCAACGTACCCAAGCTTCGCGATGACCTGACGGAAGGCTACAACATCATTCCGAACTTCTTCATCAGCGCAAAGATGGCAGAGAATCTCTCTTTCTCAGACCAGATTTCGTCAACCGACAGGGAAAAGAAATGCTTCAACACCCAGCATTTCAACGACCGCCTGTTCGACCGCGACACCCTTCTCGTCTTCCACTACGATGTCAACTTCCTCTATGTAGTATCTCTGTATGCCCGTCATAACGAGCACCAGAAATTTGCCTGGAAAAACCGGGTTCGCAAGATGTTCCGTGATGAAATCCAGAAGATGCTAGACGAAAGATACGACTTCTATCGCCTCACGCCGAAAGAAGATACGCAAGTAGAAGAATTCGTCAGCCGGAATTTCAGAAAGCTTATCGGCAAGATATTCTCACCAACGAAATCCAATGATTATCTGATACTTGCGTTCGAGAAAGAAGACTCCAACGAGGAGCAGAAAGAAGCTATCATAAACGATGTTAAGGAGAAATTCTATATAGAGGGATTTGCCTTATCAACTAACAGCAAGATTGACTAGCGTATTATAAGATACCTTCCACAACATCAATATCCGCTGCAGCCCAGTTGAGCCCTTTCAGCTCATCTTTGCTGCACCACTTGCTATCAGCGTGCTCACGCCTCCTGAAACCATTAGCATCGCCTTTTGGGGTACACAGAAAGGCAGTCATGGTTATCGAGAAATCAGGATACTCGTGATTCACAGTTACCAACTCCTCTCCTACTTCTACAGGATACTCCATCTCCTCCATCAGTTCACGAGCCAACGCCTGTTGAGGAGTTTCACCAGGCTCTATCTTGCCACCAGGAAACTCCCATTTATAGCTGGTATACTCAAACTTTGTCTTACCTTTCTGCATGCAGAGATACTTGCCATCATGACAAACCACGGCTGCAACCACATTATAATGTTTCATTGTTCTTATCTCCTATTTAAAATATCATTTACTCCATCCACTGGAAATCTTCCTGCAATTCCTGCGACAACGGATTGTCCATGTGGATATCATACAATATGGAACCATTCGTCGTTACATCCTTTCTCGGATTCTCCAAATGACCAGTTCCTACATAGGTGTACGGCAGGGTGATACCATTCTCAGCACTCACCTTCCTCACAAACACCAATACCCTCTTGGCAGTTCGCTGCAAAGCCTCATCCTTGGCAGAGATACGAGCAATACTCTCCCACTGGAAAACATCTGGCGACAAGAACTTGTCATTATACTTCAAATGTTCATCCAGCGAGGCATCCTTCTTTAAACCAGCGAATACATACATATTGCCATCCTTATAGTAAGTGCCATACTGATTGTGCTTCGGATTCTCCAGGATTTTCAAGAGCACCTGGTCCTGACGATAATCCTGCCACAACAGGAAATCTTCTTTCGTGTCAGCATATCTTGCCTCATATTGCGTCAAGCCATAGTTAAGCAAATCTTGCAGATATGCCTCATATTCCTGTTCTCTTTCGCCACATAATTGCACTTCATCCGCTTCTATCTTCACAGCAAATCCCTCTTCCAGGAATCGCAAAGCGTGCTCCAGTTGCTCATGCTTGAAACCAGGAATCTCCTCCCGGATATTGGCTTCAATACGAGATAAAGAAGACTCACCCTCCAGTAAATTTCTGATCACCAAATACTCATGCTCTCTTACCAAAGGCAAAAGACTAGACAGATAATTGATACAAGCAATCTGCTCTTCTGAGAATACCGGCAAGCCCTCTTCTTCTATACCCTTCAAGAAACCATAATAAGAATTGGTTTTCTTGGAGCCAATCTTTATCTTCATGAATTTCAAGAGATTAGGAGCATAATCACTATTCATATAATCCATGTGCGATGGATAAGACGGAGTTTTCAGATATGCCTTGAAGTTCTGATAATCCATCTTCAGATAGTTGATGCGGTTGAAATTCTCGCTCTCAATCTTGTCGATGATTTCCTCTTTGGAAAGGTCATCGATGTGTACCTCAACGCCATATTTATCCAAGCCCAAGCTCTTGAAATCATTCCTTACCATGAACTTCAAGAGTTTCTTTTCCAAAATAGAATTGCGGGAAAGACTGCCTAGCGCCAAGGCTATATGAACGCTACGCTTATAGCTGTTGCCAATGAAATCGAGTATCGTAACATAAGGCTTGTTTGTATACTTACGAAGACCTCGACCCAATTGCTGCAAGAAGATGGTACTCGATTCCGTTGGGCGCAGAAAGAGCACCATGTTGACACCAGGAATATCCACGCCCTCGTTCAGGATATCTACAGCAAACAAGATTTCCAAATCCCGGTTTTCATCCTGTAAATCATTGTAAGCACGAATACGTTCACCGGTCTTGTTCTTACCGCTCAAGAAAGCTGTATGGTAATAATCACCCAGATTATCAGCCATCATTCTGGCATGCTGGATGTTTCTACAGAAAGCCAGCGCCTTCAGCTTCTGGTTTCCCATTCGATGCTTCTCTATCTGTTGGTGGATAAACTCGCAGTTTTCAGGTGTAGAAATTTGTGAAATCAAACGGCGTTCGCCAGATGCTGTCAACCCATAATCAACCAGTTCGTCACGAATACCATAATAGTGGAAAGGCACAATCAGATCATTGATGATGGCATCACGAAGCCGCAACTCGTATGGGATATTATTGCCGAAAATCTCTACCACATCCTGATTATCCATTCGGTTCTCGGTAGCTGTCAAGCCCAGCAGGAACTCCGGCTCAAAATAGTCGATGATTTTCCGATAACTGTCTGCTACAGCATGGTGACACTCATCGATGATGATATAATCGAATTCCTTCTTATCAAAGAGTTCGAGCGAACGGCACATCGAAACATTGGTAGAGAACAGGAAATCCTCACCTGTTTCCTTTGCCTCCGCATTATACAGACCGCAGGTTTTAGAGCCACCAAAGACCTTTTGGAATGTCTCCAGGGATTTCTTCAAGATAGAGCCTTCATGTACGATGTAGAGCAATCTGTCGGGGTTAAAATTGAGCGCATCGAATGCTGCCAGATACGTCTTTCCTGAACCTGTGGCAGAAATCACCAAAGCCCTCTCCTGACCGATGGCACGATACCTGTTCAATTCCCTAAGTGCTTTGCGCTGCATATAATTAGGTTTGATTTCAGAATCCGCCATATCATAATCCATATCCCAATGCTCAATAGCAAAACTGAGTTTGGTAGAATATTCTTTAATTCTATCCTGCGATAATTCATACGTCTGATTCCATAGGCTTTCAAACTCATTCATTGCATCAAGATAAGCCTCGGTATCATGCTCGCAATTTACCACCAAATCCCACTCTATGTTTTTCAGCAAAGCATAGCGTGTGATATTAGAAGAACCAACAACCATTTCTATACCATTTTCCAGTTCGAAAATATAGCCTTTAGAATGGAAACCATTGGTAAAATAGTTCTTCTCATCGTGGAAACATTCATCATCCAGATGACACTCAAAATTAGGATGTTGTGCCAAACTCAAAAAGTAGTTTAACGATTCTACATCGGTAAAATTCTGATAAGTAGAAGTGATAATTCTTCCTTTAGCTCCACGCTCTATAGCAGCACTAATGTCTTTAGCCAAGAGTACCAGGCCGGCTTTCTTGATAAAGCTGACTGAAAAAGCAAATGACTTGCAGCGGCGCAAGTTCATCTGAATGGTAGACAGGAAGGTTGTCTCTGTATAATTGGTCAAGAATCTAGATTCCATAAGTCTTGCATTTCTTTTATTGCGTACAAAAGTACAAAAAAGAATCCATTTACATCATCTTTTCTCCTATTTTTTTCGGCTTATTTATCATATTCGGGGCGCCATATAAAGCTTTTGCCCCTACAGGGCGCCAGGCGTGCGGACATGAATACCCAGGGCGAATGCCCTGGGCTAGGAGCTTCTGCCCCTTCAGGGCGTGAGGGGAATTGCAGGGATGCGTGAGGGGAATTGCAGGGATGTGTGAGGGGAATTGCAGGGATGTGTGAGGGAGAATGGCGTTTAATCTGTTAAAAACATCACACGTATGTATAATAAACATTAAATTAAAGTGAGCGTCATAACGCTCAATTTTTATTTGGTTATTTGAATGTTTTTTATTACCTTTGCACGAAATTTTGAAATTATGAAAAAAATGAAGCATATTAACAGCAATCACCTCGACTTTATGAAGAAAAGGTGTTTCGGAAGCTTAGGAGAACTCCTAAGCAAGCTGATGTATGCCATAACAACTAATAATCGGTCGAGATGCCAGGTATCTGCGACCAAGTATCAACTTAATGCCATATCAACAACCAGAAAGTAAACACAACCTTACCCGCCCCCACACCTTACGATAGTAGGCGCTCGGCAGTCTCCAGCGGCTTACGCTAAAAACGTTAGCGCAAACACACGTCCTCTACTAAAATGAGGCGGAAACAGTAAACAATCAACATAAAAACAATAAAAGAAGATGAAACTTTTTTTTTATAGGAAATTTATTCGCTTCGTAATAAAGCACTTTACCATCGTTATCAACAATACCATACAGATGAATGGTGGACAATATATCGAACACATGAACAACTATCAGGGAAAGGAGGATGAGAAATGTCTGGACAAAGAATGATCATCATGAACGCTGGTAGCTCGTACTTCGAGCATGTGGAGAACTACTATGGCAGCAATGCCTGTGAGCAAAACTCATGCAGAAATGCTGAGATGCCGGCTGAGCTGAAAACGGAAAAGGCTCAGAGGATAAAGAACAACCTGATAGAGATAGGCTTGGTAACCGAAGATTTCATGCCATCAGGACTGTCATCATCCGAAGCTGCCATCCTTGCCAACCAGATAGGTACAGAGTTGAAAATCGATAATATATGGAGCGTATTCGGCAATTATTGGGGTCCTAATCCGAACTCGATGAGAGCCGCCTACAACCGGGGAATGGATCAGAAGAAAACGATTCCCTTCCTCGAAAAAGTGATGCCTGCTATCAGAGGCTAATCTGGCAGGTAGTACTAGTACGCGTACATAGTACGTACTAGGTAGAAGCGAGAAATTTGCCTTACCTTTGCCCCCGGAATTCAGAACCAATGCGGTCTGAGTTTCGGGGGCTTTTGTGTATCTGCACATAAACCGTGGTGGGAGCCCCCAATCTTCTAAATTATTTAAAATGATGGAAGTGAAAGCGTATGTGTTCAGTCCTCCTCCTTACAGACGGCTGAGAGTGGTGAAAACGGAAGAGGGGATTACCCCACAAACCAATCTTTTATTAACGAAATAACATGACAGAAACACAACATGTAATTGCACTGAACCCTTATCGCAAGGGCAATAAGGGGAAGGTGTTTTCCAACAGTATGGCGGTGTATGACAAGGTGATTGCATCGCCGGAAATCAGGAAGATGATTCGGCAGATTAGGGGCGAACTGCCTATACCGAAGGTGAATGCCAACGATGCAGAGGCGGTGAAGAAGGCGCAGGACAGGCTGAAGAGCGAACTGCCTTTCTTCTGTCCCCACTACGGCATTTTCAAGAACAATGTGCGCAGACAGGAGAATGCCCAGCCCGAGAGCTTCATGTTCCAGACTATCATCGACGTGGATGACCGGGAGTATGTAGACAAGGCTATCGAGAAGGCAAGGGAGCTGAACTGCTCTGACAGCATCTGGAACGGCTCGCTGCTGCACCTCTGCTACAGTGCCCGGAAGAAACTGCACATCGGTATCAGACTGCCGGTGGGAATGACCATCGAGGAGACGCAGAAGGCGTATTGCGAGGCGCTGGGGGTGCCTTATGACGAGAGCTGCATCACACCCGAGAGAATGATTTATCTTACGGATAAGGACTCGGAAATCTACAGGTCGAAGATGTGGTGCGCTGTGCTGAGCGAGAAGGAAATTCTGATGCGAAGGCAGGCGTATCTGGACCGTGGGCTGACCGTGGACGGAAGAGGGAAAGTTAATAGTTTACAGTTAAAAATTAATAGCAATGGTAAGAATAATGAAAATAATAGACTATCGGGCAACGACGGCAATACTGCTGTTTCTGCTGGCTCTGCTGTTCAGCCTGCCAAATCTGGTGATAGCCATGGTGCTGATGCTCCTCATATCGGGGATTCTGGAGGCAATCAGGATGCTGGCGGACTGGGAGCCAGGGAGAAGAATCTGATTGCGTTTGACCTCTTTACGCAGGCTGCCGGACTCGGGGGTATGGAGATTGATACCGTGGGGTCGAGACACTCCTCGCTGCTGGCTATCATGAGCGCCGGAGCTTCGAGGGTGATGGAGGAAGAGGAACTGATGAAGGTGGTGAGGGTGAAAATGCCGAGCTACTATCAGGAGAATGACTGCCATCAGCTGATTCATGACTTCTATGCGAAATATGCTGACAATACGAAGCCGATGTCGAGGGAAGTGATGAGGGTGAATGCGCTTGCGGAGCAGAAGGCCAGCCAGCAAGTTAATAGTTTACAGTTAACAGTTGATAGGGGTAATCAACAAGTTAATAGTTTACAGTTAACAGGTAATAGGGCTGATGAGGATTATCCTGACCCGCCGGAGATGCCGAAGAAACTGCCGAAGCTGGTGGAGCTGCTGATATCGAGGACGCCGGAACTTTATAAGCCGGCTGTGGCGCACGCTATCTTCCCGCCGCTGGCTACGCATCTCTGGAAGACGAGGTTCCGGTATATTGACAACGTGGAGCACGAGGCGAGACTGATGACGCTGCTGCTTGCGGGTACCGGAGCGGGTAAGAGCAGCGTGAACAGGCCCATCGATTTCATTATGGAGGATATCAGGCTGAGGGATGCTGAAAACCTGAAGCGCGAAAAGGCGTGGAAGGATGAGATGCTGCGCAAGGGTGCCAACAAGGATAAGCGCAAGAGACCTGAAAACCTGATTATCCAGGAGATTGATGCGGATATGACAAACCCGGCTTTCGTGATGAGAACGGCTGAAGCGCAGGAACATTTCCTCTATACTTCGCTCAATGAGCTAGACCAGTTTGATGCGCTCAAGGGTAGCGGAAGTCAGCAGTTCCGTATCATGTGTCTTGCAGCCGACCCGGGTAATAAATATGGACAAACTCGCGTAGGAACGATGAGTGTCACGGAGCGTGTTACCATCCGGTTCAACTGGAATGCATCTACCACCATCCAGAAGGGTCAGCGTTACTTCTCTAAGGTTCTTACCGATGGTCCTATCAGCCGTATCAACTTCTGTACCATCCCCGAAAGGGAAATCGGCGAAGATATGCCTGTTTACGGAACTTATGATGAATCGTACCGTGAGGCGCTACGGCCTTACATCGAAAATCTGAACAAAGTAACGGGTCTGATTGAGTGTAAGGAGGCGTTTCAGCTTGCTCTCAAACTGAAGGATGAGAATGCTGAGTTTGCCCGGCTGTCGCAGGACAGGACGTTTGAGAATCTCTCGTTCCGTGCCAACGTCATCGCTTATCTGAAGGCGTGTGTGCTGTATGTAGCCAATGGTTGCAAGTGGGAGCCGGAGATTGACGAGTTTATCCGCTGGAGCGAGCAGTATGACCTGTACTGCAAGATGCGGTTCTTCGGCGACATGATTGCGAAGGAGAACTTTATGGCGCAGAGGAGTTCGAAGCGTGGGCCTCAGAATCTTTTACAGATACTGCCCGATAGCTTTACGGCTGCGCAGTTGCTTGCCATCCGGCTTGAGCATGGACTGGATGCGAAGGGTACCGATATGATGATCAGGCAGTGGCTGCACCGGAATTACATCAGGCGGGCGTATCAGTATACGGGCAAGCGTGACAGTTGTGACAGTTGTGACAGTTTTGAGAAGCTTAAGTACCGCCACGACGGTATGGTTATTGAATCTTAAATTTATTTTTACTTATGCAGATAGTTTTAAAACGTATAGCGAAGAAGAAGACCTACACGATAGGTCGCCTTTACATCCTGAAGGATGAGGACGTGAAGAAGCGCACGATTGAGAGTGTGAACAAGTGCAGGGGGCTGAAGACGGTGTGCGAGGTGCCTGCGGAGAAGCTGAATGCGGACTCGTATTTCTGTGATACGCTGGAGCCGTGCTGGCGCAACCTTCTGGGTGTGGAGCTAAGTCCTGCCGAGGAGAATGTGCGGTTGGGGCGTGTATCGGGCAAGAAGGCGCAGAAGATGAAGGGCACGACGGCGATACCTGAGGGTACTTATCCGCTGGTGATCAGCAAGTCGCCGAGGTTTCAGATGTGGTTGCCGCTGCTGTTGGGTGTCCCCAATTTTGAGGGCATCCGCATCCATGCCGGCAATTATCCCGATGATACGCAGGGCTGCATCCTGGTGGGTGAGAACCGTGTAAAAGGCATGGTTGTGAACTCCCGCATCTGGCTCCACCGCCTCATCAATGCCATCACCGCTGCGAGAGACAGGGAGGAGAGCATTTGGGGAACGATTTTGTAATGATTAGTGATTAACTGAACTTTCGCATGTGGTTCAAGTACGGGCTGAAGGCCCAAAAGCTCCTAGCCCAGGGCATCGCCCTGGGTATAATGGCAATCAGTAAGGCGCCCTGTAAGGGCAAAAGCTTTATGTTTTGCCTGGAGTTTTAAAGCTTTTGCCCTTACAGGGCGACAGGTTTGCGTCCGTAATTACCCAGGGCGATGCCCTGGGCTAGGAGCTTCTGCCCTTTCAGGGCGTGTGGAGCTTACATGCGAAACTTCAGTGATTAATTTTTAATACATTTTTATATCATGGAACAAAATTATAAAACAAAAAAAGAAGAGATGAAGAATGAAAAGACAGCGGGTAATGCTGTCGTGTTTGAAAACCCTGAATTCGGTAAGATTCTTACTCAGACCGATGAAAACGGGGAGCCCTTGTTCTGCGCGAAAGATGTCTGTGACATACTGGGATACAAGAACCAGCGTGATCCCATTCAGCGACATGTCGAAAGGGTTGACGTCGTGAAACGCGACGTCAAGGTATCGGGAAGCCTGCGTAAGGATGGAACTCCATCAAAACGCCGAACTCAGATGACTTTCGTCAACGAGAGCGGATTCTATGCTTTGGTTCTCGGCTCCAAGCTTCCAACGGCGGTGAAGTTCAAAAACTGGGTTACTTCCGAGGTGCTGCCACAGATTCGCAAGACGGGCGGTTATATTCCGGTAAAGCAGGGCGAGAGTGATGAGGAGACGATTCGGCATGCTGAAGAGATTCTCAGAGCTACACTCAAGGAGAAGGAGAATCTGCTGAAAAACCAGCAAGTGCAGATTGATCAGCAGAAGAAACTCATCGGAGAACAGGATACGGAGATTCGTCGGCTGAACGGTGTGGTAGACGAACAGGTGGTTTGCATCGCCAAGAACGGTGAGAACATCATCCAGTTGGAGAATCAGGTGGATCATCTTCTGCCGAAGGCGCTCTATACCGACAATGTGCTCAACTCAGTTTCCTGCTATACCACCACGCAGATAGCGAAGGAGCTGGGTATCACGGCACAGGAGTTGAACCGCCAGCTCTGTGCCCTTCATATCCAGTACTACCAGAGCGGCCAGTATCTGCTCTATGCTGATTATGCCCACATGGGCCTGGCGAAGAGCCGCACCCGCTACTCTACCCTCCCCGACCCTCACTGCGATGGGGCACAGGAGAAGCTGGGCACCGCCTACACCCACACCTACCTCGTATGGACCGAAAGAGGAAGGAAGTTCATACATCTATTAAAGGTAAAAGGGTAAAAAAGTAAAAAGGTAAAAAGAGCCTAGCGGGGGTAAGCTAGGCTCTTTTTACCTTTTTTAGGGGGACCAGCGATGGAATCGCTGGGGACGGGGGCAGGAAGGGGGAAAGCCTATTCCTGCCCCTTTCTGCCTATTCCTGCCCCTTTGCGCCCCGTTCCCAGCGATTCCATCGCTGGTCCTCTAAAAAAAAGGGGAGAAAAATTTGGTAGTTAGTGAATAAAGCCGTAACTTTGCATGCTCTTAAGCAGAATAAAGGAAATAGATTAGTAATTAAAAGCAAATATGAATAATCATACGACATCAATAACGACGAACAAGAAACATCACTACCGGGAACTGCTGGCTATCGGCATTCCTATCATCATAGGACAGCTGGGTACCATCATCCTGGGATTTGCTGATACGCTGATGATAGGCCATCACAGTACACCCGAACTGGCGGCTGCCGGACTGGTGAACAATATCTTCGGTCTGGTATTCGTATCCTATATGGGATTCACCTACGGACTCACTCCTATCATCGGACGGCTCTACGGCGAGGAACGGACCGACTGCATCGGACAGAAAGTGCGCAATGCCTTCTGTGCCAACATGCTGACGGGCATCATCTTCACCCTCGCCCTCATTGTGCTCTACCTGAATCTAGGGCGCATCGGACAGCCTGAAGAGCTGCTCTCGCTCATCCGTCCTTACTTTCTGGTAAACCTCGCCTCGGTGCTCTTCATGGGCATCTTCTTCACGATGAAGCAATTTCTTGACGGACTCGGACAGACCAAGGTGGCGATGTGGGCGATGATTGGCGGCAACGTAATCAATATCCTGGGCAACTGGGTACTGATTTATGGTGTGGCGGGGTTCCCGGAACTGGGTTTGCTGGGAGCCGGTATTTCGACGCTTGTGAGCCGTATTCTGATGGCGCTGGCGATGGTGGGCATGCTGATGACGGGCAAGAATTTCGGGGAATACAGACGCGATATTCTGCACAGCTCTCTGACCAGGGCTGACTTCAGGGAGATGAACCGGTTGGGCTGGCCTGTGGCGCTGCAGCTGGGCATGGAATCGGCTGCCTTCACGCTGAGTTGTGTGATGGTGGGCTGGCTGGGAACCATTCCGCTGGCGGCTCATCAGGTGATGATTACCCTCTCTCAGCTCTTCTATCTCGTACTTTCGGGCATGGCGGCTGCGCTGGCTATCCGCGTGAGTCATTTTATGGGTCAGAAGGACTACGGGGCAGTTCGCCGCAATGCCTACGACGGATTCCGGCTGAACCTGATGTTCTCGCTGTGTATGGGTTTGCCGGTGTTCCTGCTTCGCCATCAGATAGGTGGCTGGTTTAATGATAATGTGGAGGTGCAGGCGTATGTGGCTACGCTGATTATCCTGTTGATGGTATATCAGTTTGGCGACGGACTGCAGTATACCTTTGCCAATGCGCTGCGTGGCATCGCCTGTGTGAAGCCGATGGTGCTCTATGCCTTCATCGCCTATTTCGTCATCTCATTGCCGCTGGGCTACACCCTAGGTTTCCCATGCGGCTTGGGCATTCTGGGCATCTGGTTAGCCTTCCCGTTCGGTCTGACCATAGCGGGAGAAATGTATCGAAGAAGATTTGAGAAGGAACTGAAAAAGATTGAAAAAGAATAAAAAAAGGGTGTATCATACTCTATTTCTAGAAATATGAACACCCTTAATATAAACTAACTGCAATTTCCTTTACTCAGCAACCTGCTCAGCACGATCATCTACGTTCTCACCCTCTGTAGGAGCGAGAGTAGCCTTGAAATCGGTGATGCCGTACTTAGCGAGAATGTTGTACCACTGGAGGAGCTTCTTGATATCGCTGTCGTGAACACGGTCGCGATCGTAGTTAGGAAGAACCTCAGCAAAATAAGCGTGGAGCTCAGCAACAGGCGCCTTCTTGTAGTTGAAAGTACTAGGCTTGCCCTCTTCCTTCTTGCTTACACTGTCGAGCACTTCCCAGAGTGGCACCTCATCAGCGTCTGTATACATAGCGATGTCACCAAGGCTTGTTACGCGGTCGGTAGCGAAAGCTGGGATACGCTTGTGAGTCTCATCGAGTGTTTCTACGATGAGGTTTCTGTTACCTCTTGATACCAATTTATAAAGGCCTGGTTTGCCTGCAATTGAAAGGATTGTTTCCATTGTCTTTTCTATTATTCTTTATTATTAATGATATCTAATAATTTCCTTACCTGTGCATCGATATCCTGCTCGCCATCGTTCACGATTTCGAAATCGGAGCGGGCTGCAAGTTCTTCCTGCGGCATGACGGCATCTATCCACTGCTGCGCCTTCTCTGCCGGGATATGATCGCGCTGCATGATGCGCTGGATGCGGACTGGGACGGGAGCCGTTACGCAGACCACGAAATCGAGGTGGATACGGCGGTAGAAACCGCTATCGAAGAGGATGGCACTCTCCATCCACTCATAGCTGCTCTGCTCGAAATCGCGCGCCACAGCCGGATGAACCACATCGTTGACAGCCTGCTTGTTAGCCTCGCCAGCCAGCAGAAACTGAGCCAGCACGGGCTTCTGCAAAACGCCCTCTGCACTGTAAACCTGCTCGCCCACCAGCTTCTTCAAACCAGCCTGCAAGCGGGCATCGGTACGCATGAGCCGCTTAGCCTCAGCATCGCAGTCGTAAACCCTGATGCCCTGTTTCTCCAATATCCGGCACACATAGCTCTTTCCGCTACCTATACCGCCCGTTATCGCTATCTTCATCATAGTAGAAAAACTATCAATTATCAACTATCATTGCTGTTCCAGCAGATAATCTACCGTTTCCAGTTCGAGATGCGCCTTGCTCACCGAGCGTGGCACGCTGCGCAACTGGAGTCTGCACTTGTCAGAAGGGTTGTTAGCCAGATCGTTATAATCTACTACCACCTTAAACTGGCTCGGCTTGATGGTTCTGAAGAGGCTGGCTCCGATGGTGAATTTTACCGCCACTTTAGACGGGAAGGTACGGAGCACCATGTTATCAGGCATGTTGATGGCCGTAACAGGCACATCGACCGACTCTTCGGTAAGCACATCAGGATATACCGCCAGACGCACCATCTGAGGCACAATCTTCATGCCACGTATCTTCTTGATAGGTACGCTGCGATGAATGGTATCCTGCAGGTTGCGCATGTTGAACGGCTCGATTTCTACCGATTCCAACTGGTCGAGCTGCTTCTTGTTGGCATAAACCGTAACCGTAGACGGCAGGAATTCGGTATGTGCCAGATAATAGCTCTTGCTGGTTGTAATCCTACCTCTGAACACCACAGGCACTCGCTTGGAAGAGCCGTAGGTGAAGAAGAAATCGAATTTTGCCGGCTTGATGGAGATCAGTTTGGTAGAGCCATAGAGCTGGGATGCCACCTGTTTCTGCACATCAGCCATCGGAATCTGTCCCGTTCCCGTTTCCTCGTCGGCATAATTGGCAAACCGGAATGTGAGCGGATGAATCTTGCCTCCGTAAGCATAGGTAACGAGTGTGAATCCCTTATCACGCACCGTAATACGCACGGTATCAGGGAGTTCGCCGGTTATCACCGCATTACGGGGCACGCCCGTTAACTGCACAGGAATATTGAATTCTCTCTCGGTAGTCTCATTGAGCGTCATCATCAGCCAGAAGATGCCGCTGAGAGCGAGAAAGAACAAAAAAATCAGAAACTCCTTATTCAGACCACTGAACAGGAAGTTTCTGACAGCTTTTAATATGCTCTTGATACTATGCATTAGGTGTCTGACTAGCTGCATCAGCAAACACGTAGCCCTTAGCTACAGTGATTACCACGCCACGAGCTATCTCAACATCAACGGTATTAGCCTCAAGGTCAACACGCTTAACAGTGCCATAAACACCGCCGCCTGTAACCACCTTGGTACCCTCTGCCAAAGCATTCTGGAACTTGCGGATTTCCTTCTGCTTCTTCTGCTGAGGACGGATCATAAAGAACCACATGATAGCGAAGATAGCTACCATCATGATGAGAAAACTCATGCTGCTACCACCGGCAGCTGCTTGCAATACTAAATTTGTCATGTCGTTAAAGTATTATCTATTATTATTTTATGTTCTATATATAAATAAGGTGTGGCCAGCAAGAAAGGCCTCCGTTATTTACTCACCCTCGCCCGGAGCGCGGTGAATGCGCGGACGACGGCCGGCTGGGTGCTGGTTGTCTGGGCGCTGTTTGCCGGCATGTTCGCCGTGCTGTGCATGCTGATGCTGCTTGCGCTCAGGCATCTCCTTCTGGATGAGGTTGCGGCTGATGAGCTCGCGGCAGATGCTGTCGAGCATACCGTTAACATAACCGCCGCTGCGAGGAGTGCTGTATGCCTTGGCAAGTTCTACATACTCGTTGATAGTGACGGTAGCCGGGATGCCAGGGAAGTTCATCACCTCAGCGATGGCAATCTGCATGATAATCACATCCATATAGGCAAGACGTGAGAAATCCCAGTTGCGCAAAGCCTCGCTCATATAGCGCTGGTAGGTATCGCAGTTGAGGATGGTAGCACGGAAGAGCTTGCGTGCAAACTCTCTGTCTTCAGCATCCTTATATTCTGGCAGCAATTCCTGCTTGGCCTTAGCTTCCGGGTCGAAACGCTTGATAGTCTTCAATACGAAAGTATCTATAATATCCTTGTCATCGTTCCAGTAGAGGCTCTTCTCCTCGAGGAATGCATCAAGCTCTTCATTATTCTGAATGAACTGCTTGTAGATGCGGCGCCATACCTCGCGGTCGCGGCTGTACTCGTCGAGATCGGCGAGTTCCTCATCAATAGCACCACTGATATAATCAGCATAGAGATCGCTAGACGTAATCGCAGTATACACTTTGCGCACCATTTCGATATCCTCATCCCAGTTGGAATGCTTAACATCTATCCATTCGAGCAGCATCTTGTTCTCTTCGAGCTGCAGAGCGAACTTATTGAATGCGAAACGTGGTGAAGGTTCCTGCTCACCCTCTCTCTTGGCACGAGCTACATCTACATCGTAGCGCTTGCGTGCCTCCTGGGTGATGGCAACGATGAGCTGCAACATGTAGTTGTACAAATCGTATGACTTGGAGAGACTAAACATCAACTCCTTCTCAGCGTTCTCCATGTTATGATCGCTGTTTTGATAGTATGCGTAGGTTAACTGCACAATCTTACGTCTTATCAAATCCCTATTAA
>ENA-OPUE01000835-OPUE01000835.1-human-gut-metagenome-genome-assembly--contig:-NODE-835-length-22218-cov-5.182331_pt1 | contig 22218 bp, 23 predicted proteins | sample MGYA00241466_ERZ501924 | MGnify/ENA primary metagenome ERZ501924 (study PRJEB25962, sample SAMEA2042223) | human gut metagenome | biome: human gut; feature: human-associated habitat; material: faeces...
GGACTTGGCGGAACCGGAGGTCATTGACCCGGAGGCGCTGCGCCTGATCGTCAACGCCACTCTGATCGCCCGCTATGGGCTTGCCGCCTTTCAGATCAGAGCGCGAGGTGCCGAATATGAACGCTGATGATTTTGTCGGCGGTCACAGCATCCTTGCGCTGGAGCGCTTTATGGACGAAACCCGCCACATGATTATTTTCGATGTCCTGTCGTGGAAATCCCCTGTGGGTGAAAAGGGCGAACGGCTGCGGCTGTTCCTCTCCGACGTGGGATATGCCAAGGCGCAGGCATCTGAGAGGCGCGGAGAAATCAAAATCCGCAAACACGCCGCCGTCATTGAGGGGCATATCCTCCCTGACCGGAAAAAGCGGCGTCACTAAAATGATTGGAGGAATTACCATGAGCAGAGTAACTGAGCTGGAAAAAGCGCTGACCACGCTGTTCCGCAAGGGTACGGAGGTCGGCTACACGGAAACGGAGATCGACGAGTTTCTGGAAAACATTGACTATCACGCCCTGCTGCAAGCCGTTTGGAACAAGGCCGAAACGGTCTATGCCTACCGCGCAGACGGCAAAAATGCGCTGAGCTTGGACTATCGCAGCTCGGAGCTGTTCAAGCAGCGAGCGACGCTTCTCTATGAGGACGTAGGCGACAGCTATATCGGCGCGGTGTTTGCTGCCCGGTCGATGGAGCTGTGGCTGCTGGAGGATATGGGCTTTGCCGTCGTTGCCAAATTCAGCGTGAACGCCGGAGAAGGCGAATACGTCACCGAGTATCGCGTCTACAAGGGCAGCGATTGGGCAGACAGCGAGATTTCTCTGGATTTGGAGGACTTGGTGGCCGAGCTTGCCGCCCTGTGCGATCCCTACTACGAACACGAGCAGCCCATCTATGAGCTGTGATGTGGGAAAGGAGTGAAAACGGAGCGGCTTCCCCATGCGGGAAACCATTCAGAACGCAAACGGCAAGCAGTTTCACGCCGTCAGCCTGTCCGGGGGTAAGGACAGTACCGCCATGCTGCTTTTGATGATCGAACGGGATATGCCCATCAATATGGTGCTGTCAGCGGACACCGGCATGGAGTTCCCGGAAATGTACGAACACCTTGCCAAACTGGACGAGCATCTTTTCCGGGAGCGCGGCATCCATATCACCACGCTGCGGCATCCCAAGGGCTTTGAATACCTGATGTTCGACGAACCCAAGCAGAAGCCCCGCAGTCTGGAAAACCGCGCAAGACTGGGCATCCCGCCCTACGGCAACGGCTGGCCGGGAATCCGCGTCCGCTGGTGTACCGGGCAGCTCAAAACGCACCTCATCACCAAGGAGGTCAACCGGCTCAAAGGCGAGCTGGGCGCGATCCACTATGTCGGTATCGCCGCCGATGAAGCGTGGCGCTGCAAGGATGAGCGGTATCCCCTCGTGGAATGGGGCATCACGGAGGCGCAGGCGCTCCAAGCCTGTTACGACCGTGGCTTTGACTTCGGCGGGCTGTATGAGATTTACCACCGTGCGTCCTGCTGGTGCTGCCCGTTCCAGCGTATCGACGAGCTGCGGAAGCTGCGAAAGCATCACCCGGAGCTGTGGGAAAAGCTGCTGGAGCTGGATCGCCGTGCGCTGGCGCAGTTCGGCACCGGCCCGCTGGGACAGTTCAAGCAGAACTGGAGCGTAAAGCGGCTGGATACGCGGTTTGCCGAGGAGGACGGCCAAACAGGTTGACTGCCCTGCGGAAAGGATTGAAGCAATATGGCTGTATTTCGCGTTGAACGGACGCGGGATTACACGGTGATGTGCAACCATCACCTGAAAGACAGCAATCTTTCCCTGAAAGCCAAGGGGCTGCTCTCCATGATGCTCTCCCTCCCCGACGAGTGGAATTACACCACGCGGGGGCTGGCTGCGATCTGCAAGGAGGGCGTGGACGCCATCGGGAAAACGCTCAAGGAGCTGGAGCTGGCGGGCTACATCATCCGCCGTCAGCTTCGCGGCAAGGACGGGCGCATTTCCGACACGGAGTACACCATCTTCGAGAAGCCCCGAAATCCCTCTCCACCGGATACGACTTTACCAGATACGGAAAACCCGTATCTGGATAACCCGGATACGGAGGCACCGGATACGGATAATCCCGCGCAATTAAATACTAAGAAATCTAATACTCAAAAATCAAATACTGATCTATCAAGCACTCATTCATTCTTTCTGCCTGCGGCGGACGGAATGACGGACGGATTTGAGAAAAAAGCGGAGATCAGAGAGCAAATCGAATACGACATTCTCTGTCAGCAGTATGACCGGATGCAGCTTGATGAGCTGGTGGAGATTATGCTGGAGGTTGCTATGAACCGCAGCCCCACAGTCAAGATCGGGCGGGATGCGGAGTATCCCACCGGCTTCGTGCAACAGCGCTTTGAAAAGATCACCTCCATGCACATCGAAAAGGTCATGGACGGTATCCGCGAGAACACCACCCGCGTTTGGAATACGAAAGCCTATCTCATGGCGGCGCTGTTCAATTCCGTTTCCACCATCGACAACCACTATGCCATGCTGGTCAATCACGATTTTCACGGCGGCCCCTAAAGGCCGTCATTTTTCATGCCCGATTCCGGGAGAAAGGATTTGATACCGATGAAACGCCCCCTTGCCTACATCACCGCTCCGTGGAGCGAGAATGAGTTTGAGAACACCGAAAATGCTGCCAAGTATTGCAGAGCGGTCTATGACGCGGGCTTTTCGCCCATCTGCCCCACGCTGTTTCTGCCGCTGTTCCTACGCGATGAGATTCCGCAGGAGCACAAGGACTGCATCGACATGGCGCGGGAGTATCTGCGCCGCGCTCGTGTGCTGGTGGTTTGCGGCAGCACTGTGGATGAAAGCGTGAAAAACGACATCGCCGTGGCCGAGCGCCTGCGGATCACCGCCACCACGCTGGACGGCATCCTGACCGTCAAGGGACAGGGGCGCAGAAATGAATGAGCATCTTCTGCACCGGCTGGTGGTACCGCCTTAGTGTCCCGGCATTCTCCCTGCAAATCGAAGGAAAGGAGCGTGATAAGTCATGCAGGAAGAAGTTGAACAGAGAATCGTATCCCTGATGATCTCCTGTGGGAAGCTGGGTGAACAGGAATTTCGTAAGGCCGTTGCCAAGCTGCTGGAGCAGCTAAAAAGCGACCATCAGAAGCATCAGTACAGCAAGGCCAATCCCCACGGAAAAATGACCGTCAAGCAGCTCGCCGCCAAGGATAAGGGATTGCAGAGCATCGAAGTCACCGATCAGAATATCGGCTCATTCAACCGGATCGCCCGGAAGTATGGCATTGACTTCGCTCCATTCAAGGTCAAGGGCGAAAAGCGATACATGGTGTTCTTCAAAGCGCCGGACGCTGACGCCATGACCGCCGCGTTCAAGGAATACACTGCCAAACAGGTCAGGAAGGCGGAACGCCCCTCGGTGCTGGAAAAGCTGCAACACTTCAAGTCGCTCATTCAGGCGGCTGTGGTGGACAGGACAAAGCGGAAGGAGCTGGAACGATGAAGCAAGTCAACGTCAAAAAGCTCATCCTTCCCAATATTCCGTATGTGTTCATCGCGCTGCTGGCCACCAAGGTCAGCGAGGCGGTGCGGCTGGCTCCCGGTTCGGACGCTTCCACGAAGCTCCTGAACATTATGACCGGCCTGAACACGGCGTTTCACTCCCTTGTCCCCAGCTTTCATCCCATTGACCTGTGCGTGGGCGTTGCCGCCGCCATCGCCATTCGGCTGGCGGTCTATATCAAGGGCAAAAACGCCAAGAAATTCCGCAAAAATCTGGAGTACGGCAGCGCCCGTTGGGGAACCGCCGAGGACATCAAGCCCTACGTCGATCCCGCATTTGAGAACAACATCATTCTCACGCAGACGGAGCGGCTGACGATGAATAGCCGCCCCAAAGACCCGAAAACGGCGCGGAACAAAAATGTCCTGATCGTCGGCGGCAGCGGTTCGGGCAAGACCCGCTTTTGGTTGAAGCCCAATCTGCTCCAATGCACATCAAAAACCTATCCCACCAGCTTCGTCGTCACCGATCCCAAAGGGGACATCGTGGTTTCCTGCGGCCATGCGCTGCAAAAGAACGGGTATCAGATCAAGATTCTCAATTCCCTGAACTTTAAGAAGTCCATGCACTACAACCCGTTCGCCTACGCGCGACACGAGGTCGCGTAATTAAACTGTTCGGCATTGACCGAACCTGTTATTCCATTAGCAGTAGCCTATCGTCACCGAAGCGGCTGGCAACGGCCGTGAGGCAGCATGGCGAGAAAAGGCAGCCCTCCCGAAAGGGTCAAGCCGAAACCGCGAGGCAGAGGCGAAAAGCTGGAAGCAACGTCCGGCTGGGGAGCTTGGCTTGTGTAGTATGGTGAATGTAAGTAAATCGCTGTTAAACGTCGTTAGTGGGAACCAGGCTAAAGTTGCTGATAAGCCTGAACCAAAAGGTGTGCAGTCGGATGTTCCCCTGTAAGCTGGGAACACATGGACAAACAGGACTGCCGGCGGATAGGCGGCACCTAACCTACACGGTTGATTACGTGAAACGTGGTAAGCCCGCGCTTTCTCCGATATTCGGAAAGCTGACCGCAAGGAAAGCCGATAGAAACGCGGGTAAGGAACGCTGGAAAAAGCGAATGCCGACCTTGTAATGAGGACGGATAGGGATTGAAACAGTATCCCACGCGAAAGCGGGCTGACTTCCAGCAGGTCTATCTTTACGAGAGAATTTACAGAACTTTTGAGAGGAGGAATCGCAAATGAACAGAAAACTGTGTGCGCCTGCTGACAAGGCACAAAGCTGGGAATCCATTGATTGGAAAAAAGCGGAGGCCTATGTTAAAAAGCTGCAAATGCGTATCGTAAAGGCTCAAAAAGGCGGTCATTACAACAAGGTGAAATCTCTGCAATGGCTGTTGACGCACTCTTTCTATGCCAAGGCATTGGCGGTGAAGCGTGTGACAAGTAATAAAGGCAAAAATACCGCTGGTGTAGACCATGAATTATGGAAAACGCCAAAAGGCAAATTCGAAGCGATTGACAAACTCAAACGCCGGGGCTATCAGCCCCAACCTCTCAGACGGGTGTACATCCCGAAGAAAAACGGAAAATTACGCCCGCTGAGTATTCCAACGATGACAGACCGCGCCATGCAGACATTATATAAGTTTGCATTGGAACCATTGGCAGAAACTCTGGCAGACCCGAACTCCTACGGCTTTAGAATTGGAAGAAGCACACACGATGCTATCGGGCAATGCTTCAACGATTTGTGCAGAGCCGGTTCCCCTCAATGGATTTTGGAGGGAGACATTAAGGGTTGCTTTGACCACATCAGCCATAACTGGCTGCTGGCAAATATCTCAATGGACAAGGAAATGCTCGAAAAGTGGCTGAAATGTGGCTTTGTGGAGACCAAAAAGCTCTTTCCAACAGAGGAAGGAACCCCACAGGGCGGCACAATATCGCCAGTCTTGATGAACATGACCTTAGACGGTCTGGAGCGGATTCTAAAAGAAAGATTCCCTATGAGACGGACGGTGGCAGGTAAAACTGTTTACGACCAGATTAACTTCGTGCGATATGCCGACGACTTTATCGTTACCGGAAAAAGCCCGGAAACTCTACGTAACGAGGTTATCCCGCTCATCAAGGACTTTCTGGCGGAACGCGGCCTGCAACTCTCCGAGGAAAAAACGGTAATCACACATATCAGCGACGGTTTTGATTTTCTTGGACAGAACGTTCGGAAATACAACGGAAAATTGCTCATTAAGCCGTCAAAGAATGCGATAAAATCCTTCCTCAAAAAAGTGCGGACTATCGTTAGGGAGAACAAAACAGCCACACAGGACTTGCTCATTCGCAAGTTAAATCCTGTCATTCGTGGTTGGGTCAACTACCATCGCTATGTAGTTTCTGCGGATATTTTTGGATTGGTTGACCACAGGATTTTCGAGTGCCTATGGAGGTGGGCTTGCCGCAGACACAAGCGAAAAGGTAGGAAATGGATTGCCAACAAATACTGGCACCATATTGATAACCGAACGTGGACGTTTGCAACAGAGCCTGCTTTCCGCGGTAAAGATTTCGATGAAAAATACCTCAAGCTGGAATACGCGGCAAATACTAAAATCATCCGATTCAGGAAAATCGCCGCCGAAGCTAACCCATTCGATGAAAAATGGACGGGATATTATGAGGAACGTGACGGAGAAAGAATGCTGAACAGTACCAAAGGACGGGAGAAACTCGTTAAAATCTGGAACAACCAGAAACGGTGCTGCCCTGTATGCGGAGAAAGAATTACATCCGAAACAGGATTCAAGACGCATTTTAGCACCGAAAACAACAGGAAATGGCCCGCTATTATGGTACATCCCTGGTGTCACCGAAATCTGCATGAACCAGGTTACTTGATTTGAGCCGGGTTTCGTTTTATACGAGGCCTTACGATAGGCTTGAGCCGTATGACGGGAAACTGTCACGTACGGTTCTTAGGGGAGGGGCTGGCAGTAATGCCAGTCTCTTACCCGACATCCACTCGGAAAAGGACATTTTGAAGCTGGTCACGACGCTGATCGCCAACACCAAGGGCGAGGGCAAAGCCGGTGACGATTTCTGGGTGAAAGCGGAAACGCTGCTCTACACCGCCCTCATCGGCTACATCCACTATGAAGCGCCGGTGGAGGAGCAGAACTTCTCCACGCTCATTGAATTTATCAATGCGATGGAGGTGCGTGAGGACGATGAGGACTTCAAAAATCCGGTGGATTTGATGTTCGAGGAACTGAAAAAGCGCAAGCCAGACCACTTCGCCGTCCGCCAATATGCCAAATTCAAGCTAAGTGCCGGCAAGACCGCGAAAAGCATACTTATTTCCTGCGGCGCACGGCTTGCACCCTTTGACATTCAGGAGCTGCGGGAACTGACGGCCTATGACGAGCTGCAACTGGACACGCTGGGCGACCGGAAAACCGCCCTGTTCATCATCATGTCCGATACGGATGATACCTTTAACTTTCTCATTTCCATGTGCTATACCCAGCTTTTCAACCTGCTTTGTGAAAAGGCGGATGATGTGTACGGCGGACGCTTGCCGGTTCATGTCCGCTGCCTCATTGACGAGGCCGCGAATATCGGGCAGATACCGAGGCTTGAAAAGCTGGTAGCGACGATCCGTTCCAGAGAAATCTCCTGCTGCCTTGTCTTGCAGGCACAGAGCCAGCTCAAAGCCCTGTATAAAGACAGCGCGGATACGATCATCGGCAACATGGACTGTTCCATCTTTTTGGGTGGAAAGGAACCCGGTACGCTGAAAGAGCTGGCGGCGGCGCTGGGCAAGGAAACCATCGACAGCTATAACACCGGCGAGAGCCGTGGCCGCGAGGTTTCCCATTCGCTGAACTATCAGAAATTGGGCAAGGAGCTGATGAGCGTGGATGAGCTTGCCGTGCTGGATGGCGGCAAGTGCATCTTGCAGCTTCGCGGCGTCCGCCCGTTTCTGTCCAACAAATATGATCTCACCAAGCATCCCCTCTACCGCTACACAGCGGATTATGACAAGAAATACGCCTTTGACATAGAGCGTTTTCTGTCCCATCGCCTCAAGCTCAAGCCGGATGATGCAGTTGAGGTGTATCCGGCAGACCTTTCCGGTGAACCTGTCGCCTGACGGCGGCAGTCTAATTTGACAACGACTCGATGAAACTTCGTGGAAGAAATGTACCCTCCAAAATCTAAAAACATATTTTTCGGAGGTACTATTTATGGCTTTCTTTAATTCTGCTGTTGGTGTTCTTCAGACCCTCGTTGTGGCGCTGGGCGCTGGCCTCGGCATTTGGGGCGCGATCAATCTGCTGGAGGGTTACGGCAACGACAACCCCGGTGCCAAGTCCCAGGGCATGAAGCAGCTCATGGCGGGCGGCGGCGTGGCGCTGATCGGCATTACCCTCGTGCCGCTGCTGTCCGGTCTGTTCGGCTAATCGGCAGCTCGTTTGCTTCCCGTAAATCCACGGAGGGTGCCGCTTTCGGGCGGCATCCTCCCGAAAGGAGGGCAACCCTATGGATTTCTTATGGGATAAGATCACGGAATGGCTGAAAGAAATGCTCATCGGCGGTATCGTGAGCAATCTGTCCGGGATGTTCGATGCGACCAATCAAAAGGTTGCCGAGATCTCCGGTCAGGTGGGCTTATCGCCGCAGGCATGGAACGGCAGCATTTTCAGCATGATACAAAACCTGTCGGAAACCGTGATCGTCCCCATCGCAGGCGCAATTCTCGCCTTTGTGATGACGCTGGAGCTGATCCAGCTCATTACCGACAAAAATAACCTCAACGACATGGACACATGGATATTCTTCAAGTGGGCGTTCAAGTCCGCTGCCGCTGTCCTGATTGTGACAAACACATGGACGATTGTGATGGGCGTGTTCGATGCCGCTCAAAGCGTCGTTGCCAGCGCCTCCGGGCTGATTATCGGCGACACCAGCATCAACATTTCAAGCGTCATGGTGGGTATCGAGGATCGGCTGATGGAAATGGAGCTGGGGCCGCTGTTCGGCCTGTGGTTCCAGTCGCTGTTCGTTGGCATTACCATGTGGGCGCTGACCATCTGCATTTTCATTATCACATTCGGAAGAATGATTGAAATATATCTCGTCACCTCTGTTGCCCCCATTCCGATGGCGACCATGATGGGCAAGGAATGGGGCGGCATGGGACAGAACTACATCCGTTCCCTGCTGGCGCTGGGCTTCCAAGCATTTCTCATCATCGTCTGCGTTGCCATCTACGCCGTTCTGGTGCAGAACATCGCGCTTGTGGATGACATCATCTACGCCATCTGGACTTGCATGGGCTACACGGTGCTGCTGTGCTTCTGCCTGTTCAAAACCAGCAGCCTTGCCAAGTCCGTGTTCAATGCACATTAACGGGGGTGATACCATGCTGACACTCACGCCCGTCGCGCTTGCAACAGCGAACGCATTTGTCAATTCGCATCACCGGCACCATAAGGCAACTGCTGGGCATAAGTTTTCCATCGGCTGTGCCAAGGATGGAGAGCTTGTCGGTGTTGCAATCGTAGGCCGTCCTGTGAGCCGACATCTGGATGATGGCTGGACATTGGAGGTCAATCGCCTTTGCACCACTGGTGAGAAGAACGCTCGCAGCATCCTTTATGCCGCATCTGCGCGGGCGGCAAAGGCAATGGGATACCGCAAGATCATCACCTATACGCTGGATAGCGAGAGCGGCAGCAGTCTCCGCGCCGCTGGCTGGAGCTGCGCAGGTTTGGCAGGCGGCAAATGCTGGACAGGCAGCCGTAAGCCCGCCTCCGCTTTGTACCCGGCGCAGATGAAACTTCGATATGAAAGGCTCTTGTAAGGGGGGATTTCTATGGCCTATGTCAACGTCCCGAAGGACTTAACCAAAGTAAAAACCAAGGTGCTGTTCAATCTCACGAAACGGCAGCTCATTTGCTTCGGAAGCGGCGCGCTCATCGGCGTACCGCTTTTCTTCTTGCTCAAGGGCAGCATCGGCACCAGCCCCGCCGCCATGGTGATGATGGTGGTGATGATCCCGGCTATGCTGTTCGCCATGTATGAAAAGAACGGTCAGCCGCTGGAGGTCGTCATCCGCAACATCTACCGCGTGTGCTTCCAGAGGTCAAAGCAGCGCCCGTATAAGACCAACAATTTTTATGCCGTTCTGGAGCGGCAAAACCAGTTAGACCGGGAGGTGTATCAAATTGTCCGAAAAGAAAAAGCTGACCCGCGCCGAACGAAAACAGATCGAAGCCGCCATCGCAAGAGCGAACCGAACGGATAAGAAAGAAAAATCGGCGCAGGACAGCATCCCGTATCAACGTATGTGGCCGGACGGTATTTGCCGTGTGACCGACACGCGCTACACCAAAACGATCCAGTATCAGGACATCAACTACCAGCTCTCGCAGAATGAGGACAAGACCGCCATCTTTGAGGCGTGGTGCGATTTCCTGAACTACTTTGACAGCTCCGTGCAATTCCAGCTTTCCTTTGTGAACCTCTCGGCTTCGCAGGAAACCTTTGCACGGAGCATTTCCATTCCGCCCTGCGGGGACGAGTTTGACGGCATCCGCGCCGAGTACGCCGGTATGCTGCAAAATCAGCTTGCCCGCGGCAACAACGGCCTCATTAAGACCAAGTATCTCACGTTCGGCGTTGAGGCCGACAACCTCCGCGCTGCCAAGCCCCGTTTGGAGCGCATCGAAACCGACCTTCTGAACAACTTCAAGCGGCTGGGCGTTGTGGCTGCGCCGCTGAACGGCTTTGAGCGCCTGCACGTCATGCACGACATTCTGCGGATGGACGAGCAGGAACCGTTCCGCTTTTCGTGGGACTGGCTGGCTCCCTCCGGACTGTCCACCAAGGACTTTATCGCGCCCAGCTCCTTTGAGTTCAAGACCGGCAGGCAGTTTCGTATGGGCAAAAAGCTGGGCGCGGTCAGCTTCGTGCAGATTCTGGCACCGGAGCTGAATGACCGGATGCTGGCGGACTTTCTGGATATGGAGAGCAGCGTCCTCGTCAATCTCCATGTGCAGTCTGTGGATCAGGTCAACGCCATCAAGACCGTCAAGCGCAAAATCACCGATCTCGACAAATCCAAAATTGAGGAACAGAAGAAAGCCGTCCGTGCAGGGTACGACATGGACATCATTCCAAGCGACCTTGCCACCTACGGTGCAGAGGCCAAAAAGCTGTTGCAGGATTTGCAGTCCCGCAATGAGCGAATGTTCCTGCTGACCTTCCTCATTCTCAACACAGCGGACACGCCCCGGCAGCTCGACAACAACATCTTCCAGACCTCCAGCATCGCGCAAAAGTATAACTGTGCGCTGACCCGGCTGGACTTTCAGCAGGAGGAAGGACTGATGAGCAGTCTCCCGCTGGGGCTGAATCAGATCGAGATTCAGCGGGGCTTGACCACCTCCAGCGTGGCGATTTTTGTGCCTTTCACCACACAGGAATTGTTTCAGACTGGCTCCGAGGCGCTGTATTACGGCATCAACGCCCTTTCCAACAACCTCATCATGGTAGACCGGAAGCTGCTGAAAAATCCCAACGGTCTGATTTTGGGTACTCCCGGCAGCGGCAAGTCATTCTCGGCAAAACGTGAGATCACCAATGCGTTTCTTATCTGCCCCAAGGATGACATCATCATCTGTGACCCGGAGGGCGAATATACACCGCTGGTGGAGCGCCTGCACGGTCAGGTCATTAAGCTGTCGCCCACCGGCAAGGGCTACGACGGTTCGCCCTGCTACATCAATCCGATGGACTTGAATCTGGATTACAGCGACGATGATAACCCGCTGAGCCTGAAATCCGACTTCATTCTGTCGCTGTGCGAGTTGATCGTCGGCGGCAAAGATGGGCTTGCCCCTGTGGAAAAGACCATCATCGACCGCTGCGTGCGCATCGTCTACCGGGACTACCTCAATGACCCGAAACCGGAGAATATGCCGCTGCTGGAGGACTTGTATAACGCCCTCCGTGCGCAGGATGAAAAGGAAGCGCAGTACATCGCCACTGCTTTGGAAATCTACGTCACCGGCTCTCTGAATGTGTTCAACCATCACACGAACGTGGATGTGAATAGCCGCATCGTCTGCTACGACATCAAGGAGCTGGGCAAGCAGCTCAAAAAAATCGGGATGCTGGTGGTGCAGGATCAGGTCTGGAACCGTGTGACCATCAACCGCGCCGCCCATAAAACGACCCGCTACTATCTTGACGAGTTCCATCTTCTTTTGAAGGAGGAACAGACGGCTTCGTACAGTGTCGAAATCTGGAAACGCTATCGCAAATGGGGCGGCATCCCCACCGGGATCACGCAAAATGTCAAAGACCTGTTATCCAGCCGCGAGGTTGAGAACATTTTTGAGAACAGCGATTTCATCTATATGCTCAATCAGGCCGCTGGCGACCGGCAGATTCTCGCAAAGCAGCTCAACATTTCGCCGCATCAGCTTTCTTATGTGACCCACTCCGGCGAGGGCGAGGGGCTGCTGTTCTACGGCAACACGATCCTGCCCTTCATTGACCACTTCCCGAAGGACACCGAGCTGTACCGCGTCATGACCACCAAACCGCAAGAGGTGGCGTCGGCATGAAAAGAGAACCGCGTTTGCAGTTTTCCGATGCCGATCTTGTCGAGCCAAAGCTGGAAAAGCCCATCAAGCGGGTGAAAAAAGCGGAGGCCAAGGCGGATAAGGCGCAGGCGAAAATCCCCAAGAAAACCGTGGTCAAAAAGGAACGTGGCTTTGATCCTGCCACCGGCAAGGTCAAAACGCAGCTCCGTTTTGAGGAAGTGGATAAGAAAAAGCCGCCCTCAAAGCTGACCCATGCCGTGCGAGATGCCCCCGCCAACCTCATTCTCTCTCAGGTTCACCGGGAGGTGCGGCAGAGCGAGGATGACAATGTAGGCGTAGAGGCCGCGCACAAGGTAGAGCAAGCCGTGGAGAGCGGCGGGCGGCTGGTGCAGTCTGCCCACCGCGCCCATCAGCTCAAGCCTTATCGTGCTGCCATCCGTGCAGAGAAAAAGCTGGAACGAGCCAATCTTGACGCGCTCCAGAAGAAAGCGGAGATCGACAGCCCCACCAGCAATCCCGTTTCCAAATGGCAGCAGAAGCAGGCAATTAAGAAGCAGTATGCCGCTGCCAAGCACAATCAGGCGGCGCAGACTACGGCAAAGGCGGCAGAGAATACCGCCAAGGCCGCGAAAAAAGCCGCTGAAAAGGCTGAGAAAGCGGGCAAATATGTGTGGGAACACCGGCGCGGCTTTGCCATTGCCGCCGCAATTCTGCTGATGCTGGCGTTTCTGCTCAACGGCCTGTCCTCCTGCTCGGTGATAATGGATGGCGTCGGCTCCGGGATCGCGGCCAGTACCTATCCATCGCAGGACGCCGATATGCTGGGTGCGGAAGCGCAGTATTGCGAAATGGAGGCAGAGCTTCAGCGCTACCTCGACACCTACGAAAGCACCCATGACTACGATGAGTATCATTTTGATCTGGACACCATCGAGCATGACCCCTATGTACTCATTTCCATAATTACGGCGCTGCATCAAGGGGAATGGACGCTGGATGAGGTGCAGGGTACGCTCCAAATGCTCTTTGACCGCCAGTACATTTTGACCGAGGATGTGGTGGTGGAAACCCGCTACCGCACAGAAACCGACACATGGACGGACGCGGACGGCAACACCCATACGGACACCTATCAGGTTCCGTATGACTACTACATCTGCACGGTCACGCTGGAAAACTTCAATCTCTCCCATGTTCCCGTTTACATTATGAGCGAAGAACAGCTCGGAATGTACGCCACCTATATGGCCACCCTCGGCAACCGTCCCGACCTGTTCCCCGGTTCAGGCTACATCGGCAAGTATGTGGAGGGCAGCTATACCGACTACGACATTCCCCCGGAGGCGCTGGACGATGAGGTATTTGACGCCATCATCAAGGAAGCGGAAAAGTATCTCGGCTACCCCTACGTTTGGGGCGGCAGCAGTCCCTCCACCTCGTTTGACTGTTCGGGCTTCGTCAGTTGGGTCATCAATCATTCCGGTTGGGATGTGGGCAGGCTGGGCGCGCAGGGACTTTGCAATATCTGTACGCCCGTATCCTCTGCCAACGTCAAACCGGGCGATCTGGTGTTTTTCACCGGAACGTATGATACCCCCGGTGTCAGCCATGTGGGTATCTACGTCGGCAACAATATGATGATCCACTGCGGAGATCCGATCTCTTATGCAAACTTAAATTCAAGCTATTGGCAGTCCCATTTCTACCGTTATGGGCGCTTGCCGTAAAGGAGAGTGAACGATATGAACCCGAAAATTATGAAGCTCCGTGGAGAGCTGGAGAAGAACAAAGGCAAAATTTCCGATCTGCAAGGCCGCAACCGCGAGCTGGAAAAGCAGATTCGTGAGCTGGAGGACACCGACATCATCGGCATGGTGCGTGAGAACGGCATGACGATGGAGCAGTTTGCCGAGCTGTTCCGCCGTATGCAGGCCGCGCCTGCACCGGCCACTTCGGAAAAGGAGGCGTTGAACCATGACTAAGAACACACCGCGCATTTTTATCAGTCTGCTGCTGATGCTCCTGTGTATCGGGATTCTCCCCGTTTCCGCTTTTGCCAGCAGCGGCGACTATCCCGATGATACGCTGCCTGCCGTCGAAAGCAGCGCCGCAGACACGCAGGAAACAAAACAGATCGGCACGGTCACGACCAACGGCGGCAACCTGAACGTCCGCACCGGCGCGGGACTGGACAACACCGCGTTTACGCAGCTCCCCAACGGCACGGTGGTCGATGTGATTGGCAGGGACGGCGATTGGGTAAAAATCCTGCTACCTGCCCGTGTGGGCTATGTGTACGGCAGCTATCTGACCGTCACCGACGCCGCCGACAGTACCGTGAGCATCGGCGGCATTACGCTTCCGCTTGATGAAAAAGAGCTGACCGACCTCTGGCAGCTCCTTGTTGGCAGCATGACGGGCGGCAGCGACGCGCTGACACCGGACGGCAATCTGACGCTGATCGACGATATTGGCTCCAGCACCAAGGCAGGAAAACAGTTCATTACGTTGGAAAGCAAGAACGGCAATACATTTTACCTGATTATTGACCGTGACGATGAGGGCGAAGAAACCGTCCACTTCTTGAATCAGGTGGATGAGGCTGACCTGATGGCGCTGACCGGCGAGGAAGAAACGCCCGCCACTTGCTCCTGCACCACAAAATGCGTGGCCGGTACGGTCAATACATCCTGCCCCGTCTGCGCGGTCAACATGACCGAGTGCGTGGGCAAGGAGGCAAAGCCCGAAGCCCCCACCGAGCCGACAGAACCCGCCGCCGAGGAACCGGAGAAAAAGAGCGGCGTGGGCGGCATCCTTGTCGTTCTGCTGATCGTCGCGCTGGGCGGCGGTGCAGCGTTCTACATCTTCAAGCAGAAAAAGGCCAAGCCGCAGACCAAGGGCAGCGCCGATCTGGACGATTATGACTACGGCGAGGACGAGGACGAATACGAGTTTGAGCCGTATGAGGGCGAACCGGAACAGGATACTACGGAGGATACGGACGCATGAGATATTTCACCAATAATCCGCTGGAACGCCTGATGATGCAGAAGCCGAAAGCAGCGCGGGAGGACAGCCCTCCCGACGCTGCCAAGGAACACTTCTGCTACGGCTGCAAGCGCTTCGGACAGAGCTGCGTTCGCCCCTGCTACCGTGACGTAAAGAGAATGGAGGCTGCACCATGCGCCTTGTGATTGCCGAAAAACCCTCCGTGGCGCAGAGCATCGCCGCCGTGCTGGGCGCAAAGTCACGGCATGACGGGTATCTGGAGGGCGGCGGGTACATCGTGTCGTGGTGCTTCGGGCATCTGGCAGAGCTGGCCGACGCCGCCGTTTACAATGCCGATGATGCCAAATGGACGCTGGCGGCGCTGCCCATTATTCCTACCTCGTTCCGCTTCATCGTCCGCTCTGAAAAGCAGAAGCAGTTTGACATTCTGCGGGAGCTGATGCGCCGGGAGGATGTGGCAGAGGTGGTCAACGCCTGCGACGCTGGGCGCGAGGGTGAGCTGATCTTCCGCACGGTTTACTGCCTTGCGGGATGCTCCAAGCCGATTCTGCGGCTTTGGATTTCTTCAATGGAGGATGATGCCATCCGCAGCGGCTTCCAGCAGCTTAAGTCTGGGCGCGACTATGACGGCCTGCATCAATCTGCCCTGTGCCGCGCCAAGGCTGATTGGCTGGTTGGTATCAACGCCACGCGGTATTTCTCCCTGACGTATGGCCGCACATTGAACATTGGGCGCGTCATGTCGCCCACGCTGGCGCTGCTGGTACAGCGCGAGGCGGAGATCTCCGCATTTGTGGCAGAACCGTTCTGCACCGTCCAGCTCGATTGCGGCTTTCCCGCCACGACAGACCGAATGAAGGACAGAAAGGATGCCGATGCCATCGCCAACGCCTGCAAGGGCAAGACAGTAATCGTCAAAAGCGTGGAGCGCAAGGAAAAGGCCGAGAAAGCGCCCGCGCTCTACGATTTGACCTCCCTCCAGCGCGACGCCAACCGTGTTCTCGGCTACACCTCCCAGCAGACCCTCGACTATCTCCAAGCGCTCTATGAAAAGAAGCTCTGTACCTACCCTCGGACGGACAGCCGCTATCTGACTTCGGATATGGCGGCCAGCCTGCCGGAGCTGGTCCGGCTCACCGCTGGGGCGCTACCCTTTGCCGGTGGTATGGAGGTTTCCTGCAATGCGGCCCAGGTCATCAATGACAAGAAAGTGACCGACCACCATGCGGTGATCCCCACCCGCAACCTCCCGGGCGCAGACCTGTCCAGCCTGCCGGTTGGCGAAAAGGCGGTGCTGGAGCTGGTGGCCCTGCGGCTGCTGTGCGCTGTGGCTCAGCCCTATACTTTTGCTGAAACCGCCGTTGTTGTGGAGTGCGCCGGTGCTGAGTTTGCCGCCAAGGGCCGCACGGTGAAGCAACTCGGCTGGCGGGCGCTGGACGCTGCCTACCGTGCTGGGCTGAAAAATGCGGAGCCGGACAAGGAAATCGAGGACAAGGCTCTGCCGGAGCTGTCTGAAGGTCAGACGCTGCCCCTTTCTGGTGTTGCCGTCAAGGAGGGCAAAACCACCCCGCCCAAGCACTTCACCGAGGATACGCTGCTTTCCGCGATGGAGACTGCCGGGAAGGACGATATGCCGGAGGATGCCGAGCGCAAGGGCCTGGGAACCCCGGCCACCCGCGCCGGGATTCTGGAAAAGCTGGTGTCCACCGGCTTTCTGGAGCGCAAAAAGAGCAAGAAAACCTTACAGCTCCTGCCGTCCCATGATGCGGTGTCCCTTATCACCGTGCTGCCGGAGCAGCTGCAATCGCCTCTGCTGACCGCCGAGTGGGAGTACCGGCTGGGTGAGATCGAGCGCGGCGAGCTGGCCCCGGAGGACTTTATGGCCGGTATCAGCGCCATGCTCCAGGAGCTGGTGAGAACCTATCGGATGATTAAAGGCACCGAGTACCTGTTCACGCCGCCCCGCGAAGTGGTGGGCAAATGCCCCCGCTGTGGCAGTGATGTAGCGGAGCTGCAAAAGGGTTTCTTCTGCCAGAACGAGGGCTGCAAATTCGCCATCTGGAAAAACAACAAGTGGTGGGAGCTGAAGCGCAAGCAGCCCACCAAGGCCATCGTGACGGCGCTGCTCAAGGATGGCCGCGCCCATGTGACCGGCCTGTACTCCGAGAAAACCGGCAAGACCTACGACGCCACCGTGGTTCTGGAGGACGATGGGAAGTACGCCAATTTCAAGCTGGCGTTTGACCGGCAGAAAGGCGGCAAACGATGAAGCTCTCCCTCTATGAACAGGAAACCATCATCCTCTACAACCAGGCCGAGGTCGCAGCCGAGGTCTATACCCATGACCCCCGGCTGCTGGAGAAGCTGCGGCGGCTGGCGGAGAAATACCCGGACCAGATCGTGAAAAAAGACCGGCAGACCTTTCTTGTCCCTAAACGCTGCGTGTCAGTTCGTGAGCCGTACAGCGCCGAGCGTCGCAAGGCGGCCAGTGAACGGGCCAAGGCTGCCGGGTACAGGCCGCCCACCCCCAAGAAGGGCAGCGAGTAAGCATGGCTGAAAGTGTCTTTGAGGCCGTCAAGCAGTCTGTCACCGTCCGGGAGGCAGCGCAGATGTACGGGATCGAGGTCAACCGGAGCGGCATGGCCTGCTGCCCGTTCCACGACGACAAAAATCCCAGCATGAAGCTGAACGAGGAATACTTCTACTGCTTCGGCTGCGGAGCCACCGGCGATGTGATCGACTTCACCGCACGGCTCTACAATCTGTCTCCCAAGGAGGCCGCTGAGAAGCTGGCCCAGGATTTTGGCTTGGCTTATGACAGTCAGGCCCCTCCCCGGAGGCGCTATGTCCGGCAGAAAACCGAGGCACAGAAGTTCAAAGAGGATCGGGACCATGCCTTTCGTGTCCTGGCTGACTACTATCATCTGCTGAGAAAGTGGGAAACCAACTATTCCCCCAAAACGCCGGAAGAAAATCCTCATCCCCGTTTTATGGAGGCAATTCAGAAAAAGGACTATACGGGCTATCTGCTGGATTTTTTCCTGGAGGACGGCCCGGAGGAACAAAAGCTGTGGATTGCCGAACATCAATCAGAAATCGCCAATTTGGAAAGGAGAGTGAAATTCATGGCTGATAAGCCCACCAACCGGGAGCGGTTGCAGGAAATCACGGCAGGCATTGAACAGGGTATCAAGGAGCTGTTCGAGAGTGAAAAGTATATGCGCTACCTGTCCGTCATGTCCAAGTTCCACCGCTACTCCGTCAACAACACCATGCTCATCTATATGCAGCGCCCGGACGCCACCCTGGTGGCTGGATTCAATAAGTGGAAAAACCAGTTTGAGCGCCATGTGAAAAAGGGTGAGCATGGCATCACGATCATTGCCCCTACGCCCTACAAAAAGAAGATCGAGGAAATGAAGCGCGACCCGGATACCCAGGCTCCTATTCTGGACGCAGATGGCAAGGCCGTCATGGAGGAAAAGGAAATCGAAATCCCCATGTTCCGCCCGGTGAAGGTGTTTGATGTTTCGCAGACGGACGGAAAGCCTCTGCCGGAGCTGGCCTCCAGCCTGTCCGGGACGGTGCCGCACTATGAGGCGTTCCTGGAGGCGGTGCGGCGCTCCGCTCCGGTCCCCATCGAGTTTGAGCCAATGACTGAGAACATGGACGGCTATTTTTCATCCGAGCAGCAGCGGATCGCCATCCGGGAAGGCATGAGCGAGGTGCAGACTGTTTCAGCTGCTGTCCATGAGACCGCACACAGCAAGCTCCACGACCCCAAAAAGTATGAAGCGGAGCCGACCTGGAAGATCGTGATGGTGAGCGAGGGCGGCACCAAGCATGACTTCCGTCTGGACTTCGCCACCGAAGCAGAGGCGGAACAGGCCGCCTCCGAGGAAGGCTGGCGCTTTGTAGACGAGAATCGGTTTGAGTGGCGGCTGGAGGTGGAGGAAGATCTGACAGCGGTGAAACAGGCCGCCAAGAACCGCAACACCGAGGAAGTAGAGGCCGAGAGCATTTCCTATGCGGTCTGTCAGTATTTCGGCATCCAGACCGGCGAGAACAGTTTTGGCTACATCGCGTCCTGGTCCAAGGACAAGGAGCTGAAGGAGCTGCGGGCAAGTCTGGAGACCATCAACAAGACTTCCTGTGAGCTGATTAACGACATCGAGCGCAACTACAAGGAAATCTGCAAGGAGCGCGGCATTGACCTGACTGCCACCCCGGAGCCGGAGCAGACACCCCCGCAGGCTGTGAAAGAAGTATCTCAGCCCAGCGCCGAGTACCAGGAGGCCCTGCTGGTGTTGGATGATGCCACATATCTTCATGTTCAGCCCTGCGATACCGGCTGGGACTACACGCTCTACGATGTGGCAACCATGAAGCAGATGGACGGCGGCCAGCTGGATGGACCGGACATGGGCCGTTCCGCAGCGGTCAGCCACATCTGCAAGGACCTGGGGCTGGGTGACAAATCCATCAAGTATGCGCCGCTGTCCATGATCGAGACTTTGTATGAACAGGCCAGCCAGCAGACCGCAGAAGCCGCAGCCGCCCTGCTGCCGGATGCTCAGGAACAGGCGCTGGACGAATATCCCATGCCGGACCCGGTTCTGACCCAGGACGATCTGGAGAAATGCGGCTGCCTGGACAGCGATCTTTTGCCCCTCTCCAAAGAGAGAGCCTATGAGCTGATGGAGCGTGACCTGACCGTTTACATTATCCAGGAGGGCGAAAATCCGGTGATGGCCTTTGACACCGCTGACCTGGATGCCCATGACGGTATCTTTGCTCTGCCCCGCGAGGAATGGGAGGAAAGCCCGGAGTTTGATAAGCTGGTCAAGGACCGCATGGCCCACCAGGAGGAACGGGAGCAGGCGTTTCTCTCCCACAAGGGGGACTGCTTCGCTATTTATCAGGTGAAGCACACCGACGAGCTGCGGGACATCCGCTATGAGGGCCTGGAATGGCTCCAGTCCATCGGGCAGACGGTGCAGCGGGACAACTATGAGTTGGTCTACACCGCTCCGCTGCTGCCCTCCGATCTGAAAGGCGATACCGCCGAACAGCTCTTTTACCGCTTCAACAATGAACATCCCGCCGATTACCGCCATCCGTCCATGAGCGTAAGCGACATCGTTGCCATTAAGCGGGATGGCAAGGTATCCTGTCATTACTGCGACAGCTTCGGCTTTGAGCAGGTTCCCGGATTCCTGCCGGACAATCCGCTGAAAAATGCGGAAATGGTCGTGGAGGATGACTACGGTATGATCGACGGCATCATCAACAACGGACCCAAGGAGCCGACAGTGGCCCAGCTGGAACAGCAGGCCCGCAGCGGCCAGCCGATTTCTCTCATGGATTTGGCTGCCGCCCACCGGGAGGAACGGGAAAAGAAAAAGTCCGTCATGGAGCAGCTGAAAAGCCAGCCCAAGGCGGAACACAAAAAGACAGCGCCCAAAAAGAGCGCGGAAAGGGAGATTTGATATGGGAAACTTCACTTTTGAGGAAACGAACCTGCTTTGTATCTACAACACCGGCAGCCGCACCGGGCTGATCGAAGCCCTGACGGAGATGTGCGGTGAGCTTTCGCCGGAGGAAGCCGAGCTGCGAGAACTGACGGACAGCGCCCTCTCCAAGCTCCGGGCTATGAGCGACGCCGAGTTTGCCGAGCTGGAGCTGTACCCGGATTTCGACGAGTAAAAACCACACCAAGACCCAGCGGGGCGGCCTGATGTGCCGCCCCATTTCTATTTAACATGAAGGGAGGACAGAAAACCATGCCATCCAAAGCTGAATTTTACCGGCAGATGGCCGAACAGGTATCGACCCGGCTTGTGGGCAGCTGGAAAGAATGGACAGCCTTTCTTACCACCGCCGCCCGCCTCTACAAATATCCGTTCCATGAGCAGATGATGATTTACGCCCAGCGCCCGGACGCCACCGCCTGCGCCGAGTACGATCTGTGGAACGAAAAAATGGGGCGGTATGTACGGCGCGGCTCCAAGGGGATCGCTCTGGTGGACGATTCCGGCGACAGGCCCCGGCTGCGCTATGTGTTCGATATTTCCGACACCGGGACCCGTGAACATTCCCGCACCCCCTGGCTGTGGCAGCTGGAGGAACGGCACATTGGGCCTGTGTCGGCCATGCTGGAGCGCAACTACGGTGTTGCCGGTGACGATCTTGCCCAGCAGCTCACCGATGTGGCCGGAAAGCTGGCGAGTGAGTATTGGGACGAGCATCAGCAGGACTTCCGCTACATCGTTGACGGTTCGTTCCTGGAGGAGTACGATGAACTCAACATCGAAGTCCAATTTAAGTCCGCCGCCACCGTCAGCATCGCCTACGCCCTGATGTCCCGCTGCGGACTGGATACAGACCAATATTTCCAGCATGAGGACTTCATGCCGATTTTCGATTTCAATACCCCGGCCACGGTTGGGGCGTTGGGAGCGGCGGTCAGCCAGATGAACCAGCAGGTGCTGCGGCAGATCGGCGTCACCATCCAGAACTATGAGCGCGAACAACTCGCGGAAAGGAGCGTTACACATGGAGAACAACCTGACTTACACGAGGAACGGCGATTACCTGATTCCCGACCTGAACCTGAGCGAACAGCCGGAGAAGCCCCTGGGCAAGTACGGCAGGATGCGGAAAGCGTACCTGAAGGAACACCGGCCCCTGATCTACAACCAGCTGCTGCTGACCGAGAAACTGTACCCGCACCTCATCGAGATCGACGAGACGGCGAACAGCCGTCTGGAGCAGATGATGCCCCAGCTGGCGGAGTCGGCGGGCGCGACGGAGGAGCTGAAAGCCCGCGATCCGATGCGCTGGGTGGGTCTGATGAACACCTGCAAGGCCCAGGCCGAGGAGATTCTGATGGCGGAGCTTATCAACAGCTAACCCTAAACCTGTTCCTCTCCGAAGTTGAACAAATCCAAAGAATAGATGAAGCAGAGAATGTGAAAACATCCTCTGCTTTTTCTTTTGCCCAAGAACAGCCGCAGCCGGACCCGGCTGTGTGGGAATACAACG
>ENA-OPUE01000863-OPUE01000863.1-human-gut-metagenome-genome-assembly--contig:-NODE-863-length-21574-cov-7.894651_pt1 | contig 21574 bp, 30 predicted proteins | sample MGYA00241466_ERZ501924 | MGnify/ENA primary metagenome ERZ501924 (study PRJEB25962, sample SAMEA2042223) | human gut metagenome | biome: human gut; feature: human-associated habitat; material: faeces...
GTAAGTTTGTCCTTCATCAAAAATTCAACTTCTACAGGTTTACTCATTCCAGTTTACTTTGAAAAAATCCTACTATATCGTTCGCCTCATCCTCGGCGCTGCGCTCCGGGTGACTGTCACACTTACCGCTACCTCCCTTCTGTCGAACATATCGCGGAGCGTCGCTCAGCATCAGTATCAATGTCTGGTAGTTCACACCGTCCAGGATGTAGTCCACACTCCAACCCGTTGCCGATGCTATCTGCCACACGAAACCGAAAGGGCTATGGGAACCTTCATACCGGGTTCTTAACTCCCCATCCTTGCCTGGCTCAGTCTCGGGGTCATCGGGTTCGCCCGCGCCGCCGAGCTGATAATACGCATAAAATCCTTCGTGCCCATCAGCCGTTCAAACGTCCGGAACAGCGCCATCAGATACTTCCACTCCACAAGGTTCCGGAGCACCCATGCCGTCACACCGATACCTACATGTCGCGACACATAGCCCCGACACACCGTATAGGCCAGCAGACGGCTCACAGCCTTGCCATGTTCCGCTACAAAGTTTAGTTCCTCGATCTTGTCCTTCGGCTGCCACCCGGGTTCAACACCCATCTTCAGGTATTCCCTTGCCAGCAGAATCTGCCCGCGCAGTCTCGGACGCTTCATCGTCACACGCACCGCCAACGTACTTTTCATCCATGGGAGCTTCCACCTTTTAAGAGGAACGGACACGCCGCTGTCCAGCAGCGCATCCGCACACTCCATCTCTATCAGTTGTTCCAGCAGGTCAGCCATACACTATCCCTCCTTGCTTGTGGCCTCCTCGCTTGTAGCCTCCTCACTTTGAACCGAGGCAGCCGCCGCTGCTCCCGCTGCAGGCAGCTTGTGCTCTCCCCACTCTTCGGGCAAGGTTTTCGAGTCAAACACGCCGTAGGGCTGCGAACCGTCCTCCGGCATAGCCACCTCCAACGTACATTCTATCTTGGCCGTTTCCGTAAGCGTCAGCTTACCGCCCAGGTTGCTCAGCAGCGTGCCGTTCGGTATCAGGATGCTCCGTCCGCTCACCAGTGCCAGTTCGAAAGGACCTTGCATCAGCAGGGCGGCCTGCGGGGCGGTCCAGCCTGTCGGATTCTTCTTCTGGCTGTCTTCTTTCGCATAGTGCAGCGTGCCGCCCAGCAGGACATGCATGTTCTTGTAGTCCGTCTGAATCACGTTGAACGTGGGGGCGATGCTGCCGTTGCTCTGCGGAATGATCAGCACGGGGGCACCCGGTGCCTGTTCCGCCTCAATCTTGGCGGCTTCGGGCTTCTGGCCGTTCAGGTCAAACGAGCCTTTCTCGATATAGCCTATCACGAAGTCATTGTATTTCACGGCTCCCAGGCCGTACATAAAATTCTTGTTCATCTTCTTTTCAGTTTCATGGTTAATAACACACCGGCCAAGATGCCGGCCAATACACCTGTCATAAACGTCCGCATCCGGTTCGGAAGGCGTTTTTCTACTGTTTGAACGTCATTTGAAATTTCGCTCTTGGTTTCGCTACGGATGCGCGCCAGCTCTTCTTCATACCATAGCACCAGCTGCTGCAGACTGTCACACGAGGCTTCGGCCACGATGTTCCCGCTGTCGTCGCTGCCTACGGTCAGATTCGCCTGTCCACTCTTCCCGCGATACACCGCCCCTTCAGGAAGTTTACGGAGGCTGTCCGCCGGTATCGTCAGCTTCACCGCACTCGCCGGTATCCCCGCCATCACCAGTCCCGCCCGTCGGCTTCCGCTCGCGCTGTCGGCGCTTGCCGTTTCCGTCTGTGTCTTCTCCACCGTCATGCTCTTCCTGCTGCTTGCGCAGCCCGCCAAGCACAGGACAGTCATCATGATGACGGCAACTGTTGGCAGTGTCAATGGCCTTGCGCAGTCGCGCCATTTCGCGCTTGTTGGCCTGCAGGTCTTTTCTTGTTGCATTCAGTTCTTCTTTTAAGGGTACCACAATATTGCTCACCAAAACGCGGGTGGCATGTTCCGCGTTGTCCACACGCACACCCTCCGCGTCGGCTTCGGCCTTCATCGCTTCCGCTTTCGCTTTTCTCACCGTGGCACGCAGGGAACCGATGGCCGCTGCGGTGCCCACAAGGCCGCCGCTAAGAATGATGTTCATGATCTCGCTAAAGTCCATACCACCCGTTTTTTTAGTCAGTCAACCTTTTATTCTGCTTCCTCGCGTTTCTTTCGGAATAGTCCGATAACCCATTGCACCAGTCCCGTGTCGGCTACCCCATTGGCTACAAGTGAGGCACCAAAACCATAGAGCAAGGCAATGTCCCAGCTCACATCACTCACAAACCCCGCATCAAGCCACCACAGCAGCATCACGCATACCAGGCCCACACACCAGCTTACCAGCTGCGTCACCCAGCCTTTCATCTGGGGGAACAAGCCCTTCAAACCTTCGGTAAGCACCACCACACCGGCTGCAAAACCGGCAAAGGTGCCAATCATTGCGTCATAGTCCGTTGCCGGAACATCAGCCCCTTGGGCCATCACAGTCGATACCGCACCGAGCATCAGCATCATAAACAGCATAATTCGTTTCATTGATTGTTTCTTTTATTATTGGTTAATACCTATTTCTTTCAGCCATTTCTGTACATCAAAGCTGGGGCAGGCCTTGGCCGCCAGCTCGTTGTGTCCCACAATGCGCACATCAGGGAATCTGCGGTGGAAGTCCTTCACATACTTCTCCAGTGCCTTTTTCTGGCAGCCGGTGCGGGTGTCCTTCGGGGTCTTGCCATCCTTGGCCACACCGCCGGCATACACAATGTGGCGGCTCACGCTGTTGTACCCCTTGGCTCCGTTGGTCACTTCCCACGGATCTACCTGCGCATCCTCGTTGTTGTCCACCAGACGTTCCACTCCGCCTTGCAAATGAAACAGGTCGGTATAGCCCACCTGTTTCCAGCCTCGACCGCCCTGGTTCACGGGCGAAGTGTGCCACTTCCGGATGTCCGCCGATGATACCTCACGCCCCTCCGGGGTTGCCGTACAATGAATTACCAGATACTTCAACTTTGCCATATCATCTTATCCTTTCTGGTTTTGGGTAATGGTAATCTTGGCCGTCTTGCTGCGGTCGGCATTGAGCGTCAGGGTCAGCGTACCGGTTTTCTGACTGCCACTGTTTGCACCGGCCGAAATCTTCACACCATTATCCGTCGCTTCCACCTTGAAGCCGGCAGGGGCACTGCCTATCTCATATTCTCCACTCGCGGTCACAGTCACCTCCTCGCTGCCACCGGTTGCCTCAAGGGTCACGCTGGTAGGACTTACTGAAATCTTCTTCTCGCTCGCCTTGAACACGGGGTTGCTTCGCTTGTCCAATACCACCACTTCTTCGCCGAAGGCAATGTTCGTGTCAGCCTTCATCAGCATCTTGAAGAAATACAGTTCGCTCGCGTTCGAAATCTTGTCAATCTGAATCACGTCTTCATCGTCCTGCAGGTTCACAGCCGCAAACAGGTTGCCGCCGGCATCGGGCGAACAGAGGGTACACACAATCAGATCATCGGGCCAGGCAGCAAGCGTCTCGATGGTAATGCCCTTGTAGCGGCGGGCATTCACATCGGTTTCGCTCGTGTTCTTGGCCTCGCGCTGGGTCAGCTCGTCGTCATACTTGTCAAAGTCGTTCACACTCATCAGGATGCGGAGGTCCGGGTTGTTGCGGATGGCCACGGGAATCTTCGCACGCATGGCTTTCAGTCTGCCCAGCATGGTCGATTCTGCGCTGTCCACCACAATCACCTCAGTATCCTTGGCCATCTGGGTCAGGATGCCGTTAAACAGGTGGTCGTCATCATCCCCATATTCGCCGTTCACATAGTGGTCACCCAGTTCAAACTGCACCTGTTTGGCCAGCTCGGCAAGCAGGGCGTTCTGCGCTTCGGGCGGAAGTTCCGAGAATACCAGGTTGCCCTTCGGCTGCCATTTGCGCCAGATGTTCTCGAACGTGCGGGGGTTAAATACGGTAAAGGCCATGAAGTCCACCGGGTCAAGGCTCTTTTCGTCGTAGTTGAAGTTGCCCTTCGAATCCTCCACGCCGGGGTTCTCCTTGCGCTTCTGAAGCATCTTGCCGGTCTTCAGGCGCGGCAGGCTGATTTTCTTCTCCACACCGGGAATCACCATGATCAGCCCCTTTTCCACAATCTCATTGCTCGTAGCGGCAAGCGTCAGCAACTGTTCCAGTACCTCGCCGCTGTAATTCGTGTTTCTTACAATTATTGCCATAGTTCAATCACTTTTTACGTTTGTCCTTTATTTCTCGCATGCGCTTGGCCCAGGGACTCTCATCTCCGTTCGGTTCCAGGTGCAGGTCTTCCATCACACGGCGCTTCACCGGCAGTTGGGCCAGGGCCTTTTCGCCGTTCTCGCGGTCATTGGCCAAAAGGTTTTCGTAGATGGGGCGGGTGGTCGCATCGATGCGGCCGTCTTGCTCGGCTGCGTCAAGCAGCTGCTTGCGGGCGGCAAGGTCTTCGGCTGCAGCCTTGTCCTCGTAGGTCTTCACCTTGGCCTTCAGGTCGGTGTTCTCTTTCGTAAGGACAGGTACCTTGCCGGCCTCTTCCTCCAGTTGGTCCATCAGGCGGAACACATCCGCATCACTCGCGCAGTCCTTGAAGCGCGGGCGTTTCTTTACGTCTTCCAGATTCATGTCTTCTCTGTTGTTTTGTGGCTCAATGAGCCGGTTATTGAATAAAGTATATATCTGTGCCGGCGTACTGTCGGCCGGCACGGGGTCTGCATCATAGATGCCGTCTATGAAACCGAGGCCCAGGGCTTCCTGGGCAGTCAGCCAGTGGTCCTCGCCGTCAAAATAGGTCTGTTTCACTTCTTCCTGGCTCATGCCCAGCCGCTCGGCATAGATTTCGCTCAAGCTGCCCTCCAGGCTTTCTATCTCTTCCATGCAGCGCTGCAGGTCCTGCTTGTTGCCGTAACACCCGCCGCTCACACTGTGCAGCATCAGACGGGCATATTTGCTCATTTCTACGGGCTTGCCGCAAAGGGCTATCACACTGGCCATGCTGGCGGCTATGCCATCCACATAAATGCGGATGTCGGCCTGGCTATGGCGCAGGGCGTTGAATATCGCAATGCCGCTGTACACTTCCCCGCCGTTGCTGTTGATACGCACATGGATGCGCCGGCTCACGCGTTCGGCTTCCATCAGTTCCTGGGCTATGCGCCCGCTTTGCACCTCCGTATAGTCTCCGATGTCCCCGTACAGGAATATCGTACTGGTGCCGTCGTCACTCGTTGTAATATTGAAAAATCTGCTCATCGTCATGTCTTTACCAGCGGTTTCCCCGCCTTTCGATGGTGCGAAAATAGAACATTCCCATGGCAACAAGAAACCGCGTCCGCATCATAACGTTTTCTGGCGTTATCATAACGCTGTAACCCGTCATCATGCGTACGCGCTTTTACAAACCCCGCTTTTTCATGCAATTTTGTAACGTGATTTACAACTAAAAAGGACGATTTATGGCAGATTTGACGAATGCCCAGAAAAAGGAATGGGCAAAGACTTTGTACCTCAAGGAAAACCTCACACAGCAGGAAATTGCCGACCGGGTGGGCGTGTCACGGGTGTCCGTATCCAACTGGGTGCGGGCCGGGAAGTGGGAGGAACAGAAGGTGGGGCTTACGCTCACAAGGCAGGAACAGGTGGCTAACCTCTACCGACAGGTGGCCGAAATAAACAAGGCTATTGCCGAACGGCCCGAAGGGGAACGGTTCCCCTCATCCAAGGAGGCGGACATTCTCGGAAAACTGTCGCCAGCCATACGCAACATGGAGCAGGAAGTGGGCATTGCCGACATCATCAGTGTCCTCACCGGGTTCATCGATTGGGTGCGGGCAGCCGACCTCGAAAAGGCTAAGGAAATCACACGCCTGGCCGATGCGTACATTAAAGACAAATTATAAAGGAGACAGACCATGAAACAGACTGACAGACTCGCTCTCCTCGATTGGGAGAAGTACAAAGAAGACATCGCAAGGGCTACACCGGTTGACCGGAACATGACGGCAGCCGAACGGGAAAAACACCGGGAATATCTGGAGAAACATCCCATAGAATGGATCAGGTTCTTTTTCCCGAATTATGCCAAATATGAATTTGCCGGCTTCCAGAAAAAGGCTATCCGGCGGATCATTGCACACGACGAATGGTTTGAGGTGCTTTCCTGGAGCCGTGAGCTGGCCAAATCCACCGTCACCATGTTCATCGTCATGTATCTCACGCTGACCGGACGCAAAAAGAATGTGATTCTGACCTCCAACAGCAAGGACAATGCGGTGCGCCTGCTCGATCCGTACCGGGCCAACCTCGAAGCCAACGGGCGCATCATGGCATACTACGGCAAACAGGAACTGCCGGGCTCATGGACCGAGGATGAATTCACCACCAAAGGAAAGGTTTCTTTCCGCGCACTGGGTGCCGGGCAGTCTCCACGTGGTTCGCGTAACGAGGCCATACGTCCCGACGTGCTGCTGGTCGATGACTTTGATACGGACGAGGACACCAAGAATCCGGACATCATCCAGAAGCGTTGGGACTGGTGGGAAAATGCGCTGTACCCCACACGTTCCATTTCTGAACCTACACTGGTCATCTTCTGCGGCAACATCATTGCCAAGGACTGCTGCGTGGTGAGGGCAGGCGAAATGGCCGACTCCTGGGACATCGTAAACATCCGCGACAAAAACGGATTTTCCACATGGCCGGAAAAGAACTCGGAAGAGGACATTGACCGTACACTGTCCAAAATATCCAAAAAGGCGGCACAGGGTGAATATTACAACAACCCCATTTCCGAGGGCGAGGTCTTCGAGAACATTTCATACGGCAAGATACCGCCTCTCTCCAAATTCAAGTTTCTCGTGGCGTATGGCGACCCGGCACCGGGCGAAAGCAAGGGGAAGAAAGGAAAATCATTCAAGACGGTTTCACTTTGTGGCAAATTGGGCACCAGGCTCTATGTCATCAAGACTTTCCTGGCGCAGGCACTCAATGCGGAGTTCATTGACTGGTATGTCCGGATGCTTGATTTTGTCGGGGGCAAGACCAATGTTTATTGCTACATGGAAAACAACAAACTGCAGGACCCTTTTTTCCAGCAGGTGTTCAAACCGCTGGTGGCAAAGGTGCGACGGGAACAGAAGATTGCACTGTTCATCCGGGGCGACGAGGAGAAGAAGACGGACAAGGCTACACGTATCGAGGCCAACCTTGAACCGCTCAACCGCGAAGGGAACCTTATCCTCAACGAGGCTGAACGGGACAACCCGCACATGAAGGAACTGGAAGACCAGTTCAAGCTGTTCACCTTGACCATGCGCTATCCGGCCGACGGACCGGATGCGGTCGAAGGGGCTAACCGCATCATCGATGAGCTGATCAGGCGCATCGAACCGCCTGTTTTCCGCTCAAGGAAGGATCTAAGAAAACGGAACAAGAAAAGATTATGACAACTCTAAAATATTAGGACTATGAGCAAATTTGTAGAACTCACCGATTACGATGCGAGTATCCACCGCGACATTCTTGACGCACTGGTGCGCGAAGACGAAACGGTCATTGAGGTTTGCGAGGACAGGGCCATTGCCGAAATGCGATGCTACTTGGGCAAACGCTACGACTGCAACAAGATTTTTGCTGCCACCGGCGAGAACCGGAACCAGCTCGTGCTGATGATGGTCATTGACATGGCGGTCTATCACATCTTCTGCATCCACAACCCGCAGAAACTTTCCCAGGTACGCAAGGACCGATACGAACGGGCAGTGGAATGGATGAAGGCGGTGGCCGACGAGGACATTTCAATCGAAGGGGCTCCGCTGCTGCCTGAGGAACAAAGGGCGGGCAGGTCGGATTTCCGCATTCAAAGCAACCGCAAACGAACGAACCACTGGTAAAAAGCAAGCATCATGAAAAAGAAAAACAGAAAAAACAACAAAGCCGGTATCATCACCGTAGGGGGAAACTTTACGTTGCCGGGGCAGAAGAGACCGAATGTGATTGTACTCACACAGCCCAAACGTTTCGGGCTGGACATTTCCGACTACATGGCAGCCGTCAAGGCAGCCGAGAATGTCGATTTCTCACGACGTTACAAGCTCTATGACCTCTACGAGGATATTCTGATGGATACCCACCTTTCCTGTGTGCTCGAAAAACGCAGGAATGCCGTGCTGTGCTCCAACATGGAGTTCCGGGTGGACGGGAAGCCCGACGATAAAATCAACCAGCAGATTCAGTCGCCCTGGTTCAACCGACTGGTGGGTGACATCCTTGATGCGAAATTCTGGGGCTTTTCGCTCTGCCAGTTCTACAAGCTGCAGGAATGGGTGGACTACGACCTGGTACCGCGTAAGCATGTGGATCCGGTCAGGGAACTCATCTTGCGGCATCAGACAGACATCACCGGCCATTCCTGGGATGAATATACCGACTTGCTTTTTGTAGGCTCTCCGTCCGATTTGGGGCTGCTGGCCAAGGCTGCACCTTGGGTCATCTACAAACGTAATACCACGGGCGACTGGGCACAGTTCTCCGAGGTATTCGGCATGCCTATCCAGGAATATATCTATGACTCCGACGACGACGAGTCCCGACAGCGGGCTATGGAGGATGCAGCCAACGCCGGAAGTCTGGCGCAGTTCTTTCATGCCAAGGACACAGAACTAAAACTCACGGAAGCCGGAAACAAGACGGGTTCAGCTGATGTGTACGAACGGTTATGCGAACGGTGCAACAACGAAATTTCCAAGCTGATTCTGGGCAATACACTGACCACCGAATCGTCCGAAAAAGGCACACAGGCTTTGGGTACGGTTCATAAGAAAGTAGAGGACAAGGTACTGGAGGCCGACCGGAAGTACGTGCTCAACGTGCTGAATTACGACATGACGGACATTCTGCTGCGCATGGGCATCAACACCGAAGGGGGTACGTTCTGTTTCCCCGAACCGAAGGAAACGGATGCCGGTACCAAAATATCCATCCTCACGCAGCTGAAGAAGAACTTCAACATCCCCATCGACGACGACTATCTCTATGAGGAATTCGGTATCGACAAACCGGCCAATTACGAGCAGCTGAAGGCGGAACAAAAGACGGCTGAACAAGCCGACCAGATTCCAAGCCCGAAGAAGGAACCGGAACCGGTAGATAAGGGACGGGATGATGAACCGACACCGAAACAGAAAAGAAACTTCCGGAACTGGCTCAAAGGTTTTTTCGTGAAAGCCCCGGATTCCGGGGCAGCTTTAGACTGGTAATGAACGACCTCTACCAAAACAAAGGGGAAGAGGTACAGACTTCGTTCAGTTTCAGCAGCGACGTGTTGGCCAAGGCACTGCAGCGCATCTACAGTCAGAAAATGGACGTGGAGGGCGAAATCGAGCCGAATCTATTTCACGAAATCTGCCGCATACTGGACGATGCTGCTGCCGATGGGGTTGCACAGTCTGAGGTGAAGCAAGTGGACGATTTCCTGCAGCAGCTGCAAACCAACAATGAGGTCTTTGCGGCATTCAAGGTTCACCGCATGCAGCGCGATATGGCGCGGTTATTATTCGATTCGAACGGCACTCTAAAGCCATTCGAGAAATGGGTGCAGGAGGTCACACCCATCGCATCTCACCAGGTGCGGCACTGGCTGCAGACTGAATATGACACGGCGGTGCTGAGGGCACATCAGGCAGCCGACTGGCAGCAGTTCCTCCGCGAACGCGATGTCTTGCCCAACCTCAAATGGATGCCTTCCACCTCCCTGCACCCGAGTGCTGATCATCGGCCGTATTGGAATACCATACGGCCCATCGACGACCCGTTCTGGAGCATACACCGGCCGGGCGACCGATGGAACTGCAAGTGCGACCTCACGGCCACCGACGAGGAACCGACGCAACTGCCGGATGAGGACGATAATAGTAAACCGCAACCGGGGCTGGATAACAACCCGGGAACGGATGGCATCCTCTTTTCCGATTCCCATCCTTATTTCCCGAACGACTGCAGGCACTGTGCTTTCTATAAACCGGGCTTCAAGGACCAGCTGAAACACATCTTCAGTAATCGGGCAAAGGATTGCTACGACTGCCCATACATCAAGGCATGTATGGAACGGATGGCACAAAACGGGTTTAAACTTGAAAAATCATTCTCCAACGGCGGTGTACTTTATGTACATCCGAAGGTTGATAAGGATAAGGCCGACTACAAGGATATGAAACGTATCTGCCTCCAATTGGCAAGAATGGGGCATCAAGTCAAAATGACACCACGCTTGCACTATCTGTCGGATGATTACCAACGTATCTACGCAAACTTGATAGATACCAGATATTACAGAAAATGCCCGGATTTTGAAGTGGATGGCTTGTTTTACGAATTTGAAGGCTTCATCAAGCCATGGAACAAAAGAAAAGTAAAAAGCATGATTTCTCACGGGCTGGAGCAATCTTCCAGAATTGTAATCAAGAACACAAAAGGCTGTTCTGACCGTTTTATAAGAAGGGCTATCATGGCAAGACGGAATTTGCCTAATCAAAACATCGATGAAGTATGGATTTATGAAAAAGGGGAAATCAGGTTGTTCTATAAGGATGGTAAGTTCTACTACTAAAAAGACAACAGGGAAGCCTGCGAACAGACTTCCCTGCGATGCGACGTGCCGCAGCACACGCTAACTCCTTATGGAGCTGCTGCAAATATAGTGATTTATTTTAAAACGGTATCACAATGGACTTGAAAGATTTTGATAACTTGATAAAATCCAAGCGTAAACGGCTGGAAACGCTCATGCGACGCAAACTCCCCGTTACAGTCGGACGTATGGCCAAAGACCATTTTCAGGAGAATTTCCGCCAGGGTGGATTTGTCAATGGCGGTCTTCACCCTTGGCCAAAATCCAAACGGCTGTCTTCGGGGGGTACCGATGCCGCCAGCAATTATGGTACGCTGCTCTCCGGCAGGAAGCATCTTTTCAAATCGGTCGGATATACACCTGCAGACTACCGGGTAAGGGTGTTCAACGAGGTGGTCTATGCACCCGTCCACAACTGGGGCGGCGAAATCGATGTCACCGTCACAGACCGCATGAGGCGCTTTGCATGGGCCAAGTTCTACAAGGCTTCGGGGAAAAGACAAAAAACCGGCACAGGGCAAAAGAAACGCGTTAAACGATGCACCAAACCGAAGGAACTGAATCCGCAGGCGCAGTTCTGGAGGAACATGGCGCTTACCAAGAAAAAGAAACTGCACATCCGCATCCCGCAGCGCCAGTTCATGGGCGAAAGCGAAGAATTGAACAGCCGCATAAGGGAGAAGGTGGATCAGGAAATTACCAACATTTTAAACAGTTAAGGATATGGACGAAATTTTTATCGCAATCATGGAACAGATTGCACAGGAAATGCCGGAACTCTCGCTCATCGACGAGGACTACGGACAATTGGAAATGGGGGCAGAAGAAGACCAGTACCCGGTCACCTTCCCTTGTGTATTGATTGGAAATACCAGTTCCGACTGGCACGACCTCGGATATGGGGCACAGAAAAGCGAATCGATGGTCACAGTACGTCTGGCTGTTGATTGTTACGACGATACGCACTATGCCTCGGGCACGTATGACAAGGTGAGAGAACGGATGCAACTGGCCGGAAAACTTTACAAGTCGCTGCAGTGTCTGCAATGCACGGACAACGCTTCGCCGCTGGTGCGCGAGAAAAGCCGTTCGTATGCCATGCCGGGGGGCATCAAGGTGTTCGAGCTGGTCTTTTCGTTCACACTGCACGATGAGACGGCTATGCCGGTATAGGAGGAGTCACTGGGCAGGAAAAAGTTCCAGTTGGGCAGCGGTCAGACGAGGAGCCTTGACCTTGGGTATGGGACGGATGGGGCGGTCGCTTCCTTCCCGCGTCTTCCGGCGGATGATGGTCATGATACGCTCCTCGGATATAAAGAATTCACGCTCCGACAACACTTTCAAAGCATCGTCGAACCGCAGCCGCTGCACTTCGGTCCAATAGTAGTAACGACGGCACAGTGCCTCGTCACGCAGCTTGATCAGTTCTTTATCCCGTCCTTTACCCATATACTTGTTTTCTCTTACAAAAATAGCTGATTTTCATCGAATTTAAGAACAAAAGCGCCGCAATTATAACAACTGCGGCGCTTTCTGTTTACAGGGTTAACGGTTTCCGGTTACAAACGGCAGAAACTGGGTTCAATGCGGGTCCATACACCGTTTTCAGGGTTACGGCGGCTGAAGTAGTAGTTGGTGGCATTGCGCTGCACCACGTTGGCTTCCTTGAACAGGCGCATGATGTCTGCGTACTCTTCATCGAACTTGTCTTCCAGTTCGTAGAGCTTCGAAATGCTCTTGTAGTCCAGATCGCCCATCTTGTTGCGCTCCAGCAGGGTCATGGCCATCTGATACATCGGATCATCCGAACCTTTCTCACTGTTCTGCATGTAGCGCTTCAGGTAGTCAATCAGACGGTCGGCTGCCATGTCGGCTCGTTCATCGAAGCCTTTCACCTTGTTGCTTTTCACCTCCAGCCGGAAGTCTCCGTCCGTAATGGTGTAGCTGCGCTGTTCGTCGCTTTTCACCTGGCCGTATTCCTTCATCACCTTGGTAAAGGCATCGGCTTCTTTTTCCAGCCATCCGCGGAACCCGGTCACGGCATTCACCATCTCAAGGACGTTGGCCTTTACTTCGTGCATAAACTCACCGCGTAATGCCTCGTAAGTTTCACGACGGGCGATGCGGTCTTCTTTCTCTTCTTGCTGCAGCTGGGCCATCAGGGCTGCTCGCTGTTCTTTACTCAGGGACTTGACGTCCACACTTTGATTGTTCTTTTCCATGTTTAAATCATTTTGAATGTTCATTACTTGTTTTTATTCCTACTCGTTATCCTGCGATTCTGGTTCATCGTCTATCAGCATGGCCTCCCCGTTGGCATACGCCCAGTCAGCCAGCTCGTTGAAAAACTCCGCTGCATCCTGGTTCTCCAGATCGGATGTCGTAAGAGTCACGTCTTTTCTTATGCGCTCAAGCGCTTCATGTGCTTTTTTATCCATATTGTTCTATTTATCGGTTAAACCTCCTTTTCGTTGGATAGCCCGCAGTTTGATGGCCAGTTGTTCCAGCTCCGCTGTACTAATCTGAACAAAGGGTTTGCCGGCTATCCGAGGGTTGTTGCAGAATTCGTTCACCCGGTTCCAGTCAGTGGTGTCTATACCCAACTGTTGCATCAGCTTCAGACATACGCTGCGTTTCCGTCGCAGTTCCTCGCGAAGTTTCTGCCGCCATTCATCCTGCCCGGTCAGTTTCTCCAAGGCACAGCAGCAGGCTTCATATTCCTTGGAAGTCATTTCACGGAGGCTTTCCGTACGGTCCCACGTGTACTGCAGAACGATTTGCTTCTTTAGCCCTTCCCGGTCTCCTGTACAGGGCAGCTTGTTGAACAATGCGTAGAACCGGGCGAAATTGGTTACTTCCTGTGCCATGTCATTTACCATTAAGAATCATTTCACATTCCGTTGATTTGGTACTGACACGATAAATTATCTTATCCGGCTTCACTGATTTACCTTTGTATTCAGCCTCAATTTGCTTAGCAAATATCTTTTTGAACTCATCACCCATTTTAGAAAGTATTTCTTTATTGTACTCCCCGCAAAAACCTATGCGTGAAGATTGGATTTCACGAATTGTTCCTCTATATACCGTAGCGGTCAACTTCATCACCACAACACCGGTTTCCATTTTTATTTTTCCCATATCGACTAATTTTATTCAAACAACACTTTAATGCCACACGAACTGGCCACGTCAAGTTCCAGTTTGGCTCCCTTGCTCAGTTCCCAGTCCTTCAGCATATAGATATAGTCACAAGCCAGCAACTGGGCAATGTCGGCCCGCATGTGGGCTCTCCAATGAGCTTCATCCGGCAATCCGTTCCTGAAAGGGTTTACAGGATCATAGCCTTGTGCCATCAGTTTCTCCTCGGCACGGCTGAAGGCTTCCTTGCGCTCATTCATATCATAGTGCGCGATGGCTCCGCTGATGTACACTTTCCCGGCACCGGTCACTTCACCACGTTGAAAAGCCTTGTGTCGTTCCCACCGTTCTGGAACCACCACACTGTAGTTGCACGATTGGCAGCAGCAGCCTTCTTCTTTCACCGGGAACGGATTGTATCCGTAGCCCTCATACTCTTTGCCGCAGATGCAGCACACTTTCTTTTCTTCTTTCTTTTCCATCACTTCAAATCTTTAATGTTTATTTGGCAGGACGGATGCCATACCTGGATATTCCGGGCAAACATCACATCCCTGGTTTCTATCACTACGTGTCCCTTTGTCTTGGCCCTGCGCAGACGGAGGTCGCTTTGTATGTTACGCTCTACCCAATCGTCCACCACGGCCTCCGCCTCCTGTCCTTTCAGGAGTATCTGGTACAGCTTATTCTCCCATTCCATCATTCAAATAATCCTCTATATTATCGTCCTTCAATGTTTTGGCAGCACCTTCTTCCCATATCACGTAGGGTTCACCGGGCTTTTCCATAAAGCGGCTTTTGCACCAGGCTTTGAAACAGCTTACCATGATTTTCACATCGGCATCATATTCCACCTTGCGGGCGCTTCTACCTGCCGGATGAAGTCCCTCGGCATGGCTGATGAAGATAAACAGTTTCTTGGGATGACGTTCCTTGAACTCCTTGTAGGTCTTGTAGTTCAAGCCGCTGTATTGGAAGCTGTCAATAATCACGATGCCGGGACTGCCCCGGCGCTGCAGACGTTCCTCCAGCTGGTCCATCGACTCGCGGTCAAGGATAACCAACCGCTTGCGCACTTCGTCCATCTTATGCCGTTTCAGGCTCATTTGGAACGAAAGGCCAGTGCTTTCTTCCAGGCTGTCATAGATGACACGTCCGAAGCTGCACAGGTACTTGGCCAACTGCATCACAAAGCTGCTCTTTCCGTTCCCGCTGGCACCCCAGATAATCCACACGCCGCTTTTGGCAGGGTTGCCTATCGAGGCTTGCCAATCCCCGGTAAACTCATACCGGGGTATTTTCATATTCAGCACCTCACCGGGGCTGTAGGCTCTTTTCAGTTTCATGCTTGCATCCTCCTTAATTTTTCGATTTCGGTATATACGCGCCGCAAGCCGCCTCCGGTGCTGTGAACAATCTTGGCAATGTCGGAACCGTCCGGGGCATTGATTTTGGCTACAATGGCAGCCTGTGCCTTCAGAAACTTTTCACGTTCCTGCGCATCATCCGGGGTCACCTTGCTGTAGGAGTCACCGTAGCGGCTCAACATTTCGGTATAGCCCACCTTCTTGCCTTCGATGGCGCGGTTGATCTTTTCCTTCAGCCCGTCTGCACCCATCATATACCACGCACAGCAGCGCTCGGTGGCGTTCCACAGGGCCTTCAGTTCAAGGAAGGCTTCATACTGCAGGTCCCCGGCTTCATCCAGGATAACCAGGGGCGTATCTATCGTGCGGAGGTAAGCCACCAGATCCTCATACACGTCGCTGTAGCGTCCGTTGCTGGTCACACCGAATTCCTTGGCAATGTAGCGTATCAGCTTCAACTTGGTCTTCACCTGGCTGCAGTCCACATATACGGCGTGCTTGTGCTGCTTCACGTAAGCTTTCGCTGTAAAGGTCTTGCCGATATTAGGCATATCGCACAGGATGGCGCTCAGCCCGCTTCCCTGGCACACTTCCAGCTGCTTGCTCACAAACACGTAGGTCGGGGTCTGTGCTGCCAGCCAAGGCATTTCTGTACGCAGTTGCACGCCCAGTCTTCGGGCTATGCCTACCCAGTTGGCATCACTGACCTGCTTTTCATAATTGCCCCGCTTGATGGCATTGTAAACGCTGGGGGCTATGCCCAGTGCCGTGGCATGGCGGTTGTCACTGGGATAATTTTCACGGTCGGCGGCTATCGCTGCCACAATACGTTGCTTTACTTCATTTGTTATTTCCATTTGAATGCTGTTTTAAATTCGTTCTAACGTCGTTAATTATATCTTGGCTACTGCATCATGCTCGAAGGCACTGATGTCCATATAGGCTGAGTAATCTTCTTCCTCGGTTTGGGTAGGAAGGGGAACGGCTTCAGCCTGTACCTCTGTTATCAGTTTCGCTTCCTCTTTGGCAAGGATGCCCACACGCTTGATCTTTCCGTCCTTCATCATCTTGTCGAATTGAGCTACATACTTGGACTGTTCGGTATAGGCTGCCTTGTCGTACTCGGTCTGCTCGGCTGTATTCTCATTGTAACGGGCTACGGGCTTGCATGTGGCGATATATCGTCCGTTCTGGTAGATATATACCTCGTTGATGGTTCCGTCGGCATCGGGCAGATAATAGGCATCTACCTTGTAGTTCCTCGGCTCCAGCTTTTCGATGATTTCCGGGCTGGGCAGTCCGTATTGGTTGTACATCACCGTGCAGTAGGTGTTCTGCCGGATGGTTGTTTCGGTGTGCTGTCCGATGAACCGGTAAAGAACGGCCTTGTCCCAAGGCGCAAGGTTCGGATTCTGGTGGGCGCAAAGCACATCCCATCGGCTCATGCCCGGATAGCGCTTTTGGTTGGGGTGAGGCTGCGCGTTGAAGGTCTGGATGGCGCGTATATCATCGGCTACCAGTTCTTCATAGCTGTAGGTCTTCACCTTGTAGGTGTTGTTCTTTTCGTCATACACCTTCTCTTCCTTCGGGCGGTTGGCTTCCAGCTTAGCCCACCAGCGACCAATACCTACCTGCGTGCGTTTCTCCACGCCGTACTTCTTTTCGCGGTTCTTGTGCTCGGCACGTTTTTCACGCGAGTTCCCGGGGTTACACCAGCGTATCAAGGGGAAGACGGTACCGGCTTGCATCAAGCCGTCGGCAAAGTCACTTACCAGGTGGTGTTCCACTTCCAGCTCGGCGGGGATATACATGCCGTTCCGGTCCAGGGTTTGGAACATGTTTCGCATGCAGTCCAAAAACAACTCGGTAGTCTTGTACCGGTTGTAGGCATATCCTACCACAGCGCCGCTCACCACATCGTAGGCATAATAGGCTTTCACACGGTTGCCATCCTTCATCGGGCGAGGCAGGTCGCGGTCATCAAGGCTCACCTTGCTCAATGAGAACTCACCGATGCTGCGCAGATGGTAGGGGCGGTAGGCGTTGTTGAAATCCCATTGGCTCATGTGAAGCTTGGCTCTAAGGGCTTTGTTTTTGGGGTTGTTCAGGTAGTTGGCTACCGTGGCCGGACTTAACACCAGCGGATTTCCATCCTTGTCGGTAAAGTCTGCTGGGTTCAACACCTCGCCGGTTTCGGGGTCATACAGTTCCAAATCACCTTGTACAAACATATTGTACTGCTCCCAAACGGTGGTATTGAAGGGCTGCTCCGGCTGGGCATCGATGCTCAGCAGCAGGCGTTCAATGTCGTAGGTCACCTTCCGGCGGTTCTGGTTCATGAACTTGCGGCTGATAAGGCTTTCATAGCCGTTGGCCTTGAAGTCATTCACACGCTTCTTGAAGCGGTTGGAACTCACGGGTAAGGTATGGCCGAACTCTGCTTGATAGTAACTGATGGCTCCAGCCAGTTCTCCCCAGTTCACCGGTCCTGCCTTCATCGCTTTACGCATAAAGGTGGCATCCTCCATGGCACGCATCACGGCCTCAATTACCGAAGCGTTTACCGTATATTCCTGGATGTGTTCCGGTGGCAGTGTATCTCCGTTGTCAAAACGGAACCGGGTGTAAAAATCCCGGGCTTTCGCATCGATGTGGTAATGGCTGCCGAGCCAGTTTCTTATTACGTCTTCTTTCATATCTCCGTATTTTAATTTTATCCGTTCCTGAAATCGCAGGGGCATGGTGGCAATCTCTATCAGTGCATAACTTCCAAGCCCCTTGCCTTGTCGCACTACGTTGATTTCTTTCCTGGCCGCCAGCTTCTTGTAATTGGGTACCGACATGATGGGAGCAAGTTCTTCCATGGAAAGCATGAAGGGATGATGTCCTCGCAGCGCACGGCTCTTGCTGTAGTCGGCCTTTCCGTCTTCCCGAATCACCGGGCGGTCATCGTAGGTCAAATCCTTGTATGATATGCACAATATCTTTCCATAATACTCCATTTCATTGCTGTTTATAAGGCAGCTGCCATCTGTTGGGTCTCGTGCTGCAGCTGCATGAAGTCTGATACAAACTCACATTGGTAGGTTTCGGTCCGTTTTCCGTCCACGTACACGTCCACATCGTTGGTCTTCCGGTGGACTACCAGCTTTACACGGGGACCGAAGGTGCAGGTCATGGTATGCTCACACTCCTCGAAGGTGGTTTCGCAGTTCGGAATGAAGTTCCCGTCAGTCAGTTTGCCGCCTCGCTTCAGGGCAAGAGTGCGTATCCGGCGCGCCTGATCGCTGTCACGGACAAAATTCAGTGCTTGCCACACAGCCTGACGGCTGCATCCGAATGTCTTCATCAAGAAGGTCTTGGTCTCGTTATCTGTCAAAATCTGCTTTCTCATTTTGTTATTTCTTTAAGATTGGGTATCTTTAGCGCTGTTTACAATGTTTACAGCCTTATGGATACTGATATGATACTTTTAAAGGCTCAGTTTCAAGCCTTGCGTGATTACTTTACATCCTTGTTGCCTACCATCTTTGAACATGACAAAGAGAAAGACGACAAAGTGTGGCTTGCTAAATACCTTCTATGGAAGTTTGAGCGCGAGCTTCTCGCACCATTTGAGAATAAAGAAAAGCTCTCGCCTCTCGAGAAAGATAAGATATGTCGCCGACGGTTTCAGCTGCAAGTTCTGATGGACGTAGCTTATATCCAGGGCCGGCTTGAAGAATACGACATACCAAGAATAATAGATTCCTACGCTGCTGCTCAAGCACTTCAAGTCTTTCAGCAGTCTGGGGATGGGTCAGAGGAACTGATGCTTCCTCTGATTGATAAGATTTATCGCCCGGAATAGAACTTGAACCCTCGGGGTGCTTGCTGATTGCATTGCAAAGCACTCTCAGCGCATCTTCACATACGCAAGTCAAATTTTCCAATACACGGTAGGCATCCAAGTTGCTCAACTCGCCCTCCGTCATGAACTGCTCGGCCAGGTCCATCGCCTGGTCGGCAATGTTCAGTGTGTGACTTACGCTTCCTGTCATGGCGAGCATCTTCTGCTTATACTGACGCTCTACTTTTGCTTGATTGATGTTCTTTGCCATAATCTGAATTTTTAAAGGTTAATATCGTGGGGCGAGGGGAATCGAACCCCTGCGGCTTTCTACGCTTTCTTATTTCGCTTTCTCATTTTCGATTTACCAACTCTCCGGCCGTGCCTGCCGCCCCTGCCCGTCTTTCCGGGCTGCCAGTTATCCGGCAATCTCTTTGCCCTCTTTTTTCTTCAGTTCTACCTGTCGAAAGCGCCCAATACCGTATTCTCCAGACACAGACAAGTCATATAAACTTCATCCCCGAATCGCACCTGCGGGTCGGGTGCAGCTGCTTTCATTTCACTGGTTATATCAACCAAAGCATTTATAAGGCTATCCAGCGTTTCCGGCTTCAAAATCAATTCTTCTTTCATTAACTTTAATCCTTAAAATTCGCTAATCACACGCCTTTTTTGTATATTTGGCGCGCTGTTTACATCTTAAACACACTGCAAATATAGTGATAATTTTCAACCCTCGAAATAAAAACGGGGATAATTTTCAATTATGGGCAATATTTTATCAAGAATACAAGAAATAGCCTCCAATGAGGGGATAACTATTGGCGCCATGGAAAGAACTATTGGCGCAAGTAAAGGCGTGCTTTCAAGAGCAATCAATAACGGGACCGACATTCAAGCCAAATGGCTTAGTATAATAGTTGAAAATTATCCCCGATATTCAACAGGATGGTTGCTTACTGGTGCAGGTAGCATGTTGAAAGATGATTTGAAAGGCATTCAAACAGCAGACGAAGCCAATCCTTCGACTCTGCCTACAACATCTATGAACCCATCTGTCGGCACACCATACTACGATGTTGACTTTATTGGGGGATTCGATGAGGTATTCAACTCTCAGGTGAATATACCTGCCACTAATATCGTAATAAGGGGATTCGAAAAAGCCAGCCTCTGGTGTAATGTTACCGGGCACTCTATGGAGTCCAAAATAAACCATGGCGACATCATTGCCCTTCGTCAATGCACACTCAACGACATCCAGTATGGCGAAATCTACGCAGTGGTACTGGACACCATCCGTACCATAAAAATCCTGCGCAGGTCTCCGGATCCAGGCAAACTGCGCTTCATTCCTATCAATACAGAGGACTATGATGAGCAGGAATTCGACAAATCGCGCATCGTGAATGTCTTTGAGGTCATTGGAAGCATCAGCAAATTCTTCTAATGAGGAAGCACATGCGTCATATCACCCAACAGGCACAATAAGACGCACGCACACACTTTTAGAGGCATTTACAGGGCATAAGGAAGCAAAACAGCTGTATATCAAAGGCTTCACGCTATATATATAATGTGTATCAATAAAATAAGTGTCGTTTTTCCTATCTGAAAACAGCGAAAAACGGCACTTATTTACTTTTGCTACATTCTTTCCTATTTCGGGCGAACCCTACAAAATCTGAAAAAGTAACCCTAAAAGTAACCCTAAACTCTTTAAAGTAGTAACCCTAAACAGTAACCGTAATAGTAACCCTAAACTCAAAATTACCACCCGTAAGGGCATAAAAAAGGGGAGCCATAAGCTCCCCAATCAGCATTCAAAGAAATAACGCCTACAAGCCTTTCTAACGGCGTTATTATGTCGTTCTAACCATTGCCTTACTACCGCCCGAAATGAGCGTAGATTGCTTAATTATAGCCTTTTTCGTGCATATTGTGCCGTTACCAGACAGTCCGGCATGAAGCAGGTAGTTCTTGGTCGCTCCCACCTGATCTGCAGTCAGAACCGTATAAACAGCAGATATACTGCTGAAATACCAGTCTTTCTGCTTCGTTCCATCTATTTTATGCAGCAAATGCACATGAATCACTTTTGCCATACTCGTTTCTATTATGCTGCAAATATACCAAATAATACTTATTTGGAAGAATTTCAAGGAATCATATTTAAAAATAGGCACAAAAAAAACGGCCACACAGCCGTTTCCACCCCCATATAACCAAATCACCAGCCCAACCACAAAACGGCCACACAGCCGAAAATAAAGCCCTTCCAGGACGTTTTAGCCCCATCTGCAAGCCCGATGTAAAGCAATCGCCCGAAGATCCGCAGAAAAGCCCCTCAAACGTAAAGCAGATGTAAGCCCATGTAAAGAGAAAAACCGCTTCGAAATATTCAGCCCATTTTCCCGAACATGCCTAAACCATTTGGTTCTCAAAGCCTTTCGCCCATTTTCCCCGACCATTGAAAAAACCGCTTCGTTGTATGCCCCATATCAGACCTTCCTCGGAGCAGAGCAGCTCTTTGGCTTTTTGCCGGTATCTCCTGAG
>ENA-OPUE01000875-OPUE01000875.1-human-gut-metagenome-genome-assembly--contig:-NODE-875-length-21379-cov-11.113862_pt1 | contig 21379 bp, 19 predicted proteins | sample MGYA00241466_ERZ501924 | MGnify/ENA primary metagenome ERZ501924 (study PRJEB25962, sample SAMEA2042223) | human gut metagenome | biome: human gut; feature: human-associated habitat; material: faeces...
ATGCCAAATTACACGAAAGCAAAGCGTATAACATTTTCCAAACAGGTGTAACAGCTGTTGCTGTACTTACCAACGGAATGACTTCCACGATGAGCTGTTTTGTTGCCGGTACACTGGTAATGACTGCTGTTGGGCTTGTTGCAATTGAGAACATTAAAGTCGGAGATATGGTGGTTTCTGCTGATCCAGACACTATCGAAATACATAACAAACCGGTAGTTGATGTGTTCACCAGAGAAGTAGATCGCTTAGTACATTTAACAGTCAACAACGAAGAAATCGTAACAACATTTGATCATCCGTTTTATGTAAAAGGGAAAGGCTTTATAAATGCAACCAACTTGTGGATTGGTGCTGAACTTGTCAATAAAGACGGATGTATAATTGTTGTTGAGAATATATTCAAAGAATATCTTAAAGATAGGACTGCTAAAGTACACAATTTCAAGGTGGAAGATTTCCATACTTATTTTGTTGGAAATATTTTCATATGGGTTCATAACGCTGAATGTACTATCGAATTTTCAAATAAATCCAGACTTGATGAAAAGGAGTTTAAGCAACAGCTTAAGGATCAACAAGATGGTTTAGGTGATTTGACTATCGATGAATACAAGAATAATCGGCAAGCTTATAATGATAGAAAGCTACAGACAGGAAGTGGAAGAGATCCTAACAGTGTCAAATATCAAAACCAAGCTAAGAAAAAAGCGATTGCTGACAAAATTACAGAATTCAGAAAACAAGGATATTCTAAGAGTGAATCTGAGTCCATGGCAAAGAATTGGGCAAAAGGCAAGGCGGCTTTACATGGACCTGATCAGATTGTGGGAGGTAAGGCCAACAATATTTCAGGTTTAGGCGACAGCAAAATCAATTCTTCCATTGGATCTCAATGGAAGTCACGTGTAGGAACGCTAGATAGTTATATAAACGAGAAGGCGGCAACACTACCCGGTAGTGCTAAATTAAGTGAGTTGGAGATTGAATTCGTACTAAAGTAACAGGAGGTATATATTTTGATAACAGATTTTATTAAGAAAAATGATGTTTCGGAAGAATTGATTAAGGAATACGAGGATAAGCTTCCTAGCGAAATGATTGCTTTTTGGAAAGAATTTGGATTTGGGACATTTTATAAGGGATACTTAAAATCTATAAATCCTAACGAATATAAAAACTTGCTTGAAAAGTCTTATTTTCTAGGAGATGTATCAATTCCTATTTTTGCAACCGCATTTGGTGATCTGATTACTTGGGAGGAAGATCAGTATGTAGGAATTGTAAAGTATCGTTACGGTGTAAATGATGTTATATGTAGTGGGTTTGATTTCTTTTTTGATGATCTTTCAGAAGGCGAATTAGATGATGAATATTTAAGTATTAAACAGTATAAAGCTGCGATAAAGAAACTTGGCACTTTAGAATATGATGAGTGTTTCGGTTATGTTCCGTTACTTGCATTAGGTGGAGAAGAGTCTGTAAACAATCTCAAAAAAGTAAAAATTCGTGAACACATAGCGTTAATTACTGAAATTTCGGGTGAAGTATAAGCGGTGAGTTAATAGGTAATCAATGCTTGCATTTAAATAAGAAAAGTATAGTAAGTCGCTAAAACTCCCTAAATAAGCTCTTGAACTTGTTTAGCAAGGCTTGGTTGCAATTGAAAACATTAAGTCCGGAGATATGGTTTATGCTGCAAATGTAGAAACATTAGAAGTATCGCTTAAACCTGTTCTTGAAACCTATATTAGAGAAACATCGCACCTTGTTCATCTCACAATAAACGGTGAAAATATTATTTCAACATATGACCATCCATATTATGTGAAAGATAAAGGTTTTGTCAGCGCCGAAGCCTTGTGGATAGGTGCAGAACTTATTGATAAAAATGGAAATGTCGTCCTTGTTGAACAGCTTTACCGAGAAAACTTAGGTGATGAATCGGTTAAGGTTTATAATTTTCAAATTGAAGAGTATCATACATATTTTGTTGGTAGAACTATGATTCTAGTCCACAATGCTAAGTATGATGTTGGTAAATATAATGAAATGCCAAACGAGCCTGGAATGGATAAACATCATGTTCCACAAAAAGCAGTGATGAAAAAACTTGATCCAAACTATGATCCTTCCACTGGACCTTCAATTAAAGTTCCTAAAGAAGGACATACTATCAAAGGCCCAAGGGGTATCGTTTCCAGGAGTACCAAGGGCATCAATAGTCCGTCTGAATTAATAATGCGAGATATAAATGAATTGAGGCGAGTATATCCAGATATACCGGAATCATCAATTAACAAACTTATAAATATGTTTAAAGAAATGGGGTATAAACTATGATTGAACAATTTATTGAAGGACTATATAAGAATATTGTAGAAGGGAATATGAAACTTTACAAGCAATTCTTCTTATACGATCCTAATGAAGAGGGAACCATTGAATACTGGAAGAATGCAATAGCATTTTATGACAAACTGGATGATAAGGATAAGGAAATATTGTTTTCTATAATTAAAAGCACAATTGTGGATACAGTTTCTAATGTTCTTGCTGTTCTTGATGGTCATGAAGACATTGATAGAATTAATGTGCAAGTTAAACTGAACGGTCAAGAAAATGATAGCGAGTTACAGGATGCATTTCTTGCTTATGTGGAAGATTTGGATGAGTGATTAACTGAAACCTATACTTACTAACATACCAATGATGGTAAATATATGAGCGACGACGGGATTATCAATAGACTAGATTTGACAAAACTCTTGGAGACAATTCAGCATTATCACAAGATATTAAAGATTAAGTGATCTTTAATTCAGATTATGTTGGAATAAATATATCCAAAACTGATTGCAAATCTGCATTTGAAGTTTTTGTTCAAGGCGGAATGTTGGAAAGTATTGCCAACGGAGGTTCGTTCCTTGAAGGTTTCGAAGATGGGGCACTCTTAGGCGCAATAAGCGGTGCAATCGGCGGAGCGGCTTTTGAGAACTTTGATTTTGTTGTTGCACCCCTCAATAAAGCCGTTGGTGATTGATGTAGAATTATTTGTGATTTAACTTTAAAAGCAATTAATATAGGGCGTGTGAGTTTGCAGCTCACACGCCCTAAATCTGTTTTATTCATTTTTCCTTTTGCGGTTCGGGAAGTACGCTTCCATCCATTCGATATATTCCTCCGGCGTTATTTTGCCGTCGCTGCATTCGTCACGCTTGGTGATCGCCTGATAGCGCCACTTGTTAAATTCGTCCTCTTTCAGTTGATGAACCCGCACACGGGCGGCATAGCGCTTGTAGTATTTGTTGTAGATTGGAACCGCCTTATTGTCGGCGATTTTCGCCTTGTAGTTCTCCAACGCGGCAAGCTGCTGGCAGGTTCGGGTTTCTCCCTCGGCTATGCGGTCGCAGTAGTGCGTGTCATAATTACCTTTCATAATAAAGTATTTGCCGCAGCGCTTGCACTTTCGGAAGCGGACGTTTTGCTCCAGCATTTTTGTCAGCTCCAGCTCCAGCATATCTTTAATAGAACAGCAAACATATCTTGCGCTGATAAACATATGGTGCTGTAAAGTAAACAGAAGTTTGTTTGTGCTGATGCCGTACTTTTCCGCAAACGCCTTTTGCTCGTTGGTAGGCGTGAAATTCAAATTCTTTAAGACGTTAATGATCTCTTTGCCGATTGTACCGTAAGGCATTTTGTCTCCGTCCATAATGTTATGAGAGGTTCTGAATTCTTCTTTTCTTTCAAAGGATGTAGGCATATCGTGAGCGTGTCTGTAGAGATGAAGCCGCTCGCTTGGGTATAAGCTGCCGAGGACTTCGGGATAAAAATCTTCGTCATAGCAAAACTCGATCAGCTCTAAAAACTCCTTTTGCAGAGCAAGCAGATAATTTCCGTAGCGGGCTATGCTTTTTCTTGTTTCGGTACTGCTTTTAATGAGCGGTGGAAAAATCGCCGAATAGAGTGAAGCATAAGCGATGCTATTGATTAACGGAAAAGTAGTATCAAAATCATTATATGTCCTCAGCGTCCACTCTTCGTCGGACAGTTGATCAGGGTTCTTTTCTGTTTCATCTTCCGATTTGCTATGATATCCTTCTTCCTCTCCGATACGCTCCAATAGGCTAAATACCGTATATAGCTTTTTAACCGGAGCCAAAAAGTCGGCGTAAACAAAATCAAGGATACCCTCGCCGTAATTCAGCGTTACATTCGAGCCGCTCATAATATTGATCATAGCGTTTTCTATTTTTCCTGTATCATCAGCGAACGGTCCTACTAAACCTGAGGCTCGAAAGTTGTATTTGCTCTTAAATTTTTCAAAGTATTCCTGACATTCTTTTAAATTATCTTTTTCATAATCTATTTCTTCCTCGGCAGACTCATACGCTTTGTATGAACTGCCGAGTTTTTTTGCTTGTTCTCTTTCGTCAGCTTCAATAAGCTCGTCTATATAATCGTCACGCTCCCAAGAATCAACGACAATGTTGATGGTCTTCTTTTCGGGATAAAACTTTACCCTGTTATGGTAAAAGTCAAGACATACATTCTTTGAATTGGAGCGCACTATGCGGTATTTATCGTATTCGGAAAGCTCCTTGTTCGGTTTGTTTTCAGCCATATCGTCACCAGCCTTTTAGATATTTTAAATTGTCCGATTAATGTGCGTATCATATTTACACATCGGCATTCCCCAAAAGCAAAAATCTCTTGATTTTGGGGAACAGATGATTTATAATGTGGATATAATAATGAATGATGGAGTTAATTATATGAAACTGATAAATCGTGTAATCTATATGAATGAAATCAAAGAGTTAGCCGGTACACCGGACATAAAAGTTATTACCGGTGTGCGCAGGTGCGGTAAATCCAAGCTGATGGATGCCTTTGCAGAGTATCTGAAAACATCTGACGAAAGTGCCAATATAATACACATCAACTTTAACCTTACGGAGTTTGAGGATTTATTGGAGTACCACGCGCTGGAATCATATGTTGAAAGAAACTATGATCCATCCTCAGAAAATTATTTGCTGGTCGATGAGATACAGATGTGTCCATCCTTTGAGAAAGCGATCAACAGCCTTCACGCAAAGGAAAAATACGATATATATGTAACAGGTTCGAACGCCTTCTTGCAGAGCAGCGATCTTGCAACGTTGTTTGTTGGCAGGACTTATGAACTTCAGTTGTTCCCGTTCTCTTTTAAGGAATACTTGGCTTATTTTCCAAATGAAAACATCTACGCCGCTCTTTCGCAGTATCTCACCGAGGGTGGTATGGCAGGCTCGTATCTGTATAAGAACACAACACAGAAGTATCGATACATTAATAATGAAGTCCTGAATGCACTGATCGTGCGTGACATCATCAATAAAAACCGCCTGCAAAACGAACCGCTGTTGCACGCGCTGATAGACTATTTGATGGACAATATCGGTAACCTTACATCTGTCAGAACCATCACAAACACTCTGTCCTCCAACAATACAAAAGCTGACCATAAGACGATAGGTAAATATATTGACTTGCTGTGTAAAGCGTTTGCGTTTTATAAGATACGCAGATATGATATCAAAGGCAAAAAGTATTTGCGTTCTGAGGACAAGTATTATCTATGTGACCAGAGCTTTCGTTTTGCTCGTCTCGGAACAAAGAATATGGACTACGGGCGAGTATTGGAAAATATCGTCGCAATAGAACTTCTGCGCAGGGGATATGAAGTTTATGTCGGTGTGCTGTATAAGAAAGAGATAGATTTTGTGGCAATGAAGCAGGGCGAAAAGATGTATATACAGGTCGCTAACGATATATCCGACAAAGAAACCTTTAAGCGAGAGGTTTCCCCGCTGTTGCAGATTCGTGACGCATACCCTAAGCGGCTAATTGCTCGGACTTATCAGCCGCGCTATCAGCACGAGGGAATAGAAGTCATAGACGCGGCAGAATGGCTGAATCAATAAATCCCCAAAATTAAATTATTATTAGTTTTGGGGAATCTCGTGTTTGGAAATTAAGAATAACAGAGAACACCGGACAAAACAATAAAAGCTTTTTTCGTTCTCAATATCTTACTCGGTAGACTCATACTTCTTGTATGGTCTGCCGAGTTTTTGCGTGCTCTCTTTTGTCACCGGCTTTTTTAGAAAATATAAATCGCTCAAAAATTAGATAATAAACATCACTCTAATATACATCATACAAAACCGTTGAACTTTTGTCAAGTTGTCGCTATAATGCGTTTAGATAATTCAAACATCTGTTTTATGATTATCTAACAACAACTGAATGACCTTCTCAGAGATATCTCTCCCAGTGAAGTAGGCGACGATATGAGCGCACCAAGGGCGAGAAAAAACGACACAGCGCCGAAAAGGGTTGCCTGTCAGAGTCTGTTGGGGCAGAAAGGCAAAATACAAAACAAATAATCAGGAGGACCCAAAATGAAGAAATTTAACAACGCCATCATTATCGGCATAGACCACGGCTACGGAAATATGAAAACGGCAAATTGCTGTTTTCCGACAGGCTTGATCGCCTATAACTGCGAGCCTTTATTCACTAAGGAACTGCTTGTCTATAACGGCAAATATTACTTGATTGGAGAAGAACACAAGGAATATATCTCCGACAAGTCCTTGGACGAGGATTTTTATGTGCTTACGCTTGCCGCTATCGCAAAAGAACTGAGCACGGAAAGTATTACCGAAGCTAACATCTATATCGCCGCAGGCTTGCCCTTGACTTGGACAAGCGGTCAAAAAGCTGATTTTTCTGCGTATCTTATGCGAAATAAGGAAGTCAGCTTTACATTCCATAAGCAGGAATACCACCTTCACATTGAAGGCGTGAGCATTTATCCGCAGGGTTATGCCGCTATTGCTCCCTACGCTTCCAAGCTGACGGGAGTAAACGTCATCGCAGACATCGGCAACGGCACAATGAACGTATTGTATATGGTCAACGGCAAGCCGAAGTCCGGCAAGATGTTTACCGAAAAATTCGGAACTTACCAATGCACACTCGCTGTCCGTGAAGCCTTTATGCAGCAAACGCAGCGGGAGCTGAATGACCATATCATCGAAGAAGTGCTGCGAACAGGCAAGGCTGATATTCCAAAATCAGACCTCGCTATTGTAAAAGCCGTTGCTGCGGAGTATGTCAACGGGATATTCCGCAGACTCAGAGAACACGGCTATGATGAAAACACAATGCGGCTTTGGGTAACCGGTGGCGGCGGTTGCCTGATCAAGAATTTCGGCAGGGTCAATTCAAAGAGACTCACCTTTGAAGAAGATATTTGCGCCGCTGCCAAAGGCTATGAATATCTTGCCAATGTTCAGCTTTTGGCAGGGATCGGATTATGAAGCCGTACACGCTGACGATTCGATTCAGGGAAACCGACGAATACGAAGCTGAGGTCGGCGCTTTTATGAGGGATTTGAGTAAGCACACAGATAAATCCAAAAACAGATTTATCATAGACCTTATCGGAGATTATATGAAGCGCTCAGAGCAGGAACAGCAGGAGGAAGCTATTATTGAAAAACTGCGCAAGATGATTCGTGAAGAACTTCAAGGCTTTGCAGTTGCAAATCCCGATTCAAAGGATAAATCGGAAATGACCGAGGACGAAGACGCTGCTAACGCCGCAAGCGTGCTTGACGACTTAGAGCTGTTTTGCTGACAGCAAATCGTATGAAATATGCTGTCACCGCTGTTTTCAATCAAAATGTGACAGCATTTTTGACAGCACGTCATTTGTTGATGATTCAAGGTGCTTTGGCGGTTGCAATACCCTAATGCACTATCTTATCGAGCAGACCGTCTGTACCCCCACAAAGGGCGGACGGTAGGCTCGTCAGTGGATTTGTTCCCCTGAAACCCTATTTTGAGAAGGAAGGTATATATATGACAGATACAAAAAAGCCAAACCGCAAACGCAAAATAGCGAAAAGGATTTGGCTGAATGAGATGGAAGAACGTGAGCTAAAAAGAAAAGCGAAAAAGGCAGGCGTTTCTCAATCAGGACTTGTCCGATCGCTCATACGGGGATATGAGCCGAAGGAAAAACCGGGCAAGGAATTATTTGAAGCGCTCCGCCAACTTTCTGCCATCGGAAACAATGTTCATCAGCTTGCAGCAAAAGCAAATGCGCTTGGATTTATCGACGCGCCTATGCTGCATAAAGAGGTCAGGGAATGGAGAGCGTTTCGTGCGGATATCGTGCGCCGTTTCATTTCGCCGGACGGAGGGTAAATATGGCAGTCAGTAAATTATGGTCGATAAACGAAGGCGGTCTGAGCAGGGTACTTCAATACGCAGCCAATCCGAAAAAAACAAACAACAAGCTCTACATCAGCGGTATCAACTGCGAACCTGAAACAGCCTATGAAGAGTTTACGGCAGTTAAGCGCTCCTACGCCAAGGCAGACGGCATAGAAGCCTATCACGGTTATCTCAGCTTTAAGGAACAGAATATCACACCGGAGCTAACAATGAAAATTGGCACAGAATTTGCACAAGAGGTCTGGGGCAAACGGTTTCAGGTATTGGTTACCGTTCACACCGACACCGAACATTCGCATTGCCATTTTGTAATCAACTCCGTTTCATTTGTTGACGGCAAAAAACTTTGGGGAGAAGAAAAAGTGTGGTTCAAATTCAAACAGACAGCGGACAGATTATGCGAGAAATACGGCTTGTATTATAACCCGAAGCCGGTCAGAGGAAGAAGCTCGTCTTATCACTACAATCGTGAAAAGGAGGGCGAACCGACAAGATACTTACTCGCCCGTGAAGCGATGGAAAAAGCGCTGTTGCAATGCACCAACACGGCAGATTTACGATATACGCTCGCTAAACTCGGTTATGAGCTTACTATGAACGACAGGCGGAAATATTGGACAATCACGCCGAAGGGCTGTAAAAAGCCGATATGTCTTGTAAAACTCAGCGCTGATTACACGCCCGAAAGTATCCGCCACAGATTGGTGAACAACCGCTACGATCGACCGCCGCGTATTGATTACAGGCATTACCGACCAAAGCAATACAAGCTGCCTACTTGCGGCGATAGGTTACTTCAAAGGACAAGCGGAATATACCGAATATATCTGTATTATGCGTTCAGGCTTGGCGTGATACACAGCTATCGCCGCCCTGATCCTGCAAAGCTGCATTGGATATTCAAGGAGGAGCTTGCTTATCTTAACCGGTTAAGCGAGGAAGTCAGGCTGATGGGCAGGGAGAAGATTTCCACCGATGTTGAGTTATTTGCGTACAAGCATAAGCTGGAGGATAAAATTCAGACATTTACCGATGAAAGGGCTGATTTACGGAAATACGCACGCCGTAAAATCAGCGCTGATGAACTAAAAGAAACCAAAGATAAAATAATGCATATTACAATTAATTTGAGAAAGCTCCGTCACGAGCTGAAGCTGTGCGAGCATATCGCAGAGCGGTCTAAGGTGATGGAGCAAGGCTTGGAGACTGTCCTTAACGACGAGCAAAAGACAAGGGCGAAGAACAAGAGCAGAGGATATGAACGATAAATTTAAAACGAAAGGAGATGGATTTTGATGAGCGATAAAGCGTTTCTAAAACTGCCGAGAGTATTGATCACAGAGCCGTTGCGGAGCAAGCTGTCTGATTCGGCAATCGTGCTGTATTCGTATTTGATCAGCTTGTATGAGTTGTCGGTCAGAAACGGAGAGAGATTTCGGGACGAAAACGGAAGGTATTATGTAGTGTGTCCCATCAGCACTGTTATGCGGCTGCTCAACTGCTGCAACAACAAAGCGGAAAGCGTGTATACGCAGCTTGAAAATCAAAATCTTATCTCCCGCAAACGGCAGGGACTCGGCAAGGCAAATTTGATATATGTGAATCCTATTGCGGAAAGTACCGCAACCTATGCGAAAAACGCACACGACCAATGCGAAAATATAGATTCTGCAAATGCAAAAATCACATTTGCGGAAATGGGAAAAACGCATACTATCAAGAATGATTATTATCAAAAAGACTTGAATAAAATCTATCCATCTATCAGCTACGGGGATGCGATAGAGGATATTCGCAATCAAATTGAATATGATGTTTTGGCAGAACGCGGCTACGGCAGTGTGTTGGATGAAATCGTCAGTCTGCTTGCCGATACGGTGACATCCACCGCCGAAACTCTCAGGATAAATCAAATCAACATTTCGACAGACAAGGTTCGGTGGCGGCTCAAGCAACTGACTGCCGAACATATTGAATACGTTATCGGATCACTCGAAAAGAACACAACCGAAATAAAAAATATGAGAGCCTATCTGCTGACGGCTCTCTACAACTCTATTGATACTTTGGATACTGCCGCCTTGTACGGCGCTTGAAGGGAGGGTATACGCAATGGAAGAAATCAAGTTTATGAATACAAAGCAAGTAGCACAGGCGCTGGGTTGCAGTATGCCTACGGCACGTCAGATTATGATGCGTGCGGATTTTCCGCTTATCCGAGTAGGCAAAAACTACAAGGTCAGCGAGCAGGCATTTGTTGAATGGAGTAAAAAAAGAAGAGTTTAACGATTTAAAGTAAAAAACTATTGATTCTGAATCGTTTCTGATGTATGATGTTACTATCGGAAACGATTCGGCGTCTTTAGGTTCCGAAAGGACGGATATAATGAACACTAAAGGCAAAAAGCCGAAAAGAAAAGTAAAAATGGATTACGGTGACGGCTCTATTTACTTTGTAAAAAGCCGAAACTGTTACGCCGGACAGGTTTATCTTGAAATCGACGGCGAAAAAATCCGCAAGAGCGTTTACGGTAAGACCGAGCGAATTGTAAAGGACAAAATTCGTGAGCTTCAAATTCAGGCTAAAGCCGGTGCGTTTAAGAAGGTTGATAAAACGACCTTTTATGAACTGGCTGAAAAAATGATAGAGGAGCATGTTGCTCTGAACGAAATCAGACAATCCACCTACAAGCGCAAGCTGGAAACGCTGAAAATGCTCAGCTCTTTGTCCGATAAACAGCTTCGCAAAATCACGGAGGATGACATTATCGCATACTTCAAGGATAACCTCGATTATGCGCAGTCAACGCTCAACAAGCTGTATCAGCTGCTCGGCGCTGTTTTCAAAAAGGCAATGAAAAAGGGAATCATCAGCAAAAGTCCGCTGGAGGATTTGCGTGTCCCGAAATCCCGCAAGAAAACGGACAAGGTCAGAGCGTTAACGGTAGAGGAGCAGGCACGGTTGCTTGATGTGCTGAATAACAACGACATCAATTACTCCGAGATAATGCTGGTTTCTATGTTCACCGGAATGCGCGGTGGAGAGATTTGTGCGCTAAATATCGAGGACATTGATTTTCAAAACAACTGTATCATCGTGAACAAGACCACATCACGCGGCGGCGACAATTCGGTTATCGTCAACGAAACGAAAACAGAAGCCGGTATGCGCAAGGTTTTGATTAACAACGATTTGGCAGCTTTTTTGAAGGAGTGTATCGGTGAGAGAACCGGCGGCACATTGTTTGTTTCAAGCAACAACAAGCCGGTCACTACACAGCAGGTCAACTATTATTTTTGGAACACTTTGAAGCAATACGATATTCAAGACAAATCGCTGCAAGGAAAGCTGACCTTCCACTCGCTCCGTCATACCTTTGCCACGCGCTGCATCGAAAGCGGCGTGCCGCCGAAGGTCTTGCAGAAAATACTCGGTCACAAGGACATCTCTGTTACGATGAACGTATATTGTGATGTTTTTGAAAAATTTGAAGCCGCTCACCTGAACGCTGTTGACGAGTATATGAAACTGAATAATATCGGATTGGGAAAATCCGAAACAAAAACCGTAAAGGTTGCATAAACAGGGCAAATCGCATTCAAAATCGCAGTCAAGCCGCTGCAAGCCACTGTTTAAGCCATTTAAAATGACTCCCGCAACCAAATTGATATTCAGGCTTGATACAATTTCAAGTCTGAATATTTCTATATAAAAATATTTGTTTTGTGACTTTTTTCTTAGATTCCATAAAAACTTAGATTCGGTAGGTAAATCAGCATTCATATAATGATGATTGTCAATGTTAGATTACCACATATGTGGTAAATATAAAATTACAAGAACAGTATATGAGAACGGATGAAAATGTATGAAAAACGCAAATAATTCAGCTCTTAATAATCTCCTTAATAGTGTGGGAAATTCTGCAGCTGAAATAACTCGTAATCTCAGTTTATTTGGTGATGGAAACATGGGAAAAGGTATCCAAAATCTTTATGAAGCAGGAAAACAAAGTGGAATGATTAAAGGTTCTATAATCACAGCAGGTACTTTTAGCTTTGGCTTTGTGGTCTATAAACTCACAAACTATATCGTTAAAAATGTTATTTCTTCAGAAAATTGTTTAAAAACGGAAATATCTGATGGTGCTATTACTATAGATAATTCTCCAGTAAATACTGCCGAATTTATTGAACCACAAACCAAAAATACAGTTTGATATTTCTTTGCCCTATTATTATTGATAATTCAGAAGACAAATATCAAAAGAATATATTTTAATTTTTACCAGTTCAACACCTTATCAAAATATGATTTTATACAAATATATGCACTCAAAGTTAGAATCTTCAGATTATCCGAGAATTCTAACTTTCTGGTAATAATTGAAATATTGAGTTTTGTCTACTATTACTTAAAAAATGGCCCGTAACACCTCAAATACACTATCTCAGATTGTATAAGATCACATAATGTAGAAAATTGAATTTTAAGCAACAAACTGATTTCGTTTTTCAAACGAAGTCAGTTTTGTTTTTAATTAAATACGATAGTTGTTGTAAAAGTTGATATTCTCTTGGCATAACAAAACTGCCTATGGTAGCTTCTTTAATTCTACCATAGGCGGTCGTTTTTTCATTATCCACTTTTTATGGACTTGTGCAATTACAATCCTATTTTTCCTTTAAACTTCCATTAAATCCATTCAAAATAGGCTCTAAAAAATATGAAATAATACTTCTCTGCCCAGTTTTAATTTCTAAATTACCAGATAATCCAGAAATAATTTTTATATTCTTATTATCATTTTCTATGTCAGTTATAACACGATATACATTACCTATGTTATCTACAACATCTGAATTTGGACTTATATATATAATCTTTCCAGATACAGTTCCATAATCAGAATATGAATATGCATCAAGTTTTATTTGAACTGTATCACCAATATTTATATCTGCTATATTTTTATTTTGTATATAACATTCCATTTGTAATGGTACATCATTTGGAACAATCGACATCAATTCTTGATATGAATTAACTATATCCCCTATAGAATTTACAGCTAAATTACTTATATAACCATCGGCTGGTGCGGTAATATGGGTATATTTTTCTGATTTCTGATATTGTTTAAGCTTTGTATTTAAATTTGATAATTCACTCTTTTTTTCAGAATAAATATTATTTATTTCTTGTTTATGCTCTATATCCAGATTCTGGATTTTTAATTCAGCATTTTCTAATTGAAGTTTTTTCTGTTGTACTATCTGTTCTTGGGCTTTAAGAAGTTCTGAACTATTTTTATAACTTTCCTTTGTTGCCACTGCGTTATCATATTCCAATTTAGCGGATTCTTTTGACAATTCAAGTGATTTTTTAGATAAAGAATAACTATTTTCTTTTTCTATAATAATTTCGAGATTACTTTTACAATTTTCATTATAATGTTTTAAAGAAATATTGGATATATCTATTTTATCAATTAGTTTTGAATAAACATCTATTTCAGCTTCAATGACACTTATTTGCTCTTTTATAAAAGTAATATCTGTTTCAGATTCAGTATCAAGCTCAATCAAAATATCTCCCTTTTTCACACTTTGACCATTTTTTACATATATCTTTTTAATATTTCCAGAAAGATAAGATTTAACTATTACTATGTTTCCTTCTGGAATCACCTGACCTTTTGCAGTAACAACAACATCTGTTTTCGCTATGCAAGACCAAATAATTGTAACAATAAGCAATGAAAAGATTGAGTATATAATAATCTTACCGGCTTTATGTGCGGGTCGTTCAATTATTTCAAGAATATTAGGCATAAAATCATATTTTAACTCACTGTTTTTATGTTGGCTATATTTTAAAATATAATCCGAGATTTTATCTTTCATTTACTATTCTCCCATCTGTTGTTTATGATATAAATATGAATATAAACCATCTTTTGCAAGTAAATTTTCATGTGTATCATACTCAACCAATTCGCCTTTATCTATAACCATAATTTTTTGAGCAATTTTCAAGGTTGAAAGCCTATGTGCAATAATTAAAACTGTTCTTCCTTTACAAATATCTTTTAAATTTTTTTGGATAATACTTTCGGATTCATAATCAAGTGCAGAAGTTGCCTCGTCAAAAATCAAAATACGAGGATTAGCTATAATAGCTCTGGCAATAGCAATCCTTTGTTTTTGACCACCTGATAGCCCTATGCCTTTTTCTCCAATTATAGTATCATATCCATTAGGAAGTTCTGTAATAAATTCATGTGCACCCGCTGTTATAGCTGCTTGTATAATCTGTTCCGCTGAAGCTGACGGCATATGTATAGCAATATTTTCACTTACAGTTCCAGAAAACATATAATTTTCCTGCAATACTACACCTATCTGTGTTCTCAACCACAACGGATTTACCAATGAAATATCAATATTATCTATACTAATTTTTCCACTTTCCGGAATATACAATCTTTGTATTAACTTAGAAATGGTACTTTTTCCTGACCCACTTCGACCAACTATACCTATTATACTTCCCTCAGCTATATCAAATGTAATTCCTTTTATAACTTCCGGATTATCTATCTTATATCTGAATCTTACTTTATCGAATGATATTTTTCCCTTAATTGATGGAAGATTAGAAAGATTGGTATTAGAAATTGGTTCTGTAGGAGAATTAAATATATCACCTATACGCTTTACAGACATTGAGGCTTGCTGATATTCCTGCCAAAGCTGAACCAATCTTAGAACAGGTCCGGTTACTCTTCCCGAAAGCATTCTAAATGCTACCAATGCACCAACAGTTAATGCTCCATTCATCACAGCTACAGCCCCGAAAACAAGAATAAGTAACTCAAACATTTTTTGTATAAATTGGGCTATACTATTAGAATTAGCAGAAACCATGGATGTTTTATATCCTGCCTTAACATATTCTGATTGTATATCTCCCCACTTTTTTTCAAAATTTTCTTCTAATGCAAAAGATTTAACGGTTTGAACACCATTAATAGATTCAACTAAGAATGATTGAGATTCAGCACCTGCATTAAATTTTTCATCTAATCTTTTTTTAAATATTGGTGTAATAATTGCAGAAAGAATTGCAAAAACAGGAATCGAAGCTACTACAATAAGTGCAAGAGATACATTATATATAAAAAGGATAACTATATATACAATAATAAAAAGAAAATCTATTATTGAAGATAATGGTGTACCTGTTAAAAAATTTCTAATATTATCTAATTCTCTAACTCTTGCCACTGTTTCACCCACACGCCTGGATTCAAAGTATTTTAAAGGAAGTGCAAACAAATGTTTAAATAACTTATAATTTAGAATTACATCAATTCTATTTGTTGTATGAGTAAAAACATAATTTTTTGCTATTCCAAGTACCAATTCATAAATATAAACTATTATAATTCCAATAGCAATAGACCACAATGTAGACATACTATTATTGACTAAGACTTTGTCAATAACAACTTGTGTCATTATCGGAGTAAGAATTCCTAAAATTTGTATTGTAAAAACTGCAATAAACACTTGAATAAATTGCTTTTTAAACTTAAGGATTGTTGGAATAAACCATTTAAAGCCAAATTTTGTTTCAGAATCTATAAATTCTCTTTTTTTCAGTAATATGGTTGTTCCACTCCAAAATTCTTTGAATATATTCAAATCCATCATTTCAGGATTTTGTTTATCAGGATATAAAATCATAACTTTATCATTTAAAATTTTTGCAACAATAAAATAATTATCATTTTTATCCTTAACCATTACAGGTACTTTTAATTTTGCTAAATCTTCTATGCTCATTTTGCGAAGTTTTGCTTTTAATTTAAATGACTTAGCTATACTTAGAATATCAAGGTCATTTAATTGAGATTTTTGATTAAGCATTATGTGTTCTATCTCTTGTTGAGAAATCTTTAAATTCAAAAATCTCATCAATATTATTAAACAACCTAATCCACTATCTAATTTATCATTCATTATATAATAATTTTCCTCTCTACTAAAAATAAAGACCAAATATAAAGAGCTAAAATACACCTTATATTTGGTCTAATCTCAAATATTATTAATTTGCTTTAACCCATATCTGTTCTAATACATTTCTTGTTCCTATAGAATCTTTCTCTATAGATTCACTCCAAGAAATATTATTTTCTGATGTATAAACTGACATATTTTCAATAAGGAGTTGAACTTGGTTATTTCTAAGTGCATATCCATCATTACTAATGATATTTTCTATTTGATTATTTTCGCCCTTAAACCAATCATTTATTGTAAATACATCATTAGTTTCATTCATAATTATATCAAGATTATCCTCATTTCTTGAAAATACAAGATTCAAGATATCAGTATTTATCTGCAAGGTATCATTTCCAGCAGAATCAGAAATATTAACAATACCATCTCCAGAAGAAAATGTATAGTTATTATCTATTTCCAAACTATCAAACGAAAAATTAGATTTATTAATTTTTGCAACTGTTCCATCAGCAAAGACATATTTGAAATTAGAATAATCATCTCTATAGAAGTAATTCTTAATAATCAATTTATCTTCTGTTCCATTTATGCTTATCTCAAGGTTATAGCTATTCTTTTTCAAAGATAGATCTTTGGGATTTACATTATCTATGAACTTGATTACATTCAATCCACTGTTATCATAGATTGTATCTATACCATAACCCTTGCCAAAGATATATGTATCATCTCCACTTCCACCACGGAGATAATCGTTTCCTGCTCCACCATCTAATATATCGTTGCCACTTGAACCATTGATAGTGTCATTACCACCATATCCATATAACTCTGAACTTTCATATACTGTTCCAAGATTATCGTTTGCATCAGTGCCACGAACTACTTTTAATATAGCTGTAATATCATCTTTTACCCATTTTGTTCCATCAGCAAAGACATATTTGAAATTAGAATAATCATCTCTATAGAAGTAATTCTTAATAATCAATTTATCTTCTGTTCCATTTATGCTTATCTCAAGGTTATAGCTATTCTTTTTCAAAGATAGATCTTTGGGATTTACATTATCTATGAACTTGATTACATTCAATCCACTGTTATCATAGATTGTATCTATACCATAACCCTTGCCAAAGATATATGTATCATCTCCACTTCCACCACCGAGATAATCATTTCCCTCTCCACCATCTAATATATCGTTGCCGCCATTTCCAGATAAGCTATCATCTCCTAAGCCACCAATAAGCATATCATCTTCAGAAGAACCATTTAATGTATCTTTTCCTGCGCCACCAACCAAAACTCCTTCAGTAGAAAGAGAGAGACTATCATTTGAATTTGTACCAACTATACCACCACAATATTTTTCTATAGTTTGAGCATATTGCATATTTAAAGAAGATATATATGATTTAAAATCTATAAACATATTTTTATCTTCAACAAGAAGAACTCGTCCTAAATCAGCAAGAGTTACAACAGAGGCAGAACCACTTTTAAGTTTGAAATATACATATGAATTAAACAAACTCAAATCATAATGCTTTTTACCATCAGGAAGATTTTCTATAGATATAAATTCTAAATATTTTTTAATTTTGCCATAAATCATTTCAGAATAATATGATGATGCAAGATTTTTATATGTTTTTTGAAGTATAGGACCTGCAAGTTGGTTTGGATTTGCACCAAATTGACCTGAAAAGTTCCTATCTATCATCTTTTCAATAACATTAAGCTGTCTTGCATCAATATATTGACCTCTACTTGTAGGGTCAAGTTCTGATACTCCACAAAGATTATAAAGTATATCATCTATAAGTGAAACTCGTTCGTCTAAATTTTTAGATTTTAAAAATTTCTTAACAAGGGCAGTAAGCTTGCCTGTTGAATCCATAGCCATAGCATAATGCAGAGAATGAACACTTCCGACTGAACGCACATTTGGCAGAGCAAGAATATCATCGCTTATCTTAAATTCAATGTTATCCTTAGTATCAATACGGTCTGAAGAAAATTTAAATTCCCCCACAGTTGTTTCAGTTCCATCTTCAAAAGTAACACTCGAAATATTTGCAAGAACCGAATCATTAATTTCATTATCAGAATTTTTTTCTGTATAGTTTAGGTTTATTGAAGTAATTCCTGCCTCTTTCAATGTCATAAGCTCATCAGAGGTTGAAATACCATCTTTATTTTTATCCTGCCAAATAAGAAGTCTGTTATATATCTCATCATGAGCATCAATCAGTCCATCAAGATTATAATCATATTGTGCCAGTGCCTCAAAACCAGATTTTGCATATGTACCATCTGAAAGAAGGGTTCTATCACCAAAAAGTTCTCCGCTATTGTTAATCTTGCCATCACCATTCAGGTCAAGTGCAAGAAAAGCGTCATCACCTGTTATCCAGCCTGTCTTTTCAGCAAAGCCGTTTAAATCCATATCGAAATGTACGCCGTCTTCTATACCGGTAAGCTCGAAGCCTGATTTACCAAGGTCTATTACCAGTGGGTCATATACAATATTCTCAGCAGTTGTTATGCTTTTATCTGCTTCATCGGCAGATTTTTTTACACCGCCAGAGCCCCCACTTGCTCCTCCAAAACTTCCCATTGCATCATTTCCAATTGGTTCACTTGTATCTGGTATATAACTATATCCAGATGCTAATGCAGTATTAAAGTTAGAAATAATAGAAGAGCCAGAAATTGTATTTTCACCAATATTATCATTTTTAAAATCATTTTTAAGCATTTCTCGTATTTGATTAATGCTCATTCCATCAAAATTATATCCTCTTTTTTGTAATGCTTTAACACAAAACTCTCGTATCTCATCGGGTGTATTTATTAAATTATATTGAGAATCTAAATAATTAAATATATCATCTGTATTATCAAAATTCAACATACGTAATATACTTTTTATATCCATAAAAGTATTTGATTTACCATTTAAACCAAAAAGTATTAGTTCTTGATTATTGAATATAAGATTATCTTGTGTTAATAAAAAGATTTCTGCAGCTTCAACATCATATTTTAATGCCATTATAGCCATTTGTGTACAATTATATTTATAGTCATTGATAATATAACTATATTGTCGGTCATAAGCATTACTAACTATTGTAATCATATTTTCTATGTAATATCCCATCAGCGGAATTGAACTAGCCAAAGATTCTGCTAAGCTAAGAAAATCATCGCCTATTTTCTTTACACTACTATAATAATCTTCATCAGATAATATTTTTAATTCATTGCATTGTGTCTGTAAACTTGCCAGATTAGTTGTAAAATTATAAACACTTTCTATGATATTATATATATCTGAACCGTATATACCATATTCATCTAAACCAAGTGAAAATACAACATTCTTACCTGAAATATATTGAATTATCTGACTTGCTATTTGAGCATCAATTGCTTCTCCAAAGACGATTTTATTGTTTGTGTTACTACATCTTGCAGTAAAGTTTCAAAATTGAAGTTACTATAATTTTCTTTTTTCAATTCGCAATCAACACATTGGTTTACAGCATTCTTTAACAATTCTACAATATCATCCTTTAAAACAGTTTTACGTGTTTCTATAGCAAAATCTTTACTAATTGTACTCATAAAAATCACCTTATCCTTAATTAACTTTATTAAAAGTTATTCCAATATATTTTATAGAATTATTCTCAAATAACATAACAACTCTATTAATAATGCTATTCTCATTGGTTTCATACACATAACTTTTTGTATCTTCTGATTCATCAATATTTGTTGGTTTACCAAATTTACTTATCACACTATCAATACTATCACCTAACCCAATATTATCAATCTTTAATAAATCTTGAAACTTACTATCATCTGTGTTAGAAAGATTTATTGAATAAGCATACCATTCATTAGCATCCTTTTTACTATCGTACTGCGATAAAGTTACAGTTGTTACCTTTTCCCCATTATACAATATATATGTTATCGCATACTTATTTTCATAAACAGAAACATCATCACTAAAAGAGTAACCACTTCCTAAATTACTTGCTTTAAATGGAAAATGTAATTTATTACCATCAAAAGTTACATTTTCCATCATCTGCTTAACTTTTGTATCATTATCATCAGAGTATTTTGTTGCACTCGATTCTATCTTACTACTTTCTACTGCAGATTGCGATACAGCACTTGCTGTGCTTGGTGTGTTTGCACTATTTTCTTGGTTCGATACAGAAACTGATGGTTTTGATGTACCACAAGCCGCCGCACTCGCTACAATCGCTGCTGAAAGAAATAATGTTAATAATATCTTTCTTTTTTTCATTTCTCTACCTCTCTTATAATTTATTTTATAAACTTAACTTTATTATATTTGCGAGTTAGATGTTAATTATAACATAATTTATTTTAAATTTGTTATATCTGGTATGAAAAAGGCTTTTTCTGGTAAACTTTGTACTTGAATATGATTTATGTAAGTAATCAGCCTTAAATATTAAAATTAATGTGATTTCAATAATATAAAATAATAAAAATGCACCACAAATAGTATTTCACATTCGTGGTGCATTTTACGCAGATAATTTAATGTTTTATTTTTTATGTATTATTCATACAAAAAAACAGCCTACCCTATTGGGTAAGCTGTATATAAAAGGGATTTGCACCCTCAAAACTGAATAAAGAAGCAGATTGCTTGAACCAAAGTTCATGGTCAAGCCCTCGACCTATTAGTACTGCCAAGCTGAATACCTCACGGTACTTACACACGCAGCCTATCAACCTTGTAGTCTTCAAGGGGTCTTACTAACTTTCGTTATGGGATATCTTATCTTGGAGCCGGCTTCACGCTTAGATGCTTTCAGCGTTTATCCGATCCGCACGTAGCTGCCCAGCCGTGCCATTGGCATGACAACTGGTGCACCAGCGGTGCGTCCATCCCGGTCCTCTCGTACTAAGGACAGCACTCCTCAAATATCCTGCGCCCACGACAGATAGGGACCGAACTGTCTCACGACGTTCTGAACCCAGC
>ENA-OPUE01000889-OPUE01000889.1-human-gut-metagenome-genome-assembly--contig:-NODE-889-length-21114-cov-89.886652_pt1 | contig 21114 bp, 18 predicted proteins | sample MGYA00241466_ERZ501924 | MGnify/ENA primary metagenome ERZ501924 (study PRJEB25962, sample SAMEA2042223) | human gut metagenome | biome: human gut; feature: human-associated habitat; material: faeces...
TTGTTGCTCAGGAACTTATAAATAAAGTTAAATCAAAGTGTTGCGGAATTAAGGTTTATTAAAATATGGCGTAAAAGAGAGCATAGGGCAAGTGAACGCTGTTGATACAGGAACAGCAACAGTAGTTGTAACAGATGACTCTGTGCTTTCTCAGTTGCAAATCAATCAATTGTTAGCTATAAAAAGTCCTCGTCCAGGGCGACATATTATAGCAATGATTATGAAGATATTTCGTAAGTCAGCTTCTATAGATACGACTGAGGAAGATGAAGAAAGCGAAGCACTTGAACAAATGTCGCTTAATGTTATCAAAATTGTTTTCATCGGAGAATTCATAGACCATGAAGGTATAAAATTCAATCTTTTCCGTAGAAATGTCAGTGCAGTTCCTTCTATTGATGCTTCTTGTTATAAAATAGAAGGAGATAGGCTTACGGCTTTGATGCGATGTATTTCTACTGATGCCGCAAGTGTGGTAAATCCTTTAAAAATAGGTCTTTATACGATGGATGAAAAGTCCAGTGCCTATTTGGATGGAGATAGATTGTTTCAGCGTCATGCGGCTATCGTAGGTTCTACTGGTAGTGGAAAATCGTATTGTGTAGCACGTATTGTTGAGCAGATGGCAGATTTACCAAATGCAAATGCTGTTCTATTTGATATACATGGAGAATATTCTACAGATTCCTTCAAGAAGGAAGGCATTGCTCATTACAAAATCGCAACGCCTTCAGATCTTGATGAGTCTGATAAATTGAGCAAAGGTATTTTGATGATTCCTTATTGGCTGCTCACTTATGAAGAAATGCAAGCATTACTGTTAGATCGTAGTGACCAGAATGCCCCCAATCAGGCTATGCTTTTGTCTAAAGAGATACTGTCTCAAAAAGAAGAGACAGTGAAAGAAACGTCTTTAAAGGGAAAGATAACTCTGGATAGTCCTATCCCGTATAAATTGGATGTCGTTCTTCAAAATCTCACAAAATTGGATGAAGAAAGGGTGCCTGGAGCAAAGGCGGGTTCTGATAAAGCTGGTCCATTCAATGGAAAGCTCACTCGCTTCAATCAGCGTCTTCAGAATAAACTGGATGATAAACGTATGGGATTTATGTTCCACATGTCAGCAGAAGAGCTATCATTGGATTGGCTGAACAACTTCTGCACGACATTGATGGGAAAAGATGATACAACTAAAAACAGAATAAAAGTTATTGATTTTTCCGAAGTTCCATCAGATGTACTTCCTTTGGTTATAGGTTTGGTCGCTCGTCTTGTATTTACTGTTCAACAATGGAGTGACAGTAATCTGCGCCATCCCATTGCTTTATTATGTGATGAGGCACATTTATATGTGCAACAGATGGAATCAAGAGACTCTGTTGCTGAGATTGGCTTGAAGAGTTTTGAACGAATTGCCAAAGAAGGCAGAAAATATGGTGTTGGCTTGGTTATTATCAGTCAACGACCATCTGAAGTGAACAGAACGGTTTTGAGTCAATGCAATAATTTCATAAGCTTGCGTCTTACAAATGTTGAAGACCAGAATGTCATTAAACGTTTGTTGCCTGACAATTTGGGAAATATTGCCGACAACTTATCACTTTTGGATATAGCCGAAGCCATCGTGGTTGGAGATGCCATTTTGCTTCCTTCAAGGATAAAAATCGACCAACCGACCATTACGCCATCAAGTCAAACAGTGAAATTTTGGCAGAAGTGGAATGAGAAAGACCTGCATCAAGATTTGAAAGTTGCTGTAGCGAACATGATTAAGCAAAGCAAAAACTAAGTAAAAATGGAGAAAGCATAGAAAAATGGTTCTTCATAAAATTAAATGGTATGCAAATTAAATTGTAGTACATGATAGATACGAAAAAATATTTTTATTTGTCAAGCTCAAATATTTATCCTAACCTTATCTTGGAAAGACCTTGGTGGTTAAATTCTATGTATTTGCGTAATGACGAAAGCAATGTGATATTTGTTCCTCGTGATTTCCGCATAGGAAAATTTTACTTTAGGGATGTGCCATTGGATCATCATGTGAATCCTTTTGAGTATATATATATTCATACTGAAAAAGTAGAATGGGGATATTTATGTGCATTACTGAACTCTCCAACTTATATTAAGCGTCTCTTTGGGAAAAAAGTACGTCCCTATTCAATGCAGCGTATGACAGAAGAAATTCTTCTAAATATCCCTTTGTTTAAGGCAAATGAAGATATTCAAAATGAATTGACAGTTATTGAGAGCATCATATTGTCCCTTCGTTTTGAACAAAACATTCCTGAAGAACATAAACGTGTATTATCTTATATTATAAGTGTTTTTGAAGATGTCAGAGAGGCTTATATATTAGAAATGGAAAATACTTTCATGTTCTCTCTTTGGGGCATAAGTATACGGAAATATTGGAACAAAATGGTACTTCGTGTTTGTACTGGAGATATGGAAGAAGACGTGTATGCTTTATTTGAAGAGTTGACGCAACCTTCAAGTGTTCTGATGAACAATATAAAGAGATTGAAACTCTATGCAAGTTTAAATAAGATATAGTTATGACTTGGAGATTAGATACAATAAGTATAACCAATTTTAAGGCTTTTAAGAATGAGCAGACTATTGAGCTTAATGGTAAGAACTATCTTCTATATGGTGATAATGGTTCTGGTAAAAGTTCCATTTTCTGGTCTCTTTACACTCTTTACCAGAGTTGTTATAAAAAAGAAGAGACAAAAGTTCGCAAGTACTTTGATGTAACAAATGATGAGAATTTGTTGAATCGTTATGTCTCAAATCCGGATAGTAGTATTGTTGCAACATTTATGGATGTTGATAATGCAGCAAATATTAAAGAGATAAAAATGAGCAACAATGACTTAAGTATAGTTGGAACGACAGATACATTTACGATAGCAACAATTACATTCAGTGATTTCTTCAACTATCAAAAGCAATCATCTTTGTTTGACTATTGCAACAGCGAGGACAATGATGCTTTTAAGCCATTTTTAAGAGATTTGTTCCCATTTATAAAATTGAGAAACAAAATGGTGAAAATTGATGGAAATGAAGTTGATTCTGATTCAGCATTTGAGGCTTGGACATATCTTGTTGATGCTGTAGATAAAGAACTTAAAAATGACGATGGCTCTTTGATATATGAAGAGGACGATAAATATAAAAAATATCAAGAAGCTCTATATCAATTCAATGAAGACTTTAAAATTGCAATAGAAGGAATTGAAGGCAATGTAGGACGTTTATTACATTCAAAAATGGAGTTGCCAAATGTTAATCTGTTATTTGAATATAAAGAGGCTACGTTTAATGATACTATCAATGGAAATGGCCTTAAAGATGGGAAACTTCATGCGGGAAAAATATTGATTTCAGCAGAGGATACTAATATTGCTGATGCTAATAAACGAAAAATCAAGCATCCTCGTACTTATTTCAATGAGGCGACTCTATCTAAGATTGCTTTAGCAATACGATTGGCTGTATTTGAGAATAAAGCAAGTTTTTATGACTCGGATGGAGCAAAACTTCTCTTTGTGGATGATTTGCTCGTAACTTTTGATATGAGAAATCGTATTGATGTCATGAATATTTTGCTTGGTTATGCAGAATCTTATCAGTTGCTTATCTTTACACATGATAGAGCTTTCTATAATATGTTCAAGAACCATTTGCTTGATATGGAACAGCATAAAAAATGGAAGTTTGCTCAGATTTATATGCAAGGTAATGGGCATCAAGTTCCAAAAATTGTTGAGGAAAAGTCTAATTTGGATATGGCAAAGAAATATTTCGATAAGAATGATTGTGTTGCCAGTGCCGTCTATTTGCGAAAGGAATGCGAGAAAATAGCTAAGTCTTTGTTGGAATTGCGTTATTTGTGCGCTGAAAATGTTGTTATTGGGAAAATACCAACAATGAGCTTGGGCGATTTGCTTAACAATCTAAAAAAGGAATTTGATGATTGTAAACTTGTATTTAATTTTTGTGATTTAAGTATTTTGCGCAAAGATGTGATGAATATATCTGTTCACGATGATGCATATACTCAAATTTATAGAAATGAGTTAGAAAAAGCTATTGTAATTGTTGAAAAGTTAAGGAAAATAAAAAGAACAGTAATATGTGATAAAGACGAATTAGAAAGAATAATTTTTGATTTTACGATATCTGAGCAGGTAACTGATGGGAGGCGTAGAAAGAAAAAGAAAAGTATATCTTTTAAATTCTGTTTTTTACAGACTTTTTCCAGATTTGTAAATGAGGGAAATTCGTATTATCAGAATGCGAAAGTCAAGGTTACATCTTCGGCTGTTATTGCCGAATGCCCGAATATTCGAGAACTGACTAAAAATACCATTTTGAATTTTCAAGATTTCTGCACTCTGTTAGATGACAAATTTAGCAATGTTGATCTTGGCGAATGTGTTTCATATAATGGTACTAAATTGAAAAATTATAAAAGGTAAATGTCAAATCAAACAACAGATAACAACAAGCGAAAAGCGGAGAATACGTTACTTCTGTACTTCCGAATGCTCTTTATGATAGTTGTGTCGCTATACACGAGCCGACTCTTATAGAATGCGTTGGGAGTGGAGTACTTCGGAATATTATAAATAAGAAAAAAACAATATCATTATGAATGATTTCAAAGATATTAAAGTAGCAGTAGCCGGTACCGGCTACGTCGGTCTGAGCATAGCAACGCTATTATCTCAGCACCATCATGTAACAGCAGTAGATGTAATCCCAGAGAAGGTGGAGAAACTCAACAATAAGATTGCTCCAATCCAGGACGATTACATCGAAAAGTATTTGGCTGAAAAGCCATTAAACCTCGTGGCAACCCTTGACGGCAAGGAAGCCTATAAGGATGCAGACTTCGTAGTGATTGCAGCACCAACCAACTACGACCCAGTGAAGAACTACTTCGATACAACCCATGTAGAAGAAGTCATCGACCTGGTTCTGGAGGTAAACCCAGATGCAGTGATGGTCATCAAGAGCACCATCCCTGTAGGTTACACCCGTAGCCTCTACTTGAAGTATGCCACGAAGGGCGTGAAGAAGTTCAACCTTCTCTTCTCTCCAGAGTTCCTTCGTGAGAGCAAGGCACTCTATGATAACCTTTACCCAAGCCGTATTATCGTAGGCTATCCAAAGATTATCGAGCGCCCTGAGTTTGAAGAGGAGAACGAGGCTATCAAGTCAGTAACCAATGTCGAGATGTTGAAGGAAGCAGCCAAGACCTTCGCCGCTTTGCTCCAGGAAGGCGCTATCAAGGAAAACATCGATACCCTCTTTATGGGCATGAAGGAAGCAGAGGCGGTTAAACTCTTCGCCAATACCTATCTGGCACTCCGAGTAAGCTACTTCAATGAGTTGGATACATACGCAGAGGTAAAGGGACTCGATACCAAGGCAATCATCGATGGTGTAGGCCTTGACCCACGAATCGGCACCCATTACAACAACCCAAGTTTCGGTTATGGTGGTTATTGCTTACCAAAGGATACCAAGCAGCTTCTGGCAAACTATGCCGATGTTCCAGAGAACCTGATAGAGGCAATCGTGGAGAGCAACCGCACCCGTAAGGACTATATTGCTGATGCCGTACTCCAGAAGGCAGGCTATTATAACGAGAATAGTTCTTTTGATGCCAGCAAAGAGCACAGCTGCGTGATTGGTGTCTACCGCTTGACCATGAAGTCAAATAGCGATAACTTCCGCCAGTCAGCCATCCAGGGCATCATGAAGCGTATCAAAGCAAAGGGTGCAGAGGTAGTCATCTATGAGCCAACCTTGGAAGATGGAAGTACATTCTTTGGTAGCAAGGTAGTAAATGATATGGATACCTTCAAGAAGCAGAGCCAGGCAATTATCGCCAATCGCTATGATGCCTGTCTGGATGATGTAAAGGAGAAGGTATATACTAGAGATATTTTTAGAAGAGACTAGAAATTAGTGATTAATGATTACAGATTGCATTTTGCTAGTTAATTAATCACTAATCACTACAAAATAATCAATAATAAAATGGTACAATATAATGTTGATTTAGCGGGGAAGACAATCCTCGTGACAGGTGCTGCTGGGTTTATCGGCAGCAACCTGACTTTTAGACTGTTGAAGGAAGTGAAGGATGTCAAAGTAGTGGGTATTGACAACATGAACGACTACTATGATGTGCATATCAAGGAGGAGAGACTTCGTAGACTGCAGGAGTTTGAGGGCTTTACCATGGTATATGGCAGTATCGCTGACAAGGCGGTGATGGACAAGCTTTTTGAGGAGCATCAGCCAAAGGTGGTGGTGAATCTCGCTGCTCAGGCTGGCGTGAGATATTCTATCACGAATCCGGATGCTTATGTACAGAGTAATCTGATAGGTTTTTACAATATCCTTGAGGCTTGCCGTCATCATGAGGTAGAGCATCTGGTTTATGCCTCTTCTTCTTCTGTTTATGGTTCAAACAAGAAGGTGCCTTATTCTACGGATGACAAGGTGGATAATCCTGTGAGTCTTTATGCTGCTACGAAGAAGAGTAACGAGCTGATGGCGCATGCCTATTCTAAGCTCTATAATATTCCAAGTACGGGATTGAGATTCTTCACCGTGTATGGTCCTGCGGGCAGGCCGGATATGGCTTACTTCGGATTTACCAACAAACTGGTAAAGGGCGATACCATCAAGATTTTTAACTATGGTAACTGCAAGCGTGACTTCACTTACGTAGATGATATCGTGGAGGGTATCGTGAGAGTGATGCAGCATGCTCCTGAGAAGAAGATGGGTGAGGATGGTTTGCCTATTCCTCCATATAAGGTATACAACATCGGCAACTCTCATCCAGAAAATCTTTTGGAGTTTGTAAGTATTCTGCAGGAGGAACTGATTCGTGCAGGAGTGCTGCCTGAGGATTATGATTTCGAGGCACACAAGGAACTGGTGGCAATGCAGCCAGGCGATGTACCTGTTACCTATGCCGATACCACACCGTTGGAGCAAGACTTCGGGTATAAGCCATCCACTCCTTTGAGAGATGGCTTGAGAGCCTTCGCTGAGTGGTATAAGAGATATTATTTCTAAATGTAGTTTGTACAATGGAAACAATGGCTATGGTTTTGTTTGTAAAACCTTTGGTAGAGACATTTGTAAAAAACTATGTAGCACCAGCTTTAGCTAATGTCTTTAAAAATATCAAAGGTGAATGCCAAAAGGATTTGATTAAAAGTTCCGAAGCTTTTGAGGCATATTATGAGCATTCTTATGAACGTTATAGTATCATTAATACGTTGGCATTTAAGGAGAGGGTAAAAAAGCTAAAGGATATTTATATTCCTTTGTCCTTATGCTTGTCAGAGAATAGTAGAGACAAGAAAGCCATTCAAATAAATGCTTATCCAAAAGAATTGTTAGACAAGTATCAACGTGTCTTGATTACCGATACTGCGGGTATGGGAAAGTCCACATTAATGAAACGAATGTTTTTGGATGTAATAGATAATAAGCATGGAATTCCATTTTTTGTAGAATTGAGGCGAATTAGTAGTACTAATGATATACTCAATGAAATATCAGTTCAATTAGGTGGGCTTGACAATAAATTCGATTCTGATTTGCTTACCAGATTGTTCCGTGAAGGTGGTAATATCTTCTTTTTTGATGGTTATGATGAAATACCAAGTCAGCAGAAGTCTTTTGTTACAAGCAATATTCAAGAGTTTGTGTCAAAAGTGCCTGATAATAAGTTTATATTAACCTCTCGTCCAGAAGAAGAACTTGCTGGGTTAGGAAACTTTCAAGAGTTTCGTATTAAGGAATTAAAGAAAGAAGAATCTTATGAATTGCTGAGAAAATATGATAATCAAGGGAACATCTCAAAACTGCTTATAAACAAACTGAAGTCAGGTAACTATACGATGATTAGTGATTTCTTGAAAAATCCACTTCTGGTTACTCTTTTGTTTGTGGCATTTGATTATAAGCAAACTATTCCGTTAAAGAAACATATATTCTACCGTCAAGTATTTGATGCATATTTTGATTCGCATGATTTGTCTAAAGGTGATGGATATGTTCATGAGAAGAAATCTAAATTGGATATAGATGACTTTGATAAGGTAATGAGACGAATAGGATTCGAATGTTTACGAAGACAACAAATAGAATTCACAAAAGATGAACTATTGAACATTGTAGATACCGCAAGAGCAAATTTCCCTTCACTGTCTTTCACTTCTATGGGGTTACTGTCGGATCTCTTAAAGGCAGTTCCTTTGTTTTGTCAAGATGGTGTTTATTACAAGTGGGTTCACAAGTCTTTACAAGAATATTTTGCTGCTGAATTCATATATAAGGATTCTAAAAGTAATCAAGATGCGATTCTAAGCAAGTTATATAATAGTAAAAAAATAGATTCGTATATCAATTTGCTTGATTTGTATTTTGATATAGATCCGAATGGTTTTCAAAAGAACATAGTTAAGCCATTTTTGGAAGCTTTTGTTGATTATTATGAGCAGAATTATATTTCTGGCAGTTCTTTGCCCTATGAAGAGGTTTGTTGGAGACTGACAATGACATTCGGAAATAGAATCGTAGCAGGTCGAATAGAGGTGGGTGATGATAAACCATCTAGTTATTTTGATGATATCTATAATATATGTCATGAAAAAATAGGTGAATTTCCAACGTCATCAACCATTATGCGTACAGGAAGTTTTGTGGCTCGGGTTAGAAACAATCATTATAGAGTTATGCTTCTTTTAGAGAGACGTATTCCGAAAATATTCTCAAAAATTGAATGGAAAGCAAAAAAAGGTAGTTTAGTGCTTTCTAAAAAGGCATATGAGATAAAAGGAATGGAGAATTTTGCAAAAAGTAAAGGCCTTTTTGTCAAATTAAACATGCTTTTGTCAAGTCGTTCAGACAATTTCTATATTGATGTAAATACAGCAAAAGGCTATTTACAGTCAATTAATTTGATGATTGAACAGTCTTGCAATAGTAACGATTTGTTGAGTGGACTTTAAAAGAATGTCAGATGAACATAATTAGAAAAATAATACATTTATATCAAAGGCATTTCTTGTCATTTGAGCAGCAGGCCCGTAAGGCTGGTGTGATAATAGGTAATGGTAACCAATTTTTGTCTAATTTTTGGAGCTCGGAGCCTTATTTGATAGAAATTGGTGACGATTGTCAGATTACGGCAGGCGTGAAATTTTTCACTCATGGGGGTGCAAAGGTTGCCCGAATAATTGATCCTACTTTTGATTGCTTTGGAAAGGTAAAAATTGGCAATAATGTATATATAGGAACTAATTCCTTGATAATGCCAGGAGTAACTGTTGGTAATAACGTTTTGATTGCAGCCGGTAGTGTTGTAACACATTCTGTTCCTGACAACGTTGTTATTGGTGGTAATCCTGCTCATATAATTTGTTCGTTTGAAGATTATTATAAGAAGAATAAGCTTTATAATACTGGTACCAAAGGATTATCTTCTGAAGCAAAAATGCAGGTTTTGTTAAGCTTAGAAGACATTAAGTTTATAAAAAAGAAAATGTTAAATTTTAAATAAATCATGGGGAGTGATTCAAAAAACAAACGATTAGCAAAGAATACTATTTACTTGTATATTCGAATGCTATTTGCTGTTTGTATCAACCTTTACACTTCTAGACTGGTTCTTGAATATCTGGGAGTTGAAGATTTTGGTGTTTATAATGTTGTAGGTGGTATCGTTGCACTTATGATGTTTGTTAATTCTTCTATGCGTGGAGCAACATCTAGATTTATAACATTCAGCATCGGTAAAGGAAAAATAGAAGATTTAAAGAAAACGATTAGTTCTTCCATACAGATCCATACTGTTATTTCTATATTGGTTTTGTTGGTAGGTGAGACTTTTGGACTATGGTTTGTCAACACAGAATTAAATATTCCAGCATTCTCTATGAATGCTGCTAATTGGGTATATCAATTTTCGTTGTTTGCTTCTGTCATAGCAGTCCTACAAGTACCTTATAATGCTTGTGTGGTTTCTTATGAAAGAATGGATGTTTTTGCAATCATAGAAATTGTTAATGTCATACTTAAGTGTCTTATCGTTTTTTGCTTAGTTCTTTTTCCTAATAGATTAATTGCTTATGGTGGTCTGTTGTTTGCTGTGTCTGTTTTAATATGCTTCTTATATTTCTTTTATTGCTATAAGAATATTGATGGTTTTGAGCTTAATCTTCATTACAATAAAGACTTTGTGAAGCCTATGCTAAAATTTGCAGCTTGTGATTTGTTTGGTAATGGTACATTTGCTGTAAAGCAACAGGGAATAAATATCTTAATCAATAAATTCTTTGGTGTAGCACTGAATGCCGCTAGTGGAGTTGCAACTCAGGCAAGTAGCATCATTTCTACATTTATGACCAATGTACTTCAAGCTTTTAAACCTCAAATAATAAAGGAATATTCGGTTGGGAATATTGAAAGAATGGGCAAATTAATGTGTGTAGAATGTGATGCATTGTTCTACTTGCTTTCTTTGGTATTTATTCCTCTCTATATTAATATAGAATATATAATGCATCTGTGGTTGAATAATGTCCCCGATTATGCAAGTGCTTTTTGTAAAGTCTTGCTCGTCTTTAACGTGTTTTCAGTGGCAACACAGATTTTGCAGGATGGAATACATGCTACGGGAAATATCAAAAAAATGACCCTTTCGATGGGCGGACTTAACTTGTTTTGCTTATTGCTCACTTATTTGTTCTTTTTTCTGGGATTCGATGCACAATACGCTTACATTTCTATGGTTATCTGTCTGTTTATTCAGACAGTTATCAATTTAATAGTTCTTAAGTTATTAGTGAGCCGTTTTCCTATATATAATTATCTTTTTAGCATAATTAAGGGTTGCGTAATCATGTTGTTTGTTTTGATAGTTTTGGAATATATTTCACAAACTGTTTCAAGTTCTTTGTTGAGACTTTGCATGACTATAGTCTTAAATACATGCCTGTTAACTGTTGTTGATTTTATGATATTTCCAAATTACAGAAAAAAAATATTATTATTGATTAAAAGAAAAGTAAATGAATAAAGTTATAGTTATTGGTGGCTTTCATCATAATACTTATGGCTTAATCCGTAGTTTAGGTGAAGCAGGAATAAAGTCCTATGTTATATTAGAGCCTTGTCATCCAAAAGTGAACTGGCTTTTTGTTTCCAAATATATAATAGGAAATTATATATTATCAGAAGGAGAAAATTTGGTTGATTATTTGCTAACAACTTTTTCGAATGAAAAGGTAAAGCCTATAATATATAGCGGTAGTGATGCTTCCATTTCTTTGTTGGATAATGCATATGATGTGTTAAAAGATAAGTTTTTCATTTTTAATGCTAAGAACACAAGAGGAAGAATTAATCACTATATGAATAAAGTGTTTATGTTTCCTTTGGCAGAAAAGTGTGGGTTAACAACGATTAAAACATGGCATTTGAAGAAAAGTGAAATTGATTCTGCCAATTTGATTTATCCAATACTTGTTAAGCCCAACAACAGCTTGGGGGGTACTAAAGCAGACATTAAAATCTCTTATAATAAAGAGCAGCTTTTACGGAATATGCATGAAGGTATTGATTATATTCTTCAAGAATACATTGAGAAAGATTATGAATTAATGTTTATGGGTTTATCTATAAAAAACGGAAAAGAAGTCTTATTTCCAGGAATGATTCGTAAATATAGACAGTATCCTTATATGGTAGGTGGTACGTCTTTTGCGTGCCTTGACTCATTAGATATGTTCCCAAATTTTCAGATAGAAAAAGTTTTAGACTTTATAGATGAAATTGGCTATGAGGGCTTATTTAGTATAGAGTTTATTGTTAAAGGAAATAAGTATTATTTCTTGGAAATAAATATGCGTAATGATGGAAATGGCTATATGTCAACAGGAGCAGGATTAAACTTACCTCTTATATGGTATCATTATTGTTGTGGAATAACTGATAATAGTAAATCTTTGTCCTTAATTAAACCATTTTATTTCATGTCAGAGGAAACAGACTATAAACATATATCTGGGGGACACTTGACATTGGCTAATTGGTTGAGTTGTTTGCATAAAACAAATTCTTTTTTTATATTGAATAAAAGGGATATAAAGCCAGGGTTAGTTTATTTCGCATTAACTTTTAGTAGAATGATTAAACGACTGATAAAGAAGTAAATCGTATGTTGAACATATTTTCAAAGAAAGATAGAATGATTCTACGTTCAGATATGTGGAATCTAGGCTTTATGACAGATGATATTGCTGATGTTATTAAGTCTGATAAATTAAATATCCATTGGATGAAGCACAGCTATACTGATAGATGGTTTGCTGATCCTTATCTATTGGAGGTGACAGATAAACAAATAGTTGTATTGGTTGAAGAGTTTTGTTATAAGCTCCGTAAAGGTAGAATAGCCAGACTTGTTGTAAGTCGTCCTGACTATGTTCTCCAAGAAATGAAGATTATTCTTGAGTTGCCAACTCATCTTTCGTTTCCCGTTATCTACCAAAAAGACGGAGAAGTTTATGTAATGCCAGAGAATTCGAAATCTGGCGGCATAAGCATTTACAAATATAACCCTCAAAACATTTGTTTGGAAAAATTGCATGAAGTAGGTAAACTACCATTGACTGATGCTACAATTGTACAGTTCACATCAGGTGAAGATTATATTTTCAGTACCAAATTGCCAAATCCAAATGGAAATGAACTGCAGGTTTATCCTTTTGATGGTAAAGAGATGTTTATGGATGAAAATCCGATAGCTAATATTAGTTTTCAAAGTAATGTAGCACGTAATGCAGGTGATGCCTTCTACATTGATGAACAGATGTATCGTCCTGCTCAGGATTGCAATAAGTGTTATGGAAATGGTATAGAGATTCAAAAGGTTAATAAAGAAGAAAACACTTTTGTGTTTGAAACCATTACTTCATTCCATTCTGATAATCCAGATTATAGTTTGGGGTATCATACGTTCAATATGAAAAATGGATTGATAGTTGTAGATGGACATAGATTTCGTTTTCCACGAATGGTTAAATTCCTTGGTTTGTTGCATAATATTAGAAATTTGAAGAAATGAAAGTGTTATTTGTTATCCACCATCTCAAGATGGGTGGTGCTGAAACGATAGTTACAAATTATGCCCTTCAGATGAAGAAAATGGGTATAGAAGTTGCTGTATTGGATATATGGCATTTTAATACTATCTTGTTCCAAAAATTGAAGAATGCCAGTATTCCTGTTTTTAGTATTTTTAAAGAATCAAATATAATCACAAGAATTATAAATCATTTATATCCTTCAAAAACGAGTCTTAATGGAAGAATAATGAATGTGATATCTGAGTATAAGCCCGACGTTGTTCATTTTCACACATTCTTGCGAGATACCCAGATAGATAAGGAATTGTGTCCCAAATGGTTCTTTACCTTGCATTCTGATATGAATCGTTTCTTGTCTCAATTCGATGAAATTGAGATTGATAATTTTTCGAATCAATTGTCGGCTGGACTTCATGTTCTTGCTCTAACAGGGAAGGCAAAACAAGACTTGTTGGCTTTTAATTCTAAAACTCAAGTTGATGTTATACCTAATGGCCTTGATATTCAAGGAATTCAGTTGCAAAAGTATGACAAAGAGAAGCTACTTGAAGAATTAAACCTACCTAAAGATACTTTTATCTTAGGACATGTTGGCAGGTTTAATAAGGTTAAGAATCATGAGAAGTTAATCAATATTTTTAGAAGTGTTCTTCAAAAGCACCCTCAGTCGGTATTGTTACTTGTAGGAGATGGAGATAAGAATGATAGAAAACGAGTGCATGGGCTTGTTGAGGAATATTCTCTTCAAGACAGGGTTATATTTCTTGGTGTCAGGAAAGATGCAATAGCCTTGATGAGTTGCTTTGATGCCATGGCTTTGCCTTCCTATCAAGAGAGTTTCTCCTTAGTTTTAGTTGAAGCGCAAGCCCAAGGGGTAAGATGTGTTGCATCTGATACTGTACCAGACGAAGTGATTTGTACAGATAAATGTTTTAAATTATCTGTTAACGAATCGAATAAAAAGTGGGCAAATTTGTTACTTAGCTCTTGTGTTAGAGAAAATAATGTGAAGTCAGTGAACTATTTTGATTTTAAGAAAGTGCTTTCTAATATACTTTCTTTATATCAAAAATAAATATTTGGAAGTATGATATCCATAATAAATATAATTATTATAATATGCTGTATAATAATACTTAGAAATTTTTATGTTGGTGGTATTATATATTTGTTACATAGTTTTATCTTACCGAGTTTCGTTTCTTTTAATATGGGCGGTGTTAGTGTAAATGCAAATGATTTATTTTTGATATTTATGATAGCGTCGTTTCTTATTCATAAATCTTCATTAAGTGCGAGCTACCCTATCACAAAGGTTTTAAAGCTATTTTCATTTTACGTTATTCCAGCTGTACTGGTTTGTCTATTGGCTTCTTTTGTACCTAAAGGAATTCAGTATTATCAATTCGCTAAAGGTATAATATATCACACTGTTCTTCCTGTTCTTTTCTGTTTCTATTTCTTAAACACTATAGATACTAGGGTAAGATTTATCCGTTGCTTAACAATTGTGGCAATAGTAATCGGTTTTTATGGAGTAATTTGTTATGTTCTTAAAGAAAACCCTTATATAAAGGTTCTTAATCTTTTGTATAATAAAGAATATGAATATGAATATTTCCTTTATGAAGTTAGAGGTGGTTTGTCTGGGCGAATATCTGGAACAATGAACCATCCTTTAACTTGGGGGCAATTGTGGGGTATCTTAGTTGCTTTTTTTGTAATGGTAAAAGATAAAATAAATCCTGTGCTGTTTAAAGCTGTTATTGTGTTAGGATGCTTAAATGTCTTGTTTTCAGGAAGCCGAAGTGCTTTGGTAGCCTTGTTCCCTATATTAGTATGTTATGCAGTAGCTTCTGGAGGCTTAAAAGTTTTACAAAAAATTGGCATTTATGCTTTTGTAGGTGTAGTCTTATCGTATTCGCTTTCTGATAAAATGCAAACTTATATAGAATCAGCAGTATTCTTTTGGGATCAATCAAAGAGTAATGCTGCGGAAATAAATGGCAGCAATGTAGATATGCGTATAAATCAAATAGAAACAACAGTATTTGATGTATCTAAAGAAAATCTTTTATTCGGGTATGGCTTGGGGTATCTGGAATATTCTAGTAAAAAAAATATAAGAAACTCGGCAATGCTAGGTTTTGAGTCAGTCTTCTTCCAGAAAATGTATGAACAAGGGGTTGTTGGTATTATCTGTTTTTTTGTTTTTCTTTTTCAATTCTACTTATTTGGAATTAAAAGGTTTAAAAAAAATAAGAAAATTTTGTTTTTAGGTTATTGCTCTAGCTATTTGTTATCTATATTATTTACAGGAATACAAGATACATTTTCTTCTTATTTGTTCTTAGGCACTTTTCTGATAGTGTTCGGTGCTAGAGAAAATGTATGTGAAAAACAAATTGGTAGACTTACTCGCTCATAGATGGCGGCTGGCTACTGTTACTGCTTGGGCATAAAATCAAATGATTTTTTCTTAAAAGATAATAAAAAAGCATTCATTTTATGGCTTAACGTACCTAAAGTGACCGCTTACCCTCAAAGGAGGGGAATATTCCAAAAATAGATATGTACAAAGTTTATTAAAATTATGATTAAGAATATTACAATTCAAAATATAAAGGGCTATGGTTATCCGCCTGTAACTCTTGATGTGGAACTTAAAACCAATAGGGTGAATATTTTGTTCGCCCCAAATGGTACAGGTAAATCTTCTTTAGCTGCGGCTTTTAGTTCTTTGAAAAGAGGCACTTTGTCTGTAGATAAAAATCTGAAATTTCATAAAGACGAAACCCTTTCATCGTCATTGTCTTTAGAGCTGAATGATGTGGTTTATACTGCGGACAGTACTAAGAACGAAATATCTCCAGTCCTTTCTTGTTGGGTGATAAAAAGTGGTATAGATAGCGAAGCGACTTTGCAAAATATGGGGAAATTTGCTACAGCGACAAGTTATATAGATATTACAGATATAGAAATAGGTAAAGTTGTAAAGTTGATTTCTACAGGTTATTCAATTAATGCTATAAAACGTAATTTTGGAAAAAATAAGAAAATTCTTCAAAACCTAGGAGTAGAAATGGAAAGTCCAAAATTCCTTCATAGATTGAAGTTTATATATACTCAATTGGATACTTTCTTATCGGCAAATTCTAGAAGAGCGTTAATAGAAAATGTATTGCAAAAAATCAATAATCTGAGAGGAAATGAACAAGAAGTCTTAGCTGCGATAGATGAAAACTGGTTGTCTGAAATTGAAACAGAGCCTCGATATCAGAGTATTGTTCAGCAATTGGCTTTATTGTACCCTAATGATTCGCCTTGTAACTTGTTTTTGCGTTTTTTTCAATTGATATATCATTGGAAAGATAATAAAGTGAAAATTAAATCAGCTATAGCTTATTGGGACTATATTGATTTCAAAAATCATATTGATAGGGAATTTAAGCTGCTAGATACAACATGGAAAAATATCCATACTGAAGAAGTTAAGGATAAGCTAGTAGTACGTTTCCCACATGCTGATGAAATATCAAATGGGCAACGTGATTTGTTGACTTTTGTTGTGAATATCATTAAGTTTAAAGCAAAGATACGTCCAGAACATAAATACCTGCTACTGATAGATGAAGTCTTTGACTATCTTGATGATGCCAACTTGATAGCTGCTCAGTATTATCTGACAGAATTACTCAATCTATCAAATAATAATTTGTATTTATGTATTTTGTCGCATCTGAATCCTTATACTTTCCGTTCTTATGTGTTTTCTGAAAAGAGAATAAATCCTCAATATTTAAGGGCGACGGTTCCAACTGCAACTAGAAAAATGTTGGCTTTTATTGCTTTCCGTGAAACCATGAATCAGGAAGGCAAGAGAGGGGATGCTAATAAACTGCAACTTTATCACAACCTCTCACATGATTTGTTTCATTATAATCATTTGGTAAGAGATTATTCAGCAGATATAGCTACTTATAAAACAGACCGTAATCTAGATGAGACTTGGGGAAGAACAGCTGTTCTTCACCAAATCTTGATAGATGAAGTAAATAAATATCTATCTGATCAAACTCAATATGATCCTTATGCAGTAGCAATGGCTTTGAGATTGAGAGTGGAAAAAATGATGTATGAGCAACTTCAGAATCAAAATCAGAAAACTCATTTTATTGAGCAGAAAATGACTAAGAATAAATTTGCTTATTGTGAAGATAATGGTGTTGAAGTCCCGGATGTGTATAATATCGTTTCTGCTATCCATAATGAGGCTGATCATGTGAAGATGGATCATTTAACTAATACCTACGTAGAGAACCCAATGGTATATAAGTTTCAGCATGTTGCTATAAAAGGCATTCTGAAAAAAATATTTGGTTGGGAAGGGCATAATTTAAATACTAATGTAATAGATTAATTCTCATGAGAAAAAAAGTCGTTTTTTTTATTCCTTCTGGTTGTGGAGGTGCAGAACGTCAGGCTATCGTTATTTCAAAATGCTTGAGTGATGAACAGTTTGATGTTTCTTATCATATATTTGGCCCAAATAATCAGTTGGAAAAGTTTTTACCTGATAATAGAGTATGGACTTTTCATAAGGAACCGAAATTTACGCATAATTTGATAAGTAATATGCGTAACGTGATAAAAAGAGAAAAACCTGATGTGGTTTATGGAGCAGGAATGCCTGTTAATTGGCGTCTAATAGTAGCTTCGCGATTTTTGAATTGTAAGGTAATTCTTAGAAATGAGAATTATCTCTATACTCAAAGTTTTACTCAGAAATTAAGACTGGCTCTTACTTACCCATTTGCAGATTATATCATTGCTCAAACTGATGAAATGAGAGATGGATTAATAAAAGGTTTACACCTTTCAAAAAAGCTAGTTCATACGGTTCCAAATGCAATAGATAAGCAATATATTAATAAGTGCTTGGCTGAGGAAAGTCCTTTTGTAGAAGACGATGTTAATGCGAGATTTGTTGCCGTTGGAAGATTTCATCGAGATAAAGGATTTGATTTATTGCTGAAAGCTTTCTGTATTGTGAAAAGAAATATCAAAAAATCTAAACTGTACATAGTTGGAGATTATAATGAGGATAATCCTGTTTGCCAAGAATTGCAAAACTTTGTAAAACATAACGAACTTCAAGGTTCTGTGGAGTTTACTGGTTTTAAAAGCAATCCTTATATATATATGAAAAATGCTGATTGCTTTGTTTTGTCTTCTCGTAATGAAGGTTTGCCTAATGTTATGATAGAAGCTTTATATTTAGGCACTCCAGTTGCTGCATTTAAGTGTATTCCTGTTATTGAAAGAATTGTTTCTGAAGGAAGAACAGGTTATTTGGCATCTAAGGAAAATGTAGAAGAGCTAGCTGCTGCGATGGAAAAAACGGTGACGTTGGGAAGGATAGAGACTACGTATAATGCAAATTCAGAAGAAAAATTTCGTAAGATATTTGCAGAATAATAATTTTGGGGCGAAAGGCTTGATCCTTTTATTTTTTGAGCTACTTTTCTGGGCAAGCTGAGTAGCCCTTTTAAAAAGATAATAATGAAAACAATACTTCTTCAATGTAAATTCCTATTAGTGGAATTTCTGAATGTTACTTATCAACTCGTTCCAAATCCCCTTCGAAATTACTATTTGAGAATGTTCGGAATACGGATATGGGGGGGCAAGTCTTGTATCCATCGAGGATGTAAGTTCTTTCATGTTGGTAAGATGAGTGTGGGACAGAATACTGTCATTAATTTTGGTTGTTACCTTGATAATCGCCGGGGTATCTATATCGGAAACAATGTCGGTATTGCCCATAATACTAAGATTTATACGTTAGGTCATGATTTGAATGACCCGAAGTTTTCTACGAAAGGTGCGCCTGTGCATATTGGGGATGATGTCTTTATCTTCTCTAATGCCTTGGTGATGCCTGGAGTGACAATAGGTGAAGGTGCCATTGTCTTGGCTGGTAGTGTGGTTACAAAAGATGTGGAGCCATGGTCTATCGTGGGTGGTAACCCAGCCAAGAAAATTAGGGAGCGCAATCGTGATATAGATTACAAACAAGTTTATAGATACTGGTTCGCTTTATAATGAACAAACCGAACATACTTTTTTTGTTGAAAGGCCTTGAAATTGGTGGTCTGGAGGTGGTGACTGCCGTTCTTGCAAATAAATTTGTAGAGGAAGGTCATCAGGTAAGTGTTTTTTCTTTTCTTGGCGGAAAACATTCCATTGCCGATAGATTTGATGCTCGTATCAAACTTTATCAGCAAGACGACTATTCCCGAAGTAAAGAAAATGTTGCTAAGTTGCGAAAAGTCTTGGTCGATGATAAGATAGATATCATCATCAACCAATGGGGCTTGCCTTATACACCAATCAAAACGGCACGAAAGGCTGCTAAAGGTCTCGATGTAAAGATCATTTCCGTATATCACAATGCGCCGAGTTTCAATGGTAGAATCCAAAAATTAAATATAGCTTTAATGGGATGCGAGAATCTTATGAAGCGTTTGGCTTTACGCTTGATGCGCTTTGCATTCAAGAAGGTGACGAGCAGGGCTATGGCTTACATTTATCGACATAGTGACTTGTTTCTTGTATTATCTCCAAGCTATATAGAGGAGTTTAAGCGTTTTACAGGTGTGAGTGATGACAGGTATCTTCAAGTGTTGACCAATCCTATAACAGTAGAGCATGATGGCTATGAGTATGCTTTTAATGAAAAGCAGAAAGAAATCATCTATGTGGGTCGTTTGGACTTTGTTCAGAAAAGAGTATATCGTGTGATTGATACATGGAACTATTTGGAGGAACGCTTTCCAGATTGGCGTTTGACCATCGTGGGAGATGGTGAGGATAGGGAGAACTTGGAGAATCATGTGAAATATTTAGGCTTGAAACGAGTTTCTTTTGAGGGATTCCAAAAGCCGATAGACTATTACAAGCGTGCTTCAATTCTTCTCCTTACATCTGATTTCGAAGGTTTTCCATTGGTGCTTGCTGAATGTATGAGCTTTGGTGTGATTCCTGCCGTATATAACAGCTATTCTGCGGTATGTGATATCATTGATGGTGACAAGGATGGTATCGTGCTTCCTTATCATAAGCAAGGATATGATGCCAATGAAGCAGCAGGTATGATTGCCAAAATTATGAAGGATGATGGTAAACGTGAGCAAATGGCTTTGGCTGCCATCAAGAAAAGCAAAGAATATTCCGTAGAGAAGATTTTTAGTGAATGGAAGAGAGTGTTTAATGGTTGTATATAATTAAATTTTTTAAACTCACTTTTTGAGAGGTGCAAGTTGAATGACATTAATTTTGGCGATTATATAGAAGATATACTCACCCGACTGATGGAGTGGAAGCAAGACTTCATATCTTTCACGAAACTTTCGATGGCAATGCTACATTCCTGCCATTAGGAAATGAGGAGGCGGCTCGAAAAGAGCTTCATAAATCAGTGTATGTGATGGTGAATGATGATTTTTCCATACCTTTTGATGTTATGGAGAAAAGAATCGGACAGTTATTTAACTAAAATATAGGCTGGAAGGGAAAACTGAGGTATATTTATTGAGCTACTTTTCTTATCTCAGTGAGCACCTGACAGTCTTTCTGAAAATTTAGTATTTAAATTAAAACTTATTAGTTATGAATATACCAAATAAAATTCATTATTGTTGGTATGGGGGAGGTAAAATGAATCATATCCTTCGCTCGTGTGTAAAGTCTTTCTCACATTTAGGGGAGAATGAAATTAAATGTTGGAATGAAGAAAATTCAGATATTTATGAGCATGAAGCAATTCGCTTCTTAGTGGAAAAGAAAAACTGGGCTGTAAGCGTCCAAAAACGGATTTGGTGATTTGATAAAGAAGATGTAACTTTGTCGC